>Ga0209108_10001261_pt1 | contig 14659 bp, 12 predicted proteins | sample Rifsed10ft1_FD_184003 | JGI IMG/M metagenome (GOLD analysis project Ga0209108, IMG submission 184003) | Soil microbial communities from Rifle, Colorado, USA - sediment 10ft 1 (version 2) | ecosystem: Environmental > Terrestrial > Deep subsurface > Rock core/Sediment | place: Rifle, Colorado...
CGCGGAGCCGTTCACACAAGCGTGTGAGCGAGGCAGTGTCCTGGGTCAGCGGTTCCAGCATAGGTGAAGTGTATGCATTTCCTCCGCCAGCCCCAAACATGGACTTGGCCGGTTTATTGGTTTATCAGTAAGCTATGATTCGGTGATGCTAAAAACTTGGTTGAATCCTGATTTAATGTTGCTTAATAAATTTATTGACATCTGTCTGCTGCGCAAGAATCCGCAGGATTTGCCGGTCTCTCATCCGCTGATGATCGCGGCCGTCATCGCCTATGGAATAACGGACGTCATCGGTGTGCTCGATTCCCTGACATTCGGGAGCGCCCTGCTCGCTGCCGCCGTGGACACGTTGCTGCTCGTGGCCGTAACGCATCTGGTGTTGCATTGGCGTGATCTGGAAATCCGGGTTCCACAGACACTTTCGGCGCTAGCAGGGTGTGGTGCGCTGCTTTCGATCGCGGCATGGATATGCGCGGGCCTGACACAGGAATGGCTGCCTCCCCTCTGGGTATGGGCACCATTTCTGGTGTGGTATATCTTCGTTTTCGGTCATGTGTTACGGCACGCCCTGAATATCTCATTGGCGGCCGGTGTGGCCGCGGGCCTCATGTATCTGATGCTGTCGATGGTCGTGACCGGCCTGCTTGTGACACCCGTGTCGGTGATGGACTGATGCGCATCCATATTCTGGGGATTGGCGGGACTTTCATGGGCAGTTTGGCGCTGCTCGCGCGCGACCTCGGCCACGAGGTAACCGGATCGGATGCCGGAGTCTATCCTCCCATGAGCACACAGCTCGAGGCACAGGGGATCCGGCTCATGGAGGGATATCTACCGGAACATCTCGATATCGCCAGCCCCGATCTCGTGATCATCGGCAATGCCCTGTCGCGCGGCAACGCACTGGTGGAAGCGGTGCTCGACCGAAACATTCGCTACACCTCCGGCGCACAGTGGGTAGCTGAAAATATTTTACCGGGGCGCTGGGTGATCGCCGTGGCGGGGACTCACGGCAAAACCACGACCGCGAGCATGCTTGCCTGGATTCTGGAACATGCCGGGCTCAAGCCCGGTTTTCTGATCGGCGGCGTACCGGAGAATTTCGGCGTGTCGGCGCGCCGCGGGACGGATCCGTTCTTTGTTATCGAGGCCGATGAATACGACACGGCCTTCTTCGACAAGCGATCCAAATTCGTTCATTACCGCCCGCGCACCGCTATCCTGAATAATCTTGAATTCGACCATGCCGATATATTTCCCGATCTGGGCGCCATTTCACTCCAGTTTCACCACTTTGTGCGTACCATTCCGGCGTCGGGCCGGTTGATTGTGAACGCCCAGGATAAAAATCTGTCAGAACTGTTGATTAGAGGATGCTGGACGAAAGCGGAATATTTTGGCACGGAAAAGGACTGGCAGGCCGTGCCCCGAAATCGCGACGCGAGCCGGTTTGAGATTTATAGGTGCGGCACGCGTCAGACGGAAGTTGCCTGGCCGTTGCCCGGTGAACACAACATGATGAACGCACTCGCGGCCGTGGTTGCGGCACGCCACGCCGGTGTACCGGTGAATACCGCGGCGGCGGCACTCGAGAAATTTCGTAACGTCAAGCGCCGGTTGGAAGTACGCGGCAGCGTGCGAGGCATCACCGTTTACGATGATTTCGCACATCATCCGACGGCGATCGCGGCAACGCTTCAGGCCTTGCGCGCGCGCGTGGGCAATCGCCGCATCCTGGCGGTACTGGAATTACGCTCCAATACCATGCGCTCAGGCGTGCATCGTGACACCCTGGCGGGATCCCTGATGCTGGCCGACAAGGTTCTGGTGCTCAAGCCGGCGGATCTCAACTGGAATCTCGAGCGCGTCACGAGCGCGTTGGCGGGCCGCGCAGAAAGCTATGGCACGGTAGCAGAGATTATTGAGACGCTGGCCGCGCAAGTCCGCCCGGAGGATCACGTGTTGATCATGAGTAATGGCGGATTTGATAATATTCATGCACGGCTGATAGCACGGTTGCAGACTTGACGCTAATCCACCGCTGCAAATTTTTCACATTGATGAACGAAGCCTGGAGAATTAAATGAGAAGACTGATATATGGTTGGTTCATTGCCCTGATGTTTCTGCCGCTTTACTCGCACGCCGACAGCACGGCCGGTCGTTATGTCCAAGCACCATTTCCGGCGTCGGTCGAGACCGGAAACAAGATCGAGGTGCGCGAAATTTTCTGGTATGGCTGTCCGCATTGTTATGTCCTCGAACCGGGACTGTCGCAATGGGTGAAAAAACTGCCCGCAAATACCCAATTCGTGCGCACCCCGGGTACCGCCTCGCCGCGTTGGGCAATCCATGGCCAGGCGTATTACACCTTTGATGCGCTCGGCATCACGGCAAAAGTGCATGCCGCCTTCTTCAAGGCGGTCCAGGAACAGCGCGGCGCGTTCAATGATGAAAAAGGGATTGCCGACTTTGCCGCGAGTCACGGCGTGGACCGGAAAAAGTTCGTCGAGACATTCAATTCGTTCGGGGTCAGACTGAATCTTGAAAAGGCCAAGCAACTTAATCAGGATTTAAACATCAACTCCGTGCCCACGATCATCGTTGACGGCAAATACATAACCAGCCCTGAATTGGCCCATGGTGAAAAACCCATGTTTGAGGTATTGGATCAACTCATCGTCAAGGCGGCGAAGGATCGCAAAATCAAGGCGGCGAAACCCAAGTGACATGCGCCGCCGCAACCACCGGTGGCGCAAGTCTTTTCCACCTCGATCTTGAGAATGGCAACGGTTGTGTCGTTATTCGTGGTCCGTGGCCATGAGGTTGAGGCCGTGGATCATGCTATTATAGAATTAAAACGGCAGCGTGAAGGAACCGCCCGAGGGGCCGTTCCCCGCTACATAAACATCTGAAGGAAAATGAGTAACAGAATTGTTGATCAGGGTCTGCGTGCCCTATGGCGTTCTTCACCGCTGGCGGGAGGTAACGCTGCGTATCTCGAGCAACTCTACGAACAATTTCTCCACGACCCCGATTCGGTACCCCAAGCCTGGCGCCAATACTTTGAAAACCTCCCGCGCGTGGACGGGGTCACACAAGATATCCCGCATTCGATAATCCGAGAAGAATTTCGCAAGCGTGCGCGACAGTTGCGGTCGCTAGCCAGGCCGCGAGCCGAACAAGCCGCCGTAACTGCCGACCAGGCGCACAAGCAAGTCAAGGTGCTGCAGCTTATTAATGCCTACCGCTATCGCGGTCATCAGGCCGCGAAGCTCGATCCGCTCGGGCTCCGGGAAGTTCCGATGCTCCCCGATCTCGAACTGGAAACGGTCGGATTAAGCGAATCGGATCTCGACACCGTGTTTGAAACCGGTTCGCTCGTCGGCCCGAAGCAGGCCACCCTGCGCGAAATCATTGCGCATTTGCAGGCAACCTATGTTGGAACAACCGGTGCCGAGTACATGCACATCACCGACACTCAGGAAAAACGCTGGATCCAGAGCAGCCTCGAAAGCATGCACGGCGTTCCCGATTACCCGCCCGAGGTGCGTGTCAACCTGCTCAAGCGGCTGACGGCGGCCCAGGGCCTCGAACATTATCTGCACACCAAGTACGTGGGACAGAAACGCTTCTCGCTTGAGGGCAGCGAAAGCCTGGTCCTCATGCTGGATGAAGTGATCCAGCGCGCCGGCGCGATGGGAGTGAAAGAGATTGTTATCGGCATGGCGCACCGCGGACGACTTAATGTGCTGGTGAATATCCTTGGCAAGAGCCCGGCCGAGTTGTTCCGGGAATTCGAAGGGAAAAATGATAATAACGGCGGTACCGGCGACGTGAAATATCACTTGGGTTTCTCTTCGGATATCGAGACGGAAGGCCGCAACGTGCACGTAGCGCTTGCTTTCAATCCGTCCCATCTCGAAATCGTCGGACCCGTGGTGCAAGGCTCGGTGCGTGCACGTCAGGAACGCAGCCATGACAAACGAGGCAATCGCATCCTGCCCGTGGTCATCCATGGTGACGCGGCGTTTTCGGGCCAGGGCGTGGTTATGGAAACCTTCAGCATGTCGCAGTCGCGCGGCTACTCGACCAAGGGCACCGTGCATATCGTGCTGAACAACCAGATCGGGTTTACCACGAGCAACCAGCAGGATGCGCGCTCCACACTTTACTGTACCGATGTGGCGAAAATGGTTGGGGCACCGATCTTCCATGTCAACGGTGACGATCCCGATGCAGTGCTGTTCGTCACGCAAATTGCACTCGATTACCGCATGACCTTCCACAAGGACGTGGTGATTGATCTCTTCAGCTATCGCCGTCACGGACATTCGGAAGCCGATGAACCGTCGGTAACCCAACCGGTCATGTACCAGCGCATCCGGGAATTGCCCACGACACTCGCGCTCTACAAGCGCGTCTTGGTGGAAGATCAGGTCATCACCGAAGAACAAGCGGCGGAAATTACTCAGACTTATCAGAAACAGCTTGATGACGGTGTCTGTGCCGCACCGCATATTGTGCCCAAGGAGGAAGCCGGTTACGCCTTTAACGCCGACTGGAGCGCGTATTCCTCCGGGACAGGCGAATCTTTTCCCGAAACGGGTATCAGTCTCGAGACATTGCGTGCTCTCTCCGAAGCCATGCTTCGTGTTCCGGAAGGATTCGAGCTGCATCCGCAAGTCGTCAAGATCTTCGACGGCCGCCGCAAGATGGCAGCCGGCGCGCTGCCGGTGGACTGGGGATTTGCCGAAAATCTCGCGTACGCCTCGTTGCTCAAGGATGGCTACGGCGTGCGACTCTCCGGTCAGGACTCGGGGCGCGGCACATTTTTCCATCGCCACGCCGTGGTCTATCACCACAAAACCGGCGAGGCCTACGTGCCGTTACGCAACATCTTCGATGAACAGCCGAATTTTCTGGTGATCAATTCGCTGCTGTCGGAAGAAGCGGTGCTTGCCTTCGAATACGGTTTCGCGACCGCCGATCCCAAAACGCTTACCATCTGGGAGGCCCAATTCGGGGATTTCGCGAATAACGCGCAGGTAGTGATTGACCAGTTCGTCTGCGCGGGCGAGCAAAAATGGAATCGTCTGTGCGGACTTGTGCTTTTTCTGCCTCATGGCTACGAAGGCCAGGGTCCGGAACACTCCTCGGCACGACTCGAACGGTATCTTCAGCTTTGCGCCCAGCAGAACATGTTTGTTTGCGTGCCGACTACACCGGCGCAGTTCTTCCATCTGTTGCGCCGCCAGATGCTCTGGCCGCGCCGCAAACCGCTGGTGATCATGACCCCGAAAAGTCTGCTGCGTCACCGGATCTCGGTCGGCACCCTCGAGGAGTTGACGCAAGGCCGGTTCCGGGCGGTCCTCGGGGAATTGGAACCGCTCGAAGACGCCGCCGTCAAGGAAATAATCTTCTGCAGCGGCAAGGTTTACTACGATCTTCTCGAGCGGAGACAAACATTGCAACGTCGCGATAGCGCCATAATCCGAATCGAACAGCTCTATCCATTTCCGGAAGCGGATTTGCGACAAGAACTGCAACGTTATCCTCGCGCCAGTCGTTTCATCTGGTGTCAGGAGGAACCGCAGAACAAGGGCGCGTGGTACCAGATTCAGCATCGCATCCATCGTATTCTGCCCAAAGGGATGCTATTAGAATATGTCGGACGCCCTACGGCTGCGGCCGCTGCCGTAGGCAGTTATCACCTGCATATCAAGCAATTGAATGAATTTCTTGATCAGGCACTGGGAGCCGTGAAGTGACTTCGGACAAAACCAATCATGTCCGCTGAAATAACGGTTCCCATATTTCCGGAATCCATTTCCGAAGGCACCGTCCTCTCTTGGCACAAGCAGCCGGGAGAGAAATTTTCGCGCGGTGAATTGCTCGCCGAGGTTGAGACGGACAAGGTGGTTTTCGAAGTGCCGGCCCCCGACAACGGTATGTTGACGGAAATATCCGTCCCGGCCGGCGCTACGGTGAAATCGGGCCAGTCAATCGCCCGTTTCGATAAAGGCGTTAATACGAAAAACGTTAAGTCGGAGGCTACGACTTCAACGGTCGTCAAAACCACTTTCCCGGCGTCAACCGCCACCGTTACTGTTTCAAAAACCGCGCCGGAAAAAACCGTATCCGAAGCGGCCGCGGTCATGCCGGCGGCGAAACGTCTCATGGATGAACATGGATTGGATGCCCGGAAAATTACCGGCAGCGGCAAGGGCGGTCGAATCCTCAAAGAAGACGTGGCGCGTCAGATTGGAAAAAATGAAATCGAACCCGAACCCGAAACTGAACCGGTAAAAACCAAACCGGCCGTCGCCAAACCACCCACAACGCGGCCCGTGACCGCAGGCGAGCGGCCCGAACGTCGCGTGCCCATGACGCGCCTGCGCGCGCGCATTGCCGAACGGCTGGTCGAGGCACAGAGCACGGCGGTAATTCTCACGACTTTCAATGAAGTAAATATGCAACCCGTGATGGAATTGCGGACCCGCCATCGGGAACGTTTCGAACAAGAATACGGCGTACGCCTTGGATATATGTCGTTTTTCGTCAAGGCCTCGGTGGAAGCAATCCGGCACTTTCCCGAAATCGGCGCGTCAATTGACGGCAATGATATTGTTTATCACGGTTACTACGACATCGGTGTTGCCGTCAGTACCCCGCGCGGCCTGGTGGTGCCGGTATTGCGTGACGCCGATCGGCTCAGCTTGGCCGATATCGAATCCGGCATCAAGGATTTCGGTGATCGCGCCCAGAATGGACGGCTTGCGATTGAAGAAATCACGGGCGGAATCTTCACTATTACCAACGGCGGCGTGTTTGGTTCGCTCATGTCCACGCCGATCCTGAACCCCCCGCAAACCGCGATTCTCGGCATGCATAAAATCCAGGAACGTCCGGTGGCGGAAAACGGCCAGATCGTCATCCGGCCGATGATGTATCTCGCGCTGTCGTATGATCACCGTTTGATCGACGGGCGCGAGGCAGTGCAGTTCCTTATCATGATCAAGGACCTGCTTGAAGATCCGACGCGCCTGCTGCTGGAGGTTTAATTTCATCCCGGGGAATCCAGCGGATCACAGATCAAGGCCGGGCGTGAACTATTGCAAATTTTTTCCATTGTGTTCTCGATTTCTGTTTATCTCGGTTACATTCTCATAAGGGAACCGTGTCGTGGCGACTGAACGATTTAATGTGGTGGTGATAGGCGCCGGCCCTGCCGGTTACACGGCGGCGATCCGGGCGGCACAGCTTGGCCTCAAGGTGGCCTGCGTGGACGACTGGCACGATCCGAAGGGCAAGCCCGCCCTGGGTGGGACCTGTCTCAACGCCGGATGCATTCCTTCCAAGGCGTTGCTCGAGTCCTCGGAGTTTTATCTGATGGCGCGCGAACACGGACCCGGGCGCGGCATCAAATTCACCAATCTGTCGCTCGATCTGCCCGCCATGATGACACACAAGGACAAGGTCGTGTCCGAACTCACGGGCGGGATCGCCATCCTTTTCAAAGCCAACGGCATTACCTGGATACCGGGACGGGGCAAACTGTTGCCGAATAACATCGTGGAAATTTCGAACGATTCGGCGCACCGCCAGGTCGAAGCGGATCAGGTGATACTCGCGAGCGGTTCGATCCCTTCGACTCTTAAAAGCGCCGCGTTTGACGGGAAGTCAATTGTCGATTCGCAGGCGGCGCTCGAATTCAGGGAAGTTCCCCGCCGTCTTGGTGTGATCGGCGCGGGCGTGATCGGACTTGAGCTCGGCAGCGTGTGGCGGCGACTTGGGTCTGAAGTGGTGCTGCTTGAAGCGCAGGAGACGTTCCTGTCCATGGCCGATGAACAATTGGCGCGGGAATCACTCAAGCAGTTTACCGCCCAGGGACTCGATATCCGCCTTGGCGCGCGGGTTCTTGAAAGCCGGGTTGAAAAAGGCTCCGTGGCCGTACGCTACCAGGATAAAAACGGCGAGCACGAGGAAACCGTGGATCGCCTCATTGTTGCGGTCGGCAGACGACCCAACACCGACGGGCTTTACGACAAGGAAGTCAGATTGTTGTTGGATGAATGGGGTTGCGTGCACGTGGATGCGCATTGCCGCACAAACCTTCCCGACGTCTACGCGATCGGTGACCTGGTCCGCGGACCGATGCTGGCGCATAAGGGAATGGAAGAAGGCATCATGGTGGCTGAACGGATTGCCGGACAGACGACCACGGTGAACTACGATATCGTCCCGTCCGTAATTTACACTCAGCCTGAAATCGCCTGGGTGGGCAAAACCGAGCAGGAGCTGAAGAGCGCGGGCGAGTCCTTTCGCGCCGGTGTTTTCCCGTTTGCGGCCAACGGCCGCGCCAGGGCCTTGGCATTGGGCGAGGCCGTTGGTTTTATCAAGATCCTCGCGGAAAAAGACACCGATCGTGTACGCGGTGTGCACCTGGTTGGTCCGGGTTGTTCCGAACTGGTTGCCGTGGCCGCGTTGGCGATGTCATTCAGCGCCACCAGCGAGGACATCATGCTTACGATGTTTGCCCATCCCACGCTGTCGGAAGTCATGCATGAGGCGTCACTGGCCGTGGCCGGGCACGCAATTCACATGGCGCAGCCGCGACGCGCCCGATCTTGAACGAATTTTCCGCCACGGGAGTTGTTGCTTGATTGCCGGGATGCGCGGCGCCACGGGTAAGTTTCGACGCCTTGAAGGGATGGCGCGCCCTAGAGGATTACTCGGCCCTGCGGGCCTCGCCCCTTCGTGGCCAGCGTCGCTACGCTCCGCTGTTCAGAACGGCTGCGCCGTTCTGTCGAACCTCTGTTTGATAAGACAATGGTCAGCGGTTCGAAAGTCCCAACACCTGCCAACAAAGCGAAGGAGGCTGTTGGCCCCCTTCGCTTTGTTGGCGCGCCCTAGAGGATTCGAACCTCTGACCTTCAGCGTCGGAGGCTGACGCTCTATCCAGCTGAGCTAAGGGCGCAACGCGTGCAGTTAGCATAACCGCCGGGACAGACAGCGTCCATCGGGGATATCATGAAAAGGGTTTTTTGAATAGTGAATAATTAGGATATACTGGGTGTTGAATGATTCCAGGCTCCGCCATCCGGCGGGTTAAAACTCAACTATTTAGGTTTAGTGCAAGGGTAAAACATGACTGATCGTGCATTTATGAAATCTTTTGGGGGCTTGATCTTGGCGCTGGTGGCGTTGACCGTGATTCTATTTATCATCGCCCAGATCGTCGGCGGCAAAGAGTCGAAATCTGTCGAAGCCACGGCCGATGCCAAGACGATCGCCGAACGCATCAAGCCGGTTGGTGAAGTCACCGTCGCGACAGCGGCCTCCGGCAGTCCGGTAATGGCGGCCATCATTCCTTCGGCCAATGCCGCGGGGGGAGGTGACAAAGGGAAGAAAATCTACGATACCACCTGCGTGGTGTGTCACGGTGCGGGAGTGGCTGATGCACCGAAACTCGGTGATAAGGCCGCGTGGGCGCCGCGCCTCAAGGCCGGCATGGATGCTGTCTATGCCAATGCCATCAAGGGCAAGGGCGCCATGCCACCGAAAGGGACCTATCAGGGTCCGGACGCCGATGTCAAAGCCGCGGTCGACTATATGGTGTCTGGCGTCAAATAACTTCTAACAATAACTTCCGAAAATTTTCGGAAAAAAGCGGCCGCAAGGCCGCTTTTTTTTGCCCCAGCCCTGGATCTGTACCAACCGCGCGCGCCGTACCTCGGCTGGCCCGATGACAACCTCGATTTCAATACGTTGCCCTTCAAAGCATTTCTTTATCAAAGCGGAAAGAGTGGTTGCCGTAATTTATGCGCTCAGGAAAATATCCTTTCGCGGTCGAGGCAACGATACTGCACGGCTTCGGCCACGTGCGCGGGGCGAATAAACTCCTCCGCGGCCAGATCGGCGATGGTGCGCGCCACCTTGAGTATACGGTGATAGGCGCGCGCGGAAAAACCCAAGCGATCCATGGCCTGTTCCAGCAGTTGTCGTCCGGATTCATCCAGCCGGCAGGCGCTCTCGATCTGCTGGTTGGTGAGCGCAGCGTTGTGACAGCCATTGCGGTGGCGTTGCCGTTCGCGCGTCTGCTCCACTCTGGTGCGCACCTCTCCCGAGGATTCACTGGTGCGTGTTGCCCGATCCAGCAACACTTCGCGCGGCACCGCCGGAACTTCGATATGGATGTCGATGCGATCGAGTAATGGACCGGAGATCCGAGCACGATATTGATTCACTTTGTCCGGTGTACAGCGACAGCGTCCGGAGGCGTCGCCGTAATAGCCACAGGGGCAGGGATTCATTGCCGCCACCAGCTGGAATCGGGCGGGAAATTCCGCCTGTCTCGCGGCGCGGGAGACGGTGACGGTGCCGGATTCCAGCGGTTCACGCAACACTTCCAGTACGTGGCGATTGAACTCCGGGAGCTCATCGAGAAATAGCACCCCATGATGCGCGAGCGAAATCTCGCCCGGATGTGGGTTACTGCCGCCACCCACGAGCGCTACGGCGGAAGCCGTATGGTGTGGCGCGCGGAACGGGCGTTGTTTCCAGTGCTTGAGTGAAAACCGTTTATGCAGAGACTGTATTGCCGCGGCTTCGAGCGCTTCGTCATCATCGAGCTGCGGCAGAATGCCGGGCAACCGCGCGGCCAGCATGGTTTTGCCCGCGCCGGGGGGGCCAATCATCAGCAGGCTGTGGCCGCCGGCGGCAGCAATTTCCAGGGCCCGGCGGGCCTGATGTTGTCCCTTCACGTCACGCAAATCGGGCACCCCGGAAGCATCGGGCTGCGGTATTTTCGCTTCCTGCCGCGCAAGTAGCGAACCACCATTGAAATGAGCCGTAACTTCGAGCAGATGTTTCGCCCCGCGGACATCTCCCCCAACCGCGAGGGCGGCCTCAAGCGCATTGGCTGCCGGGAGTATCAGGACACGATTGGATTGACGCGCTTCCAGCGCCACCGTGAGCGCACCGAGCACGGGTCGAAGCTTTCCGGTCAGTGCCAACTCGCCGATGAATTCGTATCGGTCGAGATCGCGCTGTGGAATCTGACCGGATGCCGCCAGGATACCGATGGCAATAGGAAGGTCGAAGCGCCCGCCTTCCTTGGGAAGATCGGCGGGTGCGAGATTGATGGTAATGCGCCGTGCCGGAAATTCAAACCGCACATTCTGCAACGCCGCGCGCACCCGGTCCTTGCTTTCCTTGACCGCCGCTTCGGGCAGCCCCACGATGGAAAGATTCGGCAATCCGTTCGCCAAGTGAACTTCCACCGTAACCGGCGGTGCTTCCATTCCAATTTGGGCGCGGCTGTGAACAACAGCAAGTGTCATGATGGGTTATCAGCTAGTTTTTTATTTCTTGGTCTATTTATTTCAGACCAGAAGCAATATTTTATTGAAGCTGTCGAATTATTGTTGTTTTAGTTTTCCTTCGAGTTCGGCAACTCGCTTTTCAAGCTCCTGGACGCGTTCGCGGGTTCGGTGCAGCACCTGTTCCTGCACGTCGAGTTCTTCGCGTGAAACCAGTTTGAGCCGGTCGAATACCCCCTGGGACGCGGCGCGAACTTTTTTTTCCAGATCCTTCGGTCCCTCGGGGAGGATCCGAGTCAGCGCTGCCACCAACTGATCGATGATTTTCGTGTTGCTCATGGCGCGGAATTATAACAAGCCCTCTGCTCGCGATCCGGGTCACGGGTTTCGGCTTTGCACACAATTGGTGCAGCACCGATAAATCGATTTCTATCTTGGTGCATAAACCCCAGGCTCCGCTCCCGCAAATTCATGCAACTGGCTGTTATCAAAGGGAATATGACTCTGGCACAGAATCTGCTTTAGAGCGCGCGAGATCGGAGAAATACGACTGGAATCTCAACGACTACGTTATTAAACCACTTTTGCGCCGCAAGGCCGGGAGAGAGAACATGCTGAAGTTGCATAAAACTGTTGTTGCAAGCGGTTTGTTGGTTTTGGCATCGGTAGCCGTGGCGGCGGAAAAATCGCCCGTCTCCGCCAATGTTGCTTTAACAACGAACTATGTCTGGCGCGGTGTTTCCCAGACGGCTGAAAATTCCGCCATTCAGGGTGGGTTCGACTACGCGCACAGCGGTGGGTTTTACCTTGGCACCTGGGGTTCAAACGTCAATTTCGGAAATGACGCCGTGACCTCGGCAGACGGTGACGGGGCGTCCATGGAGCTCGATTTTTATGGCGGCTATAAGTTTACCGCTGCGGGCGTGAACTGGGATGTCGGTGCGATCCGCTATCTGTATCCCGACGCGAACAGCAGCCTGGAATATGATTTCACGGAGTTTTACGTTGGCGGCGGGTACGGACCGTTCAGCCTCAAGTACAGCAATGCCAGCGATTACCAGGGCGTAACCACCAAATCCGGTACTTACCTGGATGCCGCATTCAGCATGGAGCTGCCGCAGGGATTGGCGCTCGCGCTGCATGTCGGCAAGTCGGGCGGTGACGGTGTCCAGGCGGCCTTCGGCAAGAAATACACCGATTACAAGATCAGCTTGACCAAGGAAGTCGGTGGCGTTGGCATCGGACTGGCCTACACCGATACCAACATGAGCGGCGCCCAGGAGATCAAGAAAGGCGTCAGCGCCAACGACGGCCAATGGATGCTGACCTTCTCGAAGAGCCTGTAACCATGACCCTCCCGGCCGGTCCTTGGCCGGGAGGGCACACATTAATCTGGAGAGTGCGATATGAAATTCGTTACAGCCATTATCAAGCCATTCAAGCTCGACGACGTGCGCGATGCACTGGCTGAAGTCGGGGTTCAGGGTGTCACCGTGACCGAAGTCAAAGGCTTCGGCCGGCAGAAGGGACACACCGAGCTTTACCGCGGTGCGGAATACGTGGTGGATTTTCTACCCAAAGTGAAGCTCGAGGTAGCCATTGACACCAAGATGCTGGATCGCGTGATCGAAGCCATCGTCAAGGCGGCCCGCACCGACAAAATCGGTGACGGAAAAATATTCGTTACTGACCTCGAACAGGTCGTCCGTATCCGCACCGGCGAAACCGGCAAAGATGCGCTTTGATACACAGGAGAAAATTCAATGTCTAAGTCAATTAATCTGAAAAAGGTGCTCGGGGTTATGGGCGTCGTGGTTCTGGCGGCATTACCCATGCTGGTTTTCGGCGACGAAACCCCCGCATCGACGGCACCCGCCGTCGCGGCCCCGGCCGTTCCCGCGGCCCCGGCCACTCCGACGCTCAACTCGGGTGACACCGCCTGGATGCTGACCTCGACGGCATTGGTGCTGTTCATGACCATACCGGGATTGTCACTGTTCTATGCCGGGATGGTGCGGTCCAAAAACGTCCTGTCGGTGATGATGCAGTGTTTTGCGATCACGGCGCTGATAACCGTGCTCTGGGCCTTGTATGGTTACAGTTTGGCGTTTTCGACCGGCGGGATGGCCAAGGGCGTTACCAACTTGTACTCATTTGTCGGCAATTTCGACAAGGCATTTCTGACGGGCGTCACGCTTGACAGCCTGACGGCGGCCGTGCCGGAGACCGTGTTCTTCACGTTCCAGATGACGTTCGCCATCATCACGCCGGCGCTGATTGTCGGAGCCTTCGCCGAGCGCATGAAGTTTTCAGCGATGCTGTGGTTCATGGGGTTGTGGATGACGCTCGTGTATGCGCCGATCGCGCACATGGTATGGAGCGGCGACGGCGGCTTCATGTGGGACCTTGGCGTGCTCGACTTCGCCGGCGGCACGGTGGTGCACATCAATGCCGGTATTGCCGGTCTGGTGGCGGCGCTGGTACTGGGTCCGCGCAAGGGATATCCCAAAGTAGCCATGATGCCGCACAACCTGGGTTACACCCTGATGGGGGCCTCGATGCTCTGGGTTGGCTGGTTCGGTTTCAACGCCGGCAGCGCGGTCGCCGCCAACGGAGCCGCCGGTATGGCGATGGCCGTCACGCAGATCGCCACCGCGGCGGCGGCGCTCGGCTGGATGTTTTCCGAGTGGCTGTCACACGGCAAGCCGAGCGTGCTGGGTATCGCCTCGGGCGCCGTCGCGGGCCTGGTGGCCATTACTCCCGCCTCCGGCTTTGTCGGACCCATGGGAGCCCTTATTATCGGCGCTATCGCCGGATTCGGCTGTTTCCTGGCTTCCACGAAGATCAAACGTGCTCTGGGCTACGATGATTCACTCGATGTGTTCGGCGTGCACGCCATCGGCGGAACGATCGGAGCATTGCTGACCGGTGTGTTTGCCATCAAGCTGGGCGGTCTTAAGCCGGAGCTGGCGGTTGGCAGCCAGGTATGGATCCAGTTCATCGGTGTGGCAATGACCGTGGTCTACTGCGCGGTGGGAAGTTATGTCATCCTGAAAATTGTGGACAGCGTTATCGGCTTGCGGGTCACCGATGAACATGAAACCGAAGGTCTCGATATCGCGTTGCACGACGAGCGCGGCTACAACATTTAACCGATCCTCCTAAGGCAGTTGAAATTTTTCGGGCGCTTCGGCGCCCGATTTTTTTCACTGAGGAAGTGTGATCCGCGCCGGGGCATGCCAGGGTTTGCCGTTAATCATGACTTGTCCGCGCGCGATCGAGAGATCCAGCTTGTACCGCCCCCCCTCTTCGACCAACAGCCGCGTGAGTTCATGG
>Ga0209108_10001262_pt1 | contig 14652 bp, 9 predicted proteins | sample Rifsed10ft1_FD_184003 | JGI IMG/M metagenome (GOLD analysis project Ga0209108, IMG submission 184003) | Soil microbial communities from Rifle, Colorado, USA - sediment 10ft 1 (version 2) | ecosystem: Environmental > Terrestrial > Deep subsurface > Rock core/Sediment | place: Rifle, Colorado...
CTGCAGCGACAGTTCGTTGACCGCCATGAGCTTGCCGTAGCGTTTGGTCAGGTTCTTGGTCTCGATGATAGCGGGCATGAGCGTTAGTCCGGTTTCAGACCTCCGAAATTTTGTAAACTTCGGAAGCCTCAGCCATCGCTTTGGAGTTGCGGCTAGCGTTCAACGACCAGCGTGAAATCCACGTTTTCGATGCTCAGTTGCATGGGGCTGGTATTCTGGATCCGCACCAGAATCTCGCCGCCCGGCCCCACGAACCGCGCCGGGTCGGGGATCGTGTTCTCGCCCCACATCAGTCCCCGTTGCAGGCTCCATTGCGCCTCGCTGAAGTCCCACAGTTGCACGGTCAAGTCCGGGATGCCGGTCAGGCCATAGCTGGTCAGGCGCAGTGTCAATTCCCGAATAGAACGGACCGCGAGGGGCAGCGCGGGTGCAAAGCGGAGGGCATAGCGATCCCCGGTCAAAGCGTAGTAGTCATAGGGCGTAGGCGACCCGCCCGGATTGGAGGCCTCGAGCAGCGTCCACGTCATCAGCGCGGGCGGCACCACCATGGCCGTCCCGGAGCCTAAGCTGACTTCGGGCCGCAGCGCAATCAGATACAACGTGGTGTCGAGCGTGCTAAAGGCGCGATTGGTGACGCGCGCAGACGCATCGCGGGGCGCGGTGGAAGTCCAGCCCACGAGGTAAATGCCGTTGCCGCGTCCGGCGTTATTGGCCTGATCGATGACGCTGGAGAAGAGTGAAAAGCGACGGAACTGTTCCCGGTCGGCATAATTGTAGTAGTAGCCGCCGGAGGTGCCAAAGACATCGTCCAGCGTGGAGTCGTAGTAACCGCCATAATAGGGCGGCGGCGGGAGGCTCGCCGTGCTCGTCAGCGAAGCGGGCGCAATCGCGTTTGGAGGGGCAGGTTGGGCGCGCGCGCCTCCCAGGTAGAGGGAGACGGACTGGGTCTGACCCGGGTTGAACTGGCCGAGCTTTTGCGCGCTGCCGGGGCCGGGGCCGAGCAGGACCACGTCGGCCAGCGCGAGATCGCTCAAATTGGTGACCGTGCCTTTCAGGCTAAGCCCCCCGCCGCTGGCCACATCCAGCGTCAGCGCGGACCCAAAGCGCGGGGCCGGGATCTGCCCCTGCGCGACAAACGCCTCCACCGCCGCGACTTCCGTGTTCACCCCGAAGAGGCGCGTGCTGTCGCCTTGTTCAACCTTCAGTGTGTCCGGCACGCCGCCGTAACCGCTGAAGTCAGGCATTGGGCGCACCAGGAAGCCCGGCGCAAATTCCGCGTCGTAGCTCGACCGGCGCGGGGAGAACAGGCCGACCAGCGCGTCCACCTGCGCCTGATCCGCATCGGGCTGGACCCGCACGACGGTGAGTTGGTGCAACAGCGCCCGCGTGCCGCTCAGTTGATAGCCGGAAACGTACGCCGCGCCGCTGAAGACGAGCACAATGCCGGGGATGGTGAGCCAGGCCAGCTCGCGGCGCTTGACCCGTTTGAGCACCAGATAGTTTAGCGGCCCGATGATGAGAAGGTACACAAACATGAAGCCGCACACCTGCCACGTGGCGGGCAGCTCGAGATTGGGCAGCGCGGTGACGGCCTGCTGCGCCGACGACCAGTTGGAGAGGCCATTCACCCAGCTGGGCCGGTCGGCGGGGAAGGACAGGAAGTTGCGGAACAGGCCTCCGAATCCGTCCCAGCCTTTGAGCGGGGCAAAGGCCGGATCGAGGGCGAGGAACGTCACCTGACCGAACCCGGAGCGGCGCGTCACCACCAGCGGCAGATCGCCCACGCTGGCGAGGACGATGGCCTCCGGGGCGAGGCTGCCCTCGGCGGCCACGCCGCTTCCCTCGGGGGGAGCGAACGCCGCAAACGCGCCCAGCGCCCTCAGGTCGGTCACCGTCCGGGTGGTCGCCGGAGCAACCGGAAGCAGGTCACCCAACCCGGCGGCGGTTTTCTGCCACGCGGGGCCGCCCGCCACGACCAAGCGTCCCCCGCCCGTCACCCATCCCGCAAGCGCGGCGCGCTGTTCCGGCGAGAGCGTCCCCGTGTCCACGTCGGAGACCACCAACACGTCGAGCGCTTTCCAACTGCGCCCGGCGGGCGGCAAATCGCCCACCTCCAATTGCGCTAAGAAGGCCGCGCCGTTGCCGGGATCCAGATCGGTGAGTCCGTTGAACGCCGAAGGCGAATTGGCCAGGACGCCATAGAGAAGGTCAGTGGGAACGACCTGCGTCACGCGCACGCTTTTCGACGCCACGACCTTGTTCTTCTCGTCGACCAGCGTCACCGCCACGGTGGTGATGCCGCCTTCCGGGATCACGTAAAGGAAGATTTCACGACGGGATTGTGTGGGGAGGTCAACTGAGCGGCTGAAGATGATTTGGGCGACGCTGTAGTTGCGCGGCACCGAGACGCGGAGCGCGCCGCTCAGGTCCGGACCATCATTGGCGACGGTGACGCGCACCGGAATCCAGTAGCCGTCCTTGTAATAGCCGTCGAATCCGGCACGGACGGAGAAGGTGAGGCCCGCTTGGGCAAGCGGAGCAGCAGAACCAGACGTGGCCCCCGCCAGCGCCCCACCCAGAATCAACAGCAACAGGAACCAGTGGAGGGCGAGGGTGAAGCGGCGGGAGGTCAAGGGTTGCATGGAATTTTCGCCCCGTCGGCCGGGGTAGAGCCTGTTGTCATTCAGACGCGAAAGCGACGCCTCAGGTTCCGATAAGTTTGTACCACGCCGGGATAGTTACGTCAAACATTTGGTACAGAAATACTCCGGCAAGCGTGCAAATGTTCACGGATCGGCGGTTTACCGTAGGCCAAGACTCCCTCTTGCCTTACCAGCCCACTTCCACCTCCGCAGCTCGCGGCACGTTGAACTGAAGCGCGTGCACCCCTCCACCCACATCACGCGCCGTGAGCGCCTGACCGTTCACCGCCACGGTCTTCGGCGCGGCGGGGAGCGCGAGGCGCACCTCGCCGTCGTCCACGCGGCCCAGCTCAATCTTGAAGCGGAGTTCTCGCTCGGAGGCGTCCCACGCGCCGATCTCCGCACCCTGCGAGAAGTGGAAGGACGAGGCCACGAGCACCGGGCCGGGTCTTATCCGGCGAATCGCGACGAGGTGTGTGCTGTGCGGCGGCAGCGCCTTGAACGCCAGTGGCTGGCCTACGGTCAATATGCTATGCGCGCCTTCCCAAAAATCAGCCACAAAGTAATCGCCGTCCGAAGCGAGGCCCAGCGTTTTCAAATCGAGCGTGCGATCACGCGGCGCGTCGTCCCAGTTGAAGATGCCCGCCACCCGCCATTCGCCCGCCGGGCCGGAAAGCGGAAGAGTGAGCGTATCCGGCATCAGGCCATCTACCCAATCCGCGGCGCGGGCGCTCACGTTCAGCACGGGCAGCAGTGGCGCAATGGACCGGCGTCGCACGACGCTCAACCGCATCATGTCGTCGGACAGCAGCAACATCCCGCCGGAAAGCGCGATGACGGTCGCCAGGCTGCGCACTTCTGCTTCGGTCAGCCGCGTGTCGTTGTCGCGCACGAGCAGGCAGTCGGGGTCGTTGAGCCACCAGCGGCGGTGGAGCGGCGCACGGGCGATTGTGTTCCGAATGGCGTTCCGCGTCGAGACAAAATCTGTCTCGCTCTTCAGCAGTGGCGCAAGCATCGGGGTGAACAGTTGCGGCTCCCAGTCCGGCGCGACATCCGTGCCGACGCGCATCCCGTCCACGATCCCCACCGCCGAGCCGAGCGGGCAGCCGCAGCCGAGCAGGAACGTGTCCGGCCCGGCGGCCTCGCGGATGTCGCTCAGGGCGAGGCGCATCGCCTGCGCGCGCGTGAGGGTGGCGTCGTGGCGTTTCGCGGGCAGTGCGGCAGCATAGAGGAAATCCAGCTTGAGATAGGGGAAGCCCCATTCGTTCACCGCCGTGCTGATCAGACGGCGGATGTGCTCGCGGACTTCGGGGTGCGTGGGGTCTAGCCCGTAGCACCACCGAAACCAGTTGTAGCCCGCATTCGCGAGGCGGCCCCAGGTTGCGCGCAAGAACCAATCGGGGTGCTCGCGCAGCAGCCGCGCATCGGAGCGCGCAATGTAGGGCGCGAGCCACAGGCCAGGCGTGTGCCCTCGTTCGCGGATGTGCTGCGCCAGCCACGTCAGCCCATGCGGGAACTTGCCGTTCGTCTCGAACCAATCGCCCACCTGCGCCTGATAGCCATCGTCCAACTGCACGAAGTCGAGCGGCAGGCGCTCACGCTCTTTGACAACCGCCGCCAGGTTGCCGGTGAGGTCTTGCTCGGTCACTTTGTCGAAGTAGTAATACCACGAGCACCAGCCGACGGGCGTATGCGCGGGCACACGCGCATTGTTTTCGCGCGCGACAGCCCCAACGTATTCGGCCAGCGGGTCCGGGTCGTCGAGCGCGATGAATTGAAGATAAGCCCAGTCGGTCGCGCGTTCCTCGCCGGGGGAAAGCGTCACCCCATCGCACTGGGCCGTCATCCGCAACGAGGGCGAGAGCGAATTAAGCACGACTTCAACATGCCCGAATTGTTCCCGCTGAGAAATAAAACCGGCCACGAGGCCGGTGCGATGATCCCGGTCGCCCATGACCCCAAACATATCACCGACGAAGTGCCCCCGCCCGCGCACGTTTGGGGTACGCAGGTTGACACGTTTAGGCTCGCCGAGCGGCCCGAAATGGGACGACGGCTGGCGCATCCCGGCGTGCAGCGCGCCCGCGAAGGTCCACGACTGATAGCCGTTCGAGAAAAACGCGAGGCGGCCCGGCGAGGGATGCAGCCGGAGCGCGCCGCTCGACGCCTCGGGGCCGCCGCCCAACCCGAGCAGGAGTTGCAGTGGATTCGCCCTCTGCCCTCGCCGCACCGGCTGCGGCCCGACCACGGCGAGGTCAACCGCCTCGAGCGCGAGCGGTCGAGCACTCAAGTTGCCGACTGTCACGCGCCAGAGTAGAAACGGCCGATCATCCGGCAACGCGAACTCCAGATCCAGGCGGAGGCTGCCGGCTTCCTTCTGAACAGGAGGGGTCCCGCCCCGCACTTTCAGCAGGGTGAGGTGCCCCTGCGCGGAGTCAATTTGAACGGACCTCTCCACGCGAGCGTCAACGAGCACGCCATTCCAGAACGCAGGCCTTCCCTGCGCAGAGTACGCCGCCGCAAAGCGCACATCTTCGAGATAAGGCGATTCCTGTTTCCGAGGGTACAGCGTCCAGCGGCCCGAGTTCGGGTCAAAAGAGAAGTGAAGATGAGGATTGGAGAGGGCGGGCATGCGGGGATTGTAGCATTGAAACGCTCACGGCACCCAATAAATCGTATTCGCCGCCGTGCTGCACGTGCACGCCTCGACCCACGCGCCGAGGCGCGTCATGCGCCCCTGGTAGGGGGCCTCCCCGCGCACCGGCGTCCACCCGCCGAGCACAAACGGCACAACGCCCGGCACGATGCCGTCCGCCGGAAGCCATTCGCCGTTGTACTTGCGCGCGATGTGGACGTGTGTGCCAGTGGCGCGCCCGCCCTCGCACGAGGGATGACCAAGCAGGTCGCCGGCTTCGACCTGCCTCCCAGCCGGGGCAAGATCGCGCTCGGCCAGGTGGAAGTAGAAGAGCACCCACCCGGTCTGTTCGCGCCCATCGCCGTCCACATCCAGCGCGAGCGTATGGTCATGGTTGCGGACGATGAGGCCGGGCGCAGACGCCGTGATCCACAGCGCCGAGGCCGCGCAGCCCGTGCCCTCCGGCGGCCCGAAGTCGAGCGCCGACCACGGGAGGTCGTTGCCCCAGCCCGCATGCGGGCCACCCGTGAGCGACCACGTCTGGTTGGGCGGGAAGGGCAGCAGCAGCTCCGGCTGCGCGAGGCGGCCCGGGATCACGTCAGACCCGGGCCGGTCGGTCGCCCACGGATTCCCCCACAGCGCATAGTAAGTCTTCGCGAAGCCCTCTGGCCCGGCTACGGCGTCGAACTCGTCATGCGGAAACATCTGCGCGAGCAGATATTGCACACCGACCGTGCCCGCGTTTTGATACATGTCCACGCGCGAGCTATACGTGTCCCAAAATGGGATGGTCGTGAGCGTGCCCGCACGCCAGCCGTAATAGCCGATACTCAACTGCTCCGCCGCCCACAGGGTTTGCAGGTAGAAGCCGAAGTCGCCGTCGGCCAGGCCAAGAGGGTTGGCGATGACTGCGCTGGGAACTCCCGCCTGGGTCAACGCGCCGGAGCGCCATTCCAAAAGGGCCAGGAGTAATTTGGGGTTGAGCGAGTATTGCTCGGCCACATATTGAATCGTGTCTGCGCTCGTGCGCTGGCGGCCGGCAACAAACGCCGAGAGGGTTTTGAGAAAGCCGGGTTGTGCTTCAAGATAGGCGGCCACGTCGAAGTCTTGAGTCGCCGGCCCATAGACGAACTCGCCGTCCGGGACGATCTTGAACGTTGGGCCGCCAAGCGAGAAGTAGTAGGCCGGAACCTGAAGCTCCTGGCCGGAGGAAAGTGTGGTGGTTATCGGCAGTTGGGGATTGGCGGCGAGGATTTCTTCTACCGAAGTATTGAAGTGCGCGGCGATCGCCGCCACCGTGTCGCCGGTCTGCGTGACGTAGGGGAGCCGTTGGCCCGGCGCAATGACCTCGCGCGTCGGCAGAGGTGTGGTGACGAGAGGGGGTGCGGTGGTGGAAGTCGGAGTGGGGGTGGGAGTTTGAGTTGGGAGTTGGGTTGGGAGAGGCGCGGCGGTGGAGCAGGCGGAGAGCAGAAGGCTCAAGGCAAAAGGCACAAGGCACAAGGCTGGCCGAACATGGACCCGTACAGGGAATAGCTGCGTTTTGCTCATGAAAGATGATCTTGGGCCTTAAGGCTTGCACCTTTCTCTACGGGTCTGCCGTGATCGCCTGAGCCGCGCTGGTGCACGTGCACGCCTCAATCCTCCGGTCGTCGCGCGTGAGCGTGCCGAAGTATTCGCCCTTGCCCTGATGCGCCACCCAGCCGCTCAGGTTGAAGGGGGTCGGCCCGTCCGCCGGGATCCACTCGCCGTTGTATTTGCGCGCGATGTGGACGTGCGTGCCGGTCGAGGTGCCGCCCTCGCACGAGGGATGGCCAATGCGGTCCCTGGCCTCCACTACCGTCCCGACCTTCACCCGATCTTTCTCCGCGATGTGCATGTAGAAAATCACCCAGCCCGTCTCCTCACGCCCGTCGCCGTCGAGGTCGAGCAGCACGGAGCCGTCGCCCGCGCGCACGGTCTTTCCGGCGGCGGCGGCGATGACCCACTCGAGCGACTCGGCGCAGTCGCCCGCGAGCGATGCAGGCGCGAAGTCGAGCGCGGCCAGCGCGCCCCCGGTCTGCCACGCGCCATGCGAGCCGCCGGAAAAATACCACGTGTGGCCGTGCTCGAAGGGCAAGGCGAGCGGGGGCTGCGTCAGATCTGCGGGGATGAGAGGCACCACGCGGGCGAATGGGTCGCCGAACAACTGGCGATAGGTTGCCGCGAATCCATCCGGGCCGACGGCTTCATCCCATTGCGGGCGATTCCGCGTCTGCGCGAAAAAGTATTGCAGCGCCACCGTCCCCGCGTTGAGCGTTGGATCGAGGCGCAGCGTCGTGCCATCGGCAAATTGCAGCTTGGTCAGCGTGCCCGCGCGCCAGCCGTAGTAGCCGGTCGCCAGCAGGCGGGCCGCCCAGTTGAGTTGCGAATACAGGTTGCGGCGGTACTCATGCACGTAACCCAGCGGATACGTTAGCGCGTCGCCCGCGGGTCGCGGGTTCGTGACCCAGCCGCTCTGATATTCGAGCAACGCCATCAGCAGGCGCGGACTGATCGAGTGCTGCTCTGCGTTGACCTGCAACACATCGCCGCCCGACAGGCTGCGCTTGTCGGCGAACCCCGCATAATGCGCCAGATAGCCAGCCTGTTCCTGCGCAAACTTCTGTGGATCAAAGCCCGCGCCGCCCGCGCTGAACACTAATTCCGAGTCGGGGACGATTTTATGGCTCGGCCCCAGATCGTCCAGCACGCGCGGGATGATCAACAACTGTCCCGCCTCGAGCGTGGTCCGGCCCTTCAACCCCTGCGGCGCGCGGATGTCCGCCGGATTCACCCCGAAGTGTGCGGCGAGCGCGGGGAGCGTGTCGCCGGATTGCGAGGTGTAAACCTGGGTCGGAGCGGGAGTCGTGAGCGCCGTCGGCGTGGGCAATGGCGCAAAGAATGTGCTCGTCGGCTCCGGCGGTTCGGGCGTGTCGGCCGCGGTCGGCGCGGGTGTCGCCGAGGCCGCCGGGGTGAGCGAGGTGATGGCGGGTGTCCCAATCACACTCGAGCTGCTGGGTCGCACTAACAAGAACAAGACTCCACACGCGACACCCGCGATCAGCAACCACGCCAGATAAACAGTCGCCCGCGAGCCGCGCGGCCTGCGCTGCCCGCCCGGCGGGATGCGATGGACAACTTCGGAACGGAACCGGGGCCGGTCACTCATGGTCGAAGCCTACGGCCTTCAGGGGGTCGCGAAATCTCGTTGGTTTCGGCACGGCAGTCACAGGCCTCGATGGAGTCGTCGCCCTGAGTCAGCACACCGTCATATTCCTGGCCGAGGCCCGCCGACACCCAGCCATCGAGCACAAAAGGAACCGGGCCGTCGGCGGCGATCCACTCGCCGTTGTACTTGCGCGCGAAGTGCACATGCCGGGCGATGGCGACGCCTCCCTCGCACGACGGATGCCCGATGTGATCTCCGACGGCAACCCGCGCGCCGACCTCGACCCGGTCACGCGCCTCCATGTGCAGGTAGAACAACACCCAGCCCGTGCCTTCGTCGCCATCCCCGTCCACATCCTCGACGACGGCGCCGTGTTCCGAACGCACGATCAACCCGGGAGCCGCGGCCGTCACCCACTCGTCGGAGGGCGCGCACCCTTCTTGCTCGCCGGGCGGCGCGAAGTCGAGCGCCGCCCACGCGGAGCCAGCGTCCCACGCGCCGTGCGGCCCCCCAGTGAACGCCCACACCTCCCCGGATTCGAACGGGAGACTCAGCGGCGGTTGAATCAAATCCGGCGGCACGAGCGGCTCGAACGCATACGTGAAGGGGTTGCCGAACAGGGCTTGAGACGTGCGGGCGAACCCGGCTGGCGAGACGGCGTGCATCCACTCGTCGGGGCCGAGGACTTTGGAGAAGAAATGCTCCACGCCCACCGTGCCCGCGTTCAATCCCGGCGAGATGATTTTGATCGAGCCGTCGGCGAATCCGAACGACACTATCCACGTCGCACGCCATCCGTAGTAACCCCGGTTTAATTCGTTGGCGGTCCACGTGAGCTGCCGGTACAACCCCTCGCGGGTCGGCTCCACGTGCCGCAACGGATACGCGAGCGTGTTGTCGCCCGGATTGCGCTGCGTCACCCACCCGCTTTGGTATTCCAGCACCGCCAGCAACAGGCGCGGGTTGATCGAGTATCTTTGCGCCACCAACTGCACAATTTCGCTCCCGGTCAACGTGGACGACGACGCGTCATCAACTAGGAAACTGTAATAGCCGGGGATGTCTTCAGTGTACGCCGCCAGATAGCCATGCTGCGATTCGACAAAGGCGTGGATATTGAACGTGACCGCGCCGGGACCGAAGACGAACTCGCTATCCGGAAGCAATTTCACATCGGGGCCGCGCGCTGAATCTTCGGGGAGCGGGATGAGCAGCCCCTGTCCCACATGCAGCGTGTCGGCCACCTGGATGCCGTTCGCGTCCGCAATCTGCGCCGCCGTCACGCCATATCGCTCCCCGATGTCGTTGAGCGTGTCGCCGGGCTGAATCGTGTATTGCTCGACCTGTGTCCGATCCAGCGCCGAGGGCCGCAGAGCGTCCGGCGTGGGCGAGGCTGACGTATCCTGCGTGGGGCGCAGTGTAGCGGTGGGGACGCCGGGGACGGGCGGGGAGGCCGGGACGAGCGTGGCGGTGGGGCTGCCCGGAGCCGGGGTCGCCGCGTCCGCCCCCGGCGCGCCCGCGCCTGCCAGCGGCGTGATGTGGCCGTAATCAATCGGCGCATCCGCACGGGAACAGGCCAGAGTCGCGATAATCAAGGTGGCAACAAAAGCGTAGAAGCGGGTCGCGCTCCTACGCGAGTGTCGAGCTAAATTCAAAACTGGTCTCCGTCTCATCCGGGCACGGAGTATATCACGCCTCTCACAAAAAGCGTCCTGAGCAGACCGGAGTACAGTCGAAGGACGCGCTCTCAAACTGCCAGCCTCTTCGACTAGGCCGTCTCGCGGCACCGCTCAGGCCGCGCCCTGAGCCTGCCGAGGGGGCGCTGGCTCCCGCTCCGGCCAGCAAAACAGCCCCTCGGGCGTCGTGGCGGCCCGGATCGCCAGCTCCGCATCGAACAGCTTGCGGCGGATGAGCTCGTCGAGCAATGCCTGCCCGCCCTCGGCCTCCATCGGGATTGCGTAGCTTTCCGGACGATGACGGACGAAGATATACAGGCTGTCCGATTCGAGAAAGTCCCTGGCCTCGAAACATACGCGGACGACATCGCTCCACGCAAACTGGTCGCTCCACGGCGCTTTGTCCGGCGGCGCGACGTTGCGGTAGACGCCTTGCTCGTCGAAGCGGACGCGGAACCAATGGCTGAGTTCCATCGCTACTCTCGCAGGTGCGCCACGACCGCAGCCCAATACAGAGCCAGGCTCAGAACGTCGTGCGTGTGCTCGGCGGTGTGCTGGTAGGTCTTGGTCACGACCCAACGGAGCATCACCGGCCCCCAAACCGCCCGGCGCGTTTCCTCCCACAGCGCGTCGTCGAACTGCGGCAGAATCGCAATCTGCTCGGCGCGGATTTCACGGAACTGCGCCAGCAGACTCTCGACAGCCTGCCCGCTGCCCCACGCGGCCTCCTCGTCCTGTCCTCTCAAAAACGACATTTGACTTCCGGAGTATAACACGCCTCCAAAATCACGCATGACACGAATGGACGAACTCCCCGTATAATATCGCCGGACACTTTCAGCCCTTTGGAGCACGCCGAGGAGTTCACATGCGCCCATCCCTGCTCACCGAAGATCAAGCCCAATTCCTGCGCGAAGAGAAACAAGAGCTGGCCGAGATCCGGCTGGCGCTCGCCGAGCTGGACGTGCCGCGCGACGCGCTGGACACGCTGCAACAAGCCATCTTGCAGTTGGACGAGCTTTTCCTGCTCGTCATCGTCGGAGAGTTCAACGCCGGCAAGAGCGCGCTGATGAACGCGCTGCTGGGCGAGAAGGTTTTGCCCGAGGGCGTGACGCCCACGACCTCGCGGGTGACGCTGGTGAAATGGGGCGAGCAGGTGGCCGAGAAAGTCGTGGACGAAAGTTTCTCCACGTACGCCCACCCCCTGCCCCTCCTCCGCGAGTTGAACATCGTGGACACGCCCGGCACCAACGCCGTCATCCGCCGCCACGAGCGCCTGACCGACGAGTTTGTGCCGCGCAGCGACCTGGTGCTGTTCGTCACCTCCGCCGACCGGCCCATGACGGAAAGCGAGCGGCAATTCCTCGAGCGCATCCGCGCGTGGGGGAAGAAAGTCGTCATGGTGCTCAACAAGGTTGACATCTTTGAAAGTGAGGCGGCCCTCGACGAGGTGCGCCAGTTCGTGCTGCGGCACGCCGAGGACGTGCTGGGGTTTCCGCCCGGGTTTTTTCCCGTCTCCGCCAGGCTCGCCCAACGCGCGCGGGCCATGCCGGATGGCGACGAGCGACGCCGCCTGCTGGAGGCCAGCCGCATCGAAGCGCTGGAGGGTTACATTCAGGCCACGCTCGACGACGCGGCCCGGCTGCAACTGAAGTTCAACAATCCGCTGGGCGTGGCGGAACACATCGTCGAGCAGACCGCTTCCACGGCGGGCGAACAGGCCGAGACGTTGAGCGAGGACAGGGAGACCGTCACGGCCCTCGAGTCGGTCATCCTCGCTTACGAGCAGGAGCTTAAGAGCGAGCTCGCGCCGCGCCTGGCCGAAATCGAAAACATCCTCTTCCGGCTGCAGCAGCGCGGCCTCGACTTCTTCGACAACACCCTGCGGCTGACGAACATCCTCGAGCTCACGCGCGGGGATCGCGTGCGCGCCCAATTCGAGAAGCAGGTGCTCGCCGACGTGCCGCGCCAGATCGAGGAGCACGTGCAGCGGCTGATTGACTGGCTGGTGCAAAAAGACCTGCACCAGTGGCAGCAGGCCATGACTTACCTCCAGCGGCGGCAGGCGCGTTACACGGAGCAAATCGTCGGGCAGGGCGCCGCGCCGATGGACGCCCGCCGCCGCGAGCTGATCGAGTCCGTGGGCCGCACGGCGCAGACCATCGTCGAGACGTACGACCGCAACAAGGAAGCGAGCGAGCTGGCCGCCAGCGTCGAGACCGCCGTCGCGCAGGTCGCGCTGCTCGAAGCCGGGGCCGTCGGCCTCGGCGCGCTGATCATCTCCATCGTGGCTTCGTCCGCGCTGGACATCACCGGCCTGCTCGCGGCGGGCACGCTGGCGATTGTGGGCTTCTTCGTGATCCCCTACAAGCGCAAACAGGCCAAAGACGACTTCAAGGGAAAGATGGAAACCTTGCGCGCCAAACTCTTGGACGCGTTGACCGTGCAATTCAACGCGGAGGCCGAGAGCGCCATCAACCGGATCAAAGATGGCATGACCCCGTATACGCGCTTCGTCCGCGCCGAGCTTGACCGCGTGGACAAGACGCAGACGGTGCTGAAGGTTCTGCGCCAGCGCCTCTCGGCGTTGAAGGCGCGAAGTCAGACGATGTGAAAGCCGTAGGGGCGTTCAATTGAACGCCCCTACGGCTCTGGTATAATCGCTGCCGCCGCCGATTCATCCTCGACGGCGTTTTCTTACCGCAAACTCCAACTCCCGACCCTGACTCTCATGCGCCCACTCGTCGAATGCGTCCCCAACTTTTCCGAAGCCCGCCGCCGCGAGGTCGTCGAAGCGATTGTCGAAGCCATCGAGAAAGGCGGGGGCCGCGAAGTCCGCGTCCTCGACGTCAGCTCGGACATGGATCACAACCGCACCGTCGTCACCTTCCTGGGCAGCCCGGCGGGGGTGGAGGCGGCGATGTTCGCAGGGATCGCGAAGGCCGCCGAGCTGATTGACCTGAACCAGCATCGCGGCGAGCACCCCCGCATCGGCGCGACCGACGTGGTCCCCTTCGTCCCGCTCCGGGGCGTGAGCCTGGCCGAGTGCGTCGCCATCGCCAAACGGGTCGGCGAGCGCGTGGGCCGCGAGCTGAGTATCCCCGTCTACCTCTACGAAGCCGCGGCGACGCGCCCCGAGCGCCAGAATCTCGAAAACATCCGGCGCGGCCAATACGAAACACTGAAAGAAGACATCGCCACCGACGCCAGGCGCGCACCCGACTATGGGCCAAAGCGCGTCGGCCCGGCGGGGGCCACCGTCATCGGCGCGCGCGCGTTTCTCATCGCGTACAACCTCTACCTCAACACCGCCGACGTGGAGATCGCCCGGAAAATCGCAAAGGCCATCCGCCACTCGTCCGGCGGGCTGCGGTTTGTGAAAGCGCTCGGGCTGCTCGTCGAAGGGCAGGCGCAGGTGAGCATGAACCTGACCGACTTCACGAAGACGCCCATGGCGCGCGTGCAGGAATTCGTGCGCCGCGAGGCCGGACGTTACGGCGTGAGCATCACGCGCAGCGAGCTGGTGGGGATGATCCCGCAGGCCGCGCTCGTGGACGCCGCGCAGTGGTATTTGCAGCTCGACAACCTGGAGGCCGAGCAGATTCTGGAAAATCGACTCGGCGAGGAGGAAGCGGCCGAGGGCGAGGTCGCTGCGGGAGCAGGGCCGCAATTCCTCGAGAGTCTGGCCGCCGGGACGGCGGCGCCCGGAGGCGGGTCGGCCTCGGCGTATGCGGGCGCGATGGCCGCCGCGCTCGTGGGCATGGTCGCGCGCCTGACGCTGGGCAAAAAGAAATACGCCGAGGTGGAAGCGCAGATGCAGTCGGTGCTGGAAAGCGCGGACAAACTGCGCGCCGACCTCGCCGCCGCCGTTCGCGACGACGCGGCCGCGTTCGAGGCGGTGCTGGAGGCCTTCAAGCTTGCAAAAGACACGGAGGCACAGCAGGCCGCCCGGGCCGAGGCCATCGAGCAGGCCTACGTCCACGCCGCCGACGTGCCGCTGCGCACGGCGCGCGCCGCCGTCGCCACGCTGGGACTGGCCGCCATCGCCGCCGAGAAGGGGAACGTCAACGCGCTGTCGGATTCAGGTTCGGCGGCCTATCTCGCCAAAGCCGCGTTGTCCGGCGCGGCGCTCAACGTGCGCGCAAACGCGGCCGCGATCAAGGACCGCGAGGCCGCCGCCGCGTGGCTCAAAGAACTCTCCGGCCTCGAGGCCCGCGCCAACGATGCGCTCGCGGCGATTGACCGGACGCTGCGGGAGCGGAAGTAAATGACAAATGACTAATGACAAAATCCTATCGCCCATCCATTGTTCATTTGTCATTTTTTCATTTGTCATTTTCGCTTCTGCCTGCTCCGCCCCGGCGACCTCTTCGGCGGCCGGCCCCAACCCCACTGAATTCGTCGCCACGCGCGTGGCGGAATTGCTTACGCAGAACGCGATGACCGCTTCGCGTGCGGCCCCGCACTCCGGGACTCCCGCGCCGCCGCAGGAGGCACCGCACATCCCGACGG
>Ga0209108_10001263_pt1 | contig 14651 bp, 18 predicted proteins | sample Rifsed10ft1_FD_184003 | JGI IMG/M metagenome (GOLD analysis project Ga0209108, IMG submission 184003) | Soil microbial communities from Rifle, Colorado, USA - sediment 10ft 1 (version 2) | ecosystem: Environmental > Terrestrial > Deep subsurface > Rock core/Sediment | place: Rifle, Colorado...
CGCGCGCCGCCGTCCTTCAGGTCATCCCGATCGACGCTCGTGATGACCACGTATTTCAGCTTCAGCCGCGCGATGGTGCCCGCGAGATGCGCCGGCTCCTCGACATCCGGCGCCAGCGGCCGCCCGTGCGCGACGTCGCAGAACGGGCAGCGGCGCGTGCAGATGTCGCCGAGGATCATGAAGGTGGCGGTGCCCTTGCCGAAGCACTCGCCGATGTTCGGGCACGAGGCCTCCTCGCACACCGTGTGCAGCCTCTGCTCGCGCAGGATCTGCTTGATCTCGGTGAAGCGCGAGCCGAGCGCCGGCGCCCGCACGCGGATCCACGCCGGCTTGGGCAACGCCGGCTTGGGCACGATCTTCACCGGAATGCGCGCGGTCTTCGCCTGCCCCTTCTCCTTTACGCCGGCTTCACGCATGTCAAAGCCTTTGCGCGATGAGGCGCGCCAGGCGGATGCCGACTTCCTTCGCCGTCCCCGTGACGCCGAAGTCGCGCGCCTGCACCACGCTCAGGCCCGGATAGCCGCAAGGGTCGATGGCCTGGAACGGGGTGAGGTCCATGTCGACGTTCAGCGCCAGCCCGTGCCAGGCGCGCCCGCGCGTGACGCGGATGCCGAGCGAGGCGATCTTCGCGCCGCCGACGTACACGCCCGGCGCGCCGGGCTTGCGCTCGGCCTGCACCTCGTGGCGCACGAGGAAATTGATCACGCATTGCTCGAGCAGGTGCACGAAGTCTCTCACCTTGATGCCGCGGCGCTGCAGATCGACCAGGGTGTACACGATCGCCTGCCCGGGCCCGTGATAGGTGATCTCGCCGCCGCGCTCGGACTGCACCACCGGGATGCCGTTCGCCTGCTTCGGCCCGAACGCCGGGTCCGCGCCCTGCCCGAGCGTGTACACCGGCGGGTGCTCCACCACCCAGAGCTCGTCGGGCGTGTCGGCGTCGCGCTGCAGCGTGAACTCGCGCATGCGCGCCGCCACCGCCGCGTACTCGGCGAGGCCGAGGCTCTTCAGGCGCGGGGCGAGCGCGGCTTCCATCTACAGCACCATGACCACCGACGGATGGTCGCAGAGTTCCCGGTACAGCTCGTCGAGCTGCTCGCGCGAGGTGGCGCGGATGGTGCAGGTGACGCTGAGGTAGGTCCCCTGGCGGCTCGGGCGCAGTTCCATGGTGGCGGGGTCGAAGTCAGGCGCGTGCTTCTTGACGATGCCGAGGACCGTGGCGGCGAAGCGCTTTTCCTTGCGACCCATGACCTTGATGGGGAAGTCGGTGGGATACGAAAGCAGCGTTTCTTCGTTGCGAATCGGCATCAGGCCGAGACGGCCTCCTGCCGCATCACGCGACGCTTGAATTCCTGGTAGCCCTCCCAGGCGCGCCGGAAGAGCGGCCCCGGCCTGCCCGCGCCCACCGGCTTGCCGTCCAGCTCGACGACCGCCAGGATCTCCTTGGACGAGGACGTGACCCAGAGCTCGTCCGCGGCACGCACCTCGGCCTCGCGGATGTCGCGGAACTCCAGCGGCATGCCGAGCTGCTGCGCGATCTCCACCACCACGTCGTAGGTGATGCCGGGCAGGATGAGGTTCGACTTGGGCGGCGAGAGCACGAGCCCGTTCTTCGCCACGAACACGTTGGAGGCCGAGGCCTCGGTCAGGATGCCGTCGCGAAACAGGATCGTCTCCGCCGCGCCCGCGTCGGCCGAGCGCTGGCGCAGGAGCACGTTGCCGATGAGGGAGATCGACTTGATGTCGCACCGCAGCCACCGGTTGTCCGGCGCGCTCACCGCCGCCACGCCCTGCTCGACGAGCTCCCTGGGCGGGTTCACCAGGGGATTCGACATCGCGAATACGGTGGGCTCGACGCCCGCCGGAAACGCATGGTCGCGCTTGGCCACGCCGCGCGTCACCTGCAGGTACACGCCCTGGTCTTCCCCGGGCTGCTGCGCCACGAGCTCGCGAATGACCGAGCGCCACTTGTCGCGCGCGTAGGGGTTCGCGATGCGCACCGCGGCCAGGCTGCGCTCCAGCCGCGCGAGGTGCTCGTCCATGCGGAACGGCGCGCGCGAGTACACCGGGATCAGCTCGTACACGCCGTCGCCGAAGATGAAGCCGCGGTCGAGCACCGGTACTGTCGCCTGCTCGAGCGGCAGAAACCTGCCGTTCAGAAAGACCATGCTTGCCCCGCTACTTGAGCCAGAGCCTCAGTGTATCCCAGGCACGGCCGAGGATTCCCGCCTGGGAGACGCTTTCCAGCGCCACCACCGGATATTCGCCGAGCGGGCGGCCGTCGAACGCCACGCGCAGCACGCCCACCTTGTCGCCCTTTCGCACCGGCGCCAGCACCGGCGGGTGCGTGAGCAGCTCTGCCGCGAGCAGCTTCGCCTCGCCCTTGGGCACCGTCACCACCAGGCCGCGCTCGAAGCCGGCGCGCACGGCTGCGTCCGCGCCTTTCCACACGTGGATCGCCTTCACCGCCTGCCCGGGCGCGTACAGGCGCACGCCGTCGAAGAACTGGTAGCCCCAGTTGAGCAGCTTCTGCGATTCGCGCGCGCGCGCCGCATCCGAGTCCGCGCCCAGCAGCACGCTCAGCAGGCGCCGCCCGCCGCGCTCGGACGAAGCGATCAGGCAGTAGCCCGCGGCCTCGGTGAAGCCGGTCTTCACCCCGTCCACGCTCGGGTCGAGCCACAAGAGGCGATTGCGGTTCATCTGCGTGATGTCGTTGTGGCGGAATTCCTTCATCGTGTAGAAGCGCGCGTACTCCTCGGGAAAATCGCGGATCAGCGCCGCCGCGAGCAGCGCGAGGTCGCGCGCCGTCGAATAGTGCTGCGCGTGCGGCAGGCCGGTGGCGTTGGCGAAGCGCGAGTCGTGCATGCCGAGGCGCGCCGCCTCGCGGTTCATCTGCTCGGCGAACAGCGCCTCGGATCCGGCCAGCGCCTCGGCGAGCGCGATGCTGGCGTCGTTGCCCGACTGCACCACCATGCCGCGTACGAGCGTCTCGACGCTCACGCTGCTGCCCGCCTCGAGGAAGGTGCGCGATCCCGACGCCTGCCGCGCATGCGCCGAAACCTGCATCTGCTGCGCGAGCGCGAGCCGGCCTTCGCGCATCGCCGTGAACACCAGGTACGCGCTCATCAGCTTGGTGAGCGAGGCCGGCTCGACGCGCTCGTCCGCCTTGTGCTGCGCCAGGACCTGGCCGCTGGTCAGGTCGGAGACGTGGAAGGCGTGCGCCGCGACCGCCGGCGGCTGCGGCGCCTGCGCCTGCGCGCCGCAAGTGCCCCACAGGAACGCCCACGCGATCATGATGGCGCGCATGGCAGCGGCTACCTTTGCAGGGCGAGCGGCGTGCCGCCCGGAACGATCTGCTCGACCAGCACGCGCGCGCTGCCCGCCGCCACGTAGCCGAGCTTGTAGGCCGCGGCGTAGGACAGGTCGATGATGCGGCTGGCGTGGAACGGGCCGCGGTCGTTCACGCGCACGATCACCGTGCGGCCGTTGGCGAGATTGGTGACGCGCGCATAGCTCGGGATGGGCAGGATCGGGTGCGCCGCGCTCATCCTGTACATGTCGTAGGTCTCGCCGCTCGAGGTCGACTTGCCGTGGAAGCGCTTGCCGTACCAGGTGGCGACGCCGCGCTGCTGGAACGGGCCGACGCGCGTCAGCGGCACGTAGCGCTTGCCCAGCGCCTCGTAAGGGCGGTTGGCCCAGCGGTGCAGCGGCTCGTGCCGCGGCAGCGCATCGGGGATCGACGCCAGATCCGGCACGCGGGCGCCGGGCCCGTCGTCCTTGTAATAGCCGCCGGGCCGCTCGGGCGTCGAGCCGCAGCCGGCGAGCACCGCGGCCAGGAACACGAGGCGCCTCATGCCTCGTACACCACTCTGCCCGCGACCAGGGTGGCGCGCACCCGCCCCGCGAGCTCGAGGCCGAGGAACGGCGTGTTCTTGCCCTGGCTCTTCAGCGCCTGCGCGCTGACCCGGTACGGCGCCTGCGGATCGAACAGCACCAGGTCGGCGGGCGCGCCCGGCGCGATGCGCCCGGCGTCGACGCCGAGAATGCGCGCCGGCGCGCTGGTCACGCGCGCGAGGGTCTGCGCCAGAGTGAGCTTCGCCTGCACTCCCCACTTGAGCGCGAGCGGCAGCAAAAGTTCCAGCCCGGTCGCCCCCGGCTCGGCCTCGGCGAACGGCAGGTGCTTGCCGTCCTCGTCCACCGGCGTGTGATCCGAAACGATGCAATCGATGGTGCCGTCGGCGAGGCCGGCGCCCAGTGCGTCGCGGTCGCGCGGGCTGCGCAGCGGCGGCTCGAGCCGGCACTGCGCGTCGAAGTAGCCGAGGTCCCGGTCCGAGAGATGCACGTGGTGCACGCCCACGTCGCAGGTGAGCGGCAGGCCGTCGTGCCGCGCGCGCCTGAGCATCGCGACGCCGGCCGCGCTCGAGATGCGGCACACGTGCACGCGCGCGCCGGTGGCGCGCACCAGCTCGAGGAGCGTCGCGAGAGCCACGGTCTCGGCGAACGCCGGGATGCCGGCGAGCCCGAGGCGCGTGGCCACTTCGCCGTCGTGCGCCACGCCGCCTTGCGCGAGCCACAGGTCCTCGGCGCGCAGCCACACCGGGAAGCCGAAGGTCGCCGCGTACTGCAGCGCGCGCCACAGGACCTGCGTGTCGGCGATCGCGGCATTGGCCTGCGAGAACGCGACGCAGCCGGCTTCGGCGAGCTCGGCCATCTCGGTGAGCTGCCGGCCCTCGAGCTTCACCGTGAGCGCGCCCACTGGGTAGACGCGCGCGCGCTTGAGCGCCAGCGCGCGCCGGCGCAGCATGTCCACGAGCCCCGGCTCGTCGAGCGGCGGATCGGTGTCGGGCGGGCAGGCGAGGCTGGTGACGCCGCCCGCCACCGCGGCGTCCATTTCGGATTCGAGCGTCGCCTTGTACTCGTAGCCGGGCTCGCGCAGCCGCGCGGCGAGGTCGATGAGGCCGGGCGCGACCACCAGGCCCTGGGCGTCGATCACCCGCTCGGGCTTGCCGGCGAGCGCGGCCACGATGCGCCCGTCGGCGATCGCCACGTCGCCCACGGCGTCGCGCCCGCTCGCCGGGTCGATCACCCGCCCCCCCTTCACGAGCAGGTTCATCCGCCGCCCGCCACCATGGACATCACCGCCATGCGTACCGCGATGCCGAACGTCACCTGCGGCAGGATCACCGAGTGCGGACCGTCGGCGACGTTGGAGTCGATCTCCACGCCGCGGTTCATCGGCCCGGGATGCATGACGATGGCGTCGGGCCTGGCGAGCGCGAGCTTTTCGGCGCTGAGCCCGTACTGCTTGTTGAATTCCTGCGCCGAGGGCAGCAGCGCGCCGCTCATGCGCTCGTTCTGCAGACGCAGCATGACCACCACGTCGGCATCCTTCAGGCCCTCGTTCATCGAGTGGCACACGCGCACGCCGAGCGCCGCAGCGCCCGCGGGGATCAGGGTCTGCGGACCGATCACCCGCACCTCGGGCGCGCCGAGCGTCGTCAGCCCGTGGATCAGGGAGCGCGCGACGCGCGAGTGCAGCACGTCGCCGACCACCGCCACCGTGAGGCGCGAGAAGTCCTTCTTGTAGTGGCGGATGGTGTAGAGATCCAGGAGCCCCTGCGTGGGGTGTGCGTGGCGCCCGTCGCCGGCATTGATCACGTGCTCGTGCGGCTTCACGTGCTGCGCGACGAGGTAGGGGGCGCCCGAGGAGCCGTGGCGCACGACGAAGATGTCGGCCTGCATGGCCGAGAGGTTGGCGACCGTGTCGAGCAGCGACTCGCCCTTGGCGGTGGAGCTCGCGGCGACGTTCAGGTTGATGACGTCGGCCGAGAGGCGCTTGGCGGCGATCTCGAAAGTGGTGCGCGTGCGCGTCGAGCCCTCGAAGAACAGGTTGAACACGCTCTTGCCCCGCAGCAGCGGCACCTTCTTGATGTCGCGCTCGGTGACGCCGGCGAAGGACTCCGCGGTGTCGAGGATCTGGACGAGGAGCGCGCGCGGCAGCCCCTCGATGGAGAGCAGGTGCTGCAGCTCGCCGTTGGCGTTCAGCTGCGGGTTACGCGGCACGCTCGAGCTCCAGGGAAAGCTTGCCGCGGTCGTCGCGCTTCAGGCGCAGCCGCATGCCGGCCGGGACGTCGATCCTCGCGCCCGCGTGCTGCGCGCAGATCGGCAGCTGCCGGCCGTCGCGCTCGGCGAGCACGACCAGCGCGATGGAGGCCGGCCGCCCGTAGTCGAACAGCTCGTTGACCGCCGCGCGCACCGTGCGCCCGGTATAGAGCACGTCGTCCACCAGCAGCAGGTCCTTGCCGGCGACGTCGAACGGGATCTTCGAGCGCTTGGGATCGCGCGCCAGACCCTTGCGGTCGTAATCGTCGCGGTAGAACGCGATGTCGAGCAGCCCCAGGGGCTGCGCCAGGCCGAGCGCCGCGTGCAGGCGCGCCGCCACCCAGGCACCGCCGGTGTGGATGCCGACCATGGCGCTCGCCGGGCCGATACGCGCGCGCAGCTCGAGCGCGAGCTGCGCGCAGAGCGCCTCGGCGTCAGGCAGCGCGGCCATGGAAGTACTGTTCGAGGATCAGTTGCGCGGCCACCGAATCGACGGGCTTTTTCTTCGCGCCGCGCAGCCGGCTCTCGGCTTCCACCGAGGTATAGCTTTCGTCCACGGTTGCCACCGGCAGGCGAAAGCGCCCCGCGAGCTGGCGCGCGAAGCGCCGCACGCGCTTGGCGAGCACGTGCTCGCCGCGCTCGGCGACCGGCAGGCCGACCACGAGGGCAGCGGGACGCCACTCCCGCACCAGCTTCTCGATCGCGGCGAAGCCGGGCGCAGCGATGCCGGGCAGCGGGTGCGCGGTGCCGAGCTCCGCCTCCCCTACCGCAACGCCAATACGCTTGATGCCGAAATCGAAGGCGAGGACGGTGCGCGCCTCAGGCATGTCCCGCCGAGTCTGCCAGGCGCGCGTAGTCCACACCGAGCAGTTCCATCGCCGCCGGCAGCCGCTCTGCCGAAGGCAGGTCGAAGATGATGGCGTCCTTGGCTTCGACCGTGAGCCAGGCGTTCTGCGAGATTTCATGCTCGAGCTGTCCCGCCGACCAGCCGGCATAGCCGAGCGTCACGATGAGCTTCTCCGGCCCCTCGCCACGGCCGACGGCTTCGAGGATGTCTTTCGAGGTGGTGAGGCCGATGGCGTCGCGCACCTTGAGGGTCGACTGCCAGTTGCCGGCCGGCTCGTGCAGCACGAAGCCGCGGTCGGTCTGCACCGGACCGCCGAAGTAGATCGGCGCGTCGGACAGGGTCTTCTCGCGCAGCGTGAGCGACAGGCGCTCGAACAGCGCCTGCAGCGTCATGTCGATGGGGCGGTTCACGACCACGCCGAGCGCGCCCTGCTCGTTGTGCTCGCAGACGTAGGTCAGGGACTTCGCAAAGTACGGATCGGCCATGCTGGGCATGGCGATCAGGAAGTGATGCGTGAGATTGATCGAGGACACGCTCGGGCTCATTCTACCGTATGCCCTTGGACCCCGCTCTAATAGCGCAAGTTCTCCAGCGCTTCCCGCAGCTCGCGCAGCAGGCCCGCCACCTCCTCCACCGCGGCCGCGGCCCGCGTCGCGGCATCGGCGGCCTGCTCGGCGCCCGCGAGCATCTCGCGCACGCCGCCGGCAATGGCGCTCGCCGCCGCACCCTGCGACTTCGCGGTCTTCGACAGGCGCCCGATGTCCTCGGCGAGCGCGCGCAGCGTCTCGCCCAGCTCCGCGAGCGTGCGCCCCGAGGCGCTCGCGCCCAGCGCCTCGGCCTGCGCCGCGACCTGGTGCAGCTGGTTCGCGGTCCGCGCCATCTCCGGCGACGCGCCGCGCACCTTGTCCACGGTTGCCGCCGCCACGCGCACGCGCCGCCCCATGTCGCCGACCACCGCGAGCGCCGCCTGCACCGCCTGGCGGCCCTGCAGCGCCGCGGCGAGCGCGGCCTGCGCCAGCTCGGCGGACTGGTTGGAGCGCGCCGAGAGATCGGTGACCGCGCGCGCCATGCCGAGCGCGCGCGCGCTCGCGCCCTTGATGCGCGCGGCTTGCAGCCGCGCCGATTCCTGCAGCCCGTCGGCGGCCGACTGCGCCGAGCCGGCGGCGCCGCCGACGCGCTCCACGGCATGCGCGATGCGCGCCACCAGCGCGCGCAGGCCGTCCAGGGCGTCGTTCAGCGCGGCGGCGGCCGGGTAAGTGATCTCGCTGCCCACCGTGGCGCGCGCGGTGAGGTCGCCCGCCGAGAGCGCTTCGAGGTCGCGGCGCAGCTGCTCCACCGCATCGAGGTCGCGCTCGTGGTGGCGGCGCATGACCGCGAGGCGACGCGCTGCCGCCTCGCGACCGCGGCGCTCGTCGACCACGTAGAGGAGCGCGAGCAGCAGCAGCGCCGCGACCAGCGCGAGCGCGGTGGCGGCGAGCCCTGCCTCGTTGACGGCGCGCGAGGGCGCGGCGCGATAGGCGCCGAGCACGCGGTCCACCGCCTCGAGCAGGCGCTCCGAGTCGGCGTGCATGGCGAAGGCGGCGTCCTTCGCCCCGGCGAGGCGCTCGCGCGTGCCGAGCACCGCAACCACCGCGTCCTGCACCGGCGCGAAGGCCGCGGCCAGCGCCTCGAGCGCGGCGACCTGCGCCTCGTCGCGCGCGCCGGCGCGCAGCCGCGCGAGCGTGCCGCGGAACTCGTTCACGTCCTTGCCCAGCAGGAACTCGATCTCGGGCTCGACGCGCTCGGCGGCGACCAGATGCTGCGCCCCGCGCGCCAGGCGCTGGGTCAGCATCACCAGGCGGCTCGCCGCGGCCACCTCCGCCGGCAGCGCGCCCTGCGCGAGCTTCAGGTTCTGCACGCGCTCGGCGCGCTCCAGCAGCTGCGGGTTGGCGCGCTCCAGGCGCGCGGCGGCGGCCGCGAGCGCCACCAGCAGCTTCTGGTCCCGGAGCAGCAGCGTGGCGTTCTTCTCGGTGCGCGCCCAGTCCGCGCGCAGGTCTTCGAGCGCGCGCGGCGCGCGCACGTCGCGCGCCAGGCGAGCGAGCGCGGCGGCGAAGCCGTCGCGGCTCGCCTGGATCTGCGGAAAGGCGTCGGCGTCGCCGTGCAGCCCGCGCAATGCCGCTTTCGCGAGCCGCTGCGAGAGCATGCGCATCTGCGCCGCAGCGGCCAGGTGCCCGTCGCCGAAATGCGCTTCGCGGTACTCCGACCACGCCAGCCACAGCGCGCCGGCGAACAGCATGGCGAGCAGCGCGGCGAGCAGCGCGAGCTGGCGCCGCAGCGGCAGCACCGCGACGCCGCGCAGCGCGGCGCCGCGCAGTGCCGCGACGCGCGCGCGCAGCGGCTTCAGGTCCAAGCGCGCCGGCGCGCGCTCAGATTTCGACCATCTCGAAATCTTCCTTGCGCGCGCCGCATTCCGGGCAGGTCCAGTTGATGGGCACGTCCTCCCAGCGCGTGCCCGGCGCGATGCCCTCGTCCGGCGCGCCGGCCGCTTCGTCGTAAACGTAGCCGCAGATGAGGCACATCCAGGTCTGGTACTGCACTTGCTTCTCGGTCATCGGGCGGCAGCGCCGTGTGAGTTAGAATCGTGCGGCATCTTAGCGTAATTCGCGCCGCGGCCACGCCGCGCTCCCCATGCTTGCCGCTCCGCCGAACGTGCTCGCCATCGCCGCCTCCGATCCGACGGGCGGCGCCGGCCTGCAAGCCGACATCCTCACGCTCGCGAGCCTTGGCTGCCACCCGCTTTCGGTGCTCACCGCGTACACGGTGCAGGACACCCGCGGCGTCGCGGCGCTGCACGCGGTGCCCGCCGCGGATCTCGTTGCGCAGGCGCGCTGCGTGCTCGCCGACGCGCCCGTGCTCGCCATCAAGATCGGCGTCGTCGGCAGCGCCGCCAACGCGCAGGCGATCGCTGAGCTTCTCGCCGAGCACCCGCAGGTGCCCGTGGTGCTCGATCCGGTGCTCGCCTCGGCGCGCGGCGATGCGCTCGGGGACGAAGCGACGCAGCGCGCGCTGCGTGAGCTGCTCCTGCCGCGCGCGACGGTCGCGACACCGAACAGCATGGAGGCGCGCACGCTCGGCGGCGCCGCGGCCATGATCGCGCTCGGCTGCAAGTATGTGCTGGTGACCGGCACGCACGAGCCCGGCGACGACGTGGTGAACGTGCTGCACGGCGCGGCGGGCGTGATGCGCGAGGACCGCTGGCCGCGGCTGCGCGGGAGCTTCCACGGCTCGGGCTGCACGCTCGCGTCGGCCATCGCCGCGCGCCTCGCGCTCGGCGACGAGGTGCCGCAAGCGGTGCGGCGCGCGCAGGACTACACCTGGTGCGCGCTCGAGCGCGGCTACCGCCCGGGCGCGGGGCAGCAGGTACCCGACCGGCTGCACGCGCGATGAGGCGCCTGCGCGGGCTGTACGCCATCACGCCGCCGGAGCTGTCGCGGGTCGAGGACGCGCTCGCCTCCGGCGCGCTGTGCGCGCTGCAGTATCGCGCCAAGCACGCGCCGCCCGCCGCGCGCCTGCGCGAGGCGCAACAGCTGCTCGAGCGATGCCGCGCGCACCGCGTGCCCTTCATCGTCAACGACGACGTCGAGCTCGCGCTCGCGGTGCAGGCGGACGGCGTGCATCTCGGGCGCGAAGACGGCGACCTGGCCGCGGCGCGCGCGCGGCTGCCGGGCAGGCTGCTCGGCGCCTCGTGCTACGACCGGCCGGAGCTCGCCCGCCGCGCGGTCGCCGCGGGCGCGGATTACGTCGCGTTCGGCTCGGTCTTTCCTTCCCCCACCAAGCCCGCCGCGGACCGCGCCCCGCTCGCGCTCTTTGCGCTCGAGCTCGGCGTGCCGAAGGTGGCGATCGGCGGCATTACCCTCGAGAATGCGCCGCAGGCGCTGGCGGCGGGCGCCGACTGCGTGGCCGTGATCACCGATCTGTTCGATGCGCCGGACGTCGCCGCACGCGCCCGGGCTTACGGGAGGCTGTTTCAGCATGAAGCTGCATAACGAAGAGCTCTTCGCACGCGCGCAGGCGCGCATTCCCGCCGGCGTCAATTCGCCGGTGCGCGCGTTTCGCGCGGTAGGCGGCACGCCGCCGTTCCTCGAGCGCGCGAGCGGCGCGCATCTCTGGGACGTCGAAGGCAAGCGCTACATCGACTACGTAGGCTCGTGGGGGCCGATGGTCGCGGGGCACACGCATCCGCGGGTGGTGGAAGCGGTGCAGGCCGCGGCCTCGCGCGCGCTCTCGTTCGGCGCGCCCACCGCCGCCGAGGTGGAGATGGCGGAGCTCCTGTGCCGCCTCGTGCCCTCGCTCGAGCTGGTGCGGCTCGTGTCCTCGGGCACCGAAGCGACGATGACCGCGATCCGCCTGGCGCGCGGCTTCACCGGGAGAAGCCTGATCGTCAAGTTCGAGGGCTGCTACCACGGCCACGCCGACGCGCTGCTCGTCAAGGCGGGCTCCGGCGCGCTCACCTTCGGCCATCCGAGCTCGGCCGGCGTGCCGGCCGAGACGGCGGCGCACACCCTGGTGCTCGACTACAACGACGCCGCCCAGGCGCAGGCGCTGTTCGATGCGCGCGGCGCGCAGATCGCCGGCGTCATCGTCGAGCCGGTGGCCGGCAACATGAACCTGGTGCTGCCGGCGCCCGGTTTTCTCGAGACGCTGCGCGGCGAGTGCACGCGCCACGGCGCGGTGCTGATCCTCGACGAAGTGATGACCGGCTTTCGCGTCGCCGCCGGCGGCGCGCAGGCGCGCTACGGCATCCGCCCCGACCTCACCACGCTCGGCAAGGTGATCGGCGGCGGGCTGCCGGTCGCCGCGGTCGGCGGGCGCAAGGACATCATGGGGAAAATCGCGCCGCTCGGCCCGGTGTACCAGGCCGGCACGCTCTCGGGCAACCCGGTCGCGGTGGCCGCGGGACTGGCCACGCTCAAGCTCGTCGATACGCCCGGCTTTCAGTCGCGCATCGAGGCGAGCACGCGCAGCCTGGTCGAGGGTCTCGCCGCTTGCGCGAAGCGCGCCGGCGTCACATTTTCGTCGCAAGCCATCGGCAGCATGTTCGGACTGTACTTCCGCGACGCGCCGCCGACCCGCTTTGCGCAGGTCATGCAGTGCGACGCGCAGCGCTTCAATCGCTTCTTCCAGTCGATGCTCGCGCAAGGCATCTATCTCGCCCCCTCGGCCTACGAGGCGGGATTCGTGTCGTCGGCGCACGACGCCGATGACATCGAACAGACGCTCGCTGCCGCGAAAGAAGCGTTCCGGCGCGCTGCCTGACGCACGGCACGAACTTTGCGAGAGACAATGCACCATGCGCATCGTCACGCGGGAACTGCCCAGGCTGGAGCGCGCGAAGCTCGCGACGCACCTGCGCGCGCTCGACAGCGAGGACCGGCGGCTGCGCTTCGGCCTCGCCCTTCCTGACGCAGCCATCGACGAGTACGTGGCGCGCATCGATTTCGGGCGCGACGTGGTATTCGGCGTGTTCGACGACGCGCTGCACCTCATCGGCGCCGCGCACCTGGCGCGCGCCGACGCGCACGCCGAGCTCGGCGTCTCGGTCCTGCCCGGGCACCGCGGCCGCGGCATCGGCGCAGCGCTCCTCGCCCGCACGCACGGGCACGCGCGCAATTGGGGCATCGGCGCGTTGTTCATGCACTGCCTCACCGAAAACGCCGCCATGATGCACCTCGCGCGAAAGCAGGACATGCGCATCGTCGCCGAGAGCGGCGAAGCCGACGCGCGGCTCGAGCTGGCGCCTGCAACCCCGTCGAGCATCGCGCAGGCGCTGTTCGACGAGCGCGTGGGGCTGTTCGACTACGCGCTCAAGTCGCAGTTCGACACGGCGCGGCGCCTGATCCTCGCCGGCGTGCTCACTGTCCCCCCCTCGGACCGCGGCCGCTAGCCGCTCAGGGAATCTGCGCGTACTCCATGCGCCGCCGGATGGTGGCGATGCGCGCGTCGAGGTACGGCGTGCGCGCGCCGCGCGCGTAGCGCCGCGGGCTGGGCAGGATCGCCGCGAGCCATGCGGCTTGCGTGGCGTCCAGCTGCGCGGCGCTGACGCCGAAGTGGTGGCGCGCGGCGGCCTCGGCGCCGAACACCCCCTCGCCCCATTCGGCAAAGTTGAGGTAGAGCTCCAGGATCCGGCGCTTCTCCATGGCGTGCTCGAGCATCGCGGTGAGCACCGCCTCCTGGCCCTTGCGCAGCCACGAGCGCTCGCCGGAGAGGAACAGGTTCTTCGCCAGCTGCTGGCTGATGGTGGAGCCGCCGGCCACCACCCTGCCCCGGCGCTCGTTCTTCTCGATCGCCTTCTGGATCGCCTCCCAGTCGAAGCCCTCGTGGTCGAGGAACTTCGCATCCTCGGCGGCAATCACCGCGCGCTTGAGCTCGGTCGAGACGCGCGCATAGGGCACCCAGTGGTGGCGCAGCCGCGCGCGCGGATCCTTCTCGCGCAGCGCGTCCAGCCGGCGCTCCATGAACGCGGTGCTGGCGGGCGCGTGCCGCGCCCACCACAGAATCTGCGCGTAGTACCAGGCGTGCACCGCCGGCATCACGGCGGCGAGCGCGACCAGTACGAAGATGGCGATGCGCCAGGCGCGGCGCAGCTTGCGCAGCATGGCCCGGCCGGCCCTACGCCGGCTTTCGCGCCACGACGCAGAAGGCGCTCGAATAGGCGCTGCGCGGCAGGGTGCGCTCCAGCAGCCCGAGCATCCATCGGCCCGGGCCGTTCAGGCGAAAGTGCCCGCCCGATGCGCGCAGCAAGGGAAAATCCGCGAACAGTCCGATGTGACGGCCGGCGCCCGGCTTCATCTCGTCGACATCGGTGCGCAGGATCTCGAAGCCGCCGCTGCGCACGTGCGCGACGAGCTCGTCCCGGGTGAATCGGTATTCGCCGAAGAACGTCTTGCGCCCGGCGGCCCGGAGCGCGGCCAGGACCGCGGAGCGCAGCGGATGCACGATCAGGGTGCGCAACGCCGTGGCCGCCGGCGTCGTGAACACCGCGATGCCGCCCGGGCGAAGGACGCGCAGCGCTTCCCGGATCGCGGGCGCCGGCCCCTGCTCGAAGTGCTCGATGACGCCGAGCGACACGTAGGCCGCGAGGCTGCCCGTTGCGAACTCCCGCAGGTCCGTGATGTCGCCCTGCCGGACGTCGACGCCGAGCTCGCGCGCGCGGCGCACGATGTCCGCATACCGGTCCAGCCCGATCGCGCTACGGCCGTGGCCGTTGAGCCACTTGACCCACGCACCCAGGCCGCAGCCCGCTTCCAGGATCAGGCCCTCCCGCGGCAGATGCGCCTCGAAGATGTCCGCCAGCGTGCGCTCGTCGCACATCGCCAGCTCGTCGTCCAGGGATCGGTTCTGCCACTGATGCTGGTCCTGCCCGGAGTGATCGCGAATCGTGTACAGCTTGTAGCTCATGCGCGCGGCAAATTATACGAGCGCGACTGCGGCCCTAGCGCGCGCGCAGCGTGGCGAGCACCGCGCGCGTATCCGGCCGCACGCCGCGCCACACGAGAAATGACTCGGCCGCCTGCTCGACCAGCATGCCCAGTCCGTCGCTGGTCGCCGCGCCCGCCGCGCGCGCCATGGCGAGGAATTCGGTGTCGCGGCCGTAGAGCATGTCGTAGGCGAGCGCGCCGGGCCGGAACAGCCCCGGCGGCAGGCGCGGCAGCTCGCCGCTCAG
>Ga0209108_10001265_pt1 | contig 14636 bp, 13 predicted proteins | sample Rifsed10ft1_FD_184003 | JGI IMG/M metagenome (GOLD analysis project Ga0209108, IMG submission 184003) | Soil microbial communities from Rifle, Colorado, USA - sediment 10ft 1 (version 2) | ecosystem: Environmental > Terrestrial > Deep subsurface > Rock core/Sediment | place: Rifle, Colorado...
GGAGGCGCGCCGACCAGGCGCGAGACGTTGTGCTTCTCCATGAACTCCGACATGTCGAGCCGGATCATCGAGTCCTGGCTGCCGAACATGAACTCGGCGAGGATGCGCGGCAGGTAGGTCTTGCCGACGCCCGTGGGCCCGAGGAAGAGGAAGACGCCGATGGGGCGCTTCGGGTCCTTGAGGCCGGCGCGGGAGCGGCGAACCGCCTTGCTGATCGCCGTTATCGCCTCGTCCTGGCCAACGACCTTGGCGCGCAGCACTTCCTCCATGTGCACCAGGCGCTCCGACTCCTCGCTGGCGATGCGGGTGACGGGGATGCCCGTCCACATCGCGACCACCTCGGCGATGTCTTCGGCGGTGACGACGGGCTTGGTGGAGACGCCCTCCTCTTCGAGGCCCTCCTCCATCTTCTCCAGGCGCTCCTGCAGCTTCAGCTCGCGGTCGCGCAGGTCGGCCGCCAACTCGTACTGCTGGGCGGCGATCGCCTGCTCTTTCTCGCGGCGCAGGCTCTCCAGGCCGCGCTGGCCCTCGTGCAGCGAAGGCGGCGTGGCCGCCTTGTTGATGCGGACGTGCGAGGCCGCCTCGTCCACCAGGTCGATGGCCTTGTCGGGCAGGAAGCGGTCGGAGACGTAGCGGGCGGCGAGCTCTGCCGCGGCGCTCAGCGCCTCGTCCGAGATGCTCAGCTTGTGGTGCTCCTCGTAGCGCTCCTTGATGCCGCGCAGGATCTCGATCGTCTCCTCGACCGTCGGCTCCTCGACGAGGATGGGCTGCAGGCGGCGCTCCAGCGCAGCATCGCGCTCGATGTGCTTGCGGTAGTCGTCCAGCGTCGTCGCGCCGACGCACTGCAGCTCGCCGCGGGCGAGGGAGGGCTTGAGGATGTTGGCGGCGTCGACGGCGCCTTCAGCGGCGCCGGCGCCCACCAGCATGTGCATCTCGTCGATGAACAGCACGCAATTGCCGGAGCCCTTGATCTCCTCGATGACCTTCTTCAGGCGCTCCTCGAACTCGCCGCGGTACTTCGTGCCCGCGACCAGGGAGCCGATGTCCAGGGTCAGCAGGCGCTTGCCCTGCAGCGTCTCCGGCACGTCGCCGGCGACGATGCGGTGCGCCAGCCCCTCGACGATCGCCGTCTTGCCGACGCCGGGCTCGCCGATGAGGATGGGGTTGTTCTTCGTCCGGCGCGAGAGGATCTGGATCAGGCGGTCGATCTCGCGGCCGCGGCCGATGACCGGGTCGAGCTTGTTGGCGCGCGCCGCGGCCGTCAGGTCGATGCCCAATTGGTCGACGGTGGGCGTGCGCGTCGTCGTGCGGCCGCCGGTGGCGGCGCTCTGGGGCGTGTTCTGGGAGAGGATGCGCGCCGTTTCCGTGCGCACGCGCTCCAGGCTGACGCCCAGCGACTCGAGGACGCCGAAGGCGATGCCCTCGCCCTCGCGCACGAGGCCGAGGAGCAGGTGCTCGGTGCCGATGTAGCTGTGGTTGAGGCGCCGCGCCTCTTCGACGGCGAGCTCGATGACCTTCTTGGCGCGCGGCGTCAGGCCGATCTCGCCCGTGGGTGTCTTCTCGCCCCGGCCGATGATGAACTCGACGGCGGAGCGGACCTTGGTCAGCTCCACGCCGAGGTTGTTGAGGACTTTAGCGGCTACGCCATCGCCCTCACGGACGAGGCCCAAGAGGAGGTGCTCGGTGCCGATGTAGTTGTGGTTGAAACGCTGCGCTTCCTCCTGCGCCAGCGTCAAAACCCGCCGTGCTCTCTCTGTGAACTTGTCGAATCGGTCTGCCATCTCGCCTGCCTAGCGCCCCTGTTTGTGAATCCAGGTTAGCACACGGTCTGGGGCTCGTCCAACTCACGACAGACCTGCGGGATGTTACGCCTTCGTTTCCTCCGGCGGGGTCTCCGGAGCCAGCTGGTCCATCTTGAGCGCCGCGAAAGCGGCCGCCATCTGCGTCTGCGGCTCCTCCTCTTCTGGTTGATCGACACTCTCGACCGCCGGCTTTAGCTCCCTCGCGGGCGAGGCGTCCACGGCCAGCTCAATCTCGGACAGCGCCTCCGCCTCCGCGCTCTCCGTGGCCTCGCGCAGCAGGGCGTTGAGGTCGTCCTTGAAGGCGGCCTTGATCTCGTCCGGCGCGGAGAGCACCTCGCCGTCCATGCCGAAGGTGAACCCCATCGCCTCGCCCCGGTCGCGCGCCTGCTTCAGCGAGAGGCCGAGCCGGTGCCGGTCGCGCTCGATGCGGATGATGCGCAGGGGCAGGATGTCGCCCTCTTTGACGACCTCCTGGGAGTGGGAGATGCGGCGGTCGACCAGCTCCGAGACGTGGATAAGGCCCTCGACGGGGCCCTCGATGCGGGCGAAGGCGCCGAAGGTCGCCAGCTTGGTGACGATGCCCGGCACCACGTCGCCCACCTGGTACTTGTCGACGATGCCGTCCCAGTGGGCCGGCTGGGCGCGGCGGATGCTGAGGGCGATCTTCTTCTTCTCGGCGTCGATCTTCATCACGTAGACGTCGACCTCGTCGCCGATCTTGAACAGCTCCTCGGGCGCCTTCGTCCGGTCCCAGGAGATCTCGGAGAGGTGGACGAGGCCGTCGGCGCCGCCGAGGTCGACGAAGACGCCGAAGTTGCGGATGGAGCTGACGCGGCCCTTGCGGATCTCGCCCTCCTCAAGCTCGGACAGCAGGCGGTCTTTCTGCTGGCTGCGCCACTCCTGCAGCGCGCCCCGCTCCGAGAGGATGACGCGGTTGCGGCGCCGGTTCAGCTCGATGACCTTGAGGCGCAGCGCCTTGCCGACGGCGTGCGCCAGGCCGGCGCCCGTGTCGCTGCGCTCCGGCCGCAGGCCGACGAGCTGGGAGAGGGGCACGAAGGCGGCAACGCCTTCGACGTTGACGAGGAGGCCGCCCTTGTTGAAGCCCGTGACCTCCGCCTCGAAGCTCTCGCCGCTCTCGAACAGCGTCTGCAACTGGCGCCAGCCGCGCTCGCCGCGCGCCCTGTCCAGCGAGAGAAGGACCTCGCCCTCCGTCGTCTCCGGCTGCATGACGTAAGCGACGATCTTGTCGCCGACGCCGACGTGTCGCAGGGGGTCGGCGCCCAGGGAGTGCATCTCGTTCACCGGGATCAGGCCTTCCGACTTGGCGCTGATGTCGACGACGACGCCGTCCCGGTTGACGCTGATGATCGTTCCTTCTACTACCTCGCCGCGGCGGAGCGAGTGATACTGAGCGGTCTCCTCCTGGGCCAGGAGGGCCGCCATGTCCATCATCGATTCTTCCTTGACTTCTACCGCCCCACCCCGCCGTCCCCCCAACTCCTCGGGGTTATTTACCAACCTTTCCCTCCGTGCTCCCGGCTTCGGCGCCAGGATCGCTGCATTCTAGCACAGGTGTGAGCGGGCGGCTGCCGATCCGGCGCGCCCAAAAGAAGAAGGCCTCCGCGCGCTTACGCGGAGGCCTGCACGACACCGGCGGCGGCCTATTTTCCACAGAGGCTTGCGCCCCCAGTATCGTCAGCGCTGCGACGTTTCACTTCCGTGTTCGGGATGGGAACGGGTGGTTCCGTCGCGCTCTAGCTACCGGCCACGAGTAGTATACCAGGTAACAGGTAACAAGTAAGAAGAGATGAGCCGTGCCCCATCTTGTTACTTGTTACCTGTTACTTGTTACCATGCCCCCATGAAGCGCGTCGTCATCGTCGACTACGGCGCCGGCAACCTGCGCAGCGTCGCCCGCGCCGTCGCCTACCACGGCTACGAGCCCGTGGTCAGCTGCGAACCGAGGGCGGTTGATTCGGCCGAGGCGCTGATCCTGCCCGGCGTCGGCGCCGCCGCCGACACGATGCGCAACCTGCAGCAAGGCGGCCTCGTGGAGCCTCTGCGCGCCTACATCCGCGGCGGCCGGCCCTTCCTCGGCGTCTGCATGGGCCAGCAGGCGCTGCTCAGCGTCAGCGAGGAGGGCGGCGAGCACCCCTGCCTCGACGTCATCCCCGGCCGCGTCCGCCGGCTGCCTTCCGGTCAGAAGGTGCCGCACATGGGCTGGAACCAGGTGCGCCAGCGCCGCGCCCACCCCATCTTCGACGGCATCGACGACGGCGCTAACTTCTACTTCGTCCACAGCTACTACCCCGACCCGGAGGACCTCGGCGTCGTCATTGGCGAGACGGACTACGGCGTCGCCTTCGCCAGCGTCCTGGCGCGCGACAACATCGTTGCGACGCAGTTCCACCCGGAGAAGAGCAGCACGGACGGACTGCGCTTCTACGGCAACTTCCTCCGCCTCGCCTTCGGCTAGGCCGTCGCGGGCCGGCCGGCACTATAATTAGGCTTGGCGGTGGGCATGACCTCGCATCGGGACGAAGGCGAGTCCTTCGAAGGCATCCACGTAGAGCTTCCTTTCTTCTCCGTTCGCGTGGGACGCGGCAGCGGGGTGTGGTATATGAGCGTGAACGACAACGACGCGTATGAGCGGGCGCGGCGTCGGGTGCGGGCCCGGCTGGGGTTCTTCCGCCACCTGGCGACGGCGGCCGCCGTGCTGGGAGCCGTCGTCTTCTTCGACCTGATTACGGGCGGCGGCGTCTCCGGCTTCGTCCAGGTGATCGCCGGCATCTGGGGCGCGGTGCTCGTCTGGCAGGCGTTCAACGTCTTCGTCTTTCCCGCCGTCTGGAGCCGGGAGGCGGAGGAGCGCATGATCCAGGAGGAGCTGCGCCGCCAGCAGCACTAGCGTGCGGCAGTCACTAGCGTGACGGCGTCCTGCGCGCGGGTGGGGATGAGCATGGGAGCGAAGGCTGTGACCGTCCGTCGAGAGTGGACTACGCGCTCGACGCCGCGGGCGTCGTTGCCCGTTTGCCCGTTTGCCCCTTTGCCCGTTCGGCGGCTGCTCCTTTCGGCCCGTTCACCTCTCGCCATCACGTGACATTCGAAGTCATCCCGGCCATCGACCTGCGCGGCGGCCGCTGCGTCCGCCTCTATCAGGGCGACTACGACCGCGAGACCGTCTACAGCGCCGACCCGGCCGAGATGGCGCGTCACTGGCAGTCTCTGGGCGCTGGCCGGCTGCACGTCGTCGACCTGGACGGCGCCCGCAGCGGCGAGCAGGCCAACGTGGCGGCCGCGCGCGCCATCCTCGGCGCCGTCTCCATCCCCGTCCAGCTGGGCGGCGGCGTCCGCGACCTCGAGACCGTCGCGCGCTGGCTCGATGCCGGCGTCGACCGCGTCTTCCTCGGCACCGCGGCGGCTACGGACGCAGCCCTCCTGCGCGAGGCCTGTGCTCGGTTCCCCGGCCGCGTCGCCGCCGGCGCCGACGCGCGCGGCGGCCGCATCGCCGTGCGCGGCTGGGAGGAAGACACGGGCGAGAGCGTCGCCGACTTTGCCCGTCGCGCCCTGGCGGCCGGCGTCTGCGCCCTCAGCTACACCAACATCTCCCTGGACGGCACCTTCGAAGGGCCGGACGTCGCGGGCGTGCGGCGCCTGATCGAGGAGGTCGGGCCAACGGCGGCGCAGATCATCCTCGCTGGCGGCGTCGGCTCGCTGGAGCACGTCCGGGCCGCCGCGGCCGTGCCGGGGCTCGGCGGCGTCATCGTCGGCCGCGCGCTCTACGAGGGCCGCGTCGACCTGAAGGAAGCGATCGCGGCCGCGAGCGGCGCCGCTGGATAGGAGACGAGATGCCGATCACAGCCTTCGACCACTACACCGTGCGGAGCGGGGACGTCGACGCCTCCTGGCGCTTCTACGAGCGCGGCCTCGGCCTCAGCGTCCGCAAGCGGGAGGGCTTCCCGATTCCGGCGTTCATCGTCGCCATCGGCGACAGGGAGGTCGTCCACGTCTTCCAGGCCTCTGAGGAGCAGGAGGCGATCTTCGCGCGCCTGGCGCCGCCGGACGAGGAGGCGGCGAGGTGGCGCACGGGCCGCCTGCACCACGTCGAGTTCTGGGCGACGGGTCTCGCCGAGATGCGCGAGCGTCTGGCCAGGGAGGGCATCGCCGTCCGCGAGCGGACGCTAGCGGACAAGCACCAGCTGCAGCTGAACGACCCGGACGGCATCGCGGTCAACCTCAACTTCCCGCTGTCAGAGCTGGCATAGACGGCGTTGGCCAAGAGTCACGTTCGTCCTGAGCCTGTCGAAGGACGATTCCCTGAACGAGCAGCGTGCTTCGACAAGCTCAGCACGAACGGGTCTAACACCTGCAGGGTCTGGCCTCCTCCGCTTGGCTATACTTGACTCCTGATGCTGACCAAGCGCGTCATCCCCTGCTTCGACGTCGACAAGGGGCGCGTCGTCAAGGGCGTGTCTTTCGTCGAGCTGCGCGACGCCGGCGACCCGGTGGAGTTGGCGCCCTTCTACGACGCCGAGGGCGCGGATGAGCTCGTCTTTCTCGACATAACCGCCTCATCGGACGACCGCCGCACGACCTACGAGATGGTGGAGCGCACGGCCGCCAAGGTCTTCATCCCCTTCACCGTCGGCGGCGGCGTCCGCAGCGAGCAGGACGCCCGCCTCCTCCTCGAACTCGGCGCCGACAAGGTCTCGCTGAACAGCGCCGCCGTCGCCGACCCGCTTCTCGTCGGGCGGGCGGCGGAGCGCTTCGGCTCGCAGTGCATCGTCGTCGCCATCGACGCCCGCGCCGCCGGCGAGGGCCGCTGGGAGGTCTACACGCACGGCGGCCGCCGGCCTACGGGCCTCGATGCCATCGAGTGGGCGAAGCGCGTCGTCGCCCTGGGCGCCGGCGAGCTGCTGGTCACGAGCATGGACACCGACGGCCACCTGGACGGCTACGACATCCCCCTGACGCGCGCCATCGCCGAGGCGGTCGAGGTGCCGGTCATCGCCTCCGGCGGCTGCGGCGAGCCGCAGCACATGGTGGAGGCCCTCGTGGAAGGCAAGGCGGACGCCGTGCTGGCGGCGAGCATCTTCCACTACGGCAGCTACCGCATTCGCGAGGTGAAGGAGTACATGGCGGCGCGCGGCCTGCCCGTCCGCCTCTAGGAGCAGAAGATGAGCCTGATCGCGATCGAGGACACGGATGTCCTCTCCCTCGACTTCGCCAAGCTGGCGAAGATACCGCACAAAGCGGCCGTACTCCCCTGCGCCGTTCAGGACGCCGACACGGGCGAGGTCATCCTCGTCGCCTACGTCAATGAGGCGGCGCTGAAGAAGGCCATCGAGACGCGCTCCGCCGTCTTCTGGAGCACCTCCCGCGACGAGCTCTGGGAGAAGGGCAAGACCTCCGGCGAGACCTTCGAGCTCGTGGAGGTACGCGTCAACTGCGAGCAGAACTCGCTGCTGTACCGCGTGCGGCCCCGCCGCAGCCCTTCGACAGGCTCAGGACGGAGCGGCATCTGCCACACGCAGAACAAGGCAGGCGCGCCGCGCAACTGCTTCTACCGCCGCCTCGACTTCGAGACGGGCAGGCTCGAGAACCTGGATCCGTAGGTCTATCGGACTATGAAGGCCCCGTTCATGTCCGGGTGGGCGTCGCAGCGGAAGTAGTAGACGCCGGCCGGCGGCGCCGGGAACGAGTACTCCACCGTCCTCCGCCCCTCGAACAGCTCGCCGCGGAACAGCGTCCTGCTGGCGCTGGCGTCGGAGTAGATCGCCACGTTGTGCAGGGCGCCCACGTCCTCGTTCTCGAAGCGAAGCGTGACCTGTGCGCCCGCGGGAACGACCAGCGCCTTCTTGTCGAACTTCAGGTCCTTGGCGCTGATCGTCAGCGTCGCGGAGGGCGTCGCGTCGGCCGCGGCCGTCGCCGCCGCTTCGTAGCCGCCGCTGCCGCCGCCGCAGGCCGCGACGATGACGCCGAGCAGCGAGACGGTGGCCAGGAGGACCAGGGGCCGGTTCATACGATTACTTCGAGGCTAAACGAACCGCGACCTACGGCCAAACGCGGAACTTAGGGGTTTTCCCCGATACTCGCCGGCGGCGCGCCTCCCTACTATGTGGCCGACATACCTCCCGCCGGCAGCACGGCCTCCCCGCCGGCCGGCGAAGCGGAAAGGAGTCGGCTTCATGGAAACCCTGCTCTTCATCATCGCTTTCTGGCTCATCCTCATGGGTGCTTACGGCGCTATGACGCTGCGCCCGCGCTCGGCCGAGCCGCCGCGCGGCGAGCGGCCCGCCGCCAGCCTGCCCGTCGCGACAAAGGCGCGTCCTGCGACGCGCCGCCAACAGCCGGCGACGACCAACGTCAACGGCCTTTCGGCCGACATCGACTTCCTGCGCAACCAGATCGAGCACCTGCGCACGGAGGTGCTCGCCCTCTCCGGCGCCGAGGAGCGCCCGCGCCCTCCCCGACGCAGTCGGGGCGCCAGCGCGGAGGCGGAGCTGCCGCAGCCGCTGCGCCGCCAGGTGCGCGAGGCGCGCGTGCGCCGCCCCGTCCAGGTCTAGTAGGCCCCACTCGCCTGCCGGGTGGCGGGCTCCTCCTGCCGTCGAAGGCCGTCCTGCCCGCAGGGACGGCCTTCGATGCTGATTGACACCCTCTTCCAGCGCCCTCGATACTTGTTCGCGCAGTGAACCGCAAGATCGAGGTCGACCCCGTCATCGAGGCGCTGGAGACGTTCCCCTACGGCCTCTACATCATCGGCTCCCGCGGTCGCGATAACGTCAACGGCATGATGGCGGACTGGCTGATGCAGGTGTCCTTTCAGCCACGCCTCGTCGCCGTCTCGCTGGAGCGCAACAGCACGACGCTGGCCAACCTGCGGGAGAGCGGCGTCTTCACCGTCAACGTCCTCGCCGCCGACGACCGCGCCCTGGCGGCGAAGTTCGCGCAGCCGCGCCGCGCCTCCAAGATCAAGGGCCGCTCCGAAGCGGCGAGCGCCGTCATCTACGACAAGCTGCGCGGCGTCGGCCACCAGCCCGGCGCGTTGACGGACTGCCCCGTCCTCAGCGACGCCCTCGCCTACCTCGAGTGCGAGGTTGACCAGCTCATCGACGTCGGCGACCACACGCTGGCCGTCGGCCGCGTCCTGGCCGGCGCCGTCCGGCGCGAGGGCGAGCCCCTGACGCAGCGCATCCTCGGCTGGTCCTACGCCGGCTGACTAGCGTCACGGCATAACGCTACCGCGCGGCGAGCGTGGCCTGTTCGTGACTTGGGGCGCAAGGCCGCCAACCGTCTTTGCGAGCCCTTCGCAGAAGGGCGAAGCAATCTTTGACGTGCCGGCTCGCAGCTGAGAGCTGAAGGCTGATAGCTGAGGCCTGACCCTCGCTCGCCTGCACCACAGCCCTGGTGTATCTTTGCGCCGTAGCTCAAGGAGGAGTGAGAAGATGATCGGCGTCTACATCCCCGGCTTCACCGCCACCCAGCTCATCGAGTCGATCAAGCGGGCGGAGGCGCACGGCGTGCCCGCCTTCTGGCTGACCAGTGGCGGCCCCCTGCCGGACGTGATTACCGTCTTCGCCGCCGCATCGATGGTCACGCAGCGCATCAAGCTCGGCACGTCCATAACCCAGACCTGGCCGCGACACCCGGTCGCCATCGCCTCGCAGTGCATCGCCATGGAGCAGATCGCCCCCGGCCGCTTCCGCATCGGCCTCGGGCCGAGCCACGCGCCCGCGGTCGAGGGCATGTACGGCGTCGAGTACAAGAAGCCGCTGCTCAACCTGCGCGAGTACCTGTTCACGATCCAGAGCCTGCTCAAGAAGGGCGAGGTCAGCTTCTCCGGCACCTACGTCAAGACCCAGGCCCGCCTGGGCGCCGGGCCGGGCGGGCCGCCGCCGAACGTCCAGCCGATCAACGTCCCGGTCATGGCCTCGGCGCTGCGTCCCGCCTCCTTCCGCCTCTGCGGCGAGCTGGCGGACGGCGCCATCAGCTGGGTCTGCCCCTGGGACTACCTGCGCGACGTCGCCCTGCCGGCCCTGCGCGAGGGCGCCGAGAAGGCCGGCCGGCCGGTGCCGCCGCTCGTCGCCCACACGACCATCTGCCTCGACGAAGACCGTGCCAAGGTGCACGAGGCGGCGCGCCAGCAGGTGGGACGCTATGGCATGCTCACCAACTACGCCGGCATGTTCAAGTGGGCCGGCTTCGACGACCCGGCCGGCGCCGACCAGGACCGCGTCATCGAAGCGCTCGTCGTCTCTGGGCCCGACCGCGTCATCATCGAGCGCCTGGCGCAGATCATCGGCGAGGGCGCCGGCGAGATCATCGCCCACCCGATGATTCTGGGCGAGGATCGCCAGGGTGAGACCGACCGCGTCTTCGACCTCGTCGCCAAGGCGAACAAGGAGGCCGGCGTCAAGGCGTGACGGGGTGTCTGGGATGGTGTCATTCCGAGCCCTTCGGCTTCGCTCAGGGCAGGCTCCGCGAGGAGCGACTTAACGCTCGCTCTAGTTTCGCGGCAGCCTCATGCCGGCACGCTAGTGCCCCAGCGCAACGCCCTCGCCGCGCAGGTCTGAGGCGACGGCCCAGCCGCCCGCCGCCGTCGAGGCGATGAGCTGGCTCTTCGCGAGGTTGACATCCCAGTCGCCGAGGCGTTGAACCACGTGGCCGCGGCTGGCCAGGTCGTCGAACACTGCATCCGGGAAGCGGCCCTCCAGGCCGAGGGCGCCGTCCGCCATCACTCCCCAGCGAGGCATGTCGACGGTGCTCTGCAGGTCCATCCCCCAGTCCAGCACGCCGACCAGCGACTGGAGGTTGCTCTGCACCTGGTAGTCGGCGCCGGGCGTGCCGCCGCCGACGACGAGCCGCCCGTCGCGCAGCGCCATGAACGTGTTCAGCGTGTGCATCGCGCGCTTGCCCGGCGCTAGATGGTTCGGGTTGGCCGGGTCCAGGCTGAAGGCGCGCAGGCGGTTGTTCATGAGGACGCCCGTGCCCGGCACGACGAAGCGGCTGCCCCAGGGCGCGAAGATGCTCTGGATGAAGGCGACGGCCATCTCCTCGTCGCCGACGACGAACTCCGTCGTGTCGCCGGCCAGCAGCGCCGGCGGTCGCTCCTTCGCGACGCGCAGGTCGATCTCGGCGGCGCGGGCGCGGCCGTGCTCCTTGGATAGCAGCCGCTCCAGCGGCACCTCCTCGACCAGCGGGTCGGCGGCGTAGCGGCGTCGGTCGGCGAAGGCCATCTTCACCGCCTCGACCATGACGTGGATGGCGTCGGCGCTGCCGGCGCCCCAGTCGCGCAGAGGGAAGGCCTCGACGATGTTCAGCGCCTCAAGGAGGATGATCCCCTGCGAGGGCAGCGCCTGCTCGTAGACCTCGCAGCCGGCGTAGGCCGTCTTGATCGGCTCCGACCACACCGCGGTCTGCTCCGCCAGGTCATCCTTGTCGATGAGGCCGCCAGCGGCCGCCATCTCCCGCGCGATGCGCTCCGCCGTCTCGCCGCCGTAGAAGCCTTCCCGCTCGTCCTCGGCGATGCGGCGCAGCGTCTGCGCCAGCTCGGGCTGGCGCAGGGTCTCGCCGGGAGCGTAGGGGGCGCCTACCTTGAGGAACACGCTCCGCGCCTCGGCGCTCTGAGGGCTGGCGTCTTCGGCTAACGCCGCCATTAGCCGGCTCAGGCGCTGCGAGACGGGGAAGCCCTCCTCGGCGTGGCGGACGGCCGGCGCCAGCAGCGCCTCCAGGGGCAGCGTGGCGTAGGTTACGTGCAGCTCGAGCAGCGCGTCCACGAGGCCGGGGACGGTGCTCGCCCGCGCGCCCAGGCTCGGTATGCCGTCAGCGAAGAGGTCGAGCGTGGCGCCGTGCGGAGCGCGGCCGCCCGCGTTCAGGCAGTCGACCTCGTTCGTTCGCCGGCGCCAGATGAGGCTGAAGGCGTCGCCGCCCAGGTGGACGCAGTCCGGCTTCGTGACGACGTTGACGAAGGCCGCCGCGATGGCCGCGTCGACGGCGTTGCCGCCGCGCTGCAGCACGTTCATCGCCGCCAGCGACACGAGCGGGTGGTCCGTCGCCACGGCGTACCTCGACCCGAAGACGGGGCCGCGCCGCGGCGCCGCCGTCCTGCTCGCGCCCTCGCTCGTCATCGGCGCGATCATCCGGCCCGTCGCTCAATGGTGTCAATCGAGCTGCCATTACGAGTGGGGTGTCATTCCAGACAGCTAGCCACACCCCCACGTTCGTGGTGAGCCTGTCGAACCACGCTTCCTGGTTGACCAATCGTCCTTCGACAAGCTCAGGACGAACGGACCTCAAACCGACCCACCCTCCTCGCAAGGATCGTACGATCGCCTGGTATCATCGGGGCGGCACTCCCAGCAGATGAGGCGACGATGACAACGACCATCCCTGAGCTGCTCGCCGCCGGCGAGGACGACGCGCCGGCCATCCTTACGCCGGGCGGCCCGGCGCTAACCTTCGCCGAGCTGCGCCGCCAGGTGCGGGGACTGGCCGGCCAGCTGGCCGCCTGCGGCATCGGCCCCGGCGACCGCGTCGGCATCGTCCTGCCCAACGGCCCGGCGGCGGCCATCGCCTTCCTCGCCGTCGCTGGCTGCGCCACGGCGGCGCCCCTCCACCCGGCCTATCGAGAGGAGGAGTTCCGCTTCTACCTGGACGATCTCGGCGCGAAGGCTCTCATCACTCTGACAGACGGCGTCCCCGCCGCCCACGCCGCCGCGCCCAGAGAGGCGCAGCGCCTGTCCCTCGTCGGCGAGCCGGGGCGCTACTTGCTCCTGCGCGACGGCGTCGCGGTCGAGGCAGCGGAGGCGCGCCTCGCCTCGCCGGAGGACGTTGCGCTCGTCCTCCACACCTCCGGCACCACAGCGCGGCCGAAGATCGTCCCCCTCACGCAGCGCAACCTGGCGATCTCGGCTCAGAGCATCATCCGCTCGCTGGCGCTTACGGCTGAGGACCGCTGCCTCAACGTCATGCCTCTCTTCCACATCCACGGCCTCATGGCGGCGCTCCTTTCGTCGCTGGCCGCCGGCGGCTCCGTCGTCTGCACACCTGGCTTCGACGTCTTCCGCTTCTTCGTCTGGCTGGATGAGGCGCAGCCCACGTGGTACACGGCCGTCCCGACGATGCACCAGCTCGTCCTCAGCCGCGCCGCCCGCCACGCCGACGTCCTCGCCCGCAGCCGCCTGCGCTTCGTCCGCTCCTCGTCGGCGGCGCTGCCGCCCACCGTCATGGCCGAGCTGGAGTCGACCTTCCGGGCGCCGGTCATCGAGGCGTACGGTATGACGGAGGCCTCGCACCAGATGGCGGCGAACCCGCTGCCGCCCGGCGGGCGCAAGCCGGGCTCTGTCGGCCGCGGCGCCGGCGTCGATGTCGCGATCATGGACGACGAGGGCGACCTGCTGGTCCCAGGCCGGACGGGCGAGGTCGTCATCAAGGGCGGCAACGTCACCGCCGGCTACGAGAACAACCCGCAGGCGAACGAGGCGTCCTTCACCAGCGGCTGGTTCCGCACCGGCGACCAGGGCTACGTGGACGAGGACGGCTACCTCTTCCTCACGGGCCGCATCAAGGAGATCATCAACCGCGGCGGCGAGAAGGTGAGCCCGCGCGAGGTGGACGAGGTCCTCCTTCAGCATCCGGCCGTCGCGCAGGCCGTGGCGTTTGCGATGCCGCACAAGCGCCTGGGCGAGGAGGTCGCGGCCGCCGTCGTTCTCCACGAGGGCGCTTCCGCCGACGAGCGCGAGCTCCGCGAGCACGCCGCCCGCCACCTGGCCGACTTCAAGGTGCCGAAGACGATCGTCATCCTGCCGGACATCCCGAAAGGCCCCACGGGCAAGGTGCAGCGCATCGGCCTGGCAGAGAAGCTGGGGCTGTCAACACTAAGGGTTCGGGGGGACTGATCTGTCTTTGCGAGCGAAGCGAAGCAATCCCGGCCGGGGCGACGAGATTGCCACGGCTCGCTGGCAGCGAGCCTCGCAATGACAACCAAGTTCGCTGTCTTCGGCGCCGGCGCCATCGGCGGCTACCTGGGCGCCAAGCTCGCCCTCGCCGGCCTGGACGTCACGCTCATCGCCCGCGGGCCGCACCTGGCGGCGATGCGGAAAGACGGCCTGCGCCTCATCGAGGGTGAGGCTGAACACGTCGTGCGGCCGCGCTGCCTCGCCGACAGCCGCGAGGCGGGGCCGCAGGACTACGTCTTCCTCACCCTGAAGGCGCACTCGCTGACGCCGGCGCTGGACGCCATCACGCCTCTGCTGGGGCCGGAGACGGCCGTCGTCACCGCTCAGAACGGCATCCCCTGGTGGTACTTCTACAAGCTCCCCGGGCCTTGGCAGGATCACCGCCTCGAGTCTGTCGACCCCGGCGGCCGCATCTGGCAGGCCATCGGCCCGCAGCGCGTTATCGGCTGCGTCGTCTACCCGGCGTGCGAGGTCGTCGCGCCGGGCGTCATCCGTCACGTCGAGGACAGCCGCTTCAGCCTCGGCGAGCCGGACGGCACGCGCTCCCAACGCGCCGTGCGGCTGGCGCGGGCGCTGGTCGGCGCCGGCCTGCGGGCGCCGCTGCGCGGCCGCATCCGCCGCGAGATCTGGCTGAAGCTCTGGGGCAACGTTGCCCTCAACCCGCTCAGCGCCCTGACGCGCGCCACGCTGGCGGAAATCTGCGCTCAGCCGGCGACGCGCGCCTTCGCCCGCGCCGTAATGGCGGAGGTAGAGGCCGTCGCGGCGGCGCTGGGCGAGAGGATGGCCGTCGACGTGGACGCGCGCCTCGCGGGCGCCGGCGGCGTCGGCGCGCACAAGACGTCGATGCTGCAGGATCTGGAGGCCGGCCGGCCTATGGAGG
>Ga0209108_10001267_pt1 | contig 14630 bp, 13 predicted proteins | sample Rifsed10ft1_FD_184003 | JGI IMG/M metagenome (GOLD analysis project Ga0209108, IMG submission 184003) | Soil microbial communities from Rifle, Colorado, USA - sediment 10ft 1 (version 2) | ecosystem: Environmental > Terrestrial > Deep subsurface > Rock core/Sediment | place: Rifle, Colorado...
GATTTGCGATTGGTGATTGAGGATTTTCGATTGATCTGATCAATCCGCAATCTTCAACCACAAATCGAAAATCGAAAGAGGGGGGATTTGCGATTGGTGTTTGAGGATCTTCGATTGATCCGCTCAATCGGCAATCTACAATCCAAAATCGAAAATGTCGCCGATGGTTGAGTTCACCGACACGGAGTGCATGATTTGCACGGCGGCCCGCCTGCTGGAGGACCGGAAGACGGTCTTCGTGGGGTGGGGGATGCCGCAGCTCGTGGCCATGCTGGCCGAGCGGTTGTACACGCCCCAGCTCGTCCAGGTCTTCGAGTTCGGGGCGGTGGGACCCCAGAGTCAGACTCCCTTCGTTCGCGGCACCATGGGGGGGCCCACGAACGTCTACCGGTCTCTGCAATGGAGCAACATGAACTGGGCCTTCGCATATGCGGCGACCGGGTACGTGGACTACGGCATGATCGGGGCGGCCCAGATCGACGCCCACGGAAACGTGAACTCCACGTTGCTGGGCGGGACCTACGAGCGGCCGGGCCGGCGGTTTCCGGGGAGCGGAGGCGGGAACGAGGTGGCCTCGCTCTGCTGGCGGACGATCCTGGTGATGAAGCACGAGCCGCGCCGCTTCGTCGAGCGGCTGGACTTCATGACCTCCCCCGGCTACCTCAGCGGCCCGGGAGGGCGGGAGAAGGCGGGACTCCCCCGCGGGACGGGCCCCTGGCGGGTGGTCACGTCCCGGGCGCTCTTCGGCTTCGACGATGAGACCAAGCGGCTAACACTCCTGGGGGTTCTGCGGGGCTTAACCGCATCGGAGGTCCTCCAGGGCATGGAGTTCAAGCCGCTGCCGGCGAAGCGGCTCGAGGAACTGGCCCCTCCGACAGACGACGAACTTCGGGTCCTTCGAGGTGAGATCGATCCCTCCGGGATCGTCATCCGGGGCGAGAATATCCGGGTGGAACGATAGGCCCGGTCAGCCACTTGAACTCAACCACCTACTATTCCAATTTCGGATTTCGGATGTCGGATTTCGGATTTGAAATCTCAGATTCAGATGGAGAGAAAAATCCAAAATCCAAAATCCACAATCCGAAATGAGTTCAGGGGAGGGGGATGACCCAGCCGGGGCTCGAAGAAATCCATCTCAAGGTGGATGACCTGCGCATTTCGTTCGGTGGGGTTCAGGCCCTGGTCGGGGTGAGCCTGGATGTCCGCCGGGGGGAGATCTTTTCCCTCATCGGGCCGAACGGGGCCGGGAAGACGGTCCTCTTGAACTGCATCAACGGCCTCTACCGCCCGGACGCGGGGCGAGTCCTGTTCGAGGGTCAGGACATTGCCCACCTTGCGCCGCACAAGCGCGCGGCGCTGGGGATCGCCCGGACTTTCCAGAAGATCGAGCTGTTCTCGGGGATGACCGTCCTGGACAACATTCGCCTGGGGCGCCACCTGCACATGCGCACGGGGATTCTTTCCGGTGCGATCTACGCCGGGAAGGCCGCGCGAGAGGAGCGGGTCCACCGGGGGTTCATCGAGCGGGAGATCATCGACCTCCTGGAGATCGCCCACGTCCGGGACAAGATCGTCGGCATGCTTCCCTACGGCCTGCAGAAGCGGGTGGAGCTGGCGCGGGCCCTGGCCCTGCAGCCCCGGATCCTCCTCCTGGATGAACCCATGGCCGGACTGAACCTGGAGGAGGTGGAGGACATGGCGCGTTTCATCCTGGATCTCAACGAGGAAGAGCGTTGGCGGGTGACCTGCGTCCTGGTCGAGCATGACATGGGGGTCGTCATGGACATCTCGCACCGGGTGGCGGTGCTGAACTTCGGGGAGAAGATCGCGGAAGGACCCCCGGCCGAGGTGCAGATCAACCCCGAGGTGACCCGCGCATACCTGGGAGAGGTGGAGGATCTGTATGTCTCGCGTCGCTAGCGGTGTAGAGATCGAGATCACGCCCGACCTCACCATCCCCAAGCTCTTCGCCCGGAGGGCGCGGGAGCAGGACCAGCGGGTGGCAATGCGGGAGAAGGAGTTCGGGATCTGGCGCCCCATTACCTGGGCCGCCTATCTGGACAACGTGCAGTTCTTCGCCCTGGGCCTTGCCGCCCTCGGCCTTCGGCGTGGGGACAGGGTGGCCATGATCGGGGACAATCGCCCCGAGGGGCTGTTCGCGGAGATGGCGGCCCTGTGCGCGGGCGGCGTGGCCGTCTGGCTGTTCCAGGACGCCCTGATGGATGAGGTCCAGTACATCGTGGACCATTCGGACGCCCGCTTCCTGGTGGCCGAGGGCCAGGAAGAGGTGGACAAGGCGCTGACCATCAAGGCCCGCTGCCCCAAGCTGGAACGGATCGTCTGGGACGATCCCAAGGGGATGCGCGACTACCAGGATCCGGCCCTGATCCGCTTCACCGAGGTCCAGCGTCTGGGGCGGGAACTCGCGGCGCGGGAGCCTGGCCGGTTCGAGGCCATGGTGGAGCAGGGACAGGGCGAGGACATCTGCCTGCTCTTCTACACCTCCGGGACCACGGCCAAGCCGAAAGGGGCGCTGCTCACCCATACCAACATGCTGAAGATGGGGCAGAACCTCTTGCGGGTGGACGCCTGCCTGGAGGCGGACGACTTCGTCTCCTTCCTGCCCATGGCCTGGATCGGCGAGCAGATGATGTCCATCTCCTGCGGGCTCATGGCCGGATTCACCCTCAACTTTCCCGAGGAACCGGAAACGGTTGTTGCCAACCTCCGGGAGATTTCCCCCCACGCCATCTTTTCCTCCGCCCGGTTCTACGAGCAGATGGTGCGGACCGTCCAGGTGAAGTACCTGGACGCCAGTCGCGCGAAACGCGCTGTGTACGAGTGTGCCCTGGATATCGGCTACCGGCTGGCGGATTTCAAGCTGGCCAAGCGTCCCGCCCCCTGGCCCTGGCAGGCCCTGGGGTTCCTGGCGGACCAGGTCGTGCACAAGAAGCTCCGGGACCACCTGGGGCTCTCCCGCATCCGGAACGCCTACAGCGGCGGCTCCGCTCTGGGCCCCGACTACTTCCGTTTCTTCCACGCCATCGGTGTGAACCTGAAGCAGATCTACGGCCAGACCGAGATTGCCGGGATCTCGGTGGTCCACCGGAGCGACGACATCAAGTGCGACACGGTCGGCAAGCCGATCCCCGAAACGGAGGTCCGGATCACTCCCGAGGGCGAAATCATCTCGCGCAGCCCCTCGGTCTTCAAGGGTTTCTACAAGGACCCCGAGGCGACGGCCAAGACCCTGCGGGACGGCTGGCTGTATTCGGGGGACACCGGCTTCATCGACCCGGACGGCCACCTGGTCTTCTTCGACCGGACCAAGGACGTCTTCATCCTCAGCGACGGGAGCCGCTTCTCCCCCATGTTCCTGGAGAGCCGGCTGAAGTTCAGCCCATACATCAAGGATGCCTGGGTCCTGGGCCACCAGCGGCCTTTCGCCGCGGCCGTCATCTGCATCGATTCCAGCGTGGTGGGCAAGTGGGCCGAGGACAATCGCATCGCGTACACCAGCTACCAGGAGCTGTCCCAGGATCCCCGGGTCTCCAAGCTCATCCAGGGCGAGATCCGCAAGGCCAACGCCCTGTTGCCGGCCGCGGCGCGGGTCCGGCGGTTTCTGAACCTGCACAAGGAGTTCGACGCCGACGACGAGGAGCTGACGCGGACGCGGAAGCTCCGTCGCGCCTTCCTGGAGGACCGCTATCACGACTTGGTGGAGACGATCTACAGCGGCGCCGACCGGGTCGGCGTGGGGACGGCCGTCACCTACGAGGACGGCCGGGTGGCGCAGGTAAAAGCGGAGCTGTCCATCCTGGAGATCCCCGACGCGTCGGATTTGAAAACGGAAAACTGACAACCGACAACTGATCCGCCTTAGGCGGACAAAACGGGGGAAGCCCCACGAACCGTTATCCGGTCCTCGTCGTGCTCATTGGCCGGTTGTTCCGCCAAAGGAGGATCGGTTTGACATTTTTCATTGCGCCTCGAGTCGAGAGGCGTCCGGGGGCGGCGAGGCCATGGACCTATTCGTCCAGCTCCTGATCACCGGCCTCATGGTGGGAAGCATCTACGCCCTGGTGGCCCTGGGCTGGACCCTCATCTATAAATGCTCGGGGGTCCTGAACCTCGCCATGGGGGAACTGACGTTGATCGGGGCCTATGTCTGCCTGAGCTTCTACACCTGGGGCATCCCCTTTCCCCTGGCCGTCCTGGGGATGCTGATCATTGGGTTTATTCTGGGACTGCTCACGGAACGGCTGTTCCTCCGCCGGTTGATTGGGGAATCGGTCCTGACAGTCATCATGGTGACGGCGGGCCTGTCCTTCTTCTTCCGCGGGATCGTCGCCTTCACCTGGGGGACGGACACCGTGGTGTTCACGCCCCCCGTATTCTCCGCCGAGCCGATTCGCTGGGGGCGGATCGTCGTGGGCCAGGTCTATGTCTGGAGCTTCGTCGCCGCCCTAGTCATGCTGGTGGTCTTCGTGGCGTTCTTCAAGTACACCCGGTGGGGACTATCCATGCAGGCGACGGCCGACGACGAGATGGCGGCGCTCTCCCTGGGTGTCAGCGCCCATCGGGTCTATGCCCTGGCCTGGGCAATCGCCTTCATGGCGGCGGGCGTCGGGGGGACTCTCTTGGGGAACATCAACGGCCTGAACATCTCGGTGGGGTACCTCGGCTTGCTGGTGCTCCCGGCCGTGGTCTTGGGAGGACTCAACTCCGTCCCCGGGGCTATCGTGGGAGGATTCGCCATCGGCCTCCTGCAGAACCTGTCCGACGGCTATCTGAGCCGGTTCACACCGGGCGGGATCAAGGAGATCGCACCCTTCGCCTTCATGGTCATCCTCCTCCTGTTCCGTCCGTACGGGCTCTGGGGCTGGGTCAGGATCGAACGCGTCTAAGTCATCGCCCCCTCACCCTGGTCCCTCTCCCACGGGGGGAGAGGGGATCAGGAATTATGTTCCTCTCCCCCCCGGTGGGGAGAGGCGAGGTGAGGGGGGCGGGTTTGTATTGAGGTAGTTACGCGTGTATCTACCAGCAGGCGTCTACTTTGAGCAGTACGCCAAGGATCACGCCTGGTGGCGCACGAACTTCATCCGGGCCAAGATGGTCGCCCTCTTCGCCTTCCTCGTAGTCTTTCCCCTCATTGCTAATCTGTATCTGGTCTCCATCGCAAACATCATCGGCTACACCATCCTCTCCGCCATGGGGGTGCAACTGCTCATCGGCTACTGCGGCCAGGTCACCCTGGGGCATGCCGCCTTCATCGCGGTGGGCGCCTATGCGAGCGCCATTGGGATGCTGCAGTATCACCTCCCTTATCCCATCGCCATGGTGGTGGGGGCCGTCGCCGCGGGTCTGTGGAGTGTCCTCTTCGGCCTGCCGTCGGCCCGAGTGAAGGGCTTCTACCTGATCATGACCACCATGGCGGCCCAGTTCATCACCGTGGACTTCATCATCACGCAGTACGTCAGCCAGATCGGCGGTCGGGGGACCTATTTTTCCATCCCACCCGGAACCATCCGGATTGGCCCGTGGGTGATCGACTCGGAGCTGAAGGTGTACTACCTTATGGTCGCCCTGGTCATCCTATGCACGGCGGGGATGGCGAACCTCCTCCGCACCCGGGTCGGTAGAGCTTGGATCGCTATCCGGGACAACGACATCGCCGCCGAGGCCATGGGGGTCAACATCGTCTTGTACAAGCTCCTGGCCTTCTTCGTGGCGGGCGTTCTGGCGGGCATCGCCGGCGCGTTCTGGATCTCGTCCCTCTTTTTCGTGAGCCCGGAGCATTTCCAGTTCGGCTGGTCCATCTGGCTGGTGGGGGTGATCCTCATCGGCGGCGCCGGGAGCCTGCACGGGACGATCTTCGGTGCCATGTTCGTCACCCTGGTCCTGGAGGGGTTGAAGTTCGCGATTATCCCCCTGAGTGATGTCTATCCCGCCCTTCAGGAACGGTTCCTGTACGTCAAGGAGGCCGCGTTCGGCCTGGCCATCGTCCTCTTCTTGCTGTATGAACCGAAAGGCCTGGCCTACCGCTGGCAGCAGATCAAGAACTACTTCAACCTGTGGCCGTTCTCGTATTGATCCGACCTTCGAAATTCAACATTCAGTATTCGACATTCGATATTGCGGTGAGGATCAGACGGCATTTAGCGCAACATCGTACTTAACAGAGGAGGGGGAATGATGCGAAAGAGACTCTGGTTGGTTGCATGGCTGTTGGTGATCCTGGCGATGGGATCCGACGCCGTCGCCCAGAACGTGGTCAAGATGGGCTCCCTCAACGATCTCACGGGGCCGACCTCGGATGTGGGCAAGGACATTGCCCTGGGGATTCGCGAGGCGGTGCAGTATGTCAACGACACCGGCGGGGTTAACGGCAAGAATATCAAGCTGTTCCTCTACGACTATGGCTACCGGGTGCCCGAGGCCATCACCACCTACAAGCGGTTTCGGGACTTCGACAAGGTGGCGGCGGTGTGGGGGTGGGGAACGGGCGACACCGAGGCTCTCTCCCCGACGGTCAACGCCGACAAGATGGTCTTTCTCTCCCACTCCTTCTCGGCCCACCTGACCGACCCCAAGAAGACGCCGTACAACTTCATTTACGGGACGGATTACTCAAGCAACGCCCGTGCGGCCATAACCGCCTGGTACTACAACATTTGGCTGAAGGACCCGAAGTTCAGGGCGGACCGCGAGAAGGGCATGAAGCCGAAATTCGTGGCCTTCTACTCGTGGCCGACCCCGTACTCCAGCGCCCCCATCAAGGCCATCAAGGACCAGGCCACACTCCTGGGCTTTGAGGTCGGTCCGGATCAGGACGTCTCCCTGGTCGCCCTGGATACCAAGAGCCAGGTCCTGGCCGCCAAGAACTTCGGGCCGCATCTGGTCTGGCACGGAAACACCACCATGTCGGTGTCCACGGCGGTCCGGGACGCGAATGCCCTCGGACTGGGCGCCGACCACATCGTGAACAACTGGGGCTACGACGAGAACCTGATCAAGCTGGCCGGGCCGGCCTCGGAGCGGGTCATGGGCGCGGCCGTCAACGCCTTCTTCGGCGAGAAGGTCCCGCTGATGGATAAGGTGACCGAGTACGCCAAGCGGATGAACCCCGGCGTCCCGCTGGAGAACCGCTTGATCCGGACGGTGCAATCCTGGGTGGACGTCCTGCTGATGCGGGAAGCCCTGGCGCGCGCCGACAAGGCCGGCAAGCTGAACGGGCCGGGCGTGAAGGAGGCATTTGAGACCATCCGAGAATGGACCCCAGGCCTGGGTCGGGCGCCCATCACCATCACTGCCAGCGACCACCGGCCCGGCTCCCTGGTCCGGATCTACATGATCAAGGACCGGAAGTTCAATCTGGTGGAAGAGGTGGACCTGAAGAAGCGCTGGCCCGACAAGTGGGAGAAGGAGTGGCTGGGCTGGTAGCCACCGATCCGCTCCAAACCTTAGAGAGGGGCATGAGTTGCGACCATTGCCAAGAAATCGGCGTATTCGACTCAGGATGCTGTAGGGAAGGCGGATCGGCATAGGAGATGCCTGGGTTGGAAGAGCGAGCCGACGGTCTCAAGATCAACAACATCGAGGTCATGTACCACGAGGTGATCCTCGCCCTCAAGGGGGTATCGCTCGAGCTGCCCCAGGGCGGGATCGTCGGCCTGCTGGGCGCCAACGGTGCCGGCAAGAGCACCACACTGAAAGCCATCTCCGGCCTCTTGCGCCATGAGGACGGCGAGGTGACCGATGGCAGCGTCGAATTCCTCGGCCAGCGCATCGACAAGAGGTCGGCCGAGGAGATCGCGGCCCTGGGGATCGTTCAGGTCATCGAGGGACGCCGGGTCTTCGAGCACCTCACGACCGAGGAGAATCTGCGGGTCGGTGCCCACCTCCGAGGCAATGGGTCTGCCCTGCGCCAAGGGCTGGACGCGGTGTATCACTATTTTCCACGGTTGAAAGATCGCCGGGATGTCCAGGCCGGGTACCTTTCCGGTGGGGAGCAGCAGATGACAGTCATCGGCCGGGCCCTGATGGCGCGGCCGAAGGTCATGCTGCTGGACGAGCCCTCTATGGGGCTGGCCCCCATGCTGATCAAGGAGATCTTTGACATTATCACCCGGCTGAACCGGGAAGAGGGGATCTCCATCTTGTTGGTGGAGCAGAACGTGAAGCTGGCGCTGGCCACGGCCCCGTACGCCTATGTCCTGGAGACCGGCCGGGTGGTGATGGACGGGCCGGCCGAGAAGCTGCGGGAGAACCCGGACATCCGGGATTTCTACCTGGGGCTCACCGATCTGGGGGTCCGGAAGAGCTTTCGGGCGGTGAAACATTATAAGCGACGGAAACGATGGCTGACCTAGGGGACTTTTGAAAGGAAAAGGGGGGAGCACACAATGCGGACAGGCGAGATCAGGCGTGCAATTGTCCTCCTTCTGGTCACGATGGTTGTAGCCGGATGCGCCACGATGCCAGGAGCGGGTGGTGCGCCTCAGGCCCCACAGGTGAAGCTGGAGCGGGTGGAGGTGGCCAGCTACTTCCCCTACGCGGCGCCCCCGGCCCGAGTGCCGCTGGTGTTGGCGTTCGTCTACAAAGTGAGCAATCCCAATGACACCCCGGTGGCCTTGGAGGAGATGAAGTTCACGGTCTCTTTTGAAGCCAAGCCTGGCGAGTTCTTCGCCCTCAACACGCCCACGGTGTACGAGACAATGTACATTCCCGGCAAGACCAGCAACGAGCTTCGGGTGACCACGGTTCTCGACTCGCTGATCGCCCCGGGAAACCTGGCCGTGACCTCGGGTCAGCGGGTCCTCGCCCTGGGCTTGAAGCCTGGTGACGTGGTGAAGGAGTGGTGGGAGAAGATCGGCGACTTCAGCTACGGCATTAAGGTAAGCGAGGGTGTCGCTATCTTCAATGGTGCCAGCATGATCGTCCCCTTCGAGGATAGATTCCCGAAGAAGTGATCCTCAGAGCTTAGAGCCGAGAGCCGAGAGGGAGAAGCATGCCCCGGGGGGCAATTGACCGGAGCCCTGGTTTCTACGATCGGGCCATGGAGGCGATGGCGCCGGATGACCGGCGCCAGTTTCTCCGGGACCGCCTGCAGGCCGTCCTGAGGGATGCAGCGAGTCGCACCTCCCATTTGGGGCGACGACTCGAGGCAGCCGGCGTCTCCCTGGAGTCCCTTCTCGAGCCGGACGGCCTATTCCACCTCCCGCCTTTCCGGAAGCGGGAGCTGCCGGCATTGCAGGAGAAAGATCCACCTTTTGGCGGCCTGGTAACGGTACCAACCGGGACGCTCCAGCGCATCTTTATCTCTCCCGGTCCGATCTATGATCCGGAAGGCGCCGGGCCAAATTTCTGGCGAATGGCGCGGGCCATGTTTGCGGCCGGATTCCGCCGGGGGGACATCGCCCTCAACACCTTCGCCTACCATCTCACGCCTGCCGGCAGCATGTGCGACGAGGGGCTGGCCGCCGTCGGCTGTGCCGTCATCCCGATGGGGGGCGGGAACACGGAGACGCAGGTGCAAGTGCTCCGTCACGTCCAGACGACTGGGTACGTGGGAACGCCCAGCTTTCTCCCCACCATCCTTCAGCGGGCCGAGGAAATGGGAATCCAGCCCCTCCAGGACCTCTCGCTCGAGGTGGCATTCGTCTCGGGTGGGATGCTGCCGGAGTCGCTGCGGGCGACGATGCGGGAAAAGTACGGCGTCAGCGTCACCCAGGCGTACGCCAGCGCCGACCTGGGACTGATTGCCTACGAATGTCCGAGGCATTCGGGGATGCATCTGGCCGAGGACATGATCGTACAGATTGCGGATCCCGAGACGGGGCAGCCGGTGCCGGACGGGACGGCCGGTGAAGTTGTGGTGACCACGTTCAACAATTTGTACCCACTGATCCGGTTCGGGACAGGGGACCTCTCGCTGCTGGACCCGTCGGGGTGCGCGTGTGGGCGGACCACGCCGCGGCTCACCCGCATCCTGGGTCGGACGGACGACGCCACCAAGATCCGCGGCATGTTCGTCCATCCAGGCCAGCTTGACGCCGTCATGGCAGAGACCCCGGAGGCGACCCGGTACCAGCTCGTGGTCCGCCGAAAGGGCTTCGAAGATGATCTGACGCTCCGGGTGGAGGCTGCGGCTGCGGGGGGGGACCTGATTGCACGCCTGGAGGCGCGCGTGCGTGACGGCATCAAGCTTCGGGCCCGGGTCGAGGTGGTTCCCGGCGGGACGCTGCCTGCCGATGCGAAGAAGATCGTTGATGAGCGGACCTGGGAGTAAGTCATCTCCGCCCTCGAACGGCGATCGATGTTGTTGATACACGATCTGAGGGAAACAGCATAACTACTTGATTGGAAAGGATAGAGTGGGAGACGAGAACTTCAACTATCCGGCTATGGCCCGGGCCCTCATCCTGGGGCACCACCTCGTGGTGGGAGAGATGACCCGCCAGGCCCTTGCCGAGGGGCTTGAACCCAAGGCCATCATCTTCAAGGGGCTAATCCCAGGCATGGACGTGGTCGGGGAAAAGTTCCGGCGGAACGAGTATTACGTCCCGCAGGTCCTGCTGTCGGCCCGGGCGATGTACGCCGGCCTGGACCTGCTGAAGCCGCTCCTGACCAAGACGGCCGTGGACGATCACCTGGGCACCGTGGTGATCGGGACCGCCCAGGGGGACCTGCACGACATCGGCAAGAACCTCGTGGCGATGATGCTGGAGGGAGCCGGCTTCACGGTGCACAACCTGGGGCGGGACGTGGCGCCCGAGAAATTCGTGGAAGCGGTCAAGGAGAAGGACGCCAGCATCGTCGGCATCTCCGCCCTGATGACCACGACGATGCCGGCCATGCGGCGAACCATCGAGGCGCTGTTGGGCGCCGGACTTCGCGCCCGGGTGAAGGTGATGGTGGGCGGCGCCCCCGTCAGCCAGGCCTTCTGCGACGACATCGGCGGGGACGGCTACGCCAGAGAGTCGACCGCAGCCGTGGTCAAGGCCAAGGCCCTGGTGAAGAAAAGCGAATCACCCCAATAGCGTTCGGCTGTTCGAGCGTTCGGCGGTTCGGTCGTTCGCGGGTCAGGCGGACCTCCCGGATCCGGCAAGGCGGGAAGCCCGCGAACTGTCGGACCCTCTCGGACGGGCATTTCAAGGAGCGAAGGATCGTATGGAACCGAGCGGGAAGGAGTTTCTGGGGCGGCTGAGATCGGAGATCCTCATCTTCGACGGGGCGATGGGGACCATGCTCTTCGAGGCAGGTCTCACGGACGGGGCTTGCCCGGAACTCTGGAACGACACCCGCGCCGACGTGGTCCGGAATATCCACAAGGACTACTTCAACGCGGGGAGCGATTTCGTCGAGACGAACACCTTCGGGGGCACCCGGCTCAAACTTGCCGCGTACGGTCTTGCCGACCGGACGCGAGAGCTGAACGTCCTGGGGGCGAAGCTGGCGCGGAGCGCGTGCCCTCCCGGCAAGTACGTGGCGGGCTCCATCGGCCCCACGGGGCACCTCCCCGACACCTTCGCACCGCTGGGAGACGTGAGCGAGGAGGAGTTCTACGCCAACTTCCGCGAGCAGGCCCTGGCCCTGGCCGAGGGTGGGGTGGACCTGTTCGCGGTCGAGACCATGATGTACCCCGAAGAGGCGGTGGTGGCGATCCGCGCCGCCAAGGAGAGTACGGGCCTCCCGGTCATGTGCACCATGTTCTTCCAATGGGAGAAAGAGCAGAGCCGGGACCGGACGATGTGGGGGACCAGCCCGGAAGAGTCGGCCAAGGTTCTCTTTGAGGCCGGGGCGGACGTGGTGGGATGCAATTGCGGGGATGGGGGACCCGAGCGGGCCGCGGCCATCCTTCGGGGAATGCGCGGTGTAAGCGACGGCCTGCTGATCGCCTATCCCAATGCGGGGCTGCCTCGCATTGTGGGGGGCCGGACGATCTACGAATTGCCCCCGGAGGAGATGGCCGCCGGATATCCGGCCATCCTGGATGCGGGGGCGAACATTGTCGGCGCCTGCTGCGGCAGCACACCAGCCCACATCCGCCGGATCGCCGAGGTTGTCCGCAAGCGCCGGAGCATGTAGCTCATAGCTCTTGGCTCATGGCTCATCCTGCTTCCTGCCATGAGCCATGAGCAACGAACCATGAGCCATGAGCAATGAGCAGAAGGTTGCGCTGACCTTCGAGATTGATCCGCAAGAGGTGTTACGGCTTCAGGGGTACCGGCGAGCCTCAGACATCCCCACTTCCGAGGTCCTGGGTATCCTCCGCGCCGCCATGGTCGAGGCCCGGCAGGTCTTCCAGCCGCGGTGGATCTACCGGGAATTTCCGGTGGTCTCGGCGGACGATTCAGGTGTTCGTCTTTCGGACGGGCCGGAACTCTTGATCCGGGAGATTCCTGGGCGGTGGGGAGGGATTTCCGCGCTGGGCCTTGCCCTTTGCACCATCGGCGACGACCTCGAGGCTCGAATCGAGGCCCTGTTTGCGGCGAGAGAATTCCCCGCCGCCTACATGTTGGACAGTCTGGGGTCCGTGGCGGTGGAGGCGCTGGGGGAGGCCCTGCACCGCAGGTTATGTGAGGACCGGCTGGCCCAAGGCCTCAAGGTAACGCCTCGCGAGAGCCCGGGGTATGCGCGGTGGGCGATTGAAGAACAGCCGAAGATCTTTGCTCTGCTCTCCGCCGGCACCATCGGGGTTCACCTGAATCCCTACTGCATCATGACGCCGCGGAAATCCGTTTCCTTTGCCGTGGGCATCGGGCGTGACGCGATCATGGGAACCGGTGGATCTCCCTGTCGCTCGTGCGACATGCGCGATTGTGCCTATCGTCGTGCGCCCCGGCGTCAAGCGCACGAGTCCGCCTGGGCCGCCGAGGTCGCTCCCCTCATCCTCGCCGCCACCACCGGGTAAACCCGCCCCGGATTCCGCAGGCCAATTTTCATGGGCCGAGATCGGCTGCGTTTCTTGCCCGAGTCGTGTGGACCCGCCGCCTACCAGTGCGTGATAATGGGCAGGTCGCACATCGTGACCAGGCCAGGCGCAGCCTCTTTGACGCGGCGAATGGCGTTGACGGTGATGGCCACCGTGGCGATGTCGCCGTTGGTCCCCGTGAGCTTGACCTCCAGGTTGGGCCGGCCCGTGATCTGGATGACGTCCCCTTCCCCGTCCTCGTTCAAGGCGGCGATGAAGGTCAAGGTCATGAACTCGCCCCGATCGGTATGGCCCCGCGCCACCTGCTTCAGGCCCCGCACCTGGCCGGCTTTCACCTCGAAATACTCGGTCTTCACGATGCGCTCGGCCAGGACCGGCTCCACGCTCGACTCATATCGGACCAACTTCTTCCCCAGCGTGTGGAAGACCATGCCCATGGACTCGGGCAGGCCCACATGACCCATCCGACCCTCGGCCATCTTGGCGGTGAAGGCATCCACCGTCATCCCGGATCCGATCTTGGCCTGAAAGGGGCCCCGGCGGTTCGAGGCGTTCATCCGCCGGGTCACGTCGATGCGATCCACCCGTTGACAGATCGCGGTCAGATTCAGCGGCAGCGAATCCATCAGGAAGCCGGGATTGACACCGGTCCCCAGGACCGTCTTGCCGGCCTTGCGGGCGACGCGATCGATTTCGCCCGCCTCTTTCGAGTGGGCCAGCCACGGAAAGGACAGTTCCTCGGACGTGGAGACAACGTCCAACCCTGCCTGCAGGATCTCAAGGATCTGATCCGTAAACAGGGCAAAGTAGGAACTGGTGGTGTGGAGGACCACGTCGGCCCTGGTCCGCGCCAGGAACTGTCCGAGCGTGGCGTCCACCGGAATTCCCAGCGCGCGCCCGAGGCCGATGACCTCGCCCAGGTCTTTGCCGACCTTGGCCGGATCGATGTCCACGCCTCCGACCAGTTCCAGTCCCGCACGCTCCACCACGTGACGCGCCACGGCGCAGCCGATGGGGCCGAGCCCGTACTGAATCACTCGAATGGTGTGTGACATGAGAGGTCTTCCTCCTTTCGGATCCCAGGAATGCGGGGCTGGACCTGCTCTACACCATGGCCCGAAGTGCCCATGGCCCGGACCGTTTCCCTGTCACTATACGACGAAGCCGGGCGGCAGTCCATGACGGTCTCACCCCAACTCTCGTCCGGGAAAGAAGTGTTTCCGGATACACCATCACGGGTGTGAGCTCATCGAAGCGGCACGGGACAACCATGCCCGTTTCTGGTGGGTTGCGTTGCCCGTCATTGGTCTCTGGGAGGCTGTAGGCTCCGCCCTCCGGGGCCCAAGAACATGCACCCCTTCGAATCCGCGCAAGTCCCTCCTTGACATTTGGCGCTTCAAGCCGGAGTCTCCAGGGACGCCGGGATGTCTTACTCCGGGCTCGCCGCGGCCACGGTCCCGGCACTTCCGCCGGCGCGAAACCGGAGCTTTCGGAAGCCCGGAAGGGGGACTGCTGGGCGCACCTGGGTGGTGGGCTGGGAACGTGACGGACAGAATGCTCCGAACCAGCCCGCGTGTTGTGGGCAAGCTAACAGGGTGCTGAAAAACTCTCTTTTGCCCAGGCTGCTCAAAAAGGCCCAGATGCAAGGCGGCACGCCGGGTACCCATCCGCAGGATGGGTGCAGGTGCGA
>Ga0209108_10001268_pt1 | contig 14616 bp, 18 predicted proteins | sample Rifsed10ft1_FD_184003 | JGI IMG/M metagenome (GOLD analysis project Ga0209108, IMG submission 184003) | Soil microbial communities from Rifle, Colorado, USA - sediment 10ft 1 (version 2) | ecosystem: Environmental > Terrestrial > Deep subsurface > Rock core/Sediment | place: Rifle, Colorado...
GGCGGGGGTCGCAGTGACGAGCTCCTCCGCGGCGGCATCGACGGTCGGGAACCAGCCCGCACCGACGGCCGCCAGCAGGCCGGCCCCGTAGGCCGCACCCTCGGTCGTGTTGACCGTCGCGATGTCCGCCCCCAGGACGTCGGCCAGGATCTGGCGCCAGAGCGGGCTGGCGATGCCGCCGCCCGAGGCGCGGATCTGGTCCGGCGCCCGCATGCCCGCCTCGATCATGAGATCCAGGCCGTCGCGGAGTCCGAAGGCGACACCCTCGAGGACGGCCCGCGTGAGATGGCGTCTGTCATGGCCGATCGTGAGTCCGACGAACGCCCCACGTGCCAGGGGATCGGGATGCGGGCTGCGCTCGCCGGTGAGGTAGGGGAGGAACAGCAGCCCGTCGCTGCCGGCCGGTACCTCCGCGGCGGGCGCGACCAGATCGGCGAACTCGACGCCCGGCGCCAGCGCGTCGCGGAACCAGCGCAGGCTGCCGGCCGCCGAGAGCATGACCGACATCATGTGCCAGCGGCCGGGGACCGCGTGGCAGAAAGCATGGACGCGGCCGCGCGGCTCGTACAACGGCTCATCCGTCGTCGCGAAGACCACGCCCGACGTCCCCAGTGACAGTGCCATCGTGCCGACCGAGACGACGCCGACACCGACGGCATTGGCCGCCTGATCGCCGCCACCGGCGACGACGGGCGTGCCCGCTCGAAGACCCGTCGCGGCCGCCGCCTCCGCCGTGACCGACCCCGTGATCTCGGGCCCCTCGAAGGTCGGCGGCAGCCAGGCAGGATCGATGCCCAGGGCTTCCACCACCTCCATCGACCAGTCGCGGGCGGCCAGGTCGAAGAGGAGGGTCCCCGCGCCGTCGGCCTTGTCGGCGGCGTGCTCACCCGTCAGGCGAAGCCGCACGTAGTCCTTCGGCAGCAGGACGTGGGCGATCCGCCGCCAGACGTCCGGTTCGTGGTCGCGGACCCAGACGAGCTTGGGGGCCGTGAAACCGGTGAGGGCGTCGTTGCCCGTGATCGCGATGAGCCGCTCCGGCCCGATCGCCGCACGGATGGCGTCGCACTCGGCGCCCGTCCGCTGGTCGTTCCAGAGGATCGCCGGCCGGAGCACCACCCCGGCCCCGTCGAGGAGGACCGCGCCGTGCATCTGGCCGGTCAGTCCGACGGCCACGACGTCGCGCCCGGCGACGCCGGTCGAGGCGAGCACCTGGCGGATCGCCGCCACGGTGCCATCCCACCACAGGATCGGCTCCTGCTCGCTCCACAGCGGCCGAGGCACGCTGTAGTCGTACTCGGAGAGGCCGAACCCACGGACGGCGCCCGACTCGTCGATGAGGACGGCCTTGGTCGCCGTCGTCGATGCGTCGACCCCGATGACGTGGGCCATGGCCCTCGGCGTCCTCCGACCGTCAGCGGTCGGCGGCCCAGACGTCCTGGTTCACGAGGTTCTCGAGCAGCTCCTGTCGTCCCGACACGGGTCGCGGATCGATCTCACCCGCAGCGACACGGCCCTCGAGCGCCTCGAGTGAGGTCGCGCCGGCCAGGATCGACGTGCCCAGGCCGCCGCTCCAGCCCGCGTAGCGCTGCTCGCGGCGCTCATCGAGCGCCCCTCGCTCGACCATCCCGGCCGCGGCGAGGAGGGCGCGCGCCAGCGTGTCGATCCCGCCGATATGGGCGTGGAACAGATCGGCCCGATCCATGCTCTGGCGGCGCAGCTTGGCGTCGAAGTTGAAGCCGCCGTTCGAGAAGCCTCCGCCGCGGAGGATTTCGTAGATGGCCAGCGACAGCTCATCGACCGAGTTCGGGAACTGGTCGGTGTCCCAGCCGTTCTGGTAGTCGCCGCGGTTGGCGTCGATGCTCCCGAAGATCCCGGCGCCGACCGCGTAGGCGACCTCGTGATGGAAGCTATGGCCGGCCAGCGTCGCGTGGTTCGCCTCGATGTTGACGCGGTACTCCGTGTCGAGGCCGTTGCGGGCGAGGAAGCCGTGGACGGTCGCGCAGTCGTAGTCGTACTGGTGCTTCGTCGGCTCCTGGGGCTTGGGCTCGATGAGGAGCGTGCCCGTGAAGCCGATCTTGTGCTTGTGCTCGGCGACCATGGACAGGAACCGGGCGAATTGGCGTTCCTCGCGGGCCAGATCGGTGTTGAGCAGGGTCTCGTAGCCCTCGCGGCCGCCCCACAGGACGTAGTTCGACCCGCCGAGGCGGTGTGTCGCCTCCAGCATGACCTTGACCTGCGCCGCGGCGTAGGCGAAGACCTCCGGATCGGGGTTCGTCGATGCTCCGGCGGCGTAGCGGGGATGGCTGAACAGGTTGGCCGTGCCCCACAGGAGCCTGATGCCGGTCCGCGCCTGGTGCGCCTCGGCTTCGCCGACCATCGCCTCGAGGTTGGCCCGCGTCTCGGCGAACGTCCGGCCCTCGGGCGAGATGTCTCGATCGTGGAAGCAGTAGAAGGGGACGCCGAGCTTGGCGACGAACTCGAAGGCCGCGGCGAGCTTGGTCCGGGCGGCCGCCATCGGGTCGACCCCCGGCGTGAGCCACGGGCGGTCGAACGTCCCCGATCCGAACACGTCCGAGCCCGGCCAGTTGAACGAGTGCCACAGGCAGACGGCGATCCGGAGGTGGTCCTCCATCCGTTTGCCGAGCACGACCCGATCCGGTTCGTAGACCTTGTAGGCGAGGGGATCCGCCGATCCGAGCCCGCCGAAGGGGATCGGCCCCGGTACGTCGCTGAAGAAGTCCTCGCCCATCACCCGGATCCTCCTTGGCCGCCGGTCTCGCCCGTGAGCTTTTGTGCGAGAGTAGCACAAACCGGTCGTTCGGGGCGCCGACGCGCCCCACCCTGGCGATCGGTTCGACCGATGAGCATACGGCCGACCGCGGCTGACGGTGTGACGGATTCGTCGAGCCGAGCGACGCGCCAGGCGCGGTCACCAGGATCTCGATCGGTTCGGCCGATGAGGGCGAGGGCTACAAGGGATGATCCGAGAGCCTCACTGCGGCTATCGTGGACGGTGCACCGTGCCGGCCTTCAGCTACGACCCTGCCATCGTTGAGCGCTTCCCAACGATCGTCGGCGGCGTCATCTCCGCCACAGGCGTGACGAATGGCCCATCGCCGGCGGCGCTCGTCGAGGCCTTTCGGGCCGAGCAGGCAAGCGTGCTCGACCGGATCGGCGAGACGCCGATGTCGGAGTTGCCCAGCCTGGCGGCCTGGCGTCGCGCCTTTCGCGGGTTCGGGGTCGATCCGACGGCCTACCGATCGGCGGCCGAGGCGCTCCTGCGGCGGCTGACCAAGCAGGGCTCGATCCCGTCGATCAACACCCTCGTCGATATCGGCAACCTGGTCAGCATCCGCTACGGCCTCCCGGTCGCCGTGTTCGACCGCCGGGCGATGACGGGCGGCATCACGGTTCGCCTCGCCGACGGCAGCGAGGCGTTCACCGATCTGGGATCGGGTGCGCGCGAGGCGCCCGAGGCGGGCGAGGTCATCTTCGTCGACGTAGCCGGCCTCGTCTGTGCCCGCCGCTGGTGCTGGCGCCAGTCGGCCGAGACGGCGTCCGGGCCGTCCACGACCGAGGTGCTGGTCACGGTCGAGGGTCATCACGCCACTGCCGACCGCGACGTGGCCGCGGCCGTGGCCGACCTCGAAGCCCTCCTCACCAACCACGTCCGACCGGTGCGAATGCTGTCCGGCATCGTGACCGCCGCTGATCCTCGCCTCGGCTGGGCTTGACAACCCGATTGGTAAGTCATAACTTACCGTTAATGACGACTTACCAACCGGATGCCGTTCTGGGTGCCCTGGCGGAGCCGACGCGCCGGGCAATCGTCGGGCGACTTCGGGAGCGGCCGTTACCGGTCGGGGAGATCGCCCGGGGCCTCCCGGTCAGCCGGCCGGCGGTCTCGATCCACCTGCGGGTCCTCGGCGACGCCGGCCTGGTCACCCATCGCCGGGTGGGCACCCGGAACATCTACGCCCTGCGGCCCGATGGCCTCGCGGGGCTCCGCGCCTGGCTCGACGAGCTGTGGGACGACGCGCTCGCCGCCTTTGCCGCCCATGTCGAGCGGACCGAACCGAAGGAAGGGAACTCACGATGACCGCCGAACCCGCGCCCGCCACGCTCGCGCCGATCGTCAAGCGGGTCGAGGTCCGCTGCTCGCCGGACCGCGCGTTTGAGATCTTCACCGCGTCGATCGGGGAGTGGTGGCCGCTCCCGACCCACTCTGTCTACGATGCGGACGCGGTGTCGGTGGCGATGGAGCCCCGGCTCGGCGGCGAGATCGTGGAGAGGAGCACGTCCGGCGAGACGGCGCCGTGGGGCACGATCACGACGTGGGAGCCGGGCCGTCGCCTGGCCTTCACCTGGTACCCGGGGCTGTCCCTCGACGAGGCCACCGACGTCGAGGTTCGCTTCACTCCATCCGCCCGGGGCACGGTCGTGGAGCTCGAGCACTCCGGCTGGGAGCGACGCCGCGAGCCGGTCGCCAAGCGGGCGCAGTACGAACAGGGCTGGACACCGGTCCTCGCCGGCTTCGCCGCCCGGGCCGATTCCGTCCCCGACTAGGGCTCGTCGACGCTCGGCCGATCACTCGGCGGTCAGCTGAGCGCAGGCTGGCGTCGCGGGACGACCGGCGAGCTGGCCGACGCAACCCCCGAACTGAGCCGCTTCGCGGTCATGCAGCACCTCGGCGTTCTCGTCGACGCCGAGCTGGTCGTCGTCCGGCGACGCGGACGACACCGCTTCAACCACCTCAACCCCGTGCCCCTTCGGCGCTGGTACGAACGCTGGGTCGTCCCGCTCGCCGACCGCGGCGCGGCCGATCCGCACCCTCCACATCGAGGCCGAGCTCCGCTTCCGCGCCTCGCCCGAGCGGGTCTTCCGCGCCATCATCGAGGAAACGCTCAGCTGGTTCCCCCACACCTACGGCGAGGAGCGGGTCCGCCGCTTCGTCATGGAGCCGCACGTTGGGGGAGCCCACTTCGAGGCCTGGGGCGACGGCCTGGGCCACCTCTATGGCCAGGTCACCGTCTGGGACCCGCCGGCCCGACTGTCGCTCCGCGGACGGGTCATGCCGGGCACGATCCTCGACACGGCCTACGAGCTCGAGCCGGTCGGCGACGAGACCATCCTCCGGATGTCGAAGGTCGCGATCGGCCCGATGACCGAGGAGGAGGCCGCCGGCATCGAGCGGTTCGGCAACATCGCCCGCTTCGAGGACGCGCTCCGGGCGCTCGTCGAGGCCGGTTGAGGGAATCCAGGCGAGCCTACGCGACGCTCCCAGGGGAGCGAACGGGCGGCGGAACGAGGGCTCTGGGGCCGCTCCGCTCCGTGGGGAGCGAGCCGGCTACGGAGGGTGCCCATGTGGGCATCTCCTTCGTCCCTTCGCTCCCTGGGGAGCGCCCCGGGGACCAAGCGTCCGACGGAGCGGAACGCGGGGTCGAGGAGCCTGGGGAGCGGGCTGCGATGCAGCCGGGGCCTATGAGTTGCTCCGACGGGAGCAAACGAGCGGTGGAGCCTGCGCTCCGGCGCCGCTTCGCTCCGTGGGGAGCGAGCCGGCGACAGAAACCGCCTCGGTGCACCTCTTCTTCGTCCGTTCGCTCCCTGGGGAGCGGTTCGCGAGTCAAACGTCGCGCCTACCCTGGCCTGGCCAGCGGTGCCCAAAATGCTCCGCCCGGCAGGCAGACGCGGACTCTGCCGACAGGCGGCTAAGATCAGGAAATGACCGATCCGATCACCATCCGCCAGTTCCACGAGGCCGAGGACGTCGAGGATTGGCGTGTGGTCGGCGACGGGGCGACCGCCGACTTCCCGACGGAGTCTTTCGCCCACGCCGCCCGGTTCGTAGCAGCAATCGGCGAGCTGGCCGGCCTCGACGACCACCCGCCCGACGTTGACATTCGACCCGGCGGCGTGACCGTCCGCCTCGTCACCAGCACCGATGACCACTACGGCCTCGCCATTCGCGACCTCGAGCTGGCCCGCGAGATCTCGGCCGTAGCACGAGACCAGGGCCTCGGATCCGACCCGTCCGCCGTCCAGTCCGTCCTGGCGATCGTCGGCTCGCTCGTAACCCCTGACGTCATGCCGTTCTGGCAGGCTGTCCTCGGCTACGAGTACCGACCCGACAGCCCCGATGAGGACCTGGTCGACCCGCGCGGTCGCGGTCCGGCGTTCTGGTTCGAGACCATGGAGGCGGTCCGTCCGGACGGTGGCGGCGCGATCCACATCGCCGTCTGGGTGCCGCCCGAGCAGGCCGAGGCCCGGATCGCGGCGGCGCTTGCCGCCGGTGGCCGCATGGTGCGCGACGACTTCGCCCCGGCCTGGTGGACACTGGCCGACGAGGCCGGCGACGAGGCCGACGTCTCGACGACCCAGTTCCGCGACTGACCCGGATCTCGTTCCCGCTGAGCCGATGCGCCTCGGATACGGTCTCCTCACCGCCCAGCATCATCCTGCCGATCGTCGCCCGGTCGCTGCGCTGTACCGGGAGGCCGTCGAGTACGGCGTCTTCGCCGAAGCGGCCGGCTTCGACTCGGTCTGGACGAGCGAGCACCACTTCCTCGACGACGCGTACATGGCCAGCCAGCTGCCGGTTCTGGCCGCGATCGCGGCCCGGACACATCGGATCCGGCTGGGTACGGGGGTTCTCCTGGCGCCGATGTTCGACCCTCTCCGGCTGGCCGAGGACGCCGCGACCGTCGACCTGCTCTCGGACGGTCGGCTCATCCTGGGTCTCGGCTTGGGCTGGCGAGCCGAGGAGTTCGAGGGCTTCGGCGTGCCGCAGCGAACCCGCGCTCGTCGGCTCGAGGGGACGATCGCGGTCCTCCGCCAGGCCTGGGGCGACGGGCTGGTCACGGGCGATGGGCGCCACTTCCACTATCCCGAGCCCGGCCTGAACGTCACCCCGAAGCCCGTCCGCGGTGCCGCGACGCCGATTTGGATCGGGGGAGGGGCCGAGCCGGCGGTCCGGCGCGCCGGGCGTCTGGCCGACGGCTACATCGGCAGCGGTGCGTCGCCACGCGCACTCGCCGAGCGGACCGCCTGGGTCCGCGACGAGGCCGAGCTGGCCGGTCGCGACCCGGCGTCGATCGAGCTCGGGGTCCACCGCATGACGTTCGCCTGGCGCGGCGCCTCCGCCTGGGAGCGGGTCGCCGACGCCGCCCGGTACATGAGCTGGAAGTACGAGGACATGGACCGCTCGCGTGGCTCGCGTGAGCGACGGCTGCCGGGCCCCGAGGACGCCCCGAGCCCCGACGCGGTCCGGGCCCGAATGATCGTCGGCTCGCCCGAGCAGGTCGCGGACGCCGTCCGCGGGTACGACGACACGCTCGGCCCGGGCGACTCGTTCGTGTTCCGGGCCCACTTCCCGGGCCTCGATCCGGCGATCCAGCGCGACGCCTTCGACACCCTCGCCGAGGAGGTCCTGCCGCTCCTTCGCGACTAATCCTCACCCCGCCGACGTCACGGTCCAGGTTCCCAGCGGGCGGAGGATCGAGCTCGCGTCGAGCAGGCCCAGACCGATGTAGTCCGAGGATGATGCCCAACGCGCGGACGTCCTGTTTGCGGCAGCATCGCCAGAGTCACGTCCCATGGCGGAAGTCGGGGCCTAAGCGGCCCCGTTGGCGACGTTCGGTGATCTGAAGACGCGGGTCGAGCGCGACGGTTGGGCTGAAGAGCCCAACCTCACCCGCGGGCGCAAGCGCACCGGCGGCCACCGCGCTACCGGAAGGACCTCCCGGGCGGGACGAGCCTTCGGGCGAAGGTTTCTCACAGCCTTGGCGACGAGATCGGGATCGGACTCTTCAAGCACATCCTGTGCGACCAGCTGCGCGTCACCGAGGAGCGCTTCTGAGATGTCGTCCACGGCCAGCGATGGGTCCTCGACGTGTCTCTCAGGCGAAAAACGATCCACGTTTGGGAAGCGCTATCGACGGTAGACCTCACGCCGGTGGCCGATGGCGATGATCAGGACAAGGACGTCACGGTCGCGGATCTTGTAGAGGACCCTGTAGTCGGCGATCCGGATGCGCCAGTAGTCGGGCGTGCCGATCAGTTTGCGGGCGCCGGTTGGGCGTGGCTCGGTGGCGAGGCCGTCAACAGCGGCCCGAACCCGGGCCTTGATGGAACGAGGCAGTGACCGATACTGCCGGGCAGCACTCGGCAGCAGCTCGATCCGATAGGCCACCGCCTATCGAACCGCGTCCCACGAAATGGTCTGACCCGCATTCTCCGCATCGCTCAATGCCGCCGCGATCTGGCGGAGATCGGCGGCATCTTCGAGGCGCTCGAGCAGCTCGAGATCCTCGGCCGACACGATGGCCGCGACTGGCTTGCCGTGGCGACTCAGCGCGATGCGCTCCTTTCCGAAGGCGGCCCGGTTTACGAGCTCGGACAGGGTGTCCCGTGCTTCGGAGACGGTCGGCACGATGTCATCACCATTGACTACGTTTTGTACGTATCGTAGTAAATGTGCTCTGGATGTCAAGTCCACGGTGTGATCGTTGGCGCCCTGCTCGCTCGAACGTACCACCGGGCGAATCTCCTGGTGATCACATTCGCCGGGTCGCGTACGGACCCATGGCTCCGAGCGGCGGTGGGCTCGGCCTACGGAACCGACAGGACGACCTCGGCCTGCTGGCCCGACACGAGGTCGCCGACCGAGACGATCGTCCGGGCGCCCCGCGCCTCGATCCTGTGCGGTGTGTCAAGGCCCGAACCGAGACGCCCTCGGGTGCCGTCACCTCGAGCCGCACTCTAATCCTGGGTGTAGCTCTAGCATTCTGATCATGGCCGCCCGAAGATGGCGTGGCCGCCAATCCGGCGCCAGCGGATACGTGGCTCGCCGTCGCGGACGACCCACTCGAAGGTCGCCCGACCATCGGGCCCGGCGAAGCTCCAGGTCATCTCGATGATCCCGGGGGCGCCCTCGAGGTCGCGGATACGGAGGCTCTTGGGCCATCGGGCCGTCGGATCGGCTGCTCGTCTCTCGCACGCTGGATGGAACTTGTCGCGGACCACCGCCCGGAAGAGGGCGCGCTCTTCTTCCGAGAGCCTGGCCCAGTCTGCGTCGAAGGCGCGCGTTCGCTCGAACTTCACCGCGCCGGTGGGCGCTCGTCAGGGTCCGACCCCGCCACGGAACGGTCGAGGTCTGCGAAGAGCTCGTCTACGCCATCAACGGTCGTGATCCTGCCCGCCGCGATGTCCTCGTCGGCCTCTCGCTCCATGGCCTGCCAGCGGGCCGTCCAGAACCAGCGTTGATCGGCGGGGATCGGCAGGACCGGCTGGAGCTCGATGACGCCGTCGTCGCGCTCGATGATCGCGACCTGGGCGCCCGGTTCGTCCAGGTGGAGTCGGCGTCGCAGATCGGCCGGCAGGGCCACCGTCCCACGAGCCTGAACGCTCACAAAGTGCTTTCGCGCTTTCATGCTTTACAGCATAGCAGCCCCGTCGTCGGAGGGCCCGGTCCAGACCCACGACCGGGGCGAGTCGGCATCGCCCATCGTGGCATCGAGCGATCTCCCACGAATTTCGGTTTGCCCGGACGGGGCGTGCTCTACGGCGCGGACTCCGGTCCCTGAGTCGTGTCCGTCGACCGCGCGCTCGATCCTGGGTCGACCACCGGATCGACCCCACGCGAACGCGCGCCCTCAAGCACGCCAAACTCGACCTCCTCGGCCAATCTCACTGCCTCCTCGGCATCGGACCAGGTTGGATCCGGACCCCCCTCGAGCAGCCCTTCCGGATAGCGTCCGGCGACCGCGTACCTGCTCAGGGCAGCCAGGGACTGCTCATCAGGCAGCACCCAGTCGGTCTGGAGCAGAGGCGCGAGCCGCTCGAGATCGTGCGTGCGAGGGAACCGAACTTGCTCGATCACGCAGGCCGCCTTGAGGTACTTCTCGGCCGCCTGCTGGGCGTGGAACGAGGCGACCCACGGATCGAGAACCTCGCGATCGGCGAGGGCGATCCGTGCCGCGCCAAGGTTCGCCCGTGCGCGGTGCATCCAGTCACGCCCAACCTCGGCGACCGCTTCAGGATCGGGCATAGACGGTCACTCCCTCGCGGAGGGCCTGCTCTACGAGCGATCCAACGACATCTCCATATCGCGCAACCTGCGAGGGGGTCGTGACGAACACGTCCTTCGACACGCCGACGTCAGCCAGGCTCATCCTGATCGAGCCCACGAGTCCACGTCGATCCCGGTCATCGGGGACGATCACAAGGAGGTCCAGGTCGCCGTCCTCCTTCGCCTCACCGCGCGCCTGGGAACCGAAGAGGATGATCCGCTCGGGCCGGAATCGGTGGATGATCCGGCGCTTGATGAGCGGCAACCACCGCGCAGCGTCCGGGCTGAGCGGAAGGTCGCCGATCCGTTCGCCGCGCCGACGACCGATCCGCCGGGCGTAGGCCTCGACGGCCAATCGGTCCCAGAGCCGACGCCGCGGGATGTCGATCACCAGGGGCGGGAAGTCAGGGCGGGAGGCCCAGTCGCGGACAAAGTTGGAGGGCTGCACATCGAGGATGGTGGCGGCCTCCTTGGTCCCGACGAGGTCGTAGCGGACCTGGCTCTCTGGCATATTGCTATGATACCTCACCAGTCATAAGATCACGCCACCGACTACCTCCTCATCGCGGAGCGCGTTCCGGGTCTTCCGGCGGAGGCGATCGCCAATTTCAACCGCATCGGCCTGGGCGAGATAGCCGTGGCGGCGCGTCGAGGTCAGGGCGACGGCCGGGGTTGCCCGATCGACGCGCGTCGACCCATCTGCAGCAAGCGTCGGCCAATGAGGAGTTGCCACACGAGCAGGGGCAGGACGGAGGCCACCAGCAGCACCAGGCCGACCACCGGCAGGTAGAACCCCAGGGCCAGACCGTTGCCCAGGATCCCAGCCCAGGGCGCGACCGTGCCGAACATCCGGCTCCGCAGCATGACCGCGGAGATGAGGATGAGCGCCACGCTCCCGAGGATCAGGCTCACGTGATAGGCGGTGCCCCCGTAGGTGGCCAGCATCGCCTGCCCGGCGGCGAGATAGACGGACCGGTCGGCGTCGGTCGCCGCGGCCGCGTAGCCGTTGCTGAGGAGGAGCATCTGGACCGACGTGTTCGCTGCGAAATACACGACGATCGACATCAAGCCGGCGACGGTGGCCAGGGCCATGACTGCTTCGCCAAATCGCCTGAGGGCGACGTACAGGGCGAGCAGGACGGGGATCAGCGCCAGCCAGGAACCCATGTAGACGAGATCGAGGTTCAGGAGGCCGCGTAGCTGATTGTCCCCGAACCGATCGAACCACTCGGCGACCGGGGCGTCGGGCGCCGGTGGCGGCCAGGCGATGAAGACCACCATCGCGACCGGGATGAGCGCGGCCCCGATCAGGGCCGCCCAACCGCCGAATCGGTACAGCGTGCTCCAGCGGAGGTCAGCGGTGCCCTCGGTTGCACCCGCGCTGTCGCCGATCCGGGCATCGCTCTGGGCCGGGAGCACCGGCCGTCCGGCTGCTGTGATCTGCGCCATCGCACAGCCTCCTTCCCCCGTCCGTGGACCGACATCCGGCCAGGGAATGTTCTTGGCATGCCGCATGACCGTCCGGCCCGGACGGCTCGCAGCTCAGTGTGGTCTCGCTCAACGGCTCGACGAAGAGCCGGACCGACCGATCGAGCCGGGCCAATTGACAGTCCGGTGAGCGCCGCGCGCCAGATGCTGTGGTTTGGCTGGCGAGGAAGGACTCGAACCTTCAATCCCCTGATCCAGAGTCAGGTGCCTTACCGTTAGGCCACTCGCCAGTGGTCGCGGTGCGGGCCCGAGTCTACCCTGCGCCGGCGGACCCGTCTCAACCCGGGGAGTCCGGCCCCAGGGCGGCCTCCACCCTCCGTCTGAAGGCGCGCGGGTCGACGGCCGGATAGCGGTACAGCTCGGGTTCGATGATTGCGAAGAGCTCACGAGCCCGATCTCGATCGATGAGTCCGCGTGCGAGCAGCTCGCGGACGTCCGTGATGTCGAGCGCGTGACCGCGCTCTAGCTTCGCCAATGCCTGGGCGTACGGGTCGTAGTGACGGACGGTAAGCCTGCCCAGTTGATCGACGAACGGGCTCCGGTCCCGCCAGCCCGGCAGCTCGGGGATGAAGTCGGCCGGAGACGCGAGTTCCACGTTGATCTCAAGTGCCTCCTTCAGCGCCGGGATGGCGCGCAGGACTTCGTCGGACTGGGGTTCGAGGTGGAGGTCGACATCGATGGTGGTCGTCCGCCAGCCGTGGAGGACCGCCGTGGCGCCTCCGACCAGGTAGAGCGTCGTGTCAAGCGTGGCGACCCGGCCCAGCTCGGCCAGCAGCCGCCGGATCCGGGCCGCGTCAGCGGCCCGACGCATGCTCCACGGCGCGCTCGTAGCTGACCAGGCGACGGAGCAGCGCGTTGTAGCGCCCGTGAGCCGAATCGGGATCTTCGCGCCTCAGCAGCTCATACAGTCGGTGCTCCGCCTCCGGCCCATCGACCGGAGGGACGTTGACACCTGCAGCCCGGAGGCGCTCCGCTCCGATCGTGACGAGCAGCGCCTCGGCCGTCGAGCGGCCCGCGCGGAGATCACGGATTCCCCGTGACACGAGATTCTCGCCCGGGAGTCGTCGCGCCGTCACAGGTTGATGGTATGTCGCCACGCGGTCAGCCCCGCGCACGAACCTTCGCCCAGGTGTCCTTGAGCGTGAGGGTCCGGTTGAAGACAAGGCCGGCGGGCGTCCCGTCGGGGTCGGGCGTGAAGTAGCCGAGGCGCTCGAACTGGACCGTCTCGCCGACCGGCACGTCGCGAAGCGATGGCTCCACCATCGCACCTCGCAGCACGGTCTCCGAGGCGGGGTTGAGATCGGCCAACCAGTCGCCGTCGGCGCCTGGATCTGGCCGGCTGAAGAGATGGTCGTACAGCCGCACCTCGGCGGGCAGCGCCTGCTCCGCCGACAGCCAGTGGAGGGTCGCCCTGGGCCGCCGACCGTCGGGCGCGTCGCCGCCGCGGGTCGAGGGGTCGTACGTGCAGCGGAGCTCGACGATCGCCCCGACGGCATCCTTGACAACGTCGCGGCAGGTGATGAAGTAGGCCGACCGAAGCCTTACCTCGCGCCCGGGAGCCAGGCGGAAGAACTTCGCCTCCGGCTCCTCCATGAAGTCGTCGCGCTCGATGACGAGCTCGCCCGAGAAGGCGACCGTGCGGGTGCCGGCAGCCGGGTCCTCGGGGTTGTTGGGGACCTCCACCTCCTCGACCTTACCGTCCGGCCAGTTGTCGATGACGACCCTGAGCGGATCGAGGACAGCGAACCGCCGACTCGCCGTCCGGTTGAGGACGTCGCGCACGGCGTGCTCGAGCATCTCGACCTCGACGAGGCTGTCGGCCTTGGCCACCCCGACCATCGTCGCGAAGTCGCGGATGGCCTGGGCCGGGAAGCCGCGCCTTCGCAGGCCGGAGATCGTGGGCATTCGGGGGTCGTCCCAGCCGCGCACGTGGCCGTCCGTGACGAGGCGCAGGAGGGCCCGCTTCGAGAGCACGGTGTAGGTGAGGTTGAGCCGCGCGAACTCGATCTGGCGCGGCCGCGACGGCACCGGCAGGTTGTCGAGGAGCCAGTCGTAGAGCGGCCGATGAGCCTCGAACTCGAGGGTGCACAGCGAGTGGGTGATGCCCTCGATGGCATCGGACTGGCCGTGCGCGAAGTCGTAGGTCGGGTAGATGCACCAGGCGTCGCCGGTCCGCGGGTGGGCGGCGTGGACGATCCGGTAGAGGACCGGGTCGCGGAGGTTGATGTTGGGGGAGGCCATGTCGATCCGTGCGCGCAGCACGCGGGCGCCGTTCTCGAACTCGCCGGCCCGCATCCGGCGGAAGAGGTCGAGGTTCTCCTCCATCGGCCGGTCCCGCCAGGGGCTGTTCCGCCCGGGCTCTGTGAGCGTGCCGCGGTGGGCCCGGATCTCGTCCGCACTGAGATCGTCGACGTAGGCCTTGCCGGCGCTGATGAGGTGGACGGCCCAGCGGTAGAGCTGCTCGAAGTAGTCGGACGCGTGGTGGAGGTGCTCGCCCCAGTCGAACCCGAGCCAGCGCACGTCCGCCTCGATGGCGTCGATGTAGGCCTGCTCCTCCCTGACCGGATTGGTGTCGTCGAAGCGCAGGTGGCAGCGGCCGCCGAACTCGGCGGCGATGCCGAAGTTGAGGCAGATCGCCTTGGCGTGGCCGATGTGGAGGTGGCCGTTGGGCTCGGGCGGGAAGCGGGTGACGACCGTCCGGTGGCGGCCCTCGCGCAGGTCCGCGGCCACGATGTCGCGGATGAAGTCGGTGCGCTCCGCCATGGGGCCAGTATGGCGAGGTGGGGTCGGCGAAGCGCTTATGGCTAGCCGAGCGTCTTGCGCAGATCGCTCATGATCGCCGGCTCGGCGCTTCGGCAGTCATCGCTTGCTCTCCCCGATGTACAGACAATGCATGTACACCCTGGGCGCCGTGCGCCATCGCCGTCAAAGGGCGACGAGATCGAGAATGGGGTCCAGCCGGGCCCATCTGTCGGTGGCGACCGGTGACGTACCTCATCCTCTCGCCCGGTGAACGTTAGGTGCATCGCGTGTGACCACCCGGGTACCGGCCGGCAGGAATC
>Ga0209108_10001269_pt1 | contig 14614 bp, 15 predicted proteins | sample Rifsed10ft1_FD_184003 | JGI IMG/M metagenome (GOLD analysis project Ga0209108, IMG submission 184003) | Soil microbial communities from Rifle, Colorado, USA - sediment 10ft 1 (version 2) | ecosystem: Environmental > Terrestrial > Deep subsurface > Rock core/Sediment | place: Rifle, Colorado...
CTCCACGCTCTCTACCTTCTCCCCTGAGGGCGGGCTAGGGTCTTCCGATTCTCCCACTTTGTCCTAAGGGGAGCAGCAGCCAGTCCTTCACTGTGCGCATCGAGCGACCACCGCTCCCTCCAAACTCATTTCTCTCTCTTTTCAAAGGGTAGCCTGGTCGATCCTCGAATGCGCGCGTCGAACGAGCACATTCTTATCGTGCGCGTTCCGCGAGCAGGAGGACGACCAGGCTGCCCGTCTCTTTCTATTTCACGAGGAACGTCTTTGAGCTTTCTCCCGAGGCGGTGGTGACGGTGAGGAGAACCAGGCCCTTCTTTCCGCCGCTTGGCACGGTTGTCGTAATGCTGTCGTTCGTCTGTTGAAATTGAGATGGGTGCCCCGGGCCGAAGGAGACGCCTCGTAAACAGGCTGCCTTGCCGAAGTTGGTTCCTGTGATGGTGACACGGTCTCCGGCCTTCCCTTCGTCGGGCGTGAGCTTATCGAGCTTGGGCGCTTCACCGAAACAGGAGGGAGCTTTCCCCGCAGTCTCTGCCGAGGCGAATTTCGGAGCGGCCGCTGTTGGGGCGAGCGCGTTTGTCCGTACCCGTGCCGGTTTATTCGCCTTTTTCGCCTGCTTGACTGGTTCAGCGGCCCAGGTGCCGGCCGGGCTAATCGCTGCCAGGAAGATGACCAGCACGCCGATTGCGACCGTGATGCTAGGAGCCTGTCCGACATTGCTGTTCGTGACGAGGCGAAGAAGGGGCGGGCAGATGCGCGGCCACAGGCCCAGAAAAACCGGAGGCGCATTCGCTGGAATACGTTGAGGCTTTTTCGTGGTCGAGAACAAAGTAGATGCCTGACCATCGTTCGCCGCAGTAGAGCGGTCAATGTCGGACAGGGTCCTAAAACCTGTTGCTACATACATAACCGGCCTCCGATCTCTTTGCAGCGCACATAGATGTCTCATTGATTACCGGTCTTGAAGCCGGTTGAATCAATCTTCGATCGTCGAGATATCGCCAACGTCTTGTCCGAGCTCTTTCGCTTTGAGCACCCGCCGCATGATTTTGCCGGACCGGGTTTTGGGGAGTGAGAGCACGATGTCGATTTCGGACGGCACGGCGATTTTCCCCAGCTCCTTCAACACTTGATCCTTGATCGACTGGATCAGTGCCGGGCTTTCGATTGCCCCCTGCTTCAAAATGACGAAGGCCTTGATGGACTCTCCGACGAGCTTGTGTGGTTTGCCGATCACCGCAGCTTCGGCCACGGCGTGGTGACTGACCAGCGCGCTTTCCACTTCGGCGGTGCCGAGCCGGTTGCCGGCCACTTTGATCACGTCATCGGCACGGCCCATGAACCACATGTAGCCGTCTTGATCTTTGTGGCAGATGTCGCCGGCGGTGTAGCAGTTCGGGATTTGGTTCCAATAGGTCTTGTAGCGTTCCGGATCTTTGTAGATGGTTCGCATCATCGAGGGCCAGGGCTTTCTGATGACGGCAAGGCCACCGGTGTTGGCGGGGAGACTGTTGCCTTCGCTGTCCACGACGTCGGCTTCGATGCCGAGGAAGGGCCTGGTCGCGGAGCCGGGCTTCAAGGGGACCGTCGGCAGGGGGGTAATCAGGATGGACCCGGTTTCGGTCTGCCACCAGGTATCCATGATTGGTTTGTCCCCGCCGGTCGCGCGATGGAACCATTCCCAGGCTTCCGGATTGATCGGTTCGCCCACGCTGCCGAGGATGCGGAGACTGGAGAGATCGTATTTCTTGGGCCAGTCTTCTCCGTAGCGCATGAGCAGGCGGATGGCGGTGGGGGTCGTATAGAAAATCGAGACGCCGTAGCGTTCGATTAAATCCCACCAGCGGCCCGGGTTCGGATAGTCCGGCTTGCCTTCAGCTGTCAGAATCGTGGCGCCGTTGAGGAGGGGACCATACACAATATAGCTGTGGCCGGTGACCCAGCCAGGGTCGGCGACACAGAAGTAGACATCGTCCTCTTTGAGATCGAAGACGTATTTCGTGGTGATGTAGGTCCCGACCATGTAGCCGCCGTGGACGTGGACCACGCCTTTGGGTTTGCCGGTGGTGCCGGACGTATAGAGGATGTACAGCGGATGTTCTGCATCCAGCTGCTCGGCCTCGCAAACCGCCTTCTCGTCCTTCAGCCAGTCGTGCCAATCGATTTCCTTCGGCTCGGACAATGCGACTCCCGGAATCTGCCGGCGCAGGACCACAACACGCTCGACGGTCGGGGAGTTGGCGACGGCTTCGTCGACTACCGTCTTGAGGTTGAGGACCTTGCCCCGGTCAAACCCGACGTCGGCCGTAATGACCAGTTTGGCTTCAGCGTCTTGAATGCGGTTCGCGAGGGCCGGGGCGCTGAAGCCTGAATAGACCACACTATGAATAGCCCCGATACGGGCGCAGGCGAGCATGGCGACGATCTGTTCGGGAACTTTCGGAAGGTAGATCGTGACCCGGTCTCCCTTCTTGATCCCAAGTTTCTTGAGCGCATTCGCGCAACGGTTGACCTGCCGAAAGAGCTCGCCATAGGTGATGACCCGTTCTTGGTCGTTCTCGCCGACCCAGATGACCGCCACCTTATTCTTGCGCCAGGTTTTGACATGACGGTCCAGACAGTTATAGGCAATGTTGCAGGTGGCACCGACGAACCACTTGGCCCAGGGATAATTCCATTCCAGGACCTTGGTCCAGGGGGAGAACCACTCAAGCTCCTTGGCAACGTCGCTCCAGAAGCCCTCCGGGTCGGCAATCGACTTCTTATAGGCGCTCTCGTAGTCCTGAATATAGGCAGCGGCCTTCGTCTGAGCAGTCGGCTGATACACACGGCTTTCCTTGAGGAGGGTATCGATTTTCTCTGCCATGGTGCGGTGACTCCTTCAGGTCGAGGTGCGAAGCAAATCATGGGCATTATGCTGGAGGGGCGAGGAGGAACTCAACTGTACCTGCAGGATGCTCAAAAAGGCTGTCCAGCAAGGCCGCAGCGAGTGAAGGCCCGAGGCGTACCCTCTGGGGTACGTTGAGGGTCTGAACGATGCGAGAACGCTGCTGGCGGAATTTTTCAGCATCCTGCTAGACTTCGATCCGTCGTTTCTTGACAGTCGCGCAGAGGCGAGAGTAGGGTAAATTTATTACGCGTCACATACTGAGGCCGTCCAATTGATGTTGCCGACCGTCCACCGACAACCGCGGCCCTTCCTTCTCGCGTTTCTCGCATACGCGCTGGTGGCGACGTTCTGTCCGTCATCGGCGTCTGCCCAATTGGGGAAGCCGGAAGGGTTGTATTACAAATCATGGGCCATTGTCATCGGGGTGGAGAACTATCTCCTGGCCCCGAAAATTCCCGGCGCGATTGAGGATGCCAAAGCGGTGGCCCAGGCGTTCCGGCAACTAGGCTTCGACGAGGTCATTGAACTCTACGACAAGGATGCGAGTGTTCGCCGACTGCAGCAGATGCTCTCTGATTTCTTGCCCCGCAAGGTTGGTCGACAAGATCGGCTCGTGCTCTATTTCGTTGGACATGCGGATGTCACGCAGGATCTGGCCGGCGAGGAACTGGGGTATCTCGTTCCCTGGGATGCGCAGATGGGGAATGTGTCCAAATCGGTAACGTTTGCACAGCTCAAAGAGTTCAGCCGGCGTAGCGCGTCCAAACACACCCTCTTCTTCTTGAATGCCGCGGTTCGCGGGTGGGAGGTGAGCACGGTTCAGCCCCTGTCCCTCGAAGGGCGATTGGCCCCGGAAGACGATACGGAGCGGCGAGCCGTGCAAGTGTTGACGGCGGGCGATAAGGGTGAGTCCTTGAGTCAGGAGAACGGGAGGAGTCTCTTCGTGCAGGTACTGGTGAACGGGCTGAGTGGCACGGCGGATCGCAATGAAAACGGATGGCTCATGGCCTCGGAGGTCGGAGACTATGTGAAACACCAAGTTATTGAACGGTCGAAGGGCGCCCAGCATCCCTTCTTTATGCAGCTTGAAGGGGACGGGGATACAGTGTTGATCGAGGGCCGAAAGGCCGCCTTTATCATGGGGGCAGAGCCCCAGTCTCCGTCCGAACGACGACAGGCTGCAAAGCTGCAATATGAACAGGCCTTCGCGCTTCTCCAAACCGGGAAATCGTCGGAGGAAGCATTAGAGCGGCTGAATAAAGCGCTGGAATACGACCCCACGTTCGGCGACGCCCATGTGCTCAAGAGCTATGTGCTGCTGGAAATGCTGCCGAATCTTGACGACGCGTTGTCAGCGGCAACGCTGGCGATACAGTATGCGCCGACGAACCCCGACTCTCAGTATACGCTCGGGTTGATTTACGAAAAACGCGGGCAGTATGTCGCGGCGGAGCGTGCCATGCGGGAGGCGCTGGTGGTCAATCCCAACTATGTCGATGTCTATTTCTCGCTGGGCATCCTCTATGCCGATGAGTTGAAGGATCAGCCGAAATCGGTTGAGGCGTTCACGCGCTATCTCGAACTCGGAGGGAACCATGCCCGTGCCAGGGCTGCTGTTGCACAGTCAACACCCGCGAAGCCTTAGCAGGATGCTGAAAAAGTCAGGCAACACGAAGAAGGTTGAGGCTTAGGCTGATGAGATAGAGAGAGTCTGATCTTCGCTCAACCTTGACCTCGACCTCAGCCTGCTCCCGCTAAGGTTTTTCGCCGCCTTTAAGATACCCCAGCCCGATCTTGACTGCTTTCCGCGTAATTTCTGCCCAGCGGACTTGAGGATATTCGGCGAGGACTGCGGCTGCTTTGGGATCTTGAACCTCCAGACTCAGAATCTTAATGATACCGTCATCAATCTGGACATCTGCCACGGGCATCCTCCTTGTAGGGGGACAGTGAGACGGATCGGCCGTCTGTTGCGTTGACTGGATTGGGGGTGCATGTTAGCATGATTTCGTTTGAATTCTCGAACGTTTGTCGCTGGCTTCTGCCGGCTGCTTCGTTGGCGTTTCACCGACCTGATCAATAGCAAGGAGGCATGCGCATGAATAGGGTACTGGGGTTCAAGTCGAGGTTGATCGGGGGAGGAGTGGCTATCGCCCTGCTGATCGGACTTGCTGCCTGCGGCGGTCCTCCGAAGTGGGTGAAGCAGGGGTCAGGGGCGTTCAACGAGAAAGATAGCAAAGGCTTTTATGGCGTCGGGTCCGTGGCCGGTATTCGGAACGAGCCGCTGGCTTGGGACACAGCTGAAAATCGTGCGAGAGCTGAAATCGCCAAGACCTTTGAAACCTATACCGGCTACTTGATGCGCGACTATGCAGCCTCCACAACGGCCGGAGACTTTACTAAGAATACGGAAGAGCAGAATGTCGAGAGGGCCATTAAGACGGTGACGACCACGACCCTCAGCGGCGTGCGTCCTATCGAGCGCTACAAGGATGAAAAAACTGGCACGTACTATGTGTTGGCCAAACTGAATCTCGAGGAGATGAAGAATAATCTCGAGCAGGCGAAGGAACTCAATGCGCAGGTTCGTGATTATGTCAGAAGGAATGCCGATAAGCTTTTTGAGCGACTTGAGAAAGAGGAAGACAAACGGGCACCGCGCTAAGGGCTCCTACTGATCGACCGCTAATTGCTGCATCTGCGAGGAGGTATCGCGTGAGCGTACTGGATAGAGGACGATTCGGACTCGTGGCGCTGGCGGTGTTGTCACTGGCTGGCTGTGCCCAGGAGACCAGAATAACCAGGGTCGACTCAGGGGTCGTTACGGACCTGAGCGGCCGTTGGAACGATACCGATTCCAGGATTGTTGCGGAGTCCATGGTCAAAGAGGCGCTGGAATATCAGTGGCTCAACAATTTCTCAAGTTCGAAGCATCGCCAGCCGGTCGTCGTCGTCGGGACCATTCAGAACAGCAGCCACGAACATATCAACGTCAACACGTTTGTGGCTGACCTTGAACGTGAGCTCACAAACTCCCAAAAAGTTACGTTTGTGGCAGGAAAGGGAGATCGCGAGGAACTGCGCACCGAGCGCAAAGAGCAAGCCATGTACGCGCGAGAGGATACGCAGAAAGCACCGGGCAAAGAGATCGGTGCCGATTTCATGATGAAGGGCACCATCGCGACGATCCTCGATGAGGCCGACGGGACGAAGGCGGTGTTCTACCAGGTCGATCTGCAGATGGTGGATTTGGAGAGTAACGCCAAGGTCTGGTTCGGTCAGAAAAAGATCAAGAAAGTCGTCGAAAAGAAACGTTCCATCTTTTAGGCTCCAACACTTCCGTTGAGCCCTCTTGCCTCACGCCCCACCGCCTTTGTTCCGGCACGGTGGGGCGTTCTTATTTCCACCCAGTCTCTCTTTGCCCTGCTGGCGTTCGTGCTGCTGGCCGGTTGTGGCCCCTCGGTCAATCGGTATCTCCTCATCGAAGCAAGTCTTCGCGCCCACGACCCCAAGGGCGCCGATGCCATTGTCGCTGTGGCCGAGAAGGACTATGGCGCGAAAAGCCGTGTGCTCTATGGCATGGATCGAGGGATGACGCTTCAACTCGCGGGCGACTATCAACAGAGCAACGCTGTATTGGAACAGGCTGAGGAGGAACTGGATCGCCTCTACACTCGAAGGATACACACCGAAACCCTTGCGTTCATGACGAATGATACGGCGTTACCCTATGAGGGCGATCCCTACGAACAGGTGTTGATCAATGTGCTGAAGGCACTCAATTATGCGGTGCTGGGTCAGTGGCAAGATGCGCTGGTCGAAGCACGGCGTATCGACCATCGGCTCAACGTCCTGTCGGATCGAACCAAGGAGAAAAACGCCTATCGGGATGACGGCTTTGCACGCTATCTGAGCGGCATCCTCTATGAGAGCACCGGCGATGTAAATAATGCGTTTATAGCCTATCGGAAGGCCTCTGAGACCTTGGAGGCCACCCGCGCATGGTCACACACGGCTGTTCCGTCCCAGCTGCGGGTAGATTTGTTACGAACGGCCGAGGCACTGCACTTCTCTCAAGAATTGGCCGAGTACCAATCTGTATTTCCCGATACCAGGTGGGAGACCAGTCAGGCGTTGCAACAACTCGCTCAAGTTGTTGTGATCAGCTATAATGGCCGCGCACCACGCAAGGAGGATCAGTTTCTTGACCTGCCGATCAGTCTCGATGCACTCCAGTTGGTGCTCCTCAACCGCGGGTTTTCGCAGTCGAATCGGCATTCCAATCGAGCGGTGGATACGGCCTTGTACGGGCTTAACGGACGCGTTGTTCGCGTGGCCTTACCACGGCTCGTCCCGCAGAAGACGCACGTGCCTGTCGATAGGGTGAGTCTCATCCCGGACAATGGCATGCGGGTGACGCTGAACACTGAGTTGGTGCATAACGTGACGGCCATGGCAGATAAGGCGCTAGCGGAACGAATGGCTGGAGTAACCGTCAAGGCTCTGGCCCGTGCCGCTACGAAGTTCGCGTTGGCCGAGGGAGCAACGAGAGGGGCTCAGCAAGCAGCGGGGAAGGATGCGGCGCCATGGGTCGGTCTTCTGGTTGGGCTGCTGACGAAAGGACTGGCGGTGGCATCGGAAGAAGCCGATAAGCGGAGCTGGCAGACGTTGCCCGATGAAATTCATCTCGCGCGGGCCTGGGTTCTACCGGGCCGCTACCAGGTGCAGAGCCAGGCAGCCGGTGGGTCTCATGACCCTCTGAAGCCTGAGGCCATGCAGACCCTGTTCCTTGGGCCAGGTGAGACCGCCCTGCTCATTCAACGGGTGATGCCATGATAGATGGAACGCTGTTCGTGAGCCGAATCGGGGTGGTGTTGATGGCGTTGGTCGCACTATCCGGCTGTGCATGGTTTGGAGGACAAACGAAACCAGACTGGATCGATGGGGTGAGTGCCGCCTATCCGTCCGGTCAATATCTGGTCGGCGTGGGGCAGGCGGAGAATCGCGCGGCAGCCGAGGATCGCGCCTATGCAGCGGTGGCTCGTATTTTCATCGCGGAGGTCAGTGCGCAAGCGAAGGACTGGGAGTCGTATCTGGTGATCGAGCAGCGCGGGCAGACCAGCGCCGAACGACGTTTGACGATCGACAATCTGACCCGTGTGTCGACCGACAAAGTCTTGGAGAACGTCCAGATCGTCGATCGGTGGGTCGATGTGCGCAAAGGGCTCCATTATGCATTAGCAGGGATGCAGCGGTCCCAGGCAGAGACATCGTTCATGGAACGGATCACCGAACTGGACCGATCGATCAGAGACGATGTCGAGGAGGCCCATCACCCATCGGACAAGCTCGCAAAAGTCAGAGCGTTGAGACGGGCTGCCAGAAATCTGGTGCTGCGGGAGACCTATAATGCCGACCTTCGCGTGATTCGACCGAGCGGGCAGGGTACTGCCGCGGCCTATCGCGTGAGCGAACTCACGCACGAACTCGAACAGTTCCTTGCCACGAATCTGGTGCTGGCGGTTGCTGTGACCGGCGATCAGGTTGAACCGGCGCAACGTGCCTTGACGGAGGGACTGCTGAAGGAAGGGCTGCAAGTCACGAGCCGGCCGTGGGGATGGGATCGTTCGATCAGCGGCGATTCCAGTGGACCAACCCCGGAGCTGCTCGTGCGGGGCGAGGTGCGAGTGTGGCCGATCGACGTGCGCGATCCGCAGTTCAAGTTCGTGCGATGGTGCAGCGATTTCGAAGTGGTGGATTTGACCAGCCAGCGGGTGGTCGGGGCCTTGTCAAAGGGTGGAAGGGAAGGCCATCTGTCGGAGCGAGAGGCGACAGCCAAAGTTGTGCGTGTCATGCAGCAAGTGTTTTCTGCCGATATAGCGAAGGCCATTGCGGCACATGTGTATGGAGAGTCGGAACTGCCGGCACAGGCGAGCCAGCCTGCGGGATGTCCGCGGGACGGGCTGGTCTCTGCGCCAGCGTCAACACCCCACTAATTCAGAGAGAGAGGAAAGGTATGGCCAAATCGAAGTCGGAAGCAGGACGAACATCAACTCGTGCGCCACGCAGCCGTGGCCGCGGGTTGACGGTCACCAAACAGCGGGTTCCCAGTCGCTTGGCGAAACGCCGGCTGAGTGAGCGGCTCAAGAACGACACGGCGTCGTTCAATCATGGCAACCTGGCCGACAAGTTCCGTAAAGAGGGGTATGACGAGCTGCCGCTGGATGAACTCCAAGATCGGCTCTCGAAAATGTCGGGCCCCTTGGCCGCCATTATTCTGAAGGGGAGAGTGTGATCGCATGCCATACTACTATTTCGACTCAACCGCTCTGGTGAAACGGTACAGCATGGAGCGCGGCACACGCATCATCAACAGGCTCATGGTGAAGCGGAGCAAAGTGGCGATTCTGCCGACTTGGTCGGTGACCGATTTTTACACGGCATTCGCGAATCGAGCCCACCATGGAGAGATCACCAGGGACGATTGTTACTCGGTGATCCATAAATTTGAGAGGGAATCGCAGGAGGGTCTCTACCAGTTCATAGCCCCGACGATACAGACGTACTTATCGACCAAAGAACTTGCGTTGGAGTATCCTGCGCTCCGATCACCGCAAGTATTACATCTGGCGCTGGCTTTGGAACTCAAGCCCTTGCGGCTGACCGTTGTCAGTGCCGATACGCCGTTGCTGGAGGCCTGTCATTCGTCGGGCCTCCATACCATTAATCCTGAAGATGATTGATGAGAGCATGAGGGGTTATCGGCACTGACAGTCGGCGATCATCGAGTCGATGACGGTCACCTAACAGGATACTGAATGCCCCGCCCGGGAGGGCGGGGTTCTTTACTCGCGCGTCGGGTTCAGGCGGTCCCTTACGGTACCTGTGCCAATAGTTCCAGAACCGCTTCATTCCATCCCACCGGCCCGATGCCTGGCGCACGAATCATTCCAGACAGGTGGATATCAGGGTCATAGGATCCGTCTGGTTTCTTGACGAGGATCGGGTAATCCACCATGGCGAGCAGGGGGGCGTCGTTGATGCTGTCCCCGATCCCAACCGTTTCGATCCGCTCCGCCTGTCCGCTCATGCGCTGTTGGCGATGATAGCAGCGCAGGAGCACGGAAGCGGCCTCCCCCTTATCGTTCTCCCCCATCAGGTGAAATAACCGTCCCCCCTTCGTCCACCGAAGGCCACGGGTGACGATGCACCGGCAGACTTCTTCGATGAGCGCCTGAGGGCCTTGCAGGAGAAAGGGCTCGTCGTATTCCCGTTGCTTGGCCAGGATGGCGTCGGCATGTGGGAGCCCGGTCACCTGCATGATGGCTTCTACCGACAGGTCGCCAAAGCCCTGTAACGGCGTTTCAAGAGCATGCTCGATTTGTTTCAGCACCTCTCGCAACATGTGATAGGGAAGGCCTAATTCGATGACCTGGTAGGGAGACCTGGTTCGCATGCGTTCCAAGGGGAAGTCGAAGAGGCCATGAGGGACAAACACCGCGCCGCCGTTTTCGACAATAAAGGGGTCACGATGGCCGAGGCATTGTCGAAGTGGTTCCATTTCCGCGCGCGTCTTACTCGACACCAGCACGAGCGGAATGCCTTGCGCGCGGAGCGCAGCGAGGGCTGGTGTGGCTGCCTCGTAGGAATAGGTCGTGCCGTCCAGGAGCGAACCATCCAAGTCTGTAAAGACGATCAAATTGGGCATGGTCTTGCGCCTTTACAAGTGATGTAGATCATCGTCCCTGCTGGATTTGGATCGGGCTACCAGCCGTCGCTCCAAGAACCCTTTCGCGAGATCGGCTGCGCCGAGTCCGAATGCAATCGCGCCGGCCAGCACGATTCCTCCCCAGGTAATGCCGAATCCCACGACGACGATGTGTTGGGCAATGCCGAGTTGTTCCAGCGCCATGGCGCCTGCGAGGACTTGGAGTCCCCAGCGGGAGCAGGCTGCGATGAGTCGGGCGGGAGGCAGTCCGGCATTGACGGCGGCAATCAGGACGGCTCGGGATGCAAAGTTTGAGAGAAAGTACCCGGCCAGGAGAATGACCGCTGCCGTCACCAGATGGGGCACATAGGCCAGCAGTGACTGGGCGAACTGGTTGATCGGAGTCAGGTTCAGGGCTCCTAACGCCGCGATCGAGGCCAGCACAATCACTGTCCAATAGATGCTGCGACCGACGAGGCGAGAGGGGTCGGTCTTGACTCCTCCCCGCAGGAGCGCCGCATTCATCCCCAGCCGATCACAGAGATGGTCGAATCCGATCACGCGAAACAGCCGTTCGACGAAGAAACCGAACGCCCACGCGGTGAAGAGGCCGCCAAGCAGGATAATGCCCATGGCGAGCACATTGGGGAGCACGGTCAGTAGCTGGCGTCCGAGGAGTTCCAACGGCTTTAGAAGCGCCTGGTTAATGAAGTCATTCATGTTCACCTCCTGCGTCGGTGGTCGCGTGGTGCAATAGAGCCGGCGCTGCGGGTTGGAGCGCCGGCGGTTGCCAACGTTCAAGCAGATAGGGTTTCATGAGTTCGAACGTGTGGCACAAGGCTTCGATTTTCTGTTCTGCCTCCGTGGACGTGAGACCTTGGGTGGCATGGACAAACGAGGCGGTTCGACCTAAGTACAGGGGGGTTAGGGCTTTCAGAAGGTGCTCGATCGGCATGATTCGCTTGTGGTACGCGGTGGCCGCATCGTAGACGACCTGGACCCACAACTCATCGGGGATACGACAGTCGGTGCCGGATGTCCCCTGGAGGTCACGCAGCTGAGTGAACGTGTCGTCGGCCAGGATCTGCCGCCAGATGGGTTCAAGATCGGTGAGGCCCTGTCGAAAGTGCGACACCATCCGCTCCACGTTGACATGGACCGGTTCGACCCCGACCTCATAGGAAAATCCAAAGAGTGGAACCGGCTGCGATCCCTTCTGCTGGGACCAGAGGCATTCATGCTGTTCCATTAAGGCAAAGAGCGCTCCCATCACTTGCATCAACATGGCAGACAGGTCGGCAGCAGGATCCTTCGGATTATGGATTTTTGCGCCGAGGAAGCTTTGGCAGACCCGTGCGCCGCTGGCGATGGCCTCCGTCGTCATCCAGATATCGATGCCGAACCGCGCCACTTCAGATTCCCAGACATGTTGGTCGAGATAGTGGGCCGCAAGTGCACCGGAAAATCCAAACTCCCCGCCGATAGGCTGGCGGATCCGTTGCCCGTACAGCGCCCTGGTGAGCGGGTAGGCGAGACTGTTCGTGATCGTGCCGTCGTATTTGTGGCGCAGATAGTAGGGGGCGACGTAGTCGTATCCCTTTCCCATGATTGGGCGGAGTAACAGTTCGATCCATTCCGGTGAAATACTGCGGAGATCTGCGTCGACGACTGCGCAAGCCTTGGCCTTCAGTCGTCGCGCAATCTCGAAGATCGTCCGAAAGGCACTGCCTTTTCCGGGAATGCCATGGTAGGGCGTGACGATCCGATGCAAGACGCTTTGCTGGTCGCCGATGAAGAGGTGCTGGAAGTCGACGGCGGTGCGGGCGACGATGGCCGGTGTCCCATCTGAAGAGCCGCCGTCGGAGTTAACCAGGACGGCCCGACGACCAGGAAAGTGTTTGGCGAGGCCCACGCTCACGGCCCGAACGACGTGCCCGACCGTGTCTGCGTTGTTGTAGCTTGGAATCCCGACGAGAATCTCCGCCGAATCGATATCCTGAATCCGTGCTTCAGTTAGTGCGGTGAGTGGTGTGCGACCGGTGCTCATGACGGAGTGGTTGCCGGTTCAGACGTGGGGTCCCAGGCGTGATCCGTTTCGACGGCGTCGACCAGGCGATCGAAAATATCGGGTACGGCATGGGTCACTCGACTCCAGTTGGAAATCATGGGGACGCCAAGCGGATCGTCGAGAAACCCGTCGGTGGCCAGTTTCATGCCTTTCAAGAAGACTTCGACGGCCGTCCGTTCTTGGTGTCGGTCAAACGTGAGGCTGTTGATGGCCGCGTCGTTTTCGTAGCGGCTGATCGCTTCCTGAGCGGCTTGCAAATACGTCGCCCGCAAGGTCTTGAGGACCCCGTCAGATAAGACGACGCCTTCGCTCGCCAGATTCCTGAAGAGCGATTTCGTGATGTCGACGCACATCTTGAGGAGGCCGGCATCGGCATTGTGATCCGAGAGTTCTTGGTGTTTGTGGTCATAGGCATCTGCAATATCGGCTTGGCAAATGCGGCGCAAGGCACAGTTCCGGTAGACCTCCGCGAGGACACCGATTTCGAGACCCCAGTCACCTGGAATTCTGTTGGTCCAGGCCAGGTCCCGTACCATGGCGAACTCGCCTGCCAGAGGGTAGCGAAAGCTGTCGAGAAACGTCAGGAGCGCGTGAGGTCCCACGAGCTGTTGGAGGCTTCGGATCATGGGGGTGATGAACAGGCGTGTCACCCTGCCATGGAGACGGTCGGTGACGCGACTGTAATAGCCTTTACAGAATTCATAACCGAGATTCGGGTTGGCAATGGGATAGCAGAGGCGCGCGAGATATTCACGGCTGTAGCTTGTGATGTCGCAATCGTGGAGTGCGATGACCTGGCTGTGGTTTCTGGCCAGCACATAGCCGAAGGCCGTCCAACAGCCTCGTCCCTTGCCCTGCAGGCCGATATCGAGGTTGTGATCGACCAAGAGCTTGAGGATGGCTTGGATGCGCGCGCCGTCATTCCAGATGAGACGCACCCGCTGAGGGAGCACGGAGAAGAATTGCTTCGCCAGGCGAAATTCCAAGGCCGAGGCACGATCCAGCGAGATGACGATTTCGTTAAGATACGACACGCTCTTAAGAGTTTCAACGATAGCCTTCAATGCTGGGCGTCCCAATTCTGCATAGAGGGAGGGGAGGACCAGGGCGATGGGATTGACGCGCCCATAACGTCCCAACTCTCGCTCCAGTTGGTCGACGTTCGGCTGTCCGAGGCGGTGGAGCACCGTGACGACACCGTTTTGGTAGAAGTCTGACATTGGGGCCTCCGATGAACGAGTTGCTTGCCGGGCCTGGCAAGGATATGCAGCGGGATCAGGAGCGGGCGTCGAAGATGTGCACCGCATGCACCATGGCGGCGTTGCATCAGTATATGACACTAGCTGTGCAGGTGACGTGCCACTAGAGAATGATCCAAACGTTGGCGTTCCGGGAGTGACCCAGCGGGGGAGGTGAAGAGGGTGATGGTAAAAACCTTCACTCGCAGCAGTTTCACGTGAATGCCATGAGGTTTCTGGCCCCGCCTGCCCGCTCAAATACACGTCCATCATGGTTGCCTGAGAGTATGCGTCAAGCATTGACCATAGTCCCCAGCTGCAATGAGACCGGGTTTGCTGCCCAGAAACAACGTCAATCGACGTTCATTGGGCCGTTGTGGATCGTGGCAACGCGGGTTTCTGCGCGAGCCCTGTGAATCGTGAGGAAAACACTGTGGAGTGGTTTTCCCTACATGGTGAGGCTGCTCAAGGAGGCATGGCTCGCAGCATCCAACTGCTCAAGACCTAGTCGGGCTTGGGCCACATAATACCGATAGCGTGGTTGCGGAAAGTTTATGACGACCTTATGAAACATCTCTCGTGCAACGTTCAGGCGTCCCATTTCCCGCGCGGCCTGGCCAGCACGAAGGGCACAGGAGGCAGCCATCGCGGCTGGATCGGCCGAGAGGCGGCTGGTTGGCCCTAGGAGAACCGGTTCATTACTTTCACGAGGG
>Ga0209108_10001270_pt1 | contig 14610 bp, 11 predicted proteins | sample Rifsed10ft1_FD_184003 | JGI IMG/M metagenome (GOLD analysis project Ga0209108, IMG submission 184003) | Soil microbial communities from Rifle, Colorado, USA - sediment 10ft 1 (version 2) | ecosystem: Environmental > Terrestrial > Deep subsurface > Rock core/Sediment | place: Rifle, Colorado...
AAAATAATCATCGAGGTGGCTTCACGTCCGCTCATTCGGGTATTTTCACTCGTAGGCAGCCTAACGGCCTCGAGATGAGCCGCCCGGCCAGCGCTTCGATAGTATCTCAAAGTGGATTCGCCGCAGCTGGCCGGGTCGGCTCCATCGAGAGACTGTGTGAAAACTAGACGCTGAAGGCTATGATAGCATCGATGTCATCCCGCTGCTGACCTGGAGACCACGATGCCTCATCTGGAAGGCGTGAGCCGCGACATGGCCATTCAGTTCCCACCGACCCTGGACGAGTATATCACCGCCGACAATCCCGTGCGCTTCATCGATGCGTTTGTCGATCAACTCGATTTGCAAGGGCTGGGCTTCCCGCGGGTGATCGCGGCGACCGAAGGCCGCCCGGCCTATGCGCCCGGCGATTTACTCAAACTCTATATCTATGGTTATCTCAACCGGGTTCGCTCCAGCCGGTTACTTGAGCGCGAGACCCAGCGTAACGTCGAAGTCATGTGGCTGCTGAAGAAGCTCACCCCGGACCACAAGACCATCGCCGACTTTCGTAAGGACAACCCGAAGGCTTTGCGGCAGGTGTGCCGGGATTTCACCCAGTTGTGCAAAGCGTTGGAACTGTTCGGCGGGGAGCTGGTGGCGATTGACGGCAGCAAGTTCCTGGCGGTCAACAGTCGCTCCCGCAACTTCAGCCGAGAAAAACTTGCCCGTGCGCTGAACGACCTGGAAGAGAAAATCGCCCGCTATCTGACCGAATTGGATCAACAGGACGAGCACGAGCCAGACCTCCCCCCGGTGACCGCCGATGCGCTCAAAGTGAAGATCGCTCACCTACGAAGGCGTCAGGAGCACTATCAGACCTTGCAACATCAACTTGAGCAGAGCGGCGAGGCGCAGTTGTCGCTGACCGACCCCGACAGTCGGTCGATGCCGGCCGGCCAGGGGACGAGCGTCGGCTACAACGCGCAAACGGCCGTGGATTCCAAGCACAAATTGATTGTGGCCCATGAAGTGACGAATGCGGTCACCGACCAAGACCAGTTAGCGCCGATGGCCATAGAAGCCAAGCAGGCGTTGGGGGTGACGACGTTGGACGCGACCGCCGACAAGGGTTACTACGATGGGGAGGCGGTCAAACAGTGTCTGGCGCAGGGCATTACGCCCTACCTCCCCAAGCCGCACACGTCCATCAATCAGAAGCGAGGGTTGTATACCAAAGACGATTTCAGCTACGACCGGAACCGCGATTGCTATCGTTGCCCACAAGGCGCCGAGTTGGGCTTTCGCTTTGCCACCGTGGAGAACGGCCGCCCGATGCGCTACTATGCCACCACCGCCTGCCGCACGTGCGCGGCCCGAGCGTTGTGTACGAGCAACAAAGGCGGGCGGCGGATCACCCGCTGGGCCGATGAGCATTTACTCGACGAGATGGCTGAACGGGTGAAGGCTCACCCCGAGATCGTGCAGCAACGGAAGGAACTTTCCGAGCATCCGTTTGGGACGATCAAGCGCACGATGGTGCAAGCTTATTTTCTATTGAAAGGCCTGCTGAAGGTCAACGCCGAGATGAGCTTGACCGTCCTGGCCTACAATCTCAAGCGCGCAATCACGATTCTGGGCGTGCCGAAGTTGATCGCCGCCGTGACGTGAGGAGCCTACCGAGCGAATCGAAACTTTGGAAAGACCGCGCGCGCTTAGAAGGAAAGAAAGACGCCGCACAGAAAACCTCTGTTACCGGAGTGCAGGCCACGGGCGCGGAAGGCTGAAAGCCGCCAACTTTACGATCGACAAGAGAGTTTTCACACAGTCTCGCGATTGGTTGGGCGGCGCGTGATTTGCGCTATACCTACCAACCGCTCACGCCGCCCCAGATTGGTTCTGGATTTCGTGTCACTCTTGAGTGCTGCTTTCTAATTGGGTTGCCTCACGCGACGCGGCGGACGTCTTTGGTTCAAGACCAACACGCAGCGCAAGAAACAAGGGATAAAGCAGGCAGAGGTAAAGGAGGACATATACGGGGGCCAGCAACCCAGGTTTGTCGGTCACAACTTGCCATGCGACGAACACAAAGCCGACAGCGGCCAGGAGCAGCATAATCGTTCGCCCAGCCCGTTGAAGCCAGGTGTCCATCACGAGCAGCCTGGGCTCACCGTGCCAGCGCGGCGCGATCCATTTCCACGCTGTCAGGGCAACGGCCCCGGCCGACGCGATGACCGCAATAATCGGCGGGACGCCAATATCCGTTCCCACGACCAGGAGAATCGCCAGCGCTGCCGCAACCCAAAGGCCGACCATCGCCGTGTGGGTCACAGCGAGTGTCGCCAAAAGCACGGTAAACATTAGTGGTGCCCCTGCAAATCCGGCAAAAGGAACGAAGAAAGCTACCACCAGGCCGCGCGGCAAGTAGTGGCCCCAACGCCGCCAGCCGCGCCGCCGGGCGGCGAAAGCAAACCCAACAAACGCTCCGAAGAGCATCGCGATCACGAGGATGGCCGCGGTGCCGGAGATGGTGAACTCCGGCTTCGTGGAGATCAGTCGCATCCAGATCCGCGCGGCGATGCCCCACACGAGGCCGAGGCCGGCTCCGCTCAGGATTGCGGCCCACACTGCCGGATATCGCTCCGTGGCATCGAGGCGCATGGAAGGCAACCGGAACACTCGCCGAAGCACTGCTTGGAATGTGTTGTAAGTATCCAATTCTAGATTCTCCTGCTGCAAAGAGCCGCCCAACGGCTCCGAGCTGAGCCGCTCGGCGGAAGCGGGCGAGACTTCCTTACAATGAAGGCCAAGCTTGCAGCCAAATCAAGATGCAATCGGCACCAGCCCGCCGAGTCGGCTCCAGCGAGTTGTTGGGCGCTCTTGTCGGTTTCAAGTGCGGCCGAAGATTAGTCCTATGACGGAGACAACTGTGTTAACGACCATGTGCAGGGCTGCAGAACGTCTCCAACTGCTACGCTGAGCGACAACCCCACAAATGGCCCCAAAGGCGATCAGGGCCAGAAACCGCCCCAGGGATGCATCCACAAATACATGTTTCAGCGAGAAGAGAACAGCCGTCAGACCAATGGCGACAGGTATGGGGAGAATGCGACTCAGGCGAACTTGAACCAGACCGCGCCACAGGTATTCCTCTGCGATTGGCACGAAGAGACCATTCACCACAATGAGGGACACCACCTTCAAGACAGGAGCTAGTTCGCCAAACCATACAGTCGAGTTTCGATAAGAACTGACAATCATCGGTAACTCGACGTTTCCCCATAGTAGTCGGTCCACCATGGATAGGGCCCACACGCCTAACACTAGCGCCAACACCCACAATGTGAAATTCCAGCTTGTCATGCCCTCGCGCAAGGACTGCACAATGCCTGCCAGCTCCTGTTGCCAGTTGACGTGCATAAACGGGCCTAGGCCGACGGGCAACAGTAAATAGACCAAGAACAGCGAAAGCATGTCGTTGACCAACAAAGTTCCAAAGATGGGAAACCAAAATAGAACATAGTGTCGGAAGAAGTATTCCCCGCCGATAACCAGGGCAACGACAGCCAAAGCAACACTCAGGTTGCGCGATCTAGAAAGGTTAGAGACGGAGGAAGTCACTGCCATGAAGGTATCACTCTTGAATTTAGCGCCCAACGGCGGAGTTCAGCGGCGGCGCGGTAGCGCCGTCCGCTGGAACGACTTGTTAGCCCGCCGGTGTTAGGATTGCGCCCCGTACTGCTGGAGCGCAGGGCTCACATCGCTGGTCTGGCTTGCGGCGCTACCGCGCCCATGGCCGCCCAGATACGATAGCCGCACCAGGCATACCCCAGCCCCGACAGAACAAGGCCGACCGGTGAAATGATCGCCAGGGCTGGCAGACCTATACCGAATGCAAGAAATACATAGCCAATGATGATCAACAGCCCGGCCCAGCGCGGCAGGACGCCCGCACGTATGATGGCGATGCCCAGCAGGATGTTTCCCACTGTGGCCAGCACGACGATCACCCCATTCACTATGACAAACGGTCCGGCTTGCTGAGGATTCACCAGCGATTGGGTTGCGGGGTTTGCAGCCAGAGTGGGCGCCAGCGCGCCACCGAAGAGTTCCGCGCTTGTAAGCATCGCGTTGGCCGTCAAAGTCAGGATGAAAGCAATCAGCCCCAACCAGCCGACTTTTGCCACCTGGTAAGCGTACAGGCCGATCAGGCCGAACACCAAAAACACGCTGGCGACAGCAGTGACGTAATGTGAAGGCCCCCACGCGGGAGCTAACATGCCGTCGAGCGTAGCCGGCGGGTGGAAGATGCTCAGCAGCCAAAGTATGCCGGCCACCAGCAGCGCTAGCCCACTCCAACGGATGAGATTCTGAGTACCCATATGAAAGTTCCTCCTCTCTTATTGAATGACATACGCCGGCGGGCTAACGATAGGCTTCAGCCGCGCCGAGCCGCGAAAGCGGCGAGGGCACGCCAGCGCGGGCGTAGTTGGCCCGCGCGCAGCGGGTTACATTGAGTTGGACTTATAGTATAGGCGCGAATGATTTGCGCGCCACTGGAGGTCCAACATGGATAACGAAACGGCTCTTCCCGAGTTTGAACGCTATCTCCGGCGCCGCTATCCCGAACGCAGCACCGCCAAGCACTACCTCAGCGATTTGCGCCAGTTTCGGAAAGTCGGTAGTGTCCCTGTAACGGGGACATAGCGATTTCATAGGGTTTCCCACTTGGATGGCGGCGGGACACGGAAACTTAGCAGTTCATCAATGGTCCAAACATGATCGGTCATGCCTGCCGCCATCGCGGGCGTTACTGGCCGCCATTTCTTGGGCGAGCCGCGTCCATTCTTGGTCGGGATGGGGTGTGGGAGTTTCTGCCGCAAACCCCGATGCGGGCAACAGAAGTGATAATAAGCAAAGGCGAGTGCGAGTTGATGCTTCAGATATAACCGCTTCTTGGAAAAGGCGTTCACCTTACGTCCCAACCGGCGCGAGTGTTGGCGGATCGTCACGCCGAAGGCGGTTGCGTTCCACGCCGTAGGTGGAAATGCTGAAACTGACCGGCGAATCGCGTAAACAAGCATTCACTTGAGCTTCGGTCCCATAAATGAGGTCCGTGGTCACATGGACGACCCGCCCGCGTTCACGTTCTTTGACCACCACAGCATACACGAGTTGCGGGGGGGTTGCCGCCGAGGCTGGGGCGGGCGTCCCCGTGGAAAGCGTCGCGGGGGCGTGACCCAGATTCCGTACTCTTCCAAGAGGGCATCGGCCTAGTGCGGCAAGTCATCGCTGGTGAAAAATGGGAGGTGTCCATTGAGCCTAGATTTCAAGCCTTTTATGAGCTTTTGGGCGTCCGTCAACGTGCGCTTGCCGACGACCCAAGTCGCCACCACTTTGGAGACGGGGTCAAACGCAATCCAGATCCAACTATCGCCATACTGCCCAGCCAGTTTCTCAAACGCCGTGAGACGTTCTTCTTTCTTGTAGATGAAGGTCCACAGTTCGTCCAGTTGGCATTCCGTGAGATGCAAGTGCCGGAAAAAGTAATCTCTGAGTCGCAAACAATGGCGGCCAACACGCGGTAGCCAGTGACAGACCGTATCTTTGTCGCATTCGAGGTTCCGCGCCCTGGCGCGGAGGGCAGCACCTTCCGCCAACTGTCTGATGCCACTCCGAAACGTCGACTCAGGGGTGCGAATTCCCGCGTAGGCCGTGCCGGTGCGCGCGGAGAAGCGGTGACCACAGGCCGTGCATCGCAAACGACGGGCGCCGCGATGCCAGCCCGCAAAGTGAAGTCGTGCCTCTCGGCCAGCCAATCCATAGCGAGAACAGTGACGATTTCGACAATCGCATGTGGATAAATCCATTGTCGCGGCTCCTTGATGAAACTGCCATCAAGGAAACCGCAGCGCGAACGGTGACGCAAATATTCAAAAACCCTATGTCCCCGTTACAGGGACACTACCCTTATCCCGAACTGACGTTAAATTAGGCAAGTTCAGACACTCGGAAGTTGGCGGTCAGGGAACCACTATGGCCACGTACATGCTGGTCCCGAACGGCGTCCCATCCGGGGCGAACAACTGCCACTGCCCCGTGAAGGTCCCCGCCTCGGAGGGCGCGATCAGCGTGACGGACAGCTCGATCTCCGCGCCGGGCCGAACGCTTGGGAACAGGGGAGGACTTTGAGGGAGCCGATCCAGGCTCCCGAGCGGCGTGCTGCGCGGCCCAGACATCCGATCGCCGGAGAGGAACATAAGGCGATATCCCGCGTCCCAGGTGCAGGTGCCGCTGTTGCGGATACGCCAGGTCTTGCGTAAGACTGTTCCGGGTTCGAAGGAAGTGCCGTCCGGGACCGTCACATCCGACACGAACTCGGAACTGTCCACGCATGTCGCCGCCACGGCGTCGAAACTCGCCGGATCATCAGCCAGCAGGGTCGTGCCCCCGGCCAGGTCGCCGAGATAGAGCTGCCGCGGCCGGACGGTGGCAAATAGGAATCGATTCCCGTCGACCCACTCGAACCCCCCGAATTCCAGAGGGATCTGGATGGCGGGTCCACACACCTCGATCATCTGACTGGCGCCGGGGCAGAGGGGGTAGAGGTCCCTTAGACTCTTGCCGTCGAGCACGTAGGCCGAGCCTCCGGGCGACCAGACCGGTAGGTTAACGAAGGTGTCGCGTGGCGTGGCGAGCGGGCCGAGGTCCTCGGGCAGGGGGACGAAGAACGTAGCCGCCGCCACCTCTCGGCCGGCGAGGCGCGGCGCAAAGAGCCCGCCAATTCCATCGAAAGAGAGGGGAGGAGCGGAACCTACACGCTCAACGGTTACGCCCTGAAGGACCATCGCCGCACCCGAACCGTCCGGCGCAAAAATCACCTGGAGGTTGGCGTTGTCGACAGTGATCAGCGCCTGTGACAGGCCGCCCTCCACCGGCACACGCCAGATGGTGATCCCGGTCTCGTCCGGCGCCGCGATCAGGAAGGCGCTCGAATCCTGTGTCCAGACGCCCCAGGGTGTGAACGGGAAGGGCACGCCCGTGGCCGGGTAGGTCAGCATGTCGCGATGCAGGCGGCCGCCCTCGAAAGAGTAGAAACTGAGGCCGGTCGGCGTCACCATCGCGACGTGTCCCCCGTCCGGCGAGGCCTCGAACTCGGAGCTGACCTCGGCCGAGGCGATCTCCGCTCGAACCGAGCTGTCCGCGTCCACCAGGTACACGCCGCCCTGCGGGCCACCCCCTTGACCAATGACGCTGTAGGTGTTGCCGCTGTACAGCAGGCGATGGCTGTTGGGGATCCACTCCAGCTGCGTGAAGTCGGTGGAGTCGGTTTCGGCGGCGTTGAGCTGGGTGCGGAGCGCTGCGACCGAGATCAGCTCGCGCGGGCTCGAGCCATCCAGGCCCACGATCCACAGGGCGGATTGTTCGTTGTTGTCGATCCCGCCGGCGGCGAAGTACGATCGGCGTACGAACGCCGCCAGTTCGCCGTCATCGCTCAGTTCCACCCGGATCACGTCGCGGGCGTCGATGAGGATCTGAGTCTGACCGGTCGCTTCGGACCATACCCGAAGGTCGCCTTCCTGGACATAGGCGACCAAGGCAGTTCCCATCGCCGGGCCAGCAGCCGCGACGACGGGCGGCAACGTGAACGAGGCGGTGACCGTGTTGAAGAGGTGCACCAGGGCGTCGCCGACCTCGGGCGGGTCGTCAGGATCGGGCAAGGCGAACTTCAGCGTGTACAGGCGATCCTCCCGCACGAACAACATTTCGCACGTAAGCCCCTGATCGGCAACCTGGGGTAGAACCACGGCCTGAATGCCGGCGATCGATGCGGTGCAACCGTCGGCCCCGAAGCCGCCCTCTCCGACCCTCCTCTCGTCGGCGATCTGGGCGGCGGTCCTTCCCTCGGCATCGGTGACTTCGACGGCGGCGACGAGATTGTGGCATTCCAGGGTGTCCCCTTCGGGGACGAGGCACACCGCATGCTCGGAGGAATCCACCCGAAGCAGTCCGTCGGGATACAGGAAGCAGTAGCCGTCCTCTTCGTGCGTGAGCAACTGCGTGCCCTCCGTCGGCTCGGGGCAGCGCGGCTCGGGGGTCGGCACGGGCGTTGGTAGAACGGTTGGTGTGGGTGCCGGCGTTGCGGGCGGAGCCGAGGTCGTGGAGGGGATGGCAGTGGGCGTAGGCCTCGGCGCACAGGCTGTCAGCGCCAGCAATGCAACCATCACCAGAAGGAAAAAGGTTGTATTCATATTTCACTCTCCTGTAAGTTCCATTAGACGGTGTGGGTCACGTTCCCCATTTCAGGTCATGACCTCGGCGCGCAAGCAGTCAGAACAAGGACTATCCCCAACAAGAGGGACAAGTTCGTGGATTTGTAAAAGAATTTATGAGACATTTCGTTCTCCTTCTCGTATTTCAACAAATCTAATAAGACCTGTTCAGTAACCCTTCGTGTGCCGTTGGGGTTAAGTCTTACTGGCCACGCAGGATAAGCGGTGGTAAATCCGCTGAACTATCTACCGATTAGCAAAGCAAACAATCCGCCCGATGTCCCGGCATAGAGGGTGCGCGATCTCGCCGGGTCTATCGCCAGGGCGTAAACAAAGGTATTAGTCAGGCCGGTGTTGATCACACTCCACGTCGCGCCGCCTTCCGTGCTTTTGAACACGCCGCCGTCTGTCCCGACATAGAGGGTGGCTGGCATCGCCGTGTCTATCGTCAGCGCGTAAACATAGGGAGCGGTCAGACCGGTGTTGACCGCCCTCCAAGTCGCACCGCCATCCGTGCTTTTGAACACGCCGCCGCCCCGTATCCCGGCATAAAGGGTGGTTGGCGTCGCCGGGTCTATCGCCAAGGCGGAAACATTGGTAGCGGTCAGGCCGGTGCTGACCGCGTTCCAGGTCGCGCCGCCGTCCGTGCTTTTGAACGCGCCGTCTGCTGTTCCGGCATAGAGAATGGTCGGTGTTGTTGGATCAATCGCCAGCGCGGAAACAAGGTTATTGGTCAGGCCGACGTTTGCCGCGCTCCAGGTCTCGCCACTGTCCGTGCTTTTAAACACACCGCTATCCTCTGTCCCGGCATAGAGGGTGGTCGTCGTAACTGGGTCTATCGCCAGCGCGGATACCTGGGTAGAGGTCATGCCGGTGCTAGCCGCGCTCCAGGTCTCGCCGCTGTTCGTGCTTTTGAACACGCCATTGCCCACCGTGCCGACATAGAGAGTGGTCGGCGTGATTGGGTCGATCGCCAGCGCGTGAACAAGATTATTGGTCAGGCCAACGTTAGCTGCGCTCCAGGTCGTGCCGCCGTCCGTGCTTTTAAACACACCACCGCCCACTGTCCCGGCATAGAGGTTGGTCGGCGTCACCGGGTCAATTGCAAGAACGTAAATATTAATAGCGGTCAAGCCGGCGTTAGCCGCGTTCCAAGTCTCGCCACCATCCATGCTTTTGAACATACCGGCCCACAGCATCCCGGCATAGAGGGTATTCGGCATTGCCGGGTCGATCGCAAGCACATAAACATTGGTAGCGGTAAGGCCTGTGCTGACCGCGTTCCAAGTCCCGCCGCCGTCCGTGCTTTTGAACACGCCGCCGCCCCGTGTCCCAACATAGAGGGTGGTCGGCCTCGCCAGGTCTATCGCCAGGGCGTAAACAAGGTTATTGGTCAGGCCAGTGTTGATCGCGCTCCAACTCCCGCCGCTGTCCGTGCTTTTGAACACACCCTGCCCCAGTATCCCGGCATACAGGGTGGTCGTCGTCGGATCTATCGCCAGCGCGGAAACTTGTTTTCCGGTCAGGCCGGTGTTGACCGCGCTCCAGGTCTCGCCGCCGTCCGTGCTTTTGAAGACCCCGTTCCTCACTGTCCCGGCATAGACGGTGGACGGAGTCGCCGGGTCTATCGCCAGGGCGGAAACATAGGCATCGCTCAAGCCGGTGTTGGCCGCGTTCCAGGTCGCGCCGCCGTCCGTGCTTTTGAACGCGCCGCCCTCTGTGCCGGCATAAAGAGTGATTGGTTTCACTGGGTCGATTGCCAGCGTGTAAATATAGGTAGCCGTCAGGCCGGTGTTGACCGCGCTCCAGGTCGCGCCGCCGTCCGTGCTTTTGAACGCGCCGCCCCCCGGTGTTCCGGCATAGACGGTGGCCGGAGTCGCCGGGTCTATCGCCAGGGTGGAAACTTGTGTAGCGGTCAGGCCGGTATTGATCGCGCTCCAAGTCGCGCCGCCATCCGTGCTCTTGAACACACCGCCACCCACTGTCCCGACATAAAGGGTAGTTGTCCTCACCGGATCTATCGCCAGCGCGGAAACGAATCCGCCTTCAGGTCCAGTGCTCCTCCAAACAGTTGTGGCAGTTGGCGGCACAGGCGCGCTCGGAGCGGGCGTGTTAGGAGATACAGGTGTGAAAGACGAGGTAATGTTTGGCGAGATTGACGTGGATGAAGGGGTGACCACCTGGCCACAGGCAGTCAATACAATGGTCAAAAGGATTGCCCCTGATTGGATGAGATTGGATACGTAGCGCATGTTCGTTCTCCTTTCTGCACTCAGCCGATTCAACCGACCTGAATTGTTGTGTTATCAGGATTACATCTCCTGCGAAAGACGGCACATTGTGAATTACAGACGCAGGCTATCCCAATTGATGAACAAGACACCAATAGCGGCAATATCTACAGGATCAAACGCAGGATGATCGGATACCGTTCTCCTCGATGCAGTTTGAGAGCCCGCTTAGGCTTGATGTCAACGGTCATTTCCCGGTTCGCTTGCGAAACAGGAGCACACTACTTGCGATCAAACCTGTCAAAGCGCCGAGAATAAAACCCATTGGTCCACCGGCTTCATAACCTTGTCTGCCGTTGAATTCAAGGCCAAAAATTATGAAGATGTTTGAACCAGCAATGAAGCCAATTACGGCGGAAACCAATCCAATGAGGAGTACGGCAAGAGCACGAAGGACTATCTTAATCATTGGACTCTATTCAGAATAAGGCGCCCATGTGCAGAAACGCCTTGTTTTGCAGGCTTTTCGCAGCCCAACCAGCTTATTTTGAATAGAGTCTATTAGCTTAATCTCAATGGGAACAACCTTGAAAACATCGCCCCCCCGTTACAGAGACACTACCCAATCGGCCACCGCCTAATGTTCAGAGAGTCCATTGTACTACCCGGCGTCTCAAAGTCACGGTCTATGGCTGTGAGGGTCAGTTCTCTCGCCAGCTTATGGCCCCGGCAGTCCCCACAAGCGCACCAGGCCATCCGCTGAAGCCGAAGCCAGCATGTGCCCGTTGGGCGAGTAGGCCACACTCCATACCCGTCCCGCTTTCGCATTCAGGGTCGTGAGTTCCCTGCCGCTGGCGACATCCCACAACCTCACCGTGCCATCCTCCGAAGCTGTAGCCAGCACGCGCCCGTCGGGCGAGAAGGTCACGTGATACACCCGGTCGGAATGTCCGCTAAGGGTGCGCAGTTCCTGCCCCGTGTCCAAGTCCCACAGTTTGATGGTCTTGTCCCACGACGCGGAGGCAAGCGTGCGCCCATCAGGAGAGAAGGCTACCCCCCAAATGATGCCGCTATGTCCGGTCAGGGTGCGGAGTTCTTTGCCACTGGCGGCATCCCACAACTTGACCGTTGCGTCGGCAGAGGCGGAGGCAATCGTCATTCCGTCTGGAGAGAGGGCTACGTCCCAAACCCAATTAGCGTGCCCGCTCAACGTGAGGCGCGTCGGAATGGACACAGCCGGGCATATCAACTCGAAACAATCGCTGGTTGTATTCGTCGGTCTATCCCACAGCTTAAGGGTCTTGTCTCCCGAACCGGACACGATGGTCTGGCCGTCAGGCGAGAATGCGACACTGGTGACCTCGCCCGCATGGGCGCTCAGTGCGACCGGGGCCTCGCCCGTGTTCCACCATCCGAGGGTGCCATTCTTCGCAGCCCAGGCCAGGGTTTGCCCATCGGGAGAGAAAGCAAGGCGGTAAATATATGCCGACCCGTTGAAGGTCCACAGTTCTTGGTTTTGGGTCAAATCCCAGAACGTTACCAATCCATCCTGTGAACCGGAGGCCAGCCAGCTTCCATCAGGCGAAAACGCCACACTTGTGGCCGCTCCGAGAGACATGACGCCGCTCATCGTCGCCACGACCTGCCGGCTGGTGAGATCCCAGACCTGGACCGAGCCATCATCAAAGCAAGAGAGCAGGATGTGCCCGTCGGGTGTGAAGCGCAGGTGTTTTCCTTTCAGTGTGAAGACTTCCTGCCCGGTGTCCACCTCAGCCAGTCTAACCGTCTGATCGTCGGCCCGGATCATCAAGAGGTGTCCATCGGGCGAGAAGGTCAGGCCGGTCCCGTTCAGCGCGAGCGTTTCCTGTCCCGTCGTCACGTCTATAAGTTTGAAGATGTTATGCGCAACCTTGACCGCCAAACGACGCCCATCCGGCGAGAAGGCCGGATCTGTCCCTGGAACTTTGAGCAAACTCTGCCCGCTGTCCATATCCCACAGCGTCACACCCCGGCCATCCCCATCAGTGGCGACGGTGTGCCCATCGGGCGAGAAGGCGGCGTTCACGTAGAGGCCCGTCGCGGTGCCGTACTTGACCGGGTTGAGCAGCACCCGCCGGGTAGCCGCATCCCAGATCGTCGTGTCGCCGTACATCGTCGCCAGGCGGCGCCCATCGTGCGAAAAGATGAACCGGGCTGCCCGGACATCGGCCCCTTTCCAAGAGAGTAATTCCTGGCCAGTGTTGATGTCCAAGAGAGTGATCGGGCCTTCCACGAAGCTGATGGCTAGCGTGTGTAAATCGGGTGACAGAGCAACATTCATAGAGGCTTTTCCGAGACGAGTCAGGCTGGGGTTAAGGGTGATTGTCCGGATCAGTTGCCTACTCACGATGTCCCAAAACTGGATCGTCTGGTTCAACTCAAAACCTTCCAAGTGCGGAGAGAACGACGCGAGTGTGCGCCCATCGGCCAGAAAGAAGACCTGGAAAGCCACGCCCGGACCTGTATCGAAAAACCCGATCTGCTTAAAGGTCGTCAGGTCGTACAGGTAAATACCCGATGCCGTCGCCACGGCCAGGCGTTGACCATCGGGTGAGAGGTTTGTGGCCGTCAGACCCGGGATCAATCCCGGTTCGATGTCACTCTCCGCCGTCTGGCTGATCGTAAAAGTCCTCCGGAGTTCAGCAATTTGCTGCACCCTGGCTGCGTTTTGGAGTCCGATGACCAACGGATCAGGGGTCGGGGCAAGGGTTGAGGCGGGGGACGCGGTTGGCACAAGCGGGGCGGCTGTGGAAGTCACCGCAGTCGGCGTGATCGCCGAAACTGTGGCACCGGGTCCGGGCGAGGGCGTGAGCGTGATGGGTGGGCGGGACACAGCCGTGGGCGACGCCGTCGGGGTGGGCCTCGCGCAGGCTGCCAACAGTAGGCTGAGGATGAGGAGGGCATGGGATCGGTTTAGCATAGCCGCACCTTTCGCCCGTTCAAAAGCGGCGTCAGAGATCGTTCCGGGGTTCGACCTCGGCTTTTACGGACTTAACGGGCGCATCGAAAACCGACGTTATCGTAGCGGTAATCGGGTGTGCGCCGGCCACGCACAGCCGCTCGGACGTTTCGCCCGGCTACGTTCCATGACCCGCCCTTCATCACGCGGCCCAACCCGTGATCCGGCCCGGTGGGATTGCGCTGCGGTGAGCGCACATAGTAGTTAGGATCGTACCAATCTGCCACCCATTCCCACGCATTGCCGGCCATGTCTAGTACGCCGTAGGGACTCGCGCCCCCCGGATAGCGGCCAACTTCCGTGGTATCGCCAACTTGCAGGTTAAAGTTGAGCAAATTCCTGTCAGGCTCTGCCATGCCCCACGGATAAACCCATCCGTCCGTCCCCCGGGCGGCTTTCTCCCATTGGGCTTCCGTAGGCAATTGGCCGCCGGCCCACTGACAATACGCCTGCGCATCAAACCAGGTGACAAAGATAGCAGGATAATTCGCGTACTGAGGCGTGCCATAATAGGCCTCACGCGTATACGATTTGGTCTGAGCGGACGGCTGGCAGGCGCCCGCTTGTACGCACCGCGCATACATCGTATTGGTCACTTCTGTCTGGTCTATCCAGAAGGCGTCCAGGTAGATACGCTGTTGGGGGCTTTCTCCGGCGTAGGCATTTGAGTCTGAGTCGGTTGAACCCATAAGAAACTCACCCATCGGGATATACACCAGCACCATGCCATCTATCGCCGCAACCTGGGCGGCGCCAGCGTCGAGGCTCGGCGAAGCGGTCGGTGCTGGAATGGAATCGGCCCCGGTGGTGGGCAAGTCGGTGGGAGTCGCTGAGGGCGTGCCGCAGGTTGCCAGGAGAGCGAGACTAACCATGATCCCAATCGTCTTCCCCAATCTTGCATGACACATAGGCAACGTGTTGCGTGTCTTCCACGACCAGCCGCGCGTGAACGTCAGGCAAGCCAATTATACTTCGGTGCGTTTCAAAGCCACTATCGAGGGTTAGACCAGTCGCTGACTGGTTACGTTTAATCGGAGCTCTGACATCAGGATATTGACCAGTTCGACTGGCAGAAACGTAACCAGTCGCTGACTGGTTACGTTGTCGACCCAGTTCTCTCCCGGCCTCT
>Ga0209108_10001271_pt1 | contig 14607 bp, 14 predicted proteins | sample Rifsed10ft1_FD_184003 | JGI IMG/M metagenome (GOLD analysis project Ga0209108, IMG submission 184003) | Soil microbial communities from Rifle, Colorado, USA - sediment 10ft 1 (version 2) | ecosystem: Environmental > Terrestrial > Deep subsurface > Rock core/Sediment | place: Rifle, Colorado...
TGGTGCGGCACGAGTTCGAACTGATCTTCCGCGAGCCGCACGTGGTCGCGGTGCTGGCGCAGCTGGCGGGACTGGAGTTACTGCCTCACGTTCATCCGGCGTTGCGCTGGGGAGAACGCGAAGCCGCCCGGGCGGCGATCATTCCGGAATTACCGGTGGCCGATTGGAGGCTGGCTTCGCCCCTTGAACCGGACGCCCTTTACTTCGCCTTGATGCTTGGAGCGGCCTCGCCCGTCGAGGTCACGGGCGCGCTTACGCGGCTGAACACCCATGGCGTCGTGTCCCGGGCTGTCATCGAGGGCGTTCATCTCAGAGTCGCATGGACGCGCCCGAGCGAGGCAGTGGCGATTCTCGGCCAGTTGAGCGAGCTCGGGGTGGTCGTGGCTTACGTGTTGCACGAGGGGGCGCGCGCCGCGCTTAGCGACTATCTGGCTCGTTGGCGCTTTGTCCACGCGCAGACGACCGGCGACGATCTGATCGCGCGCGGGCTGACGCCGGGGCCGCAGTTCAAGCGCCTTCTGTGGGAACTGCGTGCGGCCCGGCTGGACGGCGTGATCACCGACGTGGCCGGAGAGCGAGAGTTGATCCAGCGGTGGCTGACCGAAACGAAACTGTGAACTTTGGATTGTGCCCTGCGCCTTCTTATGGCTGATCTGTCACTTCTGTCCATAGACCAGGTGGTGATCCGTCCTGTGCGCGCCGAAGACTTGCCCGCGCTGGAGTGGGACGGCGTCTACACGAGTTATCGCCACGTGTTCCGGGAGACGTTTGAAGACGCGCAGCGAGGTCAGCGCGTCATGCTCGCGGCGGTGGCGGCTGGCGAAATGGTGGGGCAGGTGTTTGTGCAGCTCAGCAGCTCGGAGCAGCACTTCGCCGACGGCGCGACGCACGCGTACTTGTACGCGTTGCGCGTGCGCCCCGTGTGGCGGGGGCAGGGGGTGGGCGCACGGCTTATTGCGGCGGCGGAGGCGGTGCTGCGCGAGCGCGGGTTCACCACGGCGGTCATCGCGGCGGCGAAGGAAAACGCGGGCGCGCTCCGGTTGTACGAACGGCTGGGCTATCGCGTCTTTGCCGAGGACCCCGGCCAGTGGTCATTTACAGACGCAAACGGGAAAGAGCAGTCCGTGGCGGAGCCATGCTGGGTGATGGAAAAGCATCTCGAATGACAATCACAAAGCTGTTCTGGGGCGTGTCGCTGATCGTCCTCGGCCTCGGCTTTCTCCTGCACAACTTCAATCTCGTGCCGGAAGGCCTCTTCAGCCTGTGGCCGCTGATCGTGATTGGGGCGGGGGTATGGCTCCTTGGGGAGGCGGCGCGCCGAGGGGGTCGGGGGCTGGTGGGCGGGGTCGTCGTGTTGGCGCTCGGCGCGTTTTGGCTGTTGGAAAACTATGGCCGGGTGAACGGTCGAATGTTCCTGCCGGTGCTGCTGATTGCGCTGGGGACCGGACTGCTGCTCCGAAATTTCTTTTGGAGTCGGGTTGGCTGAGGCCCATGGCCGATATTTTTTCGTAATATCTATCCGCTACCATCGTGCCGATACTTAGAGAGGAGGCACCTATGGTCAAACTCAGGTCCTCAGAGATCACCCCGGAACACCTTTATTTTTCCCGTCGCCAATTCCTGAAAGGCGTCGGTGCGTTGGCAGCTGGCTCCGCGCTGTTGAGCGCGTGCGGCGGCAAGACGCCGCCCTCGGCCGGCGTTGTCAACACGCAGACACCCCCTGGGGGCGTCAGCCAAGCGACCGACGAGTTGGGCGATCCACTTACGCCGTACGAAGCTGTCACCCATTACAACAACTACTACGAATTCTCCACAGACAAGGAGACGGTGGCGGTCCTCGCGAAGGATTTCAAGACCTCCCCGTGGACGGTGCAGGTGGGAGGGCTGGTCAAGAATCCGAAGACCTATGGGATTGAAGATCTGTTGAAGAAATTCACGCAGGAAGAGCGCATCTATCGCCTGCGCTGCGTTGAGGCGTGGTCCATGGTCATTCCGTGGCAGGGGTTTCAACTGTCGAAGCTATTGGAGGAAGTCGAGCCGACCTCCGACGCCACGCATGTGCGTTTTGAGACGCTGTACGACCCGGAGCAGATGCCCGGCCAGACGAGCGGCTGGTTCCGCTACAACTGGCCATACGTCGAGGGGCTGCGCCTCGACGAGGCCATGCACGATCTGGCGATTCTGGCGACGGGCCTGTACGGCAAACCGCTGCCTCCACAGGACGGTGCGCCGATCCGCCTCGTGGCCCCGTGGAAGTATGGCTTCAAAAGCATCAAGGCGATTGTCAAAATTGACCTGGTGGATTATCAGCCAGGCTCGCTGTGGATGAACGCTGCGCCCGACGAATATGGCTTCTACGCCAACGTGAACCCGGAGGTGGATCACCCCCGCTGGTCGCAGGCCACCGAGCGCCGCATCGGCGAGCTGGGCCGCCGCAAGACGCTGCTGTTCAACGGATATGCGGATGAGGTAGCCCATTTGTATGCGGGGATGGATCTCGGCAAAAACTATTGATGTTCAAGTTCACCAAGTTCCAGATCCTGGTGCATGTCGGGTCGCTCGTCCCGCTCGCGCTGTTGATCTGGGATGCTGTTACCGATAACCTCACCGTCAACCCCATCCAGGACATCACCTTTCGCACGGGCAAGGACGCGCTCGTGCTGTTGGTGTTGTCGCTGGCCTGCACTCCCCTCAACACCCTCTTTGGCTTCCGCGAGGCGCTAAGAGTCCGCCGCGCGCTGGGGCTGTACGCTTTCCTGTACGTCAGTCTGCACTTCCTGGTCTTCATCGGGCTGGATTACACCTTTGATCTGAGCCTGATCCGCGAGGCAATTGTCGAGAAACGCTATGCGCTGATGGGGTTCGCGGCCTTTTTGACTCTGCTGCCGCTGGCGCTCACCTCCACCAAGGGCTGGCAGAAGCGCCTCGGCAAAACGTGGCGCGCCCTGCACCGCTGGGTCTACCTTGCAGGCGTCCTCGCCGTGATCCACTTTGTCTGGCTGGTGAAGTCGGATATCCGCGAGCCGCTGGCGTATGGCACGGTGGTGATTTTGCTGTTGGTCCTGCGGATTCCGGTTGTCAGACGGGTCGTCAACTTCAAAAGGTGGATGTCACCCTTCACACCCGGAGGCGCGCAGAGGATGGGAAGCCGGGAGCGGGCCGACCACTCCCGTGATCTTCCCGCGCCGGAAACAGGTGTGCCGAAGTAGGTGCTGGCCAATAGGAATTGGGAAAAGGCGAGGAGTCGGGACAGGTTGGGTATACCTGTCCTGGTTTCATTTCGGCGGCGGCACTTTCCTCCAAGTTGTCACAGTTTTTTAGTGACATCCATCCCTTGACAAAACCGGGGTGGGGGGCATAAAATCACGTTCAAACAGCCCCACCCCCTGTGGGGGGGGATACGGAGAGCGGCTATGGAAAACGCAAAGGCTGAAGCCCTCAAACGGATGAAGAGTATCGCCGGGCACGTCAAAGGCATCGAGCGGATGCTCGAGCAGGATGAATACTGTATTGACGTGATCAAGCAGATTCAGGCCGTGCAGGCGGCGCTGAACAAGGTCAGCACCGTGCTGCTCGACGGTCACCTGCACTCCTGCGTCATCACCGCTGTCCAGGGCGAAGACGTCAAAGAGCGCGAGCGGGTGCTCGAAGAGATCGCCAACGTGTTTTCGACGGCCACAAAAGTGTAAATCCCAAGCCCCAACTTCCAAAACCAAAACTCTGACTCAGGAGATTTCCATGAACACCCTCACCTTCAAAATCCCCAACATCTCGTGCCAGCACTGCCTTCACACGATCAAGACCGAGGTCGGCGAGCTGCCCGGTGTGAAGAGCATCGAAGGCAGCGTGACGACCAGAGTGGTGACGATCGGCTACGACGACCCGGCGACGCGCGAGCAGATTGAGACGCTGCTGGCGGAAATAGACTATCCTGCTGAGAAGTAGATCTGTGCGAATTGCGTAGTGCGCAGTCCGTATTATTACGTAATACGCACTACGCATTACGAATGGTTGATGCTATGGCGACGAAACAATTGACCCTCCCCATCACTGGCATGACGTGCGCTAACTGCGTCTCGACGATCGAGCGCAACTTGAAGAAGCTCGACGGAATGCAGACCGCCGCCGTGAACCTCGCGACCGAGCGCGCGACAGTAGAATTCGATCCCGCCAAACTGACGCAGGATCAGATCATCGCGCGCGTCGAGCGGGCGGGATACGGCGTGGCGACGGGCGAAGCCGTGCTGCCCATCCGCCGCATGGCCGACGACAACGATGCCCGCCGCCTGCAAAAGGCGTTGGCCGCGGTCGAGGGCGTGACGCAAGCCGCGGTGAGCATCACCACCGAGACGGCGACGGTGAAGTACATCCCCACCCTCGTCAGCCAGGCCGACCTGAGGCGCGCAGTCGCCGCCGCAGGCTTCGAGGCCATCGAGGTGGCCGGGAGCGCCGAGGACGCGGAGCAGATGGCACGCGAGAAAGAGATCGCTCACCAGCGACACCTTCTCACCGTTGGGCTGATTTTCACCATCCCGCTCTTCGGGCTCTCGATGGCGCGCGATGTCGTCCATCAGGCGATGTGGCATGACTTTCTGCCCTGGCTGTTCAACTGGCCTGGCCTCGACTGGCTGTTCCTCGCGCTCGCCACGCCCGTGCAGTTCTACGTGGGCTGGCAATACTACGTGGGCGGGTACAAGGCGCTGCGCAACAAGAGCGCCAACATGGACGTGCTCATCGCGATGGGCTCGACGGTCGCCTACGCTTACAGCGCCATTGCGCTCCTGCTCGACCGGTTTGCCCACTACTCGCTCGGCCACCTATACTTCGAGACCTCGGCGGTGATCGTCACGCTCATTGTGGTCGGCAAGTTCCTCGAAGCGCGCGCCAAGGGCCGCACGTCCGATGCGATCAGAAAATTGATGAGCCTGCAGGCCAAGACCGCGCGCGTCGTGCGCGACGGGGCCGAGGCGGACGTGCCGGTGGACGACGTGCGCGTGGGCGATGTCGTCATCGTGCGCCCTGGCGAGAAATTCCCCGTGGACGGCGTGGTCATGGAGGGCAGGTCGTCGGTGGACGAGTCGATGCTCACGGGCGAGAGCCTGCCCGTCGAGAAGCGCCCCGGCGACAAGGTCGCCGGCGCGACGATGAATCGAATGGGGTTGATCAAATTCGAGGCCACCAAGGTCGGCAAGGAGACCGCGCTCGCGCAGATTGTCCGGTTAGTGCAAGAGGCGCAGGGCAGCAAGGCGCCCGTTCAAAAGCTCGCCGATCAGATTTCGTCGGTCTTCGTCCCGGCGGTGATGGCCATCGCCGCAGTGACATTCCTGGGCTGGTTCTTCTTTGGCGGAAGTTATCTGGGGAACGTCCTGTTCCAGCGCGCCATGATCAACGCGGTTGCGGTGCTCGTGATCGCCTGCCCGTGCGCATTGGGGCTGGCGACGCCCACGGCGGTCATGGTCGGCATGGGCAAGGGCGCGGAAGGCGGCATCCTGTTCAAGAACAGCGAGGCGCTCGAACGCGCGGGGAAGATCACGACGGTAGTGCTGGACAAGACCGGCACGATTACGAAAGGCCAGCCGACGGTGACGGATATTGTGATGTCGGAGGTCAGAGGTCAGAGGTCAGATTCTGACCTCCATCATCTGACCTCCGACCTCCTGCGTCTGGTGGCTTCCGCTGAAAAAGGGAGTGAGCACCCGCTGGGCGAGGCCATCGTGGCCGCGGCGGGCGCTCAGGGGTTGACGTTGTCTCAGCCGGAGGGATTCAAGGCAGAGTCCGGGCACGGCATCAGTGCGCACGTTGAGGGGCGGGCCGTGCTCGTTGGCAACCTGCGGATGATGACGCAACACGGGTTGGCGCTGAACGGCCTTGAGCGCGAAGTCGAACGCTTGCAAGGCGAGGCGAAAACGGCGGTGGTCGCTGCGGTGGATGGTCAGATTGCCGGGGTGATCGCCATCGCGGACACGATCAAGGATGGCTCGGTGGAAGCCATCGCCGAACTGCACCGGCTGGGCCTGCAAGTGGTGATGATCACGGGCGACAACCAGAAGACCGCCGAGGCGATTGGGAAAGCGGCGGGCGTGGATCGCGTGCTGGCCGAGGTGCTTCCCGGTGATAAGGCCGCGTATGTCAAGCAGTTGCAATCCACTGTAGGGGCGGACGGCCGCGCAACGCAGCCCGTGCTGGCCATGGTCGGCGACGGCATCAACGACGCTCCCGCGCTCGCGCAGGCGGATGTGGGCATCGCGATCGGCACCGGGACAGACGTGGCGATGGCGGCGGCCCCGGTCACGCTCATCAGCGGCGACCTGCGCGGCGTGCCGCGCGCCATCCGGCTCTCGCGCGCCACCCTGCGCACGATCAAGCAAAACCTGTTCTGGGCGTTCTTCTACAACGTGATCCTGATCCCGGCGGCGGCGCTGGGGTTCCTGACGCCCATCCTCGCGGCGGGCGCGATGTCCTTCAGTTCGATCTTCGTGGTCAGCAACAGCCTGCGCCTGCGCGGGCACAAACTGTAGAGGGCGACCCCTTGTGGTCGCCCTCTGCCGGTTGCCGGGAATTAGGCTGTGACTGCGAGGTACCCAGCCATGAACAAGAACAACGACTATATCCCCGCCCTCGGGCACAACTGGCTGACCCCACTCTACGATCCGCTCCTCCGGTGGGGAATGCGCGAGGAGCAGTTCAAGGGCGACCTGATCGCGCGGGCGCAGATCGGGCCGGGGCAGCGCGTGCTCGACCTCGGCTGCGGCACGGCGACGCTCACCATCCTCGTCAAGCAAACGCATCCGGAGTCGGTTGTCGTCGGATTGGACGGCGACCCCCAGATTCTCGAAATTGGCCGGGCCAAAGCGGCGAAGGCGGGCGTGGACATCACGCTCGACCACGGGATGGCGTTCCAACTCCCGTATCCGGACAACTCGTTTGACCGCGTGTTGTCCAGTCTGGTTTTGCACCATCTCGCGCCCGAAGACAAACAGCGCACGGCGCGCGAGGCGTTGCGCGTCCTGCGGCCCGGCGGAGAGTTGCACGTCGTGGACTTCGGGAAGCCGCGCGGCGTGGCCGCCGGGTTGATCTCACTCGTGGGGCGGCGGCTGGAGAGGGCGGCGGACAACATCGCGGGATTGCTGCCCGAATATTTCCGGCAGGCGGGATTTGAGCAGGTGCAGGAGGCCGCGCATTACAAGACGATCGTGGGGATGTTGACTCTCTATCAGGGGCGCAAACCGGCGTGACGGTGCTGCGTGCCATCTTGTCATCCACACTATCTGGGGGTAACATAGCCGCATCCGGGGGCCGGGCGACAGAACCGCGTCTGCCCGGCCTTTAGCATGAATCGCGATATGCCTGCGTTTTCTCGCCGCGACTTTCTGAAACTTGCCGGAGCTGCAATGGTCGGCGCGGCGCTGCCCTCCCGCCGCATCTCCATTCTCCAGTCTCCAATCTCCACTGACTGGCCGCAGGGGCCGAACGCCCGCCTCGGGCGTGTGGTCTGGCCGTGGGGCGTGAAGATTCTTTCACGCCCGGATCCGTTGGGCAGGGAGTTGGGCGAACTCCATCCTGAGGCTGTGGTCGTGACCGTTCGCGATGTGGTGGGGCGTGGCCTGGCTCCGCACAATCACGTGTATAACGAGTTGGAAAAGGGCTACGTTTATTCTTCCTACCTTCAACCTGTGCGGAATATCCACAACACACCGCTGGCCGCCGTGCCGTCCGAGGGTGTGTGGGCGGAAGTGTCCGTCCCCTACGTGGACGCGCGCAAAGAAGCGCAGCCGGATGCCGCCATCGTCTACCGCCTGTACTACAGTGCGGTCTTCAAAATCGTGGAGGTTTTGAAAGCGGCCGGCGGCTCCGCCTGGTATCGCGTCTCCGACGAGACCGGGGTGCGCATGTACGCACCTGCCGAAGTCTTTCGTATCATCTCGTCCGACGAGCTAATCCCGCTCTCGCCGAATGTCGAAGATAAGACCATTGTCGTGTATTTGAAAGAACAGGCGTTATCGGCGTTTGAAGGGAAGGCGGAGGTCTTCCGGGCGCGGCTTTCGTCCGGGGCGCTGTACTTTGGCGAGGACGGGCAGACCGTCACCAGCGGGACGCCCGTCGGGGGGCATTCTATCTGGCAGAAACGCTTTTCGCGGCACATGGTGGGCGGCACGCGCGAGGCGGGCTACGACCTGCCGGGCGTGGGCTGGGTCTCGTACTTCGGCTCGAACGGCGCGGCGCTGCATTCGACCTACTGGCACAACGATTACGGCACGCCCAAATCGCACGGTTGTCTGAATCTCCGCCCGGAGGATGCAAGGTGGCTCTTCCGCTGGACCGCTCCGCTGGTGTCGTATCAACCGGGTGACATCACGGTGCAGTGGGCCAATCGTGGCACACTCGTGGACGTTCGCGTGGAGGCCTGATATGCTTCTGACGATCGCCGTCGTGTTGTGCGTGGGCTGGATTGTGATGGGAGGCATCCTCGGACAGCAAGTCCGCCGCCAGAGCGCGCTGGCGAAAAAGATTGAGGCGCTTGAGGCAAAGCCAAAGTAGGTTGCGCTTAAAACATGATAGCTTGGATCGCAAGATGAATCAGACCACCCTGCCGGCGGATGCGCCGACGTTGACGCGCCGCTTCACCACGTTCTTCCACGCGGCCATGTTCGTGCTCGGCTTTGCGCTGGTCTTCATTTTCGGCTGGGGCGGCGCGTTCACGGTCGTGGGCCAGGTGTTCGGGGATTATAAGCTGGCGCTGGGACAGATTGGCGGCGTAATCGTGATCCTGTTCGGACTGGTCACGCTGAGGGTCGTCAAGATTCCATGGCTTTACTACGACACACGCCCGCAATGGCAAGCAGGTCAGCGCGGCGGTCTGCTCGCCTCAGTGCTGATGGGTGTGTTTTTCGCCGCGGGGTGGACGCCGTGCGTGGGCACAACTCTCGGCGCGATCCTGACACTCGGGGCCGTTCAAGAAAAGGCCGGGCAGGCGATGATCCTCTCGAGCGGTTACGCCCTCGGGCTGGGCTTGCCTTTTCTTGTGCTGGGGCTGGGCATGGAGCAGGCGACCAGTTTTGTGCGCCGGTTCCGCAAGCACCTGCGCACCATGGAAATCATCACCGGCTCGTTGTTGATTCTCATGGGCGTGCTGATGCTGACCCAGAGCCTGAACGTGATCGCGCAATGGGCGCAGCGCTCCGGCCTGTACCTGGACGTGCCCCTCGGCGACGCCGCCACGCCGACATATTTTGTGGCGATACTGGCCGGGCTGCTGTCGTTTCTCTCGCCGTGCGTTCTGCCGCTCGTCCCCGCCTACCTGAGTTATCTCGGCGGGCACGTGATGGGGGGCGCGGCGAAAGAAGGGGAGGTTAATCGGTGACGGAGAGTGAGCCGAGGGCACGGCGATGACGTTGGGGCAGCCTTCCTCGCGCTGGGCTGGGTGGATTCTCCTCGGCGCGGGCTTGCTGATCGGACTGGCCGCGGGCCTCGTGGTGTTCTACGGGATTCCCGCGTGGCCGACGGGCGGCCAGCCCGTTTCCGCGGCAATCCCCGGCGGCCCGGCGGCGACACCCGCGCCCGCGCCGGTCGTGGGTGCCCCAGCCCCCGACTTCACGCTGAATGACCTCTCTGGCAATCAGGTCACGCTCTCCAATTTCAGGGGGCAAGTCGTCCTCATCAATTTCTGGGCGACGTGGTGCGGCCCGTGCCTGATCGAGATGCCCGCCATCGAGCGGCGCTACGCAGCGCTGAAAGATCAGGGGTTCGTCGTGCTGGCGATTGACCTCGACGAACCGATCACCGAGGTGAGCGCCTTTGTCCACGAACTCGGTTTGACGTTCCCGGTGCTGCTCGATCCCGGCGCGGCGATCAATGACCTCTACCGGGTGCGCGGCTTGCCCACGAGTTTCGTCGTGGATCGCGAGGGCGTCATCCAGCAGCTGCACATCGGCTTGATGACGGAAGAGCAACTGGACGGGTATCTGGCGAAGGTGGGACTGGGAAATTGAGTGTGTAAGTGTGCAGGTGTGTAAGTCTGTGGGTGGATGATCACTTACGCACCTACATACTCACATACGTGCCTGAAGGGTGCGCTCATGGATCAGGTAGACAACGTCACCGGAAGAGAGAAAATCCGCGTCACCGGCCGGACGCGCGACGTAGTCATTACGCTCGACCGCGGCATCCTGGTTTTTGCCAAACACTGGGTGGTCTTCTTCAATCTGTTCATCCTGACCTACGTGGGGCTGCCCTTCCTGGCCCCGGTGCTGATGCACGCTGGGCTTAAAGGCCCGGCCGACGTGATTTATACGATGTACAGCCCGCTGTGCCATCAGTTGGGCTACCGCTCGTGGTTTTTCTTCGGCGAGCGCACCACGTACCCGCGCGACATCTTTCAACAGTATACCGGCATTAACCCGGACGACCTCTGGACGGCGCGCGCCTTCCGGGGCAGTCCGGAGATGGGCTATAAAGTTGCCTTCTGCGAGCGCGACGTGGCGATCTATGGGGCGATGTTCGTGGGCGGGCTGATCTACAGCCTCCCCTTCGTGCGCCGCCGCCTCAAGCCCATGCACTGGCTGGCGTGGATCCTCATCGGCATTTTCCCCATTGCGCTCGACGGGTTCTCGCAGCTATTCAGCCAGTATCCCTACAACGCCCTGCCTCTCTTCAGCCTGCTCCCGTCGCGCGAAAGCACGGCCTTCCTGCGCACGCTCACAGGCGGCCTCTTCGGTCTGGCGAATGTGGGGTTGGCGTATCCCTACGTGGAAGAATCAATGCGCGAGGTGTGGCGCGACTTGGAAGTGAAGCTGGCTAGAGTGGATGCGGCGAAAGTGAGTCAGTGATCCGGTAAGTCACATATTCCGAGGGGAAAAGCCCGTTTTCGTGGAGAAGACGGGCTTTTATTTTGCATGGCTTGTACTACAATCACTACATCATTCTCCGATGCACGATATGTCAGTTGAAAGAATCGGGCGGTATGAGATTGAGCGCGAGCTGGGACGGGGCGGCATGGCTGTGGTCTATCTCGCCCGCGACCCGGCCATGAAGCGGCAGGTCGCCGTCAAAGTCCTGCCGCGCCAGTTCACGCACGACCCGCAATTCCGCACCCGCTTCCAGCGCGAGGCCGAGATCATCGCCGCGCTGGAGCATCCTCACATCGTCCCCATCTACGACTTTGGCGAGCATGAAGATCAGCCGTTCATCGTCATGCGTTACATGCCCGGCGGCTCGTTGGCTGATCGGTTGAAGCAAGGGTCGCTCTCGGTGGCTGAGGCGGGCCGCATCATCGCGGGTCTCGCTTCGGCTCTTGACGAAGCCCACTCGAAGGGCGTCATTCACCGCGATCTCAAGCCGGGCAACATCCTGTTCGATCATCACAACGAGCCTTTCATCTCTGACTTTGGCATCGCCAAACTCTCGGAGGCGACGGCGGCGCTGACCGGCACGGGGATAATCGGCACCCCGGCCTACATGAGTCCGGAGCAGGCGCGCGGCGACAAGCACATTGACGGGCGGAGCGACATCTATGCGCTCGGCAGCATCCTGTTCGAGATGCTCACCGGCAAACAGCCCTACGAGGCCGACACGCCGATGGGCCTCGCCATCAAACATATCACCGAGCCGGTGCCGCACATTCTGGAGGCGCGGCCCGACTTGCCGCCGGCGTGTGAGATGGTCATCACGCAGGTGATGGCGAAGTCCCCGTCTGAGCGCTTCCCGACAGCGAGCGCGCTGGCCGCCGAACTGTCGGCTCTGGTAACGCTTGTGGGCGCAGGGAAAGAGGCTGAGCGAGCCAAACGAAGAGCGGGGACAGATGTCAGGGCCAAGGCCGAAGCCGAGCAGAAGGCCGCTGAGGAGGCTGAGCGAGAGCGCCGTGAGGCTCAAGAGCGCGAGGCTGCGCGAAGGCGGGCTGAAGCCGAAGCCAAAGCGCGAGCGGAGGCTGAAGCGCAAGCACAGCGTGAGGCGAAGGCCCAGCGCGAGGCTGAGCGGATTCGGGCTGAGGCGGAGGCCCGGCGTGAGGCTGAACGGGTGCGAGTTGAGGCCGAAGCGAAAGCCAAGGCGGAAGAGCAGGCGCAGCGGGAAGCAGAAGCCAGAAAACAGGAGGCAGCTAGAAGACAGCGCGAGGCGGAAGATCAGGCCAGAAGGAAGCAGGCAGAGGCCGAACAGGAGCGGCGAGAAAAGGAAGCCCGGCCACCGGCCCGGAAACGCGTGCTGCCGCTCTGGGCCTGGGGATTGGGTGCGTTGGTCGTGGTGGCGGGGCTGATCTTCCTCTTGCAGGAAATCATGCCGAAGCCGGGCAGCACGCTTGGGGCAGGTGTCGCAACAGCGACCGCCAACGCTTTTGAGGTGCTCTGGGCTGGTTCCGCTCACGCGAATGCAACGGCGGAAGCCTTCACGAACTGGAACGACGACAGCCCGGCTGAGATCCCTGTGGCCTGTGCCCGGTGTCACAGCGAGCCAGGTTATCTGGACTACATCGGCGCGGATGGCAGCACCCCCGGCCAGGTGGACAAGAACGCCCCGATTGGCACGACTGTCACCTGCACGACATGCCACGACGACCTGACTACTTACACCCGCCGCGTGCTGGACCAGGTGCAGTTCCCGAGCGGCGCTGTGCTGACCTTCGGCCCGGGCGAAGACTCGAACCTGTGCATCGTCTGCCACCAGGGCCGCGAGTCCACGGTCAGCGTCAACAATGTGATCGAGGGTATACAGCCGGACGAGGTCTCTGACCAGCTGGGCTTCCGGAACATTCACTACTTCGCTGCTGGCGCAACCCTCTTCGGCGGCGACGCCAGGGGCGCATACGAGTACGACGGGCAAGAATATGTTGGCCCGTTCACCCACGGGGGAACCGGCCCCACTCAGTGTCTGCAGTGCCATGCTGCTCACGACTTGAAGGTCCGGGTTGATGGCTGCATAGACTGCCACCCATCCGTTGGAACCGTCGCGGACCTCCAACTCATCCGTGCGCCGTCGTCTAACCAGGACTACGACGGCGACGGCGACACGCTCGAGGGCGTCGCCGGGGAGATTGACACGCTCAGGGGGAAACTGTACGTCGCGATCCAGACCTATGCCCGGCAAGAGGCAGGCGCTGGCATCGTGTACGATGTGAGCATCTACCCCTACTTCTTTCTCGATGCGGATGAGGATGGCCAGCCGGACAAAGATGAGCAGGGCAGCTCATGGAGGTACGACCGCTGGACGCCGAGGCTGCTCAAGGCGGCCTTCAACTACCAGTTCGCGCAGAAGGATCCGGGGGTGTTTGCCCACAACGGCCACTATGTGATCCAGATTCTGGTTGACAGCCTGAGGGATATTGGCGGCGATGCGGCCAGCGTGCGCCGGCCCTGAATCGGGTGTAATTCTGTTCCTATGATCCCCCTGCCAAAACCACCTCGGTCGGCTGCTGACTACCCCCCGCCGGTTCGACGCTGACCCCGATGGCGTTGAAGTTGGCTTGCGGCTCGGGCACTTTCAGCGTGGTCATCCCCCAGCCCCGGTCGTTGACGTCCAGCAGGATAGACGGTTGCGGCCCGGCGTCGGTGATCAGCCAGAGCTGGTACGTTTGATCCGGGCCGATGGGCGGCAAGTGGTCAATCACCAGCACCATCGAGCGCGTCTCCGGGTCTACGTAAGCGCGCGCCCGGTTGGCAGGGTCGTTGTCCTGCGCGGTCAACACGATTTCGCGCTTGGCGGTCGAGAGCAGCACGCTCATGTACTGTTCCTGCTTGCCCAGTTGGCGGCGCAAAGTGTTCAACTGACCATTCAGGTAGAAGTTCCAGCCGAGGAGCGCGACGACGACCGCCATATTGAGCGCGGCGAAGACCCACGCGGGCCGGAGCGAGATGGCGCGCCGCTCCCGGTGAGGCGGCCTCGCCCCGATCCGCTGCATGAGGCGCGCGCGCACTTCGTCGCGCGGCCCCTCCATCGGCGCGCTCTGCGCAATCAGCCCGACCAGCGCCCGGTCGGCCTCAGCTTCATTCCGGCAGGCCGCGCATTCGGCCAGGTGAGCTTCGATGCGCTGCGCCTCCCCGGATTCCATTCCCCCCAGGGCGTAGAGCGCGAGCAGTTCGTCAACGTGCTCGTTCATACCAAATCTTCCAGACGCACGCCCTGTGTGTTCAACTGCTGGCGCAGGTTTTGCAGCGCGAGCCGGGCGCGAGTGTGCACCGTGCCTTCCGGCAGCTTAAGCTTCCGGGCGATCTCGCGGCGGGTGAAGCCGCGGAAATACGAGAGTTCGATGACCTGCCGCTGCTCCGGGCTGAGGCGGGCAATCGCGCGGCGCACCAGTCCGGCCATCTCGTTCGCCGCCGCCGCCTCGGGCACGTCCATCTCCGGATCGAGCAGAAGCTCCTCGAACGGCAGCGCCTCGCCGTCCGCGTTGCCCGGCTCGGCGGCCTGCGGGCGGGCGCGCAGCCGGCGCAGTTGGTCAATGCACATGTTGCGCGTCACCCCCATGAGCCAGGTCGTGAACTGCCCGCGCCCCGGCTCGTAGGTGTGCGCCTTTTCCCAGACACGCACGAAGACTTCCTGCAGCACGTCCTCCGCCAGCTGCGGCTCGTTGAGGATGCGCAGGCACAGGCCGAACACCTGCGCGGCGTGGAGGTCGTACAA
>Ga0209108_10001273_pt1 | contig 14604 bp, 13 predicted proteins | sample Rifsed10ft1_FD_184003 | JGI IMG/M metagenome (GOLD analysis project Ga0209108, IMG submission 184003) | Soil microbial communities from Rifle, Colorado, USA - sediment 10ft 1 (version 2) | ecosystem: Environmental > Terrestrial > Deep subsurface > Rock core/Sediment | place: Rifle, Colorado...
CGACCGCACGAACTTCTCTCCGACGACGCTCCCCATGGACCCGCCCATGAAGTCGAAGTCCATGACGGCGAGATCGCAGCCGCGATCCTCGATCGTCGCCGCGCCGCACACGATCGCGTCGCCGAGCCCGGTCTCCACCTCGGCCTCCGCCAGCCGTTCGGTGTACGGGCGAAGATCGAAGAACCCGAGCGGATCCGCCGAGCGTAAGTCCGCATCGCATTCGTCAAAGGAGCCTGGATCGACGAGCTGCTCGATGCGCTCGCGCGCGCCCACGCGGAAGTGGTGACCGCACTGCGGGCAGACACGCAACGTCTGCGCCAGCTCGTCGTCGCGGTAGTGCGAGCCGCAGCCGGGGCACGTGTTCGGGTGTGCCTTGCCTTGGGGAATCTCGGCCGGGCGCTTGTTCTCCACCTCGACGTCGACGCGACCCTGCCCGGAAGACATGGGCTCCAGTCTAGTGCCGCGCTCCAGAGGCCTGATGGCCCTACTAGAAGCCAGCCGCAGCGAGCATCCGCGCCACGAGAACCGTATTTCGCTCGGTCGCGAGGAACCCGGTGACGCCGACTCCTGCGAGCGTCGTCGTGCCGGCGATGCTCCGGACGAGCGCCTCGATCTCGTCGGCGGAAGGACCCTCCGGTTCGGGGATGAGGACGTCGACCTCGCTCGGGTCGAGCACGTCGAGGTCGAGCGCGATGTACGCGGCGTCGGCGTCGACGAGCGCGCGGTCGACCGAGTCGTCGATCCCGCTCGCAGCCATGTACTCGACCTCGGGCGAATCGAGGTTCCGTGCACCCACGAGCGTGGCGTCCTCGGGGCGGACGAAGCCCGCCTCGAGGATCATGCGAAACGGCATCCCCCAGAGGTTTCCCGACGGCGACGTTTCCGGCGTGTTCAGGTCGCCGTGGGCGTCGATGTAGATCACGGCGAGCCTGTCGACCCGTCCGGCGAGTCCCTGCACAGCGCCGACGTGGGCGCAGCAACAACCTCCGACCACGATCGGTCGTGCCGGCAGAGCCTCGGCTATGCCAGCGCTCTGGTCGTCGAGCGTCTCGCGCTCGACGACGGCGGCCTCCGGGTACGGCAGGGCAACGCGCGCGCCTTCGACCATCCCCTCTCCGCCTGCGCCCCATGCCGCCGGAACCCGCACGAGGCCCGCGGAGAACACGCTCCCACAGCGGTGGCACTCGTACCCGTCGCCGATGGCCACCGCCGTGAACGTCCGGCAGTTCGGGCAGCGGGCGCGGAGCGAGCTCACACACCCATCTTCTCGTAGATGTCGAACCGCGCGGCGACCTGCATGCCAACGTGCTCGTACAGCCGGTTCGCGCCGGTGAGACTCTCGGCGTCGACACCGAGTCCCGCGGCCACGAGGCCCCGGCTGCGAAACTCGGCGAACGCGTGGAGAAGAAGCGCTCGCCCGACTCCGCGTCGTCGCCACGCGCGCTTCACCCCGAGGATGCGGATCCAGCCGTGATCGGGCACCGACGCGTGAGGATGGCAGATCGCAATCCCGACCGGTTCGCCGTTTTCGTGTGCAAGGAACCAGAGGTCAGGAACGAATGCAGGCGGGCTCAGGAGCCAGTGTGCCCACTCGTCGTAGGGCTCCTCGATCGGTTCCCACGAGTCCCGGAAAGCATCCTGGTGCATCTCGTAGAACACTCTCTCATCGCCGAGTTCGAATGTCCGTGCCTCGATGGCCTCCGGCCAACTCGGGTCGGGCGTCGGCTCAGCCAGATCGATCAGCATCCGGTGCGAGTGACGGACGAACCGGAATCCGCGCGGCTCGAGCGCTTCGAGAACGGCGCGGTCGGCAGACCACGCTCCCGAAAAGATTCTCGTCCCGAGCTCGATTGCGCGCGCCTCAGCCCAGTCGAGCAGCTCGTCGGACGGCTCGCCTTGAACATCCATCCACACCCGGTACTCGTCGAGCCTCTCGACCAGCACGTAGGCGCTCTCATCGATCCGAGCATCGAGCTCGAGGTCGATGCGAGGAGAGCTCCACTCCCGCCGCAGGGTCGCCTCATCGAAGGGCTCCGGCGAGTGCGCGCTCGTCAGGCGCACGACCGACGGGATGTCTGCTTCACGAGGAACCCGCATTGCGCGCTACTCCGGAACGATCGCGTCGAGCGCGTCGGCAAGATCACCGACACCGGCGAGCGTCGCGGTCGGCCGCGGATCCTCGGGCTCGCCCAGGCGGTTGACCCAGATCGACGCGATGCCGAGCTCTTGCGCTGGCGCGATGTCGTGGAAGAGGCTCTGCGCGACGTGGACATGGCCGCGGCGATCAGCACCCGTCGTTTCGTAGAAGACCTCCCAGTGCTTGTGCGCCGGCTTGTAGGAGCCGATCTCGCCGGCCACGATCGCGAGCTCGAACGGCACGCCGAGCGCGTCGATCGACGCGTCGATGAGGTCGCGATCCGTGTTCGAGAGGATCGCGAGCCGCCAGCCGCGGCCGTGAGCCTCTGTGAGCCCGGGCCGAACGTCGTCGAAGACGGGCCACGACGGGAGCGAGCGCGCGAGGGCGCTGGCCTCGCCTTCCGGCAGCGTCAGCCCCGTTTCGGCGGCGAGAGCTTCGAGCGCGATCGTCAGCACCTCGCGGTACGACGCGGGAGCCCCCGCCTGGATCCGCGGCTCGAGCTCGTGGTAGCGGACGAGGAGGGCGTCCGCGCGCTCGACGCCGAAGAGCTTCTCGAGCTCGCCGTGGATGCCGGCGTTCCAGTCGACCAGCGTCCCGTAGCAGTCGAAGGTCGCCCACCGCTCCACGCCGCAAGCCTAATGTGACACCAGTGATCGAGATCCGAGCGATGACGTCCGCCGACTGGCCGGCCGTCGAATCGATCTACGCCGAGGGGATCGCGACACGCCAGGCAACGTTCGAAACGGTGACGCCGAGCTGGGCCGCGTTCGATGCCGGCAGGCTGCCGGATCACCGACTCGTCGCCGTCGAGGAGGGTCGAGTCGTCGGCTGGGCGGCGCTCTCATCCACCTCCGGCCGAGAGTGCTACGCCGGTGTCGTCGAGCACTCCGTCTACGTGAACGCGGACGTACGCGGACGCGGCGTGGGGCGAGCGCTCATGGAAGCGCTCATCCGGGGCGCCGACGAAGCCGGTCTCTGGACGATCCAGACGAGCGTGTTTCCGGAAAACGCCGCGAGCGTCGCGCTGCACGAGAGGCTCGGCTTTCGCGTCGTCGGACGACGCGAGAGGATCGCTCAGCTCGACGGCATCTGGCGCGACACGCTCCTGCTCGAGCGACGCGCCTGAACGACTACGCGGCTTCGTCCCAGCGACGGAACACGACGCATGCGTTGTGCCCGCCGAAGCCGAACGAGTTCGAGACGGCCACCTGAATCTCCTGACGGCGCGCCTCGTTCGGGATGTAGTCGAGGTCACACTCCGGATCGGGCACCGCGTAGTTGATCGTCGGCGGGAGCACGCCGCGCTGGAGCGCGAAGATGCTGAAGATCGCCTCCACTGCACCCGCGGCGCCGAGGCAATGACCTGTCGCGCCCTTCGTCGACGAGACGGGGGTGCGATACGCCTTCTCCTCGCCGAGCGCGATCTTGAGGACGCGCGTCTCGGCCGAGTCGCCAGACGGCGTCGACGTGCCGTGCGCGTTCACATAACCCACGACCTCGGGATCGATGCCCGCATCTGTGAACGCCATGCGCATGGCACGGGCGGGATTCGCACCGCTGGGATCAGGGTCCGAGACGTGGCTCGCGTCCGAGGAGACCCCGTAGCCGAGCACCTCCGCGTAGATCTTCGCGCCCCGCGAGCGCGCGTGCTCGAGCTCCTCGAGGACGAGCGTCGCTGCCGCCTCCCCCATGACGAAACCGTCGCGACCCGCGTCGAACGGGCGTGATGCTGCCTTCGGATCGTCGTTGCGGCGCGAGAGTGCACGCATCGCCGTGAAACCGGCAATGCCGACGCGCGTGATCGGCGCCTCCGTCCCACCGCAGAACATGACGTCCGCGCGGCCGAGCCGGATCGCGTCGAGACCGTCCCCGATCGCCATGTTCGACGCCGCGCAGGCAGTACACTCGGCCGCCAGCGGGCCCTGTGCGCCGAGCTCCATCGAGACCCAGGCGGCGGCCATGTTCGGGATGATCTGGACGATCGCGAAGGGGCTCGTCCGATCAGGCCCCCGCTCGAGGAGGGTTTGGAAACAGTTCTCGAACGCATAGAGACCGCCGATCCCGGTGGCGACGGCGGCGCCAACACGGTCCGGCGCCGCAGCGATCGAGATCCCGCTGTCGGCCTCGGCCATCCGCGCCGCCGAGAGCGCGAGCTGTGAGAAGCGGTCCATGCGTCGTGCCTGTTTGCGATCGATCCAGACCGTCGGTTCGAAGTCCTTCAACTCGCACGCGAAGTGCACGTCGTAGTCGGCCGTGTCGAAGTGCGTGATCGGACCCGCGCCGGACTCCCCGGCGACGAGGCTCTCCCAGCTCGAGCTCGCGTCGTTGCCGAGCGGCGTCACCATCCCGACCCCGGTGATGACGACGCGGCGGCGCCCGTTTTCCTGCCCGCCGGCCATCCGCTACATCCCCAGCCCGCCGTCGACGAGCAACACCGCACCCGTGATGAACGACGCCTCGTCGGAGCAGAGAAACCGCACCGCCCCGGCGACGTCGTCGGGCTCGCCGAGCCGGCCGAGCGGCGTGCTCTGTAGCATCGCGCCGGTCGCTTCGTCGGGAAGCACATCCGTGAGCTGTGTTTTCACGTAGCCGGGGACGACGACGTTGGCTCGCACGTTGCGGCTACCGAGCTCGCGGGCAAGCGACTTCGTGAAGCCGATGATCCCGGCCTTCGAGGCCGCGTAGTTCGTCTGCCCCCAGTTCCCGTGGATGCCGACGATCGACGAGATGTTCACGACGGTCCCGGCGCGCTTGCGCATCATTCCGCGCGCCGCCGCGCGGCAGGTGTAGAAGCACGAGGCGAGGTTCGTGTCGATGACCGTGTCCCAGTCTTCGTCCGACATGCGCACGAGCAGGCCGTCGCGCGTCACGCCGGCGTTGTTCACCAGGATGTCGAGGTCGCCCGCATCCTCGACGAGCCCTCGCGCAGACTCGGGATCGGAGACATCCGCCTGGACGGCGCGGCCGCCGATCTCCGCAGCGAGCGCCTTCGCCTCTTCGGCGCCGGTGCGATAGGAGAGGACCACCGACGCTCCCGCCGCCGCGAGCTCGGACGCAATCGAGCGACCGATGCCGCGTGATGCTCCGGTCACGAGCGCCGTGCGGCCCTCGAGAGAGCAGAAGCTCACCGCGCGAGAGCTTCCTGCGCGCGCTCCAAGCTCTCGAGCGAGTTGACCGACATCGTCTTGACCCCACGGTCGATCCGCTTGACGAGACCCGAGAGGACATTCCCCGGGCCGACCTCGACGAACGTGGTAGCACCTGAGCGGATCAGCTCGGTCGCGGCCTGCGTGAACCGGACCGGGCCTGTCAGCTGATCCACGAGCAACGTCGCGATCTTCTGCGCCGGCTCGATCTTCGCCGTGACCGTCGACATGAACGGCGAGAGCGGCTCGGCGAACTTCACGCGGTCGAGCGCGGGGCGAAGCCGGTCCGCGGCTCTCGCGACGAGCGGGCTATGGAAGGCGCCCGAGACCTTGAGAATCACGGCTCGTCGGGCGCCGAGGCTCGCGGCCTCGGCGCAACACTCCTCGACCGCCTCGTGCTCGCCCGACACGACGATCTGTCCCGGGCAGTTGTAGTTCGCCGGCCACACGCCGACGATCCTCCGACAGAGCTTCTCGACCTCCTCGTCGGCCAGACCAAGGATCGCCGCCATCGCGCCCGGACGCTGTCGCGCAGCCTCCGCCATCGCGAGGCCGCGCTCACGGACGAGCCCGATCGCCGCGCCGGTCTCCAGCGAGCCTGCGGCAGCCAGCGCTGCGAACTCGCCCACGGAGTGCCCGACGACGACGTCGGGCTCGAGGCCGCGTTCGCGCATCGCTGCCAGAATCGCGAGGCTCGTCGCAACCAGCGCCGGCTGCTGCACTTCCGTGTCGACGAGCTGCTCGAGCGGTGTGGCGAAACACAGCTCCTCGAGATCGAGGCCCGTCGCCTCCGACCCGATCCGGTACACCTCGCGCGCGGCGGGGAACGCCTCCGCGACCTCGCGGCCCATGCCTTCCTCGAGCGACCCCTGGCCGGGGAAACAAAATGCGACCTTGCTCATCGTGGTCTCCCGTTCGTCCATTCGATGAGCGCCGAGCCCCACGTGAGCCCAGCTCCCATCCCTGTCATGAGCACCAGCGTCCCGTCCTGCAGCCGCCCCTCCGTACGCGCGTCGGCGAGCGCCAGGGGGATCGAGCCGGACGAGGTGTTTCCAAAGCGATCGACGTTCACGACGATCTTCTCCGAGGGGATGCCGAGCTTAGCGGCCGCGTAGTCGATGATCCGCTTGTTCGCCTGGTGTGGAACGTAGACGTCGATGTCGTCGACGGTCTTGCCGCACTCGTCGAGGATCCCGTGCGCCGAGTGCACCATGATCCGCGTCGCGAATTTGAAGACCTCGCGGCCGTTCATCTTCACGAACGACTCCGGGTTCTCGAAGTGCCGCGATCCGGATCCCGGATACCACAGGTACTCGCCGCCGCTGCCGTCCGCACCGAGCTCGAAGCCGAGGAACCCACCGTGGTCGACGGGCTCCATCACCACGGCTCCCGCCCCGTCCCCGAACAGCACGAGCGTCGAGCGATCCTCCCAGTCGAGGATCTTCGAGAGCACGTCGCCTCCGACGACGAGCGCGCGTCGCGACAGCCCCGACGCGAGCATCGCGTACGCCTGGGCGATCGCATAGACGAAGCCGGTGCAGCCGGCGAGCAGGTCGTAGGCCGCGGCGCGGGGCATCCCGAGCGCATCCGCGAGCAGTGCCGACGAGGTCGGGAACATCATGTCGGGGGTGACGGTGGCGCAGATGAGGAGGTCTATGTCAGCCGCGTCGACGCCCGCGTCCTCGAGCGCGGCACGTGCGGCGGGCAGCGCGATATCGGTGAGCGCCTCGTCGTCTGCCGCGATGCGACGTTCGCGAATCCCGGTCCGCTCGCGGATCCACTCGTCCGACGTCTGCACGATCGTCGCGAGCTCCGCGTTGGTGAGCACCTTCTCTGGGACGTGGACGCCGAGGCCCGTGATCCCGATGCGCACGCCCTGAGCGGTTCCCAGCATCAGCGCTCCACCGCGAACGTGAGCGTCCCGCGTGCGGCGAGCGCGTCGCCGACGCATGCCGTCGCCTTGCCGCGGCCAATGGGGCCCCGCATCGCGTCTATCTCGCACGTGAGCGTGAGAACGTCGCCCGGCTCGACCACGCGCTTGAAGCGGCAGTCGTCAATCCCCGCGAAGAAGGCAATCTTCCCGCGGTTCTCCTCCTCGACGAGAACGGCGATCGCGCCCGTCTGCGCCATGGCCTCGACGATGAGCACGCCAGGCATCACCGCCCGCTCGGGAAAGTGACCAGGGAACCACCAGTCGTCCGCGTTGACCGCGCGCTGAGCGACGACGCGACGGCCGGGCACGAGCTCCGTCACCTCGTCGATGAGCAGGAAGGGATCACGGTGCGGAAGGATCGACTCGATGACGTCCTTCCCGAACGGGACGGCAGGGGTCTGCACGGAGCGAGTCTACTCGGCGTCTCCCACGGCTAATCGGGGCGGCGAATGCGAACCACCGGCCCGCTGGCGTTCCCCGCAGCGTCCCACGCAACCACCCGAACTCGAGCAGCCGACCCAACCCACGGGATGCGCACGACACCACTGCGCCTCACCGCGCGTCTGAGCGACTGGCCGTCGATGACGAACGTGAGCACAGCCGGCTCGCTCAGCTCGACTCTCAGGCCGTCGCCAGGGAGAATCCGAACGCGCGGTGCCGTCGTGTCCGACGCAAACGGAAGGCCGAACGAGATCGGCGGCCCCGCTCCGCCGGTCGCCTCGACAACCGCCGTGTACTCGCCGTCGCGCAGGAGACCCGCTGCGCGCACTCCGTCCCAGACGAAGCGCTGCGTCCCCGGAAGGAAGCTGGCCGCGAGCGGGCTCGCGACCCATCGCCCTTCCCTCTCGACCCGCACTCGCACGTCTGCCGGCCCGGCCAGCGCGAATGTCAGCGTCAGGCGATCCTTGCGGCCGTCCCCGTTCGGCGAGAACGCCGGCGGAGCAACCGTCACCAGGCCGAGTGTGCGATTCACGCTCAGCGCGATCACCTTCTGGACCGAGACACCCGCTGCGGTGCGCGCCGTGGCCACGACGCTATACGTCCCGTCGGCCAGGTCGGCTCCGTCGAACTGGGCGACGCTTGATCCAGCACGCGTCCACACGCGGTCGACAAGTGTCGCGACCACGCCGCCGATCTCGTCCGTTACCTCGATCGTGACGTTCGCCGGCGCGGAGATGCGATACGTCAGCGTCGTTGTGTCTGCCTGCCCGTCACCGTTGGGGCTGATCGCCTCTGGCTCGGCGACGAGGCTTTCGATCGCGAGCGCAGGTGTTCCCCCCCCGGCCTGCACGATCCCCGAGGCAGGACGTGCGGCACCCGCGGAGATCGTCCACGTGTACGAGCCAGGAGACGATCCACCCGACTCCCACGTCCAGTCGACCGCGGTGCCCGTCCCGGCGGCGCGTGCCGCTTCGACTCCACCCGCCCCGGTCATCGCGACCGTCCAGCTCTGTGCCTGCGAAAGCCTGGCGCGAACGCGGATCGTGGTCCCGCGCACCTCGACCTTCGGCTCGAAGATCTTCAGGCCACCGACGCTTTGGGCGGTGGCCGCGATCGCTCCGAGGCGGCCGTAGAGGACGTCTCCCGGGCACGCGGTGAAGCCCGTATCGCGATGGCCGGAGACGCCGTTGAGGAGAACCGGGACACCGCTCGGGTAGCGATCGCTTCCTCCGGAGATGAACGTCAGGAAGGCGGTCGGATCGACGTGCGCGACATCGAGACGCCACGCGATGAGCCGTGCGATTGCGTCCTGGGCTGCGGCCGACGGCGCGGTGTTCTCGTACGTCCCGACGAGCGCGATGCCGACGGATCCGGTGTTGAAGCCCTGCGCATGAGCACCAACCACGTTCCGGTCGATCCCTCCGAATCGCCCCTCGTAGATCGTGCCGAAGCGATCGACGAGAAAGTTGTAGCCGATGTCGTTCCAGCCGTTCCCCTGCACGTGGAAGAGCTGGATCCCCTTCACGATGGCAGCTGCCTCCGCGCGCGTGTACCCGTTCTGCCCCGCGGTGTGGTGGACGATCGCGAAACGAACATCGGCCGCGAAGCTCGGCGGGCCGCGCCGGATCTTCTCGTCCGCGCCCCACGACACCCGCGACAGGATCGGCGGCGCGACCGTCGCAGCGGGCACCCTCAGCGGGATCCGCGTCTCCGGGCTCCAGACGAGGTGCGCCCGAACACGAGTCACGGTCCCGATCGCGCGCGCCTGAAGGCGGTCGGACTCGCCGACCCACCACGGGTTGCCGATCCTCCAGCCCGTCAGGCGCCGCTCCGGGGAGGTCGCATCCGGTCCGTCCTCGTCCTCCGGTGCGCCCTCGCGCCATGGGCTCCAGTGGCCGCCGGTCGAGCGCGTTCGGAAGATGACTTTCCCGGAGCCGCGCCAATGGACTCCGGCGAGCGTGAACCGCGCGTTTCGAGCTGACGCGAACGTGCGCTCGTCCTGTCGCACGAGCTCGATGGTCGCGACGGGCTCGCTCGGAGCCGCGAGCGCAGCCGGCGCTGCGGTCAGCGCGACAGTGGTGGCGGCGATGAGGACGAGGAGGCGGCGCACGAGAGCTCCAGGGTGACCCGTACTGACTTCGCGGACAAGAGCGCAGAACCTCCGCTGATAGAATCCTTACACCGGTGCCAGGCGCTTGTTTGCGGGGGTTTCTCGCCCTTTCGCTTCTCGGAGCGCTTGTGGCAGTGCCGGGCGTGCGTGCACAGGACGGCTCGAACCGCGTCCTCGCCGTGCACCTTGCGAACGACATCAACCCGGTCACGCAGGAGTTCGTCGAAGACGCCGTCGACCGTGCAGAGGAAGGGGAATACGCGGCAATGGTTCTCGTCCTCGACACGCCCGGCGGGCTCGCCTCCTCCATGCGCGGCATCGTCAAGCGCTTCCTTGCAGCCAAGGTGCCCGTCGTCGTCTACGTCGCCCCCCCGGGATCGAGCGCAGACTCCGCCGGAGCCGTCATCACGATGGCCGCCGACGTCGCTGCGATGGCGCCGCAAACGAACATCGGCTCGTCGACGCCCATCTCGCTGAGCGGCGAGGACATCTCAGAGGATCTCCGGCGCAAGATCGTCAACGACGCTGCCGCCTATGTCGGAGAGCTCGCCCGCGAGCACGACCGTAATGTCGCAGCCGCGCGAGACATGGTCACCAAAGCGTCGAACTACGGCGCGCGCGAGGCGAAGGAGATCGGCCTCGTCGAGGTCATCGCGCCGACCCTTCCCGTGCTGCTCGGCAAGATCGACGGGATGAAGACCGTTCCGAAAGGCCTCGTGCTCGAGACCGCGGGAGCGCAGATCGAGGACGTCGAGATGAGCTTCTGGCAGCGGGCCCGGGATCTTCTCGTCGACCCGAACCTCATCACGCTCATGCTCTCGATCGGCCTCATCGGGATCGTCGTCGAGCTCTGGAACCCAGGTCTCGTGTTCCCAGGAACGGTCGGCGCGATCTCGCTCATCCTCGGGCTCTACGGCCTGCAGGTACTCCCCGTCTCCCTGGCCGGGCTCTTCCTCATGCTCTTCGCGGCCGGCTTCTTCATCGCCGAGGCCTTCGTACCCACACACGGCGCGCTCTCGTTAGCCGGCGCGATCATGTTCGTCCTCGGTGCGCTCATGCTCTTCGACCCGGCAGGTGACGCCTACCAGGTGTCGATGCCTGTCGCGATCGGGATTGCCGCGAGCCTCGCGCTGCTCATTGGCTTCGCGATGACGCGAGCGCTCCGCGCGGCGCGTATGCCCGCGGCGGTCGGCGTTCAGGGAATGGTGGGCAACGAGGCGGTCGTGCGCCAGGACGGGATGGTGCAGTTGAACGGGGAGCTCTGGCGGGCGCGAAGCTCCGAAGGGGCGGCGCTCATCCCCGGCGAGCATGTGCGCGTGGAAGAGGTCGAGGACGACCTCCGTCTGGTCGTAGGATCCATGTCGACACCAACCCGGGAGGAGCCCCACTGATGGATGTGTCCGCCGGCCTGATCGTGCTCGTCGTAGTACTCGTCATCGGCGTCCTCTTTCTCTTCGCGGCGGTCAAGATCGCCCGTGAGTACGAGCGTGGCGTCATCTTCCGGCTCGGCCGGCTCCTGCCTCACCCCAAGGGCCCGGGTCTCTTCCTGCTCATCCCGATCGTCGACCGGATGGTCAAGGTCGACCTGCGCACGGTGACGCTGAACGTCCCCCCGCAAGAGGTCATCACCAAGGACAACGTCCCGGTTCGTGTCAACGCCGTCGCTTACTTCCGGATCGTCGATCCGAACAACGCCATCACGCAGGTCGAGAACTACATGGTCGCGACGTCGCAGATCGCCCAGACGACGCTGCGTTCGGTGCTCGGCCAGCACGTGCTCGACGAGCTGCTCTCCGAGCGCGACAAGATCAACGCCATCCTGCAGGCGATCATCGACGAGGCGACCTCACCATGGGGGATCAAGGTCTCCGTCGTCGAGGTGAAGGACGTCGAGATCCCGGCGAGCATGCAGCGCGCCATGGCGCGCCAGGCCGAGGCCGAGCGCGAGCGGCGCGCGAAGGTCATCTCGGCAGAGGGCGAGTTCCAGGCCTCCGAACGGCTGAAGGACGCTGCCGCGATCATGGCGCAGGAGCCGATCACCGTTCAGCTGCGCTATCTGCAGACGCTGCTCGAAATCGGCGCGTCGAACAACTCGACCGTCGTCTTCCCGATCCCGATCGACCTGCTCACCGCACTCTCGAACGCGGCGAAGGGCGGTGGGGCTCAGTCCTGAGGCTCGTAGGGCGGCGTCGGCTCGGCGCCGCCCGGACCGTCGCCCGCGACGGACTCGCCTGCCTCGTCTTCGTCGTCAGACCCGACGACGGGCGCAAGTGTCGCGACCTGCTCGCTTTCGCGTAGGCGCATGACGATGACGCCCTGCGTCGCCCGCCCGGCACGGCGGATACCGTCGACCGGGATCTTGATGACCGTGCCGCCGTCCGAGATCAGCATGACCTGGTAGCCGTCGCGGACGATCCGGGCGCCGGCGAGCCGTCCCTTGCTCTCGACGAGCTGCACCGTCTTCACACCCATCGTCCCGCGCCCCTTGACTGGGTAGTCGCCGACACGCGTGCGCTTCCCGTAGCCGTTCTGGGTCACGACGAGGAGATCTGCCTCGTCGTCGGCGATGTCGAGCTCGATGACCTCGTCGCCTGCACGGAGCTTCATGCCTGCAACGCCTGACGTGTCCCGCCCCATCGCACGCGCCTGCTTCCCGTGGAAGCGAACGGCCTGCCCCAGGCGCGAAACCATCAGGATGTCGTCGCCCTCGCCGGCCAGCCGCACGCCGATGAGCTGGTCGTCCTCGCGGAGCTTGATCGCAATGATCCCGTCGGCCTTGAGCGGCGTGTTGTACGCGGCGAACAGCGTCTTCTTGACCATGCCTTTGCGGGTTGCGAAAACGAGATACTTCGCTTCCTCGAAGTTGCGTGTCGCGATGACGGCCTGGACGTCTTCGTCCTGGCGGAACGGAAGAAGATTGACGATCGCGCGGCCCTTCGACTGCCGGGAGCCGAGCGGAAGCTCGTGCACCTTCAGCCGGTAGACCTTCCCGACGGTCGTGAAGAAGAGGATGTAGTCGTGGGTCGACGCGACGAACAGGTGCTCGATGTAGTCCTCGTCCTTCAAGTCCATGCCCATGACGCCGATCCCGCCGCGCCGTTGCTCGCGGTACGAGGTCACCGGTAGCCGCTTGATGTAGCCGGACTTGGTGATCGCGATGACCATGTCCTCCTCCGCGATCATGTCTTCCAGCTCGAGGTCGGTATCGCCCGCGACGATCTCCGTGCGCCGCTCGTCGGTGCGGCCGTAGATCTCCTTGAGCTCGAGCAGCTCCTCCTTGATCAGGGCGGCGATCCGCGACTCGTCGCCGAGGAGCACGCGGAGCTCCGAGATGCGCTCCTGGAGATCTGCGTACTCGTCCTCGACACGCTTGCGCTCGAGCCCCGTCAGAGCTCGCAGTCTCAGATCCAGGATCGCCTGCGCTTGCAGCTCGCTGAGACCGAACCGCTCGATCAACCCCGTCCGAGCCTCGTCGGCGTCGTCGGACGCGCGAATCAGCTGAATGACCTCGTCGAGATTGTCGAGCGCGACGAGGTAGCCCTCGAGGACGTGTGCGCGGGCGACTGCCTTCCGCAGTTCGAACTGCGAGCGCCGCGTCACCACCTCCCGCTGGAAGTCGAGGTAGTAGCGGACGAACTCGAGGAGCGACAGCGTCCGGGGCACGCCGTCGACCAGAGCGACGGCGTTGTAGCCGAACGTCGTCTGGAGTGACGTGTGCTTGAAGAGCTTGTTCAGCGCGACCTGTGGCACCGCCTCGCGCTTCAGCTCGATCTGGACGCGCATGCCCGTCTTGTCGGAGTAGTCCTGGAGGTCGGAGACCTCCGTGATCACCTTCTCGCGGACGAGGTCGGCGATCTTCGAGATCACGCCGCCGTCCCCTCCCTTCTTCACGCCATACGGAAGCTCCGTGACGATGATCGCGCTCTTGCCCCCCCGCAGCTCCTCGATGTGCGCTCGGGCGCGCATCACGATCCGTCCACGGCCGGTTCGATATGCGTCGCGGATACCCGACCGACCCACGACGATGCCGCCGGTCGGAAAGTCGGGGCCTTGTACGAACTTCATGAGATCCTCGACGCTCGCCGTGGGCTTGTCGATGAGCGCGACGACCGCGTCGATCGTCTCGGCGAGGTTGTGCGGCGGAATGTTCGTGGCCATCCCCACCGCGATGCCCGTCGATCCATTGACGAGCAGGTTGGGGAAGCGCGACGGGAGGACCTGGGGCTCACGACGTGACTCGTCGTAGTTCGGGCCGAAGTCGACCGTGTCGGAGTCGATGTCGCGGAGCATCTCAGTCGCAAGCTTCGCGAGGCGGCACTCGGTGTAGCGCTCGGCGGCCGGCGGGTCGTCGTCGATCGAGCCGAAGTTCCCCTGCCCGTCGACGAGTGGGTAGCGGAGTGAGAACGGCTGCACGAGGCGAGCGATCGCGTCGTAGATCGAGCTCGAATCGTGCGGGTGGTACTTTCCCATGACGTCGCCGGTGACGCGAGCGCACTTCACGTACGGCCGGTTGGGCTGGTGCCCGGCGTCGTGCATCGCCCAGAGAATCCGCCGATGAACGGGCTTGAGGCCGTCGCGGACATCCGGCAACGCTCGTCCGACGATCACGCTCATCGCGTAGTCGAGATAGCTCGAGCGCATCTCCTGCTCGAGCTCGCGCGGCTCGATTCGTCCCGCTCCCAGCGGCTCGACGACGTCAGACATGGCCCGAAGACCTTTCCGGGTTTGTGCGTGCACCACTGCCCACGGCCGGAGGCCGGCTCAGCCGGCCGGGAGGCCAAGTGCGGTCGATCAGTCCGCCGCGGTGAAGGAGGGGGCCCGCGGGGGAACCATGGGT
>Ga0209108_10001277_pt1 | contig 14586 bp, 15 predicted proteins | sample Rifsed10ft1_FD_184003 | JGI IMG/M metagenome (GOLD analysis project Ga0209108, IMG submission 184003) | Soil microbial communities from Rifle, Colorado, USA - sediment 10ft 1 (version 2) | ecosystem: Environmental > Terrestrial > Deep subsurface > Rock core/Sediment | place: Rifle, Colorado...
GCGCGGCTGGAGGCGGAGCGGCTGCGGACAGTGCTGCGGGGCTTCGGATTCGCCGACCTGAGCGGCCTCGAGGAGGCGCTGCGCCGCTACGCCGAGGTGGACAGGCTCGCTCACGCCCGCAGCCTGAAGACGCTGCGCGAGAGACTGGGCAAGGACATCCTGCGCCGCGTCCTGCGGGACGCGGGCTTCGCGCTGACGCCGGCCCAGGCGCTGGCGGCCGCGCGGGCGCAGTGGCTGGGCTTCCCTGCCTACGGCTGGCGCGCCTACCCCGACGCCACGGAGACGCTGCGGGCCCTCAAGGAGCGCGGCTTCAGCGTCGCCATCGTCAGCAACGGCAGTCACGGCGTCGACTTCTGGCGGCAAGACCTCGAGGAGTTCGGCTGGCTCGCCTACCTGGACGCCATCTTCAGCTCCGGCGACCTCATCTGGCGCAAGCCGCACCCACTGCTGTTCGAGCGCGCCCTGGAGGCGCTGGGCGTTTCGCCCGACGAGGCGCTGATGGTCGGCGACATGGTCGAGATGGACGTCGCCGGCGCCAAGGCGCTGGGGATCACCGCCGTCTGGAAGCGCAACGGCCAGCCGCTGCCGCCTTCGGCCGATGCCGACTACACGATCGACCACCTCGGCGAGCTGCTGGCGCTGCCGGCGCTCTCCTAGCGCCCGCGCAGCGCCGCGGCGTGCGCCTGTAGCTCGAGTGCGTCGTCCAGGGGCGCCAGCGTGGCCTCGCCGTAGCGCCGCTCCAGCGCCAGGCTGATCAGCCGGTCGGCGAAGGCCGGGTTCTTGGGCAGGAGCGGCCCGTGCAGGTAGCTGCCGAAGGCGTTGCGATAGCGCGCGCCCTCGAAGCCGCTGGCGCCGTCGTTGCCGTAGCCGTGCACGACGCGCGCCAGCGGCTCGACGCCCGGCCCCAGATACGTCCGGCCGCCGTGGTTCTCGAAGCCGACGAGCGTGTAGTCCTCCCACTCGGCCACCAGGTTGCCGATGAGCCGCTTCGCGCCGGCGCCCGGGTGCAGCGTGTAGAGGTCGAAGACGCCGGCGCCGGCCAGCTCCTCGCCCGCCGCGCCGCGATAGAACCGCCCCGCCAGCTGATAGCCGCCGCAGACGCCGAGGAAGACGGCGCCGTCCTCAACCGCCTCGCGCAGAGCGGCGCCCTTCGCCTGCGTCAGGTCGGCCGCTACGACGCGCTGCTCGCGGTCCTGAGCGCCGCCTATGAACAGCAGGTCGAAGGCCTCCGGCTCCAGCCCCTCGCCCAAGTCGAGGCTCGTCACCTGCAGGTCGATGCCGCGCAGGCGACAGCGGCGCTGCAGGCAGGTGATGTTGCCGCGGTCGCCGTAGACGTTCATCAGCGACGGGTAGAGGTGGCCGAGGCGGAGGGTGGGCTCGCTCATTGCTGCCAGAAGGGGGCGCGGCCGGCGCGCCTCGCCAGGAGCTCGCGCAGCGTGAGCATCGCGGTGTAGGTGGGCACGGCGCTCAGACAGGCGCCCGCCGGCGTCGCCGCCAGCGCCGCCTCCAGCGCTTCGCCGATGTCCGGCTCGACCTCGATCGTCGTCTCGTCCCAGTCGGCGTACTTCAGGCGCAGCGCCAGGTCAGCGGCCCGCGTGCCGCTGACCACCACCGCCTCGAAGCGTCCGGCCGCGACCTCGAAGTCGGCGTCCCAGACCCAGGAGACGTCGCGGCCGTCGGCGATGCCGTCGTTCAGGGCGAGAAGCGCCGTCTTTCGCCCCGGGTCGAGGAGCAGCGTCTGCAGCACCTGGTTGAGGCCGGCCGGGTTCTTGGCCAGGAAGAGCTCGACGCGCCGGCCGTCCACCTCGAACGCCTCCTGGCGGCCGAAGGCGGCGGCCGCCGCGGCGAGGGCGTCGGTGACGGGCGCCTGCGGCAGGCCGAGGGCGCTGGCGGCGGCCGTCGCGGCGAGCGCGTTGTAGACGTTGTACAGCCCGCCGAGGCCCATCTCAACATTGGCGCGGCCGGCTGGCGATGCGAGGACGAAGCGCAGGCTGCGGCCGTCCTTCAGGTTGACCTTGCTGGCCGAGACCTGGGGCTTCGGCCGGGCGCGGCCGCAGGCCGGGCAGCGCCAGCGACCAACGTGGCCGAAGTAGACCGCGTCGTACTCCAGGCGGGCGCCGCAGACGCAGCTCAGCGAGTCGCTGGCGTGCTCCAGGTGGCCGCGGTCCAGCTTCTTGTCGTCGACGCCGAAGTAGGTCACGTTGTCGCGCCCTTCGCCCAGCGCGGCGACGGCCGGGTCGTCGGCGTTGAGGACGAGGGCCAGGCGCTGCCCTGAGCTTGTCGAAGGGCCCTGCCCTGAGCCTGACGAAGGGTCGGCGGGCGCCCGCGCCAGCGCCTGGCGCCAGCGGGCCGCGACGGCGTCGACCTCGCCGTAACGGTCGAGCTGGTCGCGGAAGAGGTTCGTGAAGACGGCAGCGCGGGGCCGCAGCTCGGCGAGCGCCAGGGGCAGCGTCGCCTCGTCCACCTCGAAGACGCCGAGGCGCCGCTCGCCGTCGTCGAGGGCGCCATCGTGGCCGGCGGCGAGCGCCAGCGTGGAGGCGAGGCCGCGCATGAGGTTGGAACCGCTGGCGTTGACGAGGGGCGAGAGGCCGGCGGCGCGCGCCATCTCGCTCAGGAGGCGCGTCGTCGTCGTCTTGCCGTTGGTGCCGGTGACGAGGACGCAGCCCTGGCCGAGCCCGCGCGCCAGGTCGTGGACGAGGCCGGGGTTGAGGCCGAGGCCGACGAGGCCGCTTATCGCCGTGCCGCCGCCGCGGCGCAGGCGGCGGCTGGCGAGCGCGGCCGTCTTCGCCGCCCAGACCGATGCGAGGGTGCGCGCCCGGGCCATGAGGCGCCGGCTAGCCGGCGAGGCCGGGCTGGGGGATGAGGTTTCGCGCCAGGATGCGCAGCAGCGTCTCCTTGCTCACGACGCCGACGACGCGCCCTTCCGAGACGACGGGCAGGTGCCAGACGGCGTCCGCCTCCATGCGCTGCAGGAGGCTGGCGCCGTCCTCGCGCGGGGCGGCCACCGGCACGTCCTGGGGGCGCAGCATCACGTCGCCGGCGCTCTTCGTCAGGCGCTCGTCGTCGCCCACGGGCGCCACCTCCTTCTCGGTCAGCACGCCCACGACGCTCTCGTCCGGGTCTGAGACGAAGAAGATGAAGCGCCGTCCGCCGCGGTTCGCCAGGTAGCGCAGGCGCTCTTCGCGGCCGGCCGTCTCCAGGTCGGGCGTCATGATCTCCTCGGCGCTGTAGCGGGCCAGCGTGTCGAGGATGCGCGCCTGGTACCAGCTCTGGCGCGCCGAGGACTCCAGGAAGAGGCCGAGGATGATGAACCAGACGCCGCTCCAGGGGTCGATCCAGCGCAGCAGGCCGAAGAACGCGAAGGCGCCGATGAACATGAGGGAGTAGCCCAGGGCGCGGCCGGCGAGCGTCGCCAGGCGCGTGGCGCGGTGCAGGTTGCCGCTCACGCCCCAGAGGAGCGCGCGCAGAACGCGGCCGCCGTCCATCGGGAAGCCCGGCGCCATGTTGAAGCCGGCGACGATGAGGTTCATGAAGAACAGCCACTCGACGACGATGGCGAACGGCTTCTCCTCCGACCGGCCCATCGCTGACCAGGCGCCGAAGAAGACGCCGGCGATCGCCAGGCTGGTCAGTGGCCCGATGATCGCCATGGCGAACTCGTGCAGCGGCCGCTTCGCCTCGCCGCCGATCTGAGACACGCCGCCGAAGATGAAGAGCGTGATGCTCCGCACCGGGATGCCCTGCTTGCGCGCCACCATGCTGTGCGCCAGCTCGTGCAAGAGGATGGAGAGGAAGAAGACGATGCCGCTGCCCAGCGCCATCACCCAGTGCAGCGCCTCATCGTCGCGGTGGGGTGAGCGCGGCGGGATGACCTCTGGGTAGAAGCGCAGGGCGAGCATCGTCGTGACGAAGGCGAGCGTCAGCAGCCAGGACGCGTTGACGACGATGGGTATGCCGAAGAAGCGGGCGATCTGAAAGCTGCCGTTCACGATTGCGTCTAGTCTAGCGCGCCGCGGGAGCCCTTGCTACGCGACACCAATCCGAAGGCCAGGCTTCAGCCTGGCCGGCATTCGAACGGGAGGTCCATAGAGGGTGCGCCGTCAACGATTCGTCGAGATTCTTCGCGGAGTCTACCCTGAGCGAAGCCGACGGGCTCAGAATGACATGGAAAGCGTAGCGCCGGCCAAACGGAGCAGGCCTAGTGCAGCTTCGAATGCTCTGTACCTGCCCGCGCGTACCACTACTTCAGCCTGCGCAGCAGCGATGAGTTGATCACCACCGATAGCGAGCTTAGCGCCATCGCCGCCGCCGCGATGATCGGGTTGAGCAGCCCGGCCGCGGCGATCGGTATGCCGACGCTGTTGTAGATGAAGGCCCAGAACAGGTTCTGCTTGATCTTCCGCATCGTCGCGCGTGAGAGGCGGATGGCCGTCGCGACCTCGCGCACGTCGTCCCGTACGAGGATGATGCCGCCCGTCTCCTTGGCCACGTCGGCGCCGGAGCCGATGGCGATGCCGATCGTCGCCGTCGCCAGCGCCGGCGCGTCGTTGATGCCGTCGCCGACCATGGCGACGACCTTCCCCCGCGCCTGCAGGTCGCGGATGATGTCTGCCTTGTCTGCCGGCAGCACCTCGGCGATGACCTCGTCGATGCCGACCTCGCGGGCGATGGCCTCGGCCGTGCGGCGGTTGTCGCCGCTGAGGAGGATGAGCTGGACGCCTTCGGCGCGCAGCGAGGCCACGGCCTCCTTCGCCTCCGGCTTCAGCGTGTCGGCCACGGCGATGACGCCGAGGATCTCCTGCTTCGTGCCCAGGAGCATCGCCGTCTTCGCCTCCTGCTCCAGCCGGTCGAGGTGGGGCTCGGCGGCGCCGAGGTCGACGCCGCCCTCGGCGAAGAGGCGCCGGTTGCCGAGGCGCAGCGTCTCGCCATCGACCTCGGCCTGCACGCCGCGCCCCGGCAGCGCCTCGAAGGCGCTCACCGCCGGCAGGGGGATGTCACGGTGAGCGGCCGCGCGCAGGATCGCCTGGGCCAGCGGATGCTCCGACCCCCGCTCCAGCGCCGCCGCCTTCGCCAGGACATCGGCCTCGCCGAGGCCGCCCAGCGGGATGACGTCCGTCACGTTGGGCTCGCCGCGCGTCAGCGTCCCCGTCTTGTCGAAGACGACCGTCGTGAGCTTCTGCGCGACCTCCAGCACCTCGCCGCTGCGGATGAGGATGCCCTTCTCGGCGCCCTTGCCGACGCCGACCATGAGCGCCGCCGGCGTGGCGATGCCGAGGGCGCAGGGGCAGGCGATGATGAGCACGGCGATGAAGGACAGTAGCCCCTGCGGGAAGTCGCCGGCGAGAGACCAGCCCACGAACGCCGCGATGGCGACGAGGACCACCGACGGCACGAAGAACTGGACAACCTGGTCGGCGAGGCGCTGGATGCGCGCGCTCCCCGCCTGCGCCTCCTCGACGATGCGGATGATCTGAGACAGCGCCGTGTCGGCGCCGACCTGCGTCGCCTCGAAGCGCAGCTGGCCCGTCTGGTTGACGGTGCCGCCCAGCATCTGGTCGCCGGGCTTCTTCTCCACCGGCATCGACTCGCCGGTGAGCATTGACTCGTCCACGGCGGAGAGCCCGTCGATCACCCTGCCGTCGGTCGGTATCTTGCCGCCCGGCCGGACGACGACGACGTCGCCCAGCTGCACCATCTCGGCCGGCACCTCCGTCTCGACGCCGTCGCGGACGACGGTGGCCATCGGCGGCCGCAGGTCCATGAGCTTTCGCACCGCCGCCGACGAGCGCGTCTTGATCGCCTCCTCCATGTACTTGCCGACGAGGACGAAGGCGATGATCACGGCCGAGACCTCGAAGTAGACGTTCCTCTCCTCCGTCGAGACTGGAAGCGCCTCCGGCCAGAAGACGACGAATGTGCTGTAGACGTAGGCGGTCGTCGTGCCAAGGGCGACGAGGAAGTCCATGTTGATGGCGCGGCTCTGGATGGCGGCCCAGGAGCCCTTGTAGAAGCTCCAGCCGCCGATGAACTGGACCGGCGTGACGATGATGAACAGCCAGCGGCCCCAGGTGAGCCAGGGGAGGGCCGGGATGGGCGCCCAGGTGACGATGGTGGCCCCGGCCGCCAGCGCCAGGAACGCCGCGGCGCGCAGGATCGCCAGGACGAGCACGCCGGTGAGGGCGATGCCCAGGCGCCGGCGCATCGCCTTCAGCTCCGCCTCCGGCGACTCGAAGGCCTTGACGCAGTTGATGCTGCAGAAGTAGTAGGTCCGGCCCGCCTGCTCCAGCCGCAGCGGCGTCGCCTTGCTCACGACCATGCCGCAGATCGGGTCCTTGGCGGTGCCATGGTCACCCTTCGTCGGCGCGGGGCCTTCGCGGACTGCTGTGCTCGTCTGCATCGTTCTCCTCCCCTCAGCGCCCGGCGAGCTCGTAGAGGTCGAGCAGCTCGCCGACAACGGCGTCCTCGCGTCCCTCCTTGATGCCCTGCACGACGCAGCCCTGCAGGTGGTTCTCGAGGATCAGCGCCTCCAGCTTCTCGATGGCGCGGCGCACGGCGTAGGTCTGCTTGAGGACGTCGACGCAGTACTTGTCCTCCTCGATCATACGCCGCACCCCCTGCAGGTGCCCCTCGATGTAGGCGAGGCGGCGCAGCACCTCCGGCTTCGCGGCGGTGCTCACGGGCGCGCGGTCTGCGGTCTCGTTCATCTCAACCCCCTGGCCATGGGTTTACGCTTCCTTGAACCTGGTAGGCGTGTTCCCAGCTTGAGACCCCCCACAGGGGGGTCTGCGCGAATAGCGTAGCAGACCTGTCAAGAGAGGGTGAGGGGACGGGGGACGGGGCCTTGTTACTTGTTACCTGTTACTTGTTACTCACAAGCCCGTGCGCCCGCAGCGCCGGGATCAGCTCCTGCAAGCCGTCGATACGCGCCTCCGGCCGGACGCCGTCCCGCGTCCTGGCGCCGAGCTGCACGGCGAAGAGGCCGGCCGACTGGGCGCCGAAGACGTCGTTGTGGGGGCTATCGCCGATAAAGGCGCAGGCCGCCGCGTCCCTGCCCAGGGCGTTGAGTGCGCACTGGAAGACGCGCGCGTCCGGCTTCGCGATCTGCAGCTCGTCCGAGAAGACGAGGACGTCCAGGTGCGGCGTCAGGCCGTGGTAGTCGAGCAGCGCCCGCAGATGGGGCGCCGTCGTGAAGCCCGCGTTGGAGACGAGGCCGGTGCCGAGGCCCAGCGCCTTGAGCGCCGTCAGCGTCTCGATGGCATGCGGCGCCAGGCTCGGCGCCAGCTCGGGGTGAAGCATGGTGATGACTTGTTCCAGCGCCGGCAGGGCGGCCGCGGGCGGCCGGCGGCCCGCCGACTTCGCCAGCTCGTCGCCGAAGAGGCCGGCGCGGCTCGTCGTGTCGCGGCCGATGTCGTGCAGGTCGGTCAGGCCGCGCGACGTGGCGTCCAGCGTTGCCAGGATGACGTCGTAGGCGACGTCGAGCCCGTGGGCTGCGAGCGCCTCCCGGACGCGCTGCGTGCGCCAGGCGCGGCGCGGCGCCGCCCGCTCCGGCGTGTCGCGGATGAGCGTCTCCCAGAGGTCGAAGAGGACTGCTTGCAGGGTCATGCCGGAAAAGAGAGAGCGGGCCTTGCGCCCGCTCTGGTGTCCGTTCCTCTCAGCCGCTACGAGACGGGCGCGGCCAGCGACGTGCCGCACTGGCTGCAGTGCTTCGCGCTGACGGGGTTGAGGCTGCCGCAGCTGGAGCACTTGACGGCGGCGACGGTTTCGCCGGCCGAAGGCGTCTCGGCGGACGCGCCGGCGGCGCTCTCCTCCGCCTCTTCCTCTTTGACGTTCTTGCGGAACTCGCGGATGCCTTTGCCGAGGCCGGCGCCCAGGTCCGCGACGCGCGAAACGCCGAACAAGAGCACGATTGCGATGATTATCAGCCCGAGCTCCATTGGCCCGAGCCCAAACGGCCCCGCTGCTAGCATGCGAGCACCCCCCGCACCCTCAAGTACGACTAGACGATAACATCGGGATTGGGGCCCGTCAAACGGCTTGCGCCGGGCACCAGGCTGCCGGCCACTGGCGTGGCGGCATTAGGCTGCCGCGCTCGGGAAGGCGCCTGCCGCCGCGGCCGGTGACGACGTGCAAGGCACGAGCGGGGTGCAGGGGCGCAGCCCCTGACGGGGAGTCTGAGGGGTGTCCCCTCAGAAAGCTCTCTCTCTCTAAGCGCGGAGCAGACAAGTCCGCAGGACGCAGGATGCGCAGCCTGCCAGCGGTCATAGGAAAGGCGCTCGAAGGCGCCCTGGGTCAATGCGACGAAACGCTAAACGACCCTCTCGACGAAGACCTCCATGACGCCGCCGCAGATCTTGTCCTCGCCCTCCGTCGACTCCGTCAGGTCGACGACGACGAGCTTCGGCTTGCCGGTCTCGAGGACGTCCATGGCGGCCTGCCAGACCTCCGCCTCGCCGCAGCCGCCGCCGATCGTGCCGCAGAAGCTGCCGTCCGGCCGCACGGCCATCTTCGCGCCGGGGCGCCGCGGCGTGGAGCCGCGCGAGGCGGCCACCGTCGCCACGGCCAGCGGCTTGCCGGTCTCCAGCGCCTTCTCGATCTCGTTGAACACTTCGTCCTGCATTACGGTTCTATGATATCAGCCGGCGTCGGCCGTCTCCAAGGCTCTATGTGTCTTTGCGAGGCCCTTCGCAGAAGGGCCGTGGCAATCTCTGGCGAAGCCTCAAAGATTGCTTCGTCGCGGAGCCTGTCCTGAGCGAAGTCGAAGGGCTCCTCGCAGCGACAGATGGGGGCCAGTGAGCCTTAGCGGGACGTCTTCCAAATCGTGCCGCTGGGCGTGTCCTCCAGGACGATGCCGAGCTCGGCGAGAGCGGCGCGGATGCGGTCCGCGAGGGCGTACTGCTTCGCCTGGCGCAGCTCGCGGCGCAGGGCCACTAGGTCTGTAATCGCATTGTGAGCCGTGACGGAGTCATCGCCGATGTCAAGACTACGTAGGCGTTCTGCTACATCGGGTTGAGTGGTTATAGCTGCCCCAGCTAGTTCGCTTACAAGATGTCGTAAACCCGCGATCAGCTCGGCTGACAGGGCTGGCGTTACGCGTACTATTGGTGGGAAAGTCGCGATCTTCAACTGCGCCGTACCTGGCACGACAGTTACGCCCCGTGTCTCTAGCCTTAATCCCAGCACGCCGGCCAGCTCGCGCAGCGTCGCCTGGCCGCCGGCGACCGGGCGGCCACCGTCGCGGGAGCGGTTGACCTCCCGCGCCAGGTCGAACAGGGCGGCGAGGGCCTGCGCAGTGTTGAGGTCGTCCTCCATCGCCGCGACGAAGCGCTCGCGGTAGGGCGCCGCGTCCACTGCCTCGCCGGCTCCCGTGTCCTTCGCCTCGACCGCGTTGCGCAGGCGCTCGGTGGCGCTGCGGGCGGCGGCGAGCGCCTCCTCGCTGTAGGTGAGGGGGCTGCGATAGCCGCTGCTCAGGACGAAGACGCGCAGCGCGTCGGCGCCGTAGCGGTCCAGCCCCTCGCGCATCGTGATCAGGTTCCCCAGCGACTTGCTCATCTTCTCCGCGCCAAGCTGGAGGAGGCCGTTGTGCACCCAGAAGCGCGAGAACGGCACCTGGTCCGTGTACGCCTCCGTCTGGGCGATCTCGTTCTCGTGATGGGGGAAGAGGAGGTCGAGGCCGCCGCCGTGGATGTCGATCTGCGGGCCCAGGTGGCGCAGCGACATGGCGGAGCACTCGATGTGCCAGCCCGGGCGGCCGGGCCCCCAGGGGCTGGGCCAGGAGGGCTCGCCCGGCTTCGCCGCCTTCCAGAGCGTGAAGTCCATCGGGTTCTCTTTGCCCTCCAGCGGCTCGATGCGGGCGCCGGCCACCATCGACTCGAGGCTGCGCCCGGAGAGCTTGCCGTAGTCCGCCTTGCGCTCGACGCGGTAGTAGACGTCGCTGGCCTCGCCGCCGCCCTTTGGCGGGCCGGCGTAGGCGTAGCCTTTGTCGACGAGGCGCTGGATCATCTCGACGATCGCCGGCACCTCCTGGGAGGCGCGCGGGTGGAGGTGGGCGGGCAGGATGTTCAGCTCGGCCGCGTCGCGCTCGAAGGCGGCGATGTGGCGCTCGGCGATGGTCGCCATCGGCACGCCATCCTGCTCGGCGCGGGCGATGAGCTTGTCGTCGACGTCGGTGTAGTTCTGGACGTGCCTGACGTCGTAGCCCTTGAACTCGAGGTAGCGGCGCAGCACGTCGAAGACGATGTAGCTCATGGCGTGGCCGAGGTGGCTCTCGGCGTAGGGCGTGATGCCGCAGACGTACATGAGGACGCGATTGTCGCGCGGCGTGAACTCCTCGACGCGGCCGCTCAGGGTGTTGTGGAGGCGCAACTCAGTACCCCTGGCGTGTCATTGCGAGCGAAGCGAAGCAATCTTTGACGGCACGGTGATGTCACCCGGCGCGCCAAAGATTGCTTCGTCGCTGCGCTCCTCGCAAAGACAGTGTGGCCGCGTCATCTACCGTACAGAAGCGACTACGAAGCTGAGCCGTGCCCGGCCGCAGCCGCCTGGCGGTGCTCGCCGAGCTGCGCCTCCAGCGCCGCGACCTGCGCCCGCAGCTCCTCGACCTTCTGGCTCAGCTCCTCGATGCGGTCCCACTCCGGGTCCGGCAGGCGGACGGTCGTGTCGTTGCCCGGGTCGTAGAAGGCGACGACCTTGCCCGGCACGCCGACGACGGTCGCGTAGGCCGGCACGTTGGTCACGACGACGGCGCCGGCGCCGATGCGCGCGTGCTCACCGACCGTGATGGCGCCGATGAGCTTCGCGCCCGCGCCGACGACGACGCCCTGGCCCAGCGTCGGGTGGCGCTTCTCGCGCCGGTTGCTGGTCCCACCCAGGGTCACGCCCTGCGTCAGGTGGCAGTCGTCGCCGATCTCCGCCGTCTCGCCGATGACGACGCCCATGCCGTGGTCGATGAACAACCCCTCGCCGATCTGGGCGCCGGGGTGGATCTCGACGCCGGTGAGAAAGCGGTTGAGGGCGGAAACGAGGCCGGGCAGAAGCGGCACGTTGGCCGAGTGAAGGCTGTGGGCGACGCGGTGCAGCTGGCGGGCGTGGAAGCCGGGGTAGTAGAGGACAACCTCCAGGCCGCTGCGCGCCGCCGGGTCGCGCTCTAGCGCCGCTCTAACGTCTCTACGGATGCTCTGGAGAATCGACATCGCCTGCCCTCCCGCAAATCGCTTCGTCCTTCGGGCGAAGGACGCCCGCCGTCTGGGTGTCCGTCCTTCCTGGGAAGGACGACACCCTAGAGACAGATGCAGCAGCCGAGCAGGCTTCGCGTCATTGACAGAGGTCAATATACCATAATGCTAACCGCGGGCCGCCTTGATCTCAGGCCGCGCGCTTTCTAGCATTACGTCGCCGAAAGCATGAGGCGACCGCTGAATGCTCCTTCCGTTCTCGGAAGGAGGAACGACGGGAGGATTCTATGTCAAGCGAATCAGTCTCCATCTCCGAGCCCGATAAGTCACTGGTCAGCCGGCACGTGTACCGGCTGACTCTGCGCGACGCCAGCGGCCAGCCTCTGGTCGGCAAGGAAGTGGTCGTCGCTCTGCAGGGCGACGGCAGCCTCGCGCCCGGCTTCAGCTCCAAGGAGGTGCGCCGCGAGATGGACGAGGCGGGCGCCGCCCTGGTGATGTGGTATCGACGCGGCATCTCCGGCCGCGACGTGAAGGCCGTGCTTTCTGTCACGGATGCTCCGCCTGACTCCTCCGTTGCTTTCGAGCGATTGTCCGACGAGAAGGCCGCGGAGCTGGACGGGCCGCGCATAAGCCACATCCGCTCGCGGCTGTACTAAGCCTCCTCCAGCAGCGCGATAGCCTGGACGGCGATGCCCTCGCCGCGGCCGATGGCGCCGAGGCCGTCCGTCGTCGTCGCCTTGACGCTGACCTGGCTCGTTTGCACGCCAAGGGCGCCGGCGAGGCGGCGGCGCATCTCCGCGACGTGCGGCGCGACGCGCGGCCGCTCGGCGATGACGGTGGCGTCGACGTTGACGATGACCAGGCCGGCGGCGGCGATGAGCTTCACGACCTGCTTCAGCAGGTCGATGCTGTCCGCGCCCTGTAGACGGGGGTCGCCGCTGGAGAAGTGCATGCCGATGTCGCCCAGCGCCGCGGCGCCGAGCAGGGCGTCGACGATCGCGTGGCTCAGGGCGTCGCCGTCCGAGTGGCCGGCGAGGCCTGTCTCGCCGTCGAAGAGCACGCCGCCGAGGACGAGCTTTCGCCCTTCCGCAAACGGGTGCACGTCGTAGCCCGTGCCGACCCTCATGGCGCCGACCAGTATAGGTCGTCTAGGCGGCGCCCGCCGCCAGCAGCGCTTCCGCCAGGCGCAGGTCGGCCGGCGTCGTCACCTTGAGGTTGCGCGGCGAGCCCATGACGACGCGCACCGGCTCGCCCAGCAGCTCGACGAGGGCGGCGTCGTCCGTCGCGTCTATCTCCGTCGCCTCGTGGGCGCGCAGGAGGAGCTCTGTCCGGAAGGCCTGCGGCGTCTGCGCCAGCCAGAGGCCCGCTCGCGAGACCGTGCTGCGCACCAGCCCCGCGTCGTCAGTGCGCTTCACGGTGTCGCTCACCGGCACGGCGCAGAGCGCGGCGCCCGTCTCGCGCGCGCCCGCCAGCGCCGCGTCGATCAGCGCCTTCGTCACCAGCGGCCGCGCCCCGTCGTGCACGACCACGTAGTCGCAGTCAGCGAGCGCATCGAGGCCGGCGCGCACGGAGTCGCGCCGCCGCTCGCCGCCGCGCACGACGCGCGCCTTCGGCGCCAGCTTGCCGATGAGGGCCCTAATCGCCGCCTCGTTCGCCTCGGACGCGACGACGACGAGGGCGTCGATGCCAGTGTGCGCCGTGAAGGCCTCGATGGCGTGCGCGATGAGGGGCCGCCCGCCCAGCGTCGCCAGCAGCTTGTCGGCGCCGCCCATGCGCTCGCTGCGCCCCGCCGCGAGGACGATGGCGCCAACCCCGACGCTACTCATGCACCGCCTCCGTCTGTCTTTTCGAGGGGCGCAGGCCCGAAGCAACCTTTGGCGCCGCTCGATGAGTCAAAGATCGCTTCGCTCGCAATGACAGGCATTGCTCACAGTACCTCGCTCGCAAGGCCGATGGAGAACGAGCCGCCGTAGGCGAGGAAGAGGTCCTTGACGATCTTGCCGCCGAGCGTCGCGATGAAGAAGCGCGCCGCCGGCATGCGCGAGGCCCCCGCCGCGGCGCCGGCGACGTCGAAAAAGGGGTTGGGGAAGGTCGAGAGGAGGAAGATCGTCGCGAAGCCGTTGCGCGCCATCCAGCCCTCGAAGCGGGCGTAGAGGCGCTGGCGGCGCACCAGGTCGGTGCCGGCGAAGCCGAGGCCGTAGCCGGAGAACTCGCCGATGGCGTCGCCGAGGCCGGCGACGAGGCCGACGAGCAGCGGCGCCGGCAGCCCGAGCACCGGGTCGAGGACGACGGCGCCGCCGAAGATCGCCACCGTGCTCGGCGTGGGCAGGATGATCGTCGCCGAGCCGGCCATGGCGATGAAGAAGATGCCGACGTAGCCCCAGTCCTTGAGGCGGTCGAGGTCGACGTCGAAGACTAAGTAGGCCAGCAGGTAAGCGGCGAAGAGGGCGGCCAGCGCGCCGACGATGGCGTACTCGACGCGGAGCCAGCCGGTGCGGGCGGATGCGGCGCGCAGCGCCTCGACGTCCTCCTCTACGGCCTCGATGGTCCCGGCGATGCGGTCGGTGCTCTCCGTCATCTCTCCCGCCTGTCGCAACCATGATAAATGGCGGCGCGACCGGGGAGCAGGGCTAGGACGAACGAGTGCTCTTGACAGCTCAACGATGAAAGAATAGGCTTGGCTCAGCTCGTTAGTGCTCAGGAGTCCTCGGGTGGGCGAAGACGAGGCCAAGCTGGATTATCGTGACCCGGAGTGGGTGGCTGAGCAGCTTGGTATCGACAAGAACACGGTCTACAAGTACCTGCAGGAGGGCAGCCTGCCCGGCCTGCAGCTCGGGCGCAAGTGGCTCGTCTCGGAGCGGCGGCTGGCCGAGTTCCTTGAGCGGGCGGAGCGGGAGCAGACGGAGCGTCGGCGCCAGGCGGCCGGCGGCGCGCCGCGGCCCTTCGCGGTGCCCCAGCGCCCGGCGATGCTCCACGAGCCGCGAGGCGATAAGCTAGAGGAGTAGACGGCCGGTTTGAGGGGGAGGAGACCATGAACGACGACACCTGGCTGAGCGGCATCGACTTCCGCTGGCAGAGCCCGGAGGCGCTGCTGCCGGCGTCGCTTCGCAACGTGATACCGGCCGTCGTCGAGACGACGCCGCGCGGTGAGCGCGTCTACGACATCTACTCCATGCTCCTGAAGGAGCGGATCATCTTCCTCGGCACGCCGATCATGGACCAGGTGGCGAACAGCATCATCGCCCAGCTCCTGCACCTGGAGCGGGAGGATCCGGAGCGCGACATCTCCCTCTACATCAACTCGCCCGGCGGCGAGGTGCACGCCGGCCTGGCGATCTACGACGCGATGCGCCTCAACCGCTGCGACGTCGCCACCTACTGCGTCGGCCTCTGCGCCAGCATGGCGACGGTGCTC
>Ga0209108_10001279_pt1 | contig 14561 bp, 15 predicted proteins | sample Rifsed10ft1_FD_184003 | JGI IMG/M metagenome (GOLD analysis project Ga0209108, IMG submission 184003) | Soil microbial communities from Rifle, Colorado, USA - sediment 10ft 1 (version 2) | ecosystem: Environmental > Terrestrial > Deep subsurface > Rock core/Sediment | place: Rifle, Colorado...
TGGCGCCGGCAACGGTCGACGCCGCCTTCGCGCGCCGAAAGGTCATCACGATCGACCGCAGCCGCGTGCCCGGGACGGCCGACCACGTCAACTTCCCGGTCCTCGTCAGCATCGCCAACGACAACAACCTGAAGGACACCGCCAACGGCGGTTTCGTCACGAGCGACCTGGGCCACGACATCCTGTTTCTCGGCGAGGACGCCGCGACCTGCGCCCCCGCCGCGGCGGGCTGCCGCGGGCCAAGGCATTGCCTCGTTCGGAGCATGGTATTACCATGCCAGCTTGCCCGCCTTCCCGATAGGCGGGCTTGCCGGAACTTGCGGGAGCGTCCTTGCGTTACCCATCCGGGTTTCATCCGTCCGCCCCAAGGAGCCACGGTTGTACACCGACACGGAGCTGGTGGAACGTTGCTTGAAGGGCGACGACATTGCCTGGGAGGAAATCGTCCGGCGGCACACCCAGCGCGTTTTCAATCTTTGCTATCGCTTCACCAGCAGCCGGGCGGAGGCTGAAGACCTTTCTCAGGACGTTTTTCTCCGCGTCTATCGAACGCTCAAAACGTACCGCGCGGCAGAAGGCAACCTGACCACCTGGCTCATGCGGGTGACTCGAAATCTTCTCATTGACCATTATCGCCGGACCAAGAAAGATCGGATCACGGACTCGCTTGAAGATCAGTTGGAGGGAGTCGAGCAGAAGGAGAGTGACGCGGCGTCGCCCGAACTTTTTGCCAGCCGAGCTGAGCTCAGTGAAAAGGTGCAAAGGGCCCTCGCCCGACTCTCGCCTGACCTCCGTGAAGCTGTGATTCTAAGGGACTTACAGGGCCTGGAATACGTTGAAATTCAAAGGGTTTTGGACATCCCCGAGGGTACGGTCAAATCACGGATCAATCGGGGACGAATTGAACTGGCACGGGTCTTGCAACAAATGGGCGTAGGAAAGCGTATAGAGGGTTAGAGGCTAACGAGATGCCTTCGAGCTGTGAACAATTCGAGACTGGGCTGAGCGAATACCTGGAAGGTCGGCTTTCCGCGGCTGACCGGGCTTCCCTGGCCGAGCATCAGGAAAGCTGCTTGCGCTGCCAACTTCTACTCAATCAGGCGGGATCGGCCATCGAGGCGCTCCACGCCATGGAAATGGCTGAGGCGCCGCCCCGTCTGGTCGAGAGGATCCTGACGGAAACGCTTGGTCCACGTCGTCAACCGGAAGGCTTTGGTTGGTTGCGCCCGGTGAGATGGCTCGGTTGGATGCGTCCGGTCCTGGAACCTCGCTTCGGCATGAGCCTGGCGGCGGCTTTGCTCTCCGCGACGTTCGTCTTTCACGCTCTGGGCGTCTCCCCGCGTGATTTGCGGGCAGCCGACCTCCATCCGGCGCAAGTCTATCGTAACGTCAATCGCCACTTGCACCTTGCCTACGCCCGTGGGGCCAAGTTCGTCAGTGACTTGAGGGTGGTTTACGAAATCCAGTCGCGGCTGCAGATTACCCAGCCGGAATCTGCCGTTCCTGCCCAGCCGCAGCCGGAAACCAAACCCAAGCCACGCGAACGCAATTCCGGCGTAGGCGGCAGCCAGCAACTCCTGGCGCTCTATTCGGCTGCCCAAAGGAGTGCTCAATGAAGTGCGCGATTCATAACGACGTGGAAGCGGTCAGGTACTGCCGCAGTTGCGGCAAGGCCCTCTGTGAGGAGTGCAAGCGCGACGTGCGCGGCGTCATTTATTGCGAAGATTGTTTGGCCGCTACCGTACTTGCTCCCCGGCCACCACTTCCCACGCCGGCCCCGGCTGTCCCCGGGGCACCCAATCCCGGCCTCGCCCTTGGTCTCAGTTTCATTCCCGGTGTCGGCGCCATTTACAACGGGCAATACTTGAAGGGGCTGGTTCACATCTTGATTTTCGGCGGGATCATCGCCCTTTTGAGCCAGGGGCCCAGCGAGGGGATTGCTGTCATCCTCGGGCTGGGCCTATCCGGTTTCATCGTTTACATGGTCGTGGACGCCTATCGGACAGCCAAGGCGAAGTGCGCCGGGATGCCGGTCGCCGATGATTGGGCGCTCGGGGGCACTGTCGCAGCCGGTCGGTTTCCCACCGGCCCGATCATTCTGATCGGCATCGGTGTGCTCTTTCTCTTGCAGAGCCTCGGCATTTTCGACCGCCTGTTTCACTTTTGGCCGGTGGCCCTGATTCTTCTCGGTGTGTTCCTGCTCATCAAGCGCATGAGCCCGGGTGGGCAATAAGGAGGCAGCCATGGCCGAGACACGTTGCACCTGCCCTTGTTGCACGGTCAGCTCGCTCACGTGGCCGATCCTTTTCATTGTTGCCGGGGTCCTCTTCCTGGTCGGCCAATTCAGCCACCGCTATGGCTTCGAGGACCTCTGGCCCATTTTGATTATTGCCCTCGGCCTGCTCAAACTGTTTGAAAATCTCGCGCCGCGAACGGGTCACATCTCCGGTTCGAGTCAAGGAGACCGGCAATGAGCAACGGCCAGGTTCGCCGCGGGTCTCTCTTCTGGCCGCTCTTTCTTATCGGCGCGGGTGCTTTCGTGCTCATCAAGCGGGCACACCCGGAATTGCCGATCGGCCAATTCTTTGGCCAGTATTGGCCCGTCCTTCTGATCGCGCTTGGCGCCATCCGGCTGCTCGAATATTTCCTTCGTCGCGGCGCCGTCGGCCCCGTCATTACTGGTGGGGAGATTTTTGCAATCGTCTTTCTCATCCTGTTGGGACTTGCTGCTGCGCACTATTACCGCAGCGACTGGGTGCGCCGCGGCTGGAAGATTGATCTGAGCGACCTCAACGTTTACCGCGATACCTTTGACTTCACCGAGCAGGTTACGCAGCCGCTCAAGGCAGGCGCCGCCGTAACGATCTCAAGCCCGCAGGGGGAGCTCGTCATCCGCGCCGGCGAAGCAGCGGAAGTGCGAGTGGTCGCCCGAAAGCGCATCGGGGCGGATCGAGAAGAAGAGGCCAAACGATTGGCGGATCAGGTGCACATGGGCGTTACCGAGACGCCGGCCGGGCTCGAAATCCGGCCCGAGTTTGACACCGGCGGGCACGGGCGCGTGAAGCGCGTGGACCTCGAGGTTACGGTTCCCGTCAGAACCGATTTGCAACTCTCAGCCCATCGAGGCGACATCCGTATCAACGGGATTCACGGGGCGATCCGTCTCAGTTCAAGGTTTGGCGACGTGGAATTGCAGGCGATCAAGGGCAAGACCGAAGTGGATCAATCTCGAGGCTCGATTCGGGCGGCCAATTTGGAAGGCAACCTTCGCATTGCCGGGCGCGGCGATGAGTTGGACCTGGCCGACATCGTGGGTGAAGTGAACATCCAGGGCGAATTCTTTGGCGAGATCAAGATCAAAAATGTCTCGAAGCTGACCCACTTCCTTTCCAGCCGCACCGATCTCTCCTCCGAGCGCATCCGCGGCGCGCTGCAAATGGATTCCGGCGACCTGCGCCTCATCAAGCCTGAAGGAGCCGTGAATCTTGTCACCCACAACAAAGACATTGAGGTCGAAGATTTTGACGGGCGGCTCCAGATTCAAAATCGCAGGGGCGATATTCGTCTTACCCCTCACCAATCCCTCCAACAGGATATTCAGGTGACGAACGAATCCGGCGACATTGAGCTCGTTCTGCCTGTCAACAGCTCCTTCCAGATCAATGCCGTCGCGCGTTCGAACGGAGAAATCGTGAGCGACTTTTCCGGCGAAAACCTCAAGCTCTCCAAAAGCGGCGCAACAACAACTCTGACCGGCCGCGTCGGCACTCGCGGCCCCCAGATCTCCTTGAGCACCACCTACGGCACCATCCGCCTCCGCAAAGAAGGCGAGACCTAGAGAAGAATGCCGGCCAGAGGCCGGCGCTACGTCGTCTGTTCTCATCCGCGTTCCACAACTTTTTCCAAACTCTCGTAGAAGCCCGGGAACGAAACGTCGGCGCACTCGCTGCCCAGAATGGTAGTGGGGCCGTCGGCGGCCAGGGCCGCGACGGCAAAGGCCATCGCCAGGCGATGGTCGCCTTGAGGGTCAATCTCCGCGCCGCGCAGTCGCTGTTTTCCCGGCACCTTGAGGCCGTCCGGACGTTCTTCCACGCTGGCGCCCATGCGACGGAGATTCGACGCGAGCAACGCAATCCGGTCGCTCTCTTTCACGCGCAGCTCCTGCGCGTCTCTAATCTCGATGCCCTGCTCGGCCGCTGTTCCCAGCACCGCCAATGCCGGCAGCTCGTCAATCATCGCGGGAACCATTTTCCCTTCAATCACGCCACCGCGCATGATGGGACCAGCCGAAACATGAAGGTCGCCGGCAAGCTCGCCATTTTCTTCGCCAAGCGTCATGATGCGCACCGCCGCCCCCATCTGGGCCAAGAAATCGAGCACCGCCGTGCGCGTGGGATTCAGCCCCACATTGTGCAGAACCAGATTGGTGTCCGGTAACAACAGCCCCGCCACGACGAAAAAAATCGCGGACGAAAGATCAGCCGGGCAAGAGAGTTTCCGGCCGAGCAAACGAGCGCGGCCGGCTACCGCGATCGTGCCTCCTCTCCTTTGAATCTTGCCGCCGAACTGCTGCCAGGCAATTTCAAGGTGATCGCGCGTCGGCACCGGCTCCTCCACAACCGTCTCGCCGTCGCAGAACAAGCCAGCCAGCAGAATGGCGGACTTTACCTGGGCGGAGGCTATGGGCAAGGCGTAGCGAATGGGGTGCAGAGGACGCCCGAAGATTTCAAGCGGCGCGAAATTTCCTTCCCGTGCCCGGATGGAAGCGCCCATTTGCGCCAAGGGTTCGATCACTCGCCCCATCGGCCGCCGGCTGAGCGATGCATCGCCAACGATCGCGGAATCAAACGGCTGCCCCGATAGGACGCCGGCCAGGAGCCGCATCGTGGTGCCGGAATTTTCGGCATCGAGCCTCACCGGCGGCGCTCGCCCCGATAGGATGGCGGCTCGCAAGCCACCGAGCCCGACCCCTTCGATCGCCACTCGATCGCCTTCCCTGCTCCAAGGGACTCCCAGCGCATGGAGGCAGTTCAATGTGGATTGGCAATCGCGGCTCGAGGAGAAATGCTCGATCTCGCTTTTTCCCTCGGCCAGAGCGGCTAGTATGGCGTAGCGGTGCGAGATAGACTTGTCCCCCGGCAGGTCAAGACTGCCGAGGATTCGCCTGGCGGGATAGATGACCTGGGTGCTCTTCGGCTCGGAGTGCATACGTCCCTGCGGGATCCGGAAGGAAACGCCCGGCGCGAGCGTGGCATGGGCCGTTTGCCGGCAAGGCCTGCGCATTGTTTCTCGAGCGAGCGCGCATCGGGCCAGCGCGTACCGGCTCGGTTACCAGGCCAAGGCTTTAAGGTTGTTCTTGTACCAATCGTAAGTAAGGCGCAGGCCTTTTTCAAAGTCCACTGCCGGCTCGTAGCCGAGCAGCCGGCGCCCCTTCGAAATATCGGCCAGCGAATCACGGATGTCCCCCGGCCGCTCGGCCTCATATTTCGCGCTAATCTTCCTCTCGGAGATCTGCGCCAGAATCTCAAGCGTCTCGTTCAGCGAATGGCGCCCGCCCGTGCCCACGTTGAAGACCTCTCCGGCCATCGTGCCGGGAGCAGTGGAAGCGCGCAAGGTGGCATCCACCGCGTTGGCGACGTAGGTGAAGTCGCGAGTTTGATTGCCGTCGCCATAAACCACCGGCGGCTCATCCTTCAGCACCGCAGTAATAAACTTCGAAAGCACCGCCGAGTAAGGCGAAGAGGGGTCCTGCCGCGGGCCAAAAATGTTGAAATAGCGCAAAGCCACCGCCTCCAGACCATACACCCGCGAAAAAACCTGGCAGTAGAGCTCGCCCGCGTATTTGGCAACGCCGTAGGGCGAAATGGGCACCGGCGGCATGGTCTCCACCTTGGGCAAGGTCTTGGTGTCGCCATAGGCCGAGGAAGAAGCCGCATAGACCAGCCGGCGAACCTTGGCATCGCGCGCCGCCAGCAGAACCCCCAATGTGCCGGTGGCGTTGACCCGGTGGGTGGTGTCTGGATCAGCCACGGATCGGGGAACGGAAGTCAACGCTGCCAGGTGAATCACAAAATCCACGCCCTGGCAGGCCCGTTTCATGGCTTCACCATCGCAAATATCAGCAACCATCAGTTCCACTTTGTCAAGTATTGCTTCCAGGTTGGCGCGCTTTCCGCTCGAAAGGTTGTCAATCATGCGGACCGATTCGCCGCGCTGAACCAATTCCTCAACGATGGAAGATCCAATAAAGCCAGCCCCTCCCGTCACCAAATAGCGAGCCATTCAGTCAGCCTCCTGGGGCTCAACAAAGTTCCCCAGCCTATCCGAGGGTTCCTGGCTTGTCAACGCAGAGGCTCGTTTGATTCCCTGCTCTGCCTACGCTATGATGCCGGTTTGCGCAGGTCGCTCCGGACGCGCATGCGCATCCATCCGATGGGCGTGGAGGGTGGCGCTGGGCAGGCATCGACAGGAGCGGTCGCAGGAGTTCATGCTTCGTTCCCTCGTAGCTTGTGCCATCCTCTTCCTGGCCGCCGCGCCGGCTGGGGCCACTGAGATACTCCCGCTCGATAAAGTCCGGCCCGGTATGAAGGGCGTCGGCTACACCGTGTTTGAAGCCGACAAGGTGGAAGCCTTTGATGTTGAAATCCTGGCCGTGCTCGAGAATTTGCTGGGTCCGAAGCAGCACATCATCCTGAGCCGGCTCAGCGGACCGCGCATGGATTTTACCGGCGTGGCCGGGGGCATGAGCGGAAGCCCGGTTTACGTGGACGGCAAGATTGTCGGCGCCCTTTCTCTTCGCCTGGGCATCTTCGCCAAAGAAGCTCTGGCCGGCATCACGCCCATCGAACAATTGCTTCGGGCCGGCGGCGAAGCACCTCAAGCGGCCGGGCCGGCAACCGCCCGCTATCCTTTGCCTGAGCCCATCGCTTCAAGCTATGGCCCTGCGAGCAGCGGCGCCGGCAACTACCTTGTTCCGATTGAGACACCGCTCCTTTTTGCCGGGTTCGACCGGGCGGTCATGCAGCGCTTCGCGGGTGACTTTTCCCAATTCGGATTCTCAGCCGTCCAGGGCGGAACCAGCTCCCAGGCCGGTGCGCCAAAAGCGGTAAAACCGGGCGATGGGATCAGCGCGGTGCTTGTCAGCGGCGATCTGGCGATTCATGGTGCCGGCACGGTGAGCTACGTGGATGGCGATCGGGTGTATGCCTTTGGCCACCCCTTGCTTGGTTTCGGCGCAGTCCAGCTTCCGATGGCGCGGGCGGAGTTCGTCTATACGCTGGCTTCAAGCATGGCATCCACCAAAATCGCCAACCTGGGCGAAACCATCGGCGCGATCGAGCAGGATCGTCTGACGGGGCTTGCCGGACGGCTCGGACCGGCCCCGCCGATGATCCCGGTGGAACTGCGCCTTGCCGGCCCGCGTTTTGAGAAGGCGCTTCACATTCGAGTGGCGCAGCACCCCAAGATTACTCCGCTGCTGGTCGCGGTCAGCACGCTCCAAGGACTTGCCGGCAATCCTGAATATGGCGAGGGCAGCACGCTGCGACTGCGCGGCCGCATCGAGCTGCGCAACCACAGCCACATCGCGCTGGAGAACATGTTCGCCCCGGGCGATGCCGGCGGCCCGGATGCCTCTCAGGTGGCTACCTCCGTTGCCGCCCTTTTTGGCCGGATATTCAACAATCCGTTTGAGAGCCCCGACGTTACCGCCGTCCACCTGAGCGTGGAGTTCCTGCCCCAGCGACTCTCGGCTGAAATTCAGAACGCATGGAGCGACAAGAGCGAGGTGATGCCGGGCGAAGAACTGCGCATCCGAGTGATGCTCCGGCCTTACCGCGGCGCAAGCTTTGTACGGGAGATCCCCATTACCATTCCCCCTCAGGCGTTCAAAGGCGATTTACGCATCCTGGTTTCCGACGGCGAAACCCTCAACCGCATGCCCTTCGCCCTGGAAAGACGCTTGCAAAGTCTTGAGCAGCTCATTGCCGTCATCAACCGCGAGCGGCGCAATGATCGCCTTTATGTCACCCTGGTGCAGCCAAGCCCGACCTTGCTGGTTCAGGACAAGGTTCTGCCCAACGTGCCCCTGTCCGAAATCAACGTGCTGGACCGGGGCCGTATGCCAAGCGGCGCTACCATCCTGCGCGAATCCGCGCTTGCTGAATGGTCGGTCGCCCTGGAGAGCATCGTCACCGGATTGCAATCGGTCACGATCACCGTCAAATGAAATCGGGATCGGATTTTTGCCGCGAACGCATGCGCGCATACCTATTTCGCCGAGGCCGTCTTCCGATGAAAAAATCACTTCTGTTGGCCGCCGTCATGATTGGCGGCATCCCCGCCGGCGGCGGACTGCCTGCTCACGCCGAGCAAACTCGACTCTGGAAGCAGTCGAGCTACGACGATTTTGACAAGGGGACCGCCAGAGGCGTCGCCGTCCGGAGCGACGGCAAGGTTGTCCTGGCGCCGAAATTCCGCGAAGTGGCGGCTCCCGATGCGGCTTACCTTTGGGCGGTGCGGCGCGACTCCGCCGGCAACCTCTACGCCGCCGGCGGCACCAGCGCCAAGGTCTTTCGGATCGATGCTGCGGGCAAAATAACGGTGGTCTTTCAATCGCAGGAGCTGGCGGTGCAGGCGCTGGCCATTGACGGCAAAGACAACCTTTACGCCGGGACCTCGCCGGATGGCAAGGTCTATCGCATCCAGCCTGACGGCAAGTCAGAAATCTTCTTTGATCCAAAAACGCGGTACATCTGGGACATGGCATTCGACGGCTCGGGCAACCTCTACGTCGCCACCGGCGACAAGGGTGAGATCTTTCGCGTAAAGCCCGATGGCAAGGCCGGGCCTTTCTACAAGAGCGAGGAAACCCACATCCGGGTGCTCGCCTGGGTTCACGAGGGATACCTGCTGGCTGGCACCGAGCCCAACGGTCTGATCCTCCGAGTTACGCCCGCCGGCCAGGGCTTTGTCCTCTACGAGGCACCCAAGAAGGAAATCTCAGCGCTGGCCGTGGACCGCGCCGGAAACATCTATGCCGGGGCCATGGGCGAGAAAGCAAAAGTTCTCGCCATCCCGGGCATGATTCCTACCATTCCCGGCGGGCCCGCCATCAGCACCACGGTAGTGGTTCCCTCGACCGGCCAGGCTACCATCACCGCCGTTCCCCAGCAGATTCTCGCCGGGCCCGCCTTTGCGCTCTTCCCCGCCCTGCCGGGCGGCAGCGATGTCTATCGCCTTGCACCCGATGGTTTTCCTCAAAGAATCTGGAGCTCGCGCGACGACCTGGTCTATGGGCTGGGGCCGTGGCGCGACGGTCACGTGCTGGTGGCCACCGGCAATCGCGGGGGAATTGTCGCGGTCGAATCAGAAGATCTTTTCCAAAATCTTGCCAAGACTTCCGCCGCCCAGGTAACCGGGCTTGTCAACACCGGTGAAGGCAAAATCTATCTCTGCACAGCCAATCCCGGCAAAATCTTCGAGCTTGACCCGGAATACGAAATCGAGGGCAGCCTGACCTCGCAGGTATTTGACGCCAAAATCTTTTCTCAATGGGGTCAAATCCGATGGTGGGGCGATAACGGCGCCACCGACTCCGGAGTGACCTTCTTCACTCGCAGCGGCAACACTTCTAATCCGGAGAACAACTGGAGCGCCTGGGCGGGGCCATTCAGCCAGGCGACCGGCGAAGTCATCTCGAGTCCAAAGGCGCGGTTCATCCAGTGGAAAGCTGTCTTCAAGTCGCGCGCCGGCAAGACTCCATCGCTCTCCTGGGTCGAGTTGGCCTACCTCCCTCGCAACGTCGCTCCCCAAATGGACAGCATTGCGGTGCAGGCGCCGGGCATCAAAGTGCAAGGCTTTCCCGTGCAAGCGCAGCCGCCCTCCGCTCAACTCTCTTTACCCGAAGGCGGCGGACCAGGATCGACACGAAAAAAGCAAGAGCAACCAAACGCCCCGCGTTTTGAAGTGCCGCCACAGGCGGTGCCTCAGAAGGGCACGCAAAGCGTGCTCTGGAGCGCTCACGACGACAACGAGGATGACCTTATCTTTTCGATCTATTATCGGGGCGAGGGCGAGAAGAATTGGAAGCTCTTGAAGGACAAGCTCAGCGAAAAGTTTTATGCCTGGGACAGCACCACCATGGCGGACGGGGCCTACTACCTCAAACTTGTCGCCTCCGATTCCCCTTCGAATCCCCCGGAACTGGCTTTGAGGGCAGAAAAGTCAAGCGACCGATTTGAAATTGACAACACTCCACCGGCAGTCCTGAACCTTCGCTACGAAAAAACAAAAACGGGCATCAAAATCCTCTTTGACGCCCGCGATTCCTATTCTCCCATTAAACTCGCTCAATACAGCCTCGACGCCGGCGATTGGCTCGAGCTCGTGCCGGAAGGCGCCGCCACCGATTCGCCGCAAGAGAGTTACGCCTTCGAGATGAAGCCTGTCGCTCCGGGGGAGCACACGGTGGCGCTGCGCCTGTCCGATCGCCTGGACAACGTCTCCACCAGCAAACTCACGTTCTCCTTGCCCTGATAGAAGACACTCTTGCCCGCCCACCGGGGCAGGTCCCGGGGATGCGAGACGCCTGCCTGGCTGCCAGGAATGGCAGACCGGCCGCTCGTCGCGCTCGCACGGAAATGCACGCTCGCCGCGACCCGCGGCGGGCCGGCGAAGTCCGTTCGCCCCGGCCAGGCAGCAACCCGGGATCTCGTTTACTGCGGGATCGTCAAGGCGCGATCCATGCGGATGACCATCCCTGATCCTTGAGGCAGCTCGACTTCTCTGCCCTTCTTCGCCAGGACGTACGCCGCCCCGCCGGCGGTGCCGATAGCCAGCCCGCGCGCCACGTGACCGAAAATCGCTCCCATCAGGGCCCCGCCACCCGCCGCTCCCAGGCCGGTCAGAACATCCCTCTTGACGTCCGATTTTGCCTGGATCGTTCCTTCCTCATTCGGTTTTGCCTTGGATGAACTTTGCTCGGTGTCTTTTCCGGGGTCATGGACGGAAACGAGACTGGCCATCAACGGATAGTCGCGCCCGGCCGGCGTGTGAACCGCCTCAAAGCGAAGATGGAGCGCAGCCTTGCTGCGAAAGGGCGACAAGCGCTTGGCCCGCTCGACGAGCGTTACCTCGCCTTTGACGGTTGATCCGGCCGGGAAAATCACGCGATCCCCCACCCGGACCGATTCGGCCAGCGTAGCGGTGAACTGGTCATGTTCCTGGGCAGTCTTTGTGTTCAGGCTATTTTGCAAGATCAGCCGCATCTGCGTGCCCTGCGGCACGGTGTACTCGGCTGCTTGCGCCGGCGCTATCCACACTGAGATCGGAAAGGCCAGCAGGACGGAAAGAATCACACCTAGTCCGCTCTTCGTGCTTTTCACTCTTGCCTCCTGGTTGGCGCTGCGGAGGTGGCTCTATTGTGCTCGAATCCCACCCTGGGGAAAAGCCCCTTCTTTCCCTCCGATGCAACTTTTCGGGCACAGGCTGTTCGGCCGGGCAAGAAAAGTTCTCAACCGAACAATCCCGCCGTGGCCGATGCCTGCCCGAAGTGGGATGCCCTGCGCCACCCCGCCTTCAGTCCGGCGGACAAGCCCCCCTTCCGTCTCGCTGGCAAGGGCAACCAGGCGCTGTTCGCATTCTTTACGGTGGCGAATCCGGCACTCGGGCCGGCGTCTTTGATCCAGAAGGCGCTGGTGCACATCGTCGGACTCTCCCGGATGCGGCAAGCCCACGCGCTTGAATTCCAAAACGACATGGGACTGCGAAGTTCCGAATTTGAGGCCGACGTACCATTCTGTGCTCGCTGTTTGTGCCCCACCCTCAGTTGTGGATCAGCCACCAGGACAACGGAGGCTTGTGCATGGAACACCCTGAACTCTTAGCATCGGTAAGGCTACTTCAAGAGCGGCTTGGCACTGTGGAGGCAAAGCTGGCAGCAAAGACCATCGAACTGGAAGAGTTGGAAGGCGTGAAGGAGGCTGTTGACGCCCTACGCTCGATCCTTTGGATTACCTTTCTGACCGAAGAAAGCAAAACAGGCCGGGAAGAAGAAAGCCTCCCTCGTGTGCTGGCTCGAGCCCGCTTGAGACGCGCCACTTCGATATTGTCCGAGATTCGGCAGGATGTCCTGGACGGCCGGATCAAAGTGGATGACCGAGCTTTCCTCGATCTCCATCGGGCCCTTGAACAGAGCATGTGGTCACTGATTCGGCTGTTGCGCCCCGGGGAACCTGGTCAGAAGTAGTCGCTGGAGGGAGCCGCGGCGCCAGCCTGCCTGAGAGTCAGGCCTTGCGCCGACCTTTTCGCCGCACCAATTCTTTTTTGCGGGCCACGGCTCGGGCCATCTCGGCCACGCTGGTCGTCTCCAGATAGCTCAGGATCCGGCCCCGCAATCCCTTCCAGGTGTGGTGCAGCGGGCAGGGGGCATCGTCGGCGCAGCGTTCCAGGCCCACCGCACATTCCAGGAAATGGTCCAGCCCATCGACGGCAGCGACGATGTCCCGCAGGGTGATCAGTTGGGGGCGACGCGCCAGGCGGAACCCGCCGCCCGGCCCGCGCCGCGACGCGAGCAGCCCCTTCCGCACCAGCTCTTGCAGAATCTTCCCCATCGAGCCTGAGCCCGCAAGAAGCCCTCTGGGTCGCCGTCGCTATCGAAGATCGCAACGCCGAGATCTACGAAAACTTCGCCGCCATGTTCCGCGATTACGACCCTGAAACCCTAGCCATCTTCCGCGAGATGGCTGCCGAGGAGCGGGGGCACAAGACCGAACTCGAGACGCACTACCGCGAGAGCTATGGCCCGGAGACGCTCGCGCTACGGCCCGAGGACATCCAGCAACCCATCGAAGCTCCCATCATCGAACACGGCGAGCTGTTCATCTACGAGGGCCTTTCCATGCGCGGGGCTCTCGAAGTGGGCCTGCGCGCTGAGCGCGAGGCGCGGGATTTCTACCGGCAACTGGCCGCCCGGACCGGCGACGAGGCGCTGCGCGCGCTCTACCGGGAGCTGGCTGATACCGAAGACGACCACGAAATTCGCCTGTTGAACAAGATCCGCGAGTACGCCGAAAAGGGCTGAGCGGGAGGGAACGGATGTTTCACACCGATCGGATTCTGGGATTCATGCCCGTGGACTGGCGGCTGGAACTGACCCGGTACGGCTGGGTGCGCGCCCTGTTGAAGAGCCGCTGGATGCCTTTCATCCCCATCGTCGTCAACCTGTTCATCTTCACCGTCATTCTGATGGCGGGTTACTACGGGGGCACTGCGCCGGGGAACTACAACTTCGGCATCATGATCGTGTGGATCGTCTGGTGGGTGGTTCTGATGATGGTGCTGGTGCCGGGCGGTTCGCGGGCCTGGTGCACGGGGTGTCCGCTGCCGGTGCTGGGCGAATGGCTGCAGCGGCTGACCCTGCTGGGCGTGCGTCACGACAAGAAAGGCAACTTCTTCATCGGCCTGAAGAAGCGCTGGCCGAAATCGCTCAGCAATATGTGGATCATGAACTTCCTGTTTCTGGCCACCACGTTCACCACCGGCTTCATCACCACCCGGCCCATTGCCACGTTCATCCTGCTTGGCGTCATCATTGCCCTGGACGTCGTCCTCTCGATGATCTACCACAAGCGCGCCTTCTGCCTCTACGTCTGCCCGGTCAGCGGCTTCCAGGGACTCTATTCAAACTTCGCCATCACCGAAGTGCGCGTGAAAGACCCGAACATCTGCAAGGGGCACAAGAACAAGGGCTGCGTGGTGGGGAACGAGTGCGGCTACGGTTGTCCCTGGATGCTGCTGCCCTATACCTTCAAGCGCAACACCTACTGCGGCATGTGCTTCGAGTGCTTCAAGACCTGCGAGTACGACAACATGGCCCTGAACCTGCGCCCGCCCGGCACCGATCTGCTGGTGGACGACAACCGGCGGCTCGATGAATCCTGGAAGGCCTTCATCATGCTCGGCATCTCCATCTTTTTCTTCCTGGTGATGCAAGGCCCCTGGGGAGCGCTGAAAGACTGGGCCAACGCGGCCACCTGGGGCGGTTACCTGACATTTATCGGCGTGCACTCGTTGTTCAACCTGGCTGTGATCCCGGCCATCTTCTTGGGGTTCATCTGGTGGTCGCGGCGGATGGCGCGTGCCCCCGAGGTGCCGCTCAAGAAGGCTTACATCAATTTTTCCTATACGCTGGTGCCGCTGGGGTTGGTGGCGTGGATCGCGTTCAGCTTCGGCATCTTGCTCCCCAACAGCAGCTACGTGCTCCACATCCTCTCCGACCCGTTTGCCTGGGGCTGGGACTTGTTTGGCACCGCTCACTTCCCATGGACACCGTTCTGGACAGGGATCATGCCCTGGATTCAAGCCGTCTGCTTGCTGGTGGGGCTGCTGTTCTCGCTCGACTTTGCCTACCGGCTCGCCCGGCAAACCTATCCCAGCGAAGCCCAGGCTGGTCGAGGGTTGCTCCCGGTGGCGCTGTTTTTGACGCTGGTGACGGCGGCGCTGCTGTGGCTGTTCATTGGCTAGTGCCGTTCCAATTATTTGGGGCCATTTTCCGCAAGTCA
>Ga0209108_10001280_pt1 | contig 14561 bp, 11 predicted proteins | sample Rifsed10ft1_FD_184003 | JGI IMG/M metagenome (GOLD analysis project Ga0209108, IMG submission 184003) | Soil microbial communities from Rifle, Colorado, USA - sediment 10ft 1 (version 2) | ecosystem: Environmental > Terrestrial > Deep subsurface > Rock core/Sediment | place: Rifle, Colorado...
CAGCCACTGGCGCAACGCGCAGACCTTGGGTAGCTCCGTGTAGGCAGGCGGGCAGACGAACCAGTACCGGAACCGGGACGGGACGATGGTCTTGCTCGCCCGGACAATTCGGCCCGCCTGCAGGTCATGCGCGGCGATCGACCAGCGCGCCGGCGCGTAGCCGAGCCCCTCGATGACCGCGGAGAGCACGCTGACGGAGTCGTCGATGATCGTCGGGCCCGCAGGCCAGGGTGTCGGCGCTGCGCTCTTCTCGAAGCGCGACCAGGGTTCATCCTTCGCCTGCAACATCGGGATCCCGGCAAGCGTGTCGCGATCATCGATCGAGCCGTGGCGCTTGTACAGTTCGGGCGAAGCGACGACGACCAGCCACTCGTCCATGAGTCGCTCGAAGTCAAGCCCCGGCGCCTGGTTCTCGCCGAGACGCACGGCCGCGTGGAAATCGCTGCGCCCAAAATCGACCGTCTCGCGTGAGGTATGCCAATCCACCTGCAATTCCGGGAACTTTGCATGCAGACGATGCAGGCGCGGCGTCAGCCACTTCTGCATCAGCGAGGATAGTGTGCTGACATTGACGATGCCGCCGGCGCGCATCATGCGTATCTCGCGCAGCGTCACGACCAGCTGGTCGAGTCCGGCGCGCACGCCGGGCAGCAGCCGTGCGCCCTCCGGCGTCAATTCCACCTTGCGGCCGCTGCGGCGCAGCACCGGCATCTGCAGGTAATCCTCGAGGGCCTTGATCTGCTGACTGACCGCCGCCGGCGTGACGCTGAGCGCATCCGCAGCCTCGACAAAGCTCAGCCGGGAGGCGACCGCCTCGAAGACCCGCAAGGCGTTCAGTGGCAGCCGGCCGTAGGCGGAAGCGACCAAAAGTTTCCCTTAACCGAGCTTGAGTTAATGCGTTTGTTCGGAAAACACCCTGCCCGCAAAGTCTAGCCCGAACGGAGACGGAAGGGCGCGGTGCCCGCTCCGCCCGGAAACAGGAGAACGGTCATGAAAGCGCGTTTGCAGGGTTTTCTGAGCTTTTTGGACCTGATGGCGGAGGGTAGCCGGCGTCAGGCCGACCTGATCGCGGGCGGTGGCTTCGACCCGAAGCCCCGGCTGCGGCTGGTCGAGACCCCGGTGGATCGCAAGATTCCCTTAACCGGACATCAGAAACCGGATTGGTTCGGGGCGCGCCGGTCGTCCAGAGTCACAACCGAGCATTGATGGAAGGCGGGGTGCCTTCCAACCACGGAAACACAGGAGAAAGGACATGAACAGCTATTCGAAGATTCGCCACACGGGCCTGGCGGCGGTGCTGGTCGCAGCGCTCGCGGGTGTCGTCAGCAACGGCCTGGCGCTCGACCAGAAGATCATCTACGAGCGCGACGTGCTGGGCGCGGACTCGGTCGTCGTCCTGCCCGAGATCGTCGTCACCGCCACGCGGCTCGAGTCATGAGTGCGAACGTGCGACCCGGCACCAATTGAATCTCACTCGACGTTCTGCACCTGCTCGCGTTTACCAATTAAAGATAATCGATTAGCTAACTTCCACCCTAATTGTTGTAGGTAAACGCACTGATTCTTCGGTGTTTTGGGCTAGGTCCAGGCAGGCGAATCGATGCATGCCATTCGACCAGCTTGGGCCACTGTTCGCGGCCTAATGTCTGGTCGACGTCATCCGCCAATCGCAAGCTCACGGTCGACCGGCACGAGCCACCAGGGTGTGCAGCAGCGTATTCGCTCCCGCCGCAAGATCCACCGGCGTCGCGCTTTCGGCCTCGTTGTGGCTGAGCCCGTCCTTGCAGGGAACGAAGATCATTGCGGTGGGCGCGACGCGCGCGACGTTCATCGCGTCATGTCCGGCCCCGCTCAGGATGTCCATGCTGGGGTAACCACAGCGCCTCGCCGCGTCACGGACCGTATCGATCAGGTCGCCTGCAAAGTGCACCGGTGGCTTGTCGATCGTGCGCTGGATCTCGATCTCGAGGCGGCCTCGTTGCGCGATTTCCCGCATGGCTTCCTGCATGCGGCGATCGAGATCGTCCAGGGTTGCGGCATCCGGGTGGCGCAGGTCGCACACGAAGGTGACCTTGCCGGGGATGGTCGCGCCGGAGTTCGGCTCGACCACGATGCGGCCGACCGTCAGGCGAGCCCACTCGTCCTGCTCACGCGCGATGTGATTGAGAGCCATCACCATCTCGGCAGCTCCGAGCAGCGCGTCGCGGCGGAGGTTCATCGGCGTCGTCCCGGCGTGGGAGTCCATGCCCGTAACCTTGACCGTCGCCCAACGCATTCCCTGGATCTGGGTCACGATGCCGATCGTCTTTCCTTCGGCCTCCAGGATCGGACCCTGCTCGATGTGCGCCTCGACGAAGCAGTCGAGCTTGCGCTCCCCTGGACGTTCCGTGCCGAGGTAACCGGTCGACTCGAGATCCTGGCGGACAGTGGTTCCATCGAGGGTGATGGCGTCGTGAATCTTCGCGACGTCGGCGACCCCGGCGAAAGCAGATGAGCCTGCAAGCGGCGGGCTGAAGCGGACGCCCTCCTCGTTGGTCCAGACGATGACGTCGATAGGCGCTTCGGTCTCAACCCCGGCGTCATTCAGCGCACGCACGACTTCAAGGCCCGCAAGTACGCCGTATATACCGTCAAACTTGCCGCCGTGCGGCTGAGTGTCGAGGTGGCTGCCCGTCGCAACCGCCGGGCGCGTCGGGTTGTGGCCAAGGCGTCTTGCATAGATATTGCCGACGTGGTCGAACGTTACCTCGCAGCCGGCATCCCGGCACCATCCCACAAACAGATCGCGTCCCGCCTTGTCCTCGGCGCTCAAAGCAGCGCGGCAACACCCACCGTTAGGAAGCGCTCCGACGGTCGCCATGTCCATGAGGCTCCGCCAGAGCCGATTCTCATTCACCCTGATGTCCGTGTTCATGGCCCTCTCGTGCCGACTCGCCGTGTCTTGCCGTTGATGAGGCGCCGTCCGGCCGGACGTAGTCTGCCGATCGGGGGATCCGACAGGAAGATGGCCCGGTACCACATCACCGCCAGGACATCCGCGATGTCCTCCGGCCGCGCGCCGAACGCCAGTAGATCCCCGGTTCGCCGAATCAGCGCCTGGTAGATGACGCCCTCGGTCATCGCGCCCAGCACGAATCCGATGCGCCTCGAATGGGCTGCGTCGAACCCGGCGTCGCGCTTCAGATACTCCGCAACACGCAGGTTCCACCGGTGGGCATTCTCCTTCCAGATGCGATCGAACTCCTCGTAGTCGCCGGCGAGGCCGAACAGGCAGGCCAGGATTCCCGGGTTCTGCGCGAAGCGGCGCACGACGTTGCAGAGGTTGCCGAATATCCAGTCGTAACGATGCTCATTCGCTGCAACGGGATCAGCGTTCTCCAGCAGTTCCGCAAAGAAGTCCTGCGCGATCTCGGCGACGATCTCGCGCAGGTCGTGGAAGTAGCGGTAGAACAAACCGGTAGCCACTCCCGCCCGCGCGGTGACGTCCTGGACTCTCAGGGCGCGGTATCCCCGCTCGTTCAAGACCTCGCGTGCGGCGCGCTTCAGCAGCTCCCGGCTTCTACGCCCGCGCGCGTTCAGCGTCACCGGAGGCTGGACCGAGGCGCGTCGCTCCGTCCGCCTCCGGGACGATCTCTGGTTCACCATCGGCTTTAGAACCGATATTCGAACTCGACGCCCCACGTCCGCGGCATGCCGACCACAATCCCCGAGAAGCCGAGCGCCAGGGCCAGATCCTGGGCGGCCGAGCGGTACTCCTCGTCGGTCAGGTTCTTGACCCATGCCGACACCTGCCACGGACCATTCTGCCGCATCAGCGAGGCGCGAGCATTGACCAGGAAGTAGCCGCTCTCCTCGAGGTACTTCCGGTTGTTCGGCTCCAGGAAGTGCTTGTCGACGAAATTGAAGTCCGTCTGGAAGGCCGCTGACAGCGTATCGCTGACCGGCGCCTCGTAGTGTATGCGGCCGTTGAATGAGACCTTTGGGGCATTCGGAATCTCGTTGCCCTTGATGGTCGTCTCCGGCCCGCCGTCCAGCGGCGGCAGCACCACGTCGGTTTTGACGATCTCGTTATCGAGCAAACTCAGGCCCGCGCTGATCGAGAGGCGCGAAGTCAGCAGCCAATCGAGAGAAGCTTCGAGGCCCTTGATCTCGACGTCGCCGGCGTTTTGCAGTCGCGCACTCGCTTCGGTCGCGCGCACGAAGGTCGCCTGGAATTCCTCGAAGTCGTAGAAAAAGGCGCTGGCGTTGAAGCGTACGCGATTGTCGGCCAGCGAAAGCTTCATGCCGATCTCGTAGGCGCGCAGCGTCTCCGGCCCGTACGGCTCGAGCGCCCCCTGGGAGAAGATCACGGCCGACGAGTATCCGCCACTGCGGAACGCCTCGCTGGCGCTCAGGTAGTACATCACGTCGTCGGTCGGCCGGTACTTGAGCACCGCCTGGAAGTCGACCTTGTCCTTGTCGATGCTGGTCGGGAAGTCGAGCGGTCCGCCCTGGCCGGGGTCACCGGGAGGCAAAGGCAGCTGCGACAACCTAAACGCGCCGCTTGCGTATGCTGCCGCGAGATCGGAAAACGTGCCTATAAACGTCGCGCCGGTCCATTCGCGCTTCTCATTCGTGTAGCGCAGGCCGCCGACGAGCTCGAACCTCTCCGACAGTGGGACCGTCAGTTGTCCGAACACTGCCCAGGCCTCGGTCTGTTGGACCGCGCCGTTGCTGGTCGGAATCGCCAGGTCGCTCAGGTCGATCGTCTGGAACCAGTCGACGTCCGTCTTGCCATAGTTCACACCGATGATCCACGGCAGCTTGAAGGATTCGTCCGAGATCAGGCGCACCTCCTGCGAGAAGCTCTGGACGTCGTTAAACGTGAAATTGTCCGCGACGACGTTTGGGGACGCGTCGATGTCCTGGCTCTGCTGCTTGGAGAAATCCGCGTAGCCGCTGATCGACGTCAGCGTCGCGTGCGGCAGCTTCCATTCCATCGTCGCCGTCACGTCGTCCGAGCGCAGGTCGAGCGTCGGGTCGACATTCGCGGCTCCGTCGTAGAAGTCGCTGTCGGCGTCGAAGTAGCCGAGGAAATCGATGCACGCCCCTTCGTCGACGCGTCCGGCGATGACCGGGGCGCAGATGTTGCCCGGGTTGTTCGCATCCTGCGTGCCGACATGCTGCAACAGCGGCTGCTCGGACTTCGAATCGCCGTAGTTGTACATCACGCGCAGGCGGAACGTGTCGGTCGGATCCCATTGCAATTGACCGCGGAGCGCGACGGACTCCATCTTGCCCAGTTCATTGTTCGTGAAGCGATTGAACGAGTAGCCAGAGCTGCTCGAGCTGTTCACGGCATTGACGGCCAGCCGGCCGAGCAACGTCTCCGACAGCGGCCCGCTGACGGCACCCGTCAGCGTCGCGGTCTCGAAGCTGCCGTACCCGGCGCGCACGAACCCCTCGAACGCCTTGGTTGGCTTTACCGTAATGAAGTTGATCGCGCCGCCGGTACTGTTGCGCCCGTAAAGCGTACCCTGGGGCCCGCGGAGCACTTCGACGCGTTCGATGTCGTATACCGCGAAGTTCAACATGTCGGGCGTAGGCTGGAACACCTCGTCGACATACACGCCTACCGACGGGTCGACCGTTCCGGTGAAGTCATTGATGCCGACGCCGCGCATGTAGAAGCCGACCGTCGCCAGGCCGTTCGGCCCGAACTTCGTCAGCAGGCCGGGCGTTTGCCCGGCGAGATCACGCGGCTCGAGAATCCGCAACTCCTGCAGGTCATTATCTGAAAACACGGTCGCCGAACTCGCGACGTCCTGCAGGCTCTCAGCGCGTCGCGTCGCCGTCACTGTGACTTCCTGAAGTGTGATCTCCTGCGCGATTGCCGGGGCAAGCGCGGTCGCAAGCGCGACGAAAGTCAGGCCCAGCGCGATCTTCGTTCTCATGACTTCCTCTCCTTCGTTCGTAGCTGGATGGCTCGATGAACTCAGCCGCCACGCTGCGCGGGTGGCACGCTGATGATGATGGACCCTGATTCCTCGACCTCGGCCGTGCAGTACGGCGGCACCACGCTGGTCGAGTCGACCTGAAGGATGACCGCTGGACCTGGGAATGACTGTCCGGCCGGGAGCTTGCCGCGGTCGTAGAAGGTCGTCTCAAACGACTTGAGTTCCACACCGACCCGGAACACGGCGTTGTCGGTACGAATCCGGGCGGCTTCGAGCGAGACGCCCGCCGGCCGTGGCGGTGGGCCGATCTTCGGAACCTTGCCGATCGCGGTCAGCCGCAGATTGACGAGCTCGATCGGCGACTGCGCGAAGTGGTGGCCGTATTCCTGTTGGTGCAGGTCATGGAACCTGTCCAAGGCGGACTTCAGATGCGCCGAGTCGCTCGTCGATTTCGGCAGTGGGAGCCTGAGCTCGTAGCCCTGGCCGACGTAGCGCGCATCCGCGGAGCGTTCGAACGTCGCGGTGGACGGGTCGATGTCGTCCGCCTCCAGCTGCGCCTTGAGCACATGCTCCATCGCCACGAGGTGGGAATTGAGGCGCTCGAGGTCGATGTTGGTCGATACCAGGAACGCGGTGCGGACCACGTCGTACTTGAGGTCGGTGGTCAAAAGCCCGATCGCCGAGTTGATCCCCGGATGCGGGGGCACGATGACCTCGGGGATGCCGAGCATCTGTGCCACCTCGGCACCGTGGAGGGGCCCCGCGCCGCCGGAAGCAACCAAGCCGTACTGACGCGGGTCGATGCCCTTCTGCACGGTGCGCCCGCGAATCGCATTCGCCATGTTCGCGTTGAGCACCGCGACGACGCCCTCCGCTGCCTCGAGCAGAGGCAGGCCAAGCTTGTCGGCCAGCGCCTGCACCGCGGCGGTCGCCGCATCCCGGTCAAGCCGCATCGCTCCGCCGAGGAAGCTGTTTACGTCGAGCCGGCCGAGCACGATGTTCGCGTCCGTTACGGTCGCCTCCGTGCCTCCCTGTCCATAGGCGGCGGGCCCCGGCACCGCGCCCGCGCTCTGCGGGCCGACCTTGAAGGCGCCGGCCGGGTCGACATGAGCGATCGACCCACCACCGGCGCCGATCGTATGAAGGTCGATCATCGGAACAAGAATCGGATAATCGGCGACGTAGGTATCCCGCGCGGAGGCTTCGCCGAAGCGGCCGTCCGTGACGACGCCGATGTCCGCGCTGGTGCCGCCGATATCGAGCGTAATCACATTGCGACGGCCAGCGAGTTCACCCACCCACGCACCACCGAGCACACCCGCCGCCAATCCCGACATCAGCGTGTAGACCGGCAGTTCGGAGATCGTCCTCGCCGGCGCGACGCCGCCGTTGGATCGCATGATGTGGACCTCGCCGCCGAACCCGGTGGCCGCCAGTCCATCCGCAAGCCGGGTGACGTAGTCGCGCACCAGCGGACCAATGAACGCGTTCATCGCAGTCGTGGTAAATCGCTCGAACTCGCGAAACTGCGGCGAGACCTCGTGGGAGCAGGTCACGAACACGCCTGGGCAGAGCTTCTGGATGATTACCTTGGCGCGCCGCTCATGCTCGGGGTTGAGATACGAAAACAGGAAGCACACCGCGATCGACGCGACGCCGGCCTCTCTGAGTTCGTTCGCCGCCTGCTTGACGTCCTCTTCGTCCAGCGGGACCGCGACTTCGCCACGTGGCGGAGTCAGGCGTTCCGTCACCAATTTGCGGTGTCGACGCCTGACCAACGGCCGGTCCTGCCAGGGGATGCTTTGCTGGATCGAATAGTGGTGGGGGCGTTGATGCCGGCCGATGTGCACAATGTCGCGAAAGCCGCGGGTGGTGATCATTCCGGCCAGCGCGCCGCGATGTTGCAACGCGGCATTCGTGCCAACGGTCGTGCCGTGGAAGACGTGGTCGATCGCCGCTACGGCCACGCCTGCCGTCGCGCAGATCTCGGTGACGCCGCGCATGACGGCTATCGAAGGATCATCGGGCGTGCTCGGCACCTTGTGGGTCACGGTCCGATTGGTCTCGGTGTCGGTGAATACGAAGTCCGTGAAGGTCCCGCCGACGTCGACGCCGATCAGCAACATGGTCTTGCCCGTGATTCCGGCCAGCCGCAGGCCCCTCAGTTGACATTGCTTGTACCCCATAACTGAATCTGGCGTCAACTTCAGCTCGGATTGTCGGACGCCCCCGACTGCAGTAGTCTGCGGGCTGGTGCGGCAACGGTCAGGTTAATCAGGAAGCAGCCAGCATGAGTGCGAACCAGCCTGTCATCGACGCCGGCGCGACCCAACGGGTCGATCCCGTCACTGCGAGCATCATCCAGGGCGCTCTCGAGAACATCGCGATCGAGATGGGCTACAAGCTCATGCGCATGTCTTACTCGAGCATCATCCGCGAGTCCGAGGACTTCGGCGCCGCGATCTGTGATGCGCGTGGCCGGCAGTTGTGCGAATGCTCCAAGAGCACGCCCCTGCAGTCGGGGCCGATTCCCGGCTACGTGAGAGGAATCATCCGCGAGTTCGAGGCCCGCGGGGAGAAATTCCAGCCCGGCGATGTGATCATCCACAACGATCCGTACAACGGCGCGTCGCACAGTCCCGACATCGGTTTCTGCGTGCCGATCTTCCACAGGAATGAGCTGATCGGCTTCTCGATGACGACCGCCCATCATCTCGACATCGGTTCATGCCAGCCCGGCAGCGTGGGCGTCGTGGTCTGCGCCGACTCCTATGCGGAGGGCCTGCGGTTCCGGGCCCTGAAGGTCTATGACCAGGGCAGGCGCAACGAGACCCTGTGGCGCATGATTGCCGACAACGTCCGTGTTTCCGACCTGGTCGTCGGCGACATGGATGCCCAGATCGCCGCCTGTCACGTGGGCGCGCGGCGTCTGCTGGATCTCGTCGAGCGCTACGGCCTAGAAACGCTGGACAATGCGATCGAGGACCTGTTCGATTATTCCGAGCGCCTGATGCGGTCGCAGATCGCGAAGCTCGAGGACGGCACGTACACTGCGACCGGACATCTCGATGGATTTCTCGGCAGCGACGATCCGGCGCTCAAGAACCTGCCGATCAAGATCACCGTCACGGTTTCCGGAAGCGACCTGACGATTGACCTGACCGGGACCGCGCCACAGGTAGCCGGGCACGCGATCAACATGCCCTTCGTCGGGACCGTCGATGTGGCGCTCTGGCTGACGCTCCGCTCGATCCTGCTCGACACCGAGGTGTTCGGAAACATCCCTCAGAACGACGGCTTGTACCGTCCGGTGAAGATCGTTGCGCCGCGGGGGTGTATCGCCAACCCGGTATTCCCCGCGCCGACCATCGCCCGCTTCGCGCCTGGCAATGTCGTCGCGGACACGCTGATGAAGGCGCTGGCGCAAGCGGTCCCCGGCAAGGTGTCGGCCGGCGTCGCCAACCTGAAGGCGGTAACGTTCACCGGCTTCGCGGGCGAACAACAGTGGGTGCACATCGAGATCTTCGAGGGAAGCTACGGCGGAAGGCTCGGCAAGGACGGCATGGACAGCGTGGACACGTTGTATGCCAACACGCGTAACAACCCGATCGAAGACATCGAGAGCCACGTGCCGCTGCGGGTGACACGCTATGAGCTCCGCGAGGACGCCGTGGCGGCCGGGAAGTGGCGTGGTGGACTGAACTCCGTCAAGGAGATGGCCTTCCTCACCGACGGCACCATCAGCGTCGAGGGTGATGGCCATGCGCATGCCCCGTGGGGATTCCTCGGCGGTGCCAATGGTCGCACGTCGCAGCTCCAGCTCATCCGGGATGGGCAGGAAGCCGTTGACATCCCCTCCATGCTGCCCTCCATTCGCGTCTCCAAAGGCGACAGAATCCGAGCGATCGGCGGAATCGGCGGGGGCTACGGCGATCCGCAAGAACGCCCGGTCGAGCAGGTCCTGGACGATGTGCTCGACGGCTATCTGTCGAGGGAAGCCGCCGCCCGGGACTTCCACGTCGTGATCTCGAGCGACGGCAAGGCCGACTCGAAGGCAACGGCGAAACTGCGGGCCAGCCGCTAACCGGCCCAGCGACGGCTCGAGCTAGCGCGCGCCGCGCTGCAGGAGCGGGTGGAGCAGCAGGTAGAGCGCAAAGCCCGCCGGCACGCCCAGCAGCCATGACATCGGTAGGAACCAGATCATTGTGACCATGCCGGGCACAACCACGGCCACGAGCCCCGCGACGTTGTAGCCACCCCGGTACCAGTACCGGCCCGACGGTTCGGTCATGTACAGATCTTCAACGGCCAATACGCGCCGGCGCACCACGAAATAATCCGCCAGCATGACGCCGAGAATCGGTCCGAACAAGGCCGAGTAGTAAAGGATGAAGCCGACGAAGGCGTCCGAGTTGGCCATGATGAGCCAAGGGAACGATAGCGCGCCGAGCACGCCGGTGAGGATCACGCCCTGGTGCCACCGGATCTTGAAGGCATCCATGAAAATCAGTGCCGGCGGCAGGATGTTGATGGTCAAGTTGGTCGTGATCTGAGCGATCAGCACGAACGTCAGCAGGATGACCATCGCAGCCGGGTTCGGACTCAGCTTGATCAGCGCCTGCACCGGGTCCCAGATCCCGAGCGATGCGCCCGCGACGATCCCGAGAAAGAGCATGAAGAACCACGGGGGCGCGACGCCGAACAGGTGACCCAGCCACATCGTCGGCTGCGACTTTTCCAGGTGTCGCGTCATGTCGCTGATGTTGAGCATCACCGTCGCGAGTACCCCGATGGCGGCAGTCAGCCCCACCCAGAAGGGCGTCCCCCAATCGCCCGCGGTCCGCCAGGACTCCTCGATCTGGAATCCATAGGTGCGCAGAATGTGCACCATCATGTAGATCATGACGGCGACGATGACGATCGAGCCGGTGGCATTGAACCACTTCATCGTCCGGATGCCGCGATAGGCCAGCGCAGTCTGAAGGACCTGCAGAGCGATGAAGTAAACATACTTGGCCGCCGGCGCCGTGAATCCTGTCAGCTCCATCAGGATGCCGTCGACGGACAGGGCCGCGATCCAGCTCCCGATGCCGTACCAGATGATGGCGGGCACGATCCGGAGGAACTCTACAAACTTGGAGCCTCGTACTCCGAAGCCGGCTCGCGCCTGGATCGAGTACGGGATTCCGTACTTGAGCCCCGCGTGGCCGTTCAACGAGAACATGACCACGAACAAGACCGCGGCGATCACCATCACCAGCAGAGCCTGGTAGAGGTTCAACTTGCCGATGGGCGGAAGAAACCCCTGCCCCAGGACGAATGCCTGTATGACGATGAGCGATGACCACCACATCAGCACGTAGGAAACGCCGCCGAATACTCTGTGGTGTTCACCCGTCGGTCGGAGACTGTCGGCGTTCGACATCGACTTTGCCTGGTCACTCACGCGATTTGCCTCGCCATTCGGCATGAGAGGAGCCGAGGGCCAACTCGTAATTTAAGCATGGAGATCGCCGCAGGGGTCAATGTCTTGAGCGACCGACGCGCATTCCGGCGGGGGACTCAGCTCTGGAAGTTCGCAAATGTGAGCCTGCCGAACGCCGACCTAAATCTTGCAATCAGCCTTACTTCCGCAGCGCGCGGAACTTTATCAGGCGTTGGTTTCCACCCAATAAGCACATTCCATATTCCCTGCAATTGCCACAGGGCTCGTCCACCTCTATGTTCGACCGGCTTGCCTAGGACATCCGGTCTCATCAAGGTCCGTCGTTCGGTGTTACCGCGACGCGAGTGTGAGCGCCCTGGGTGGTGCCATCGCGTGTCAGCTGTTGCGTTCATGGTGCCGGCTAACGGCTCGCATGACCGCCGCAGGCGCTTACGCCTCGATTTGGCACTGTATTGATCATGCGTGTGCTTCATGCGGTCGGTCAAAACGTCACTCGACGTTCTGCACCTGCTCGCGCATCTGCTCGATCAGGACCTTCAGTTCGACCGCCGAGCGGGTCGTCTCGACGTCCTGGGACTTCGACGATAGCGTGTTTGCCTCGCGGTTGAATTCCTGCATCAGGAAGTCGAGCTTGCGGCCGACCGCCTCGTCGGCGGCGAGCGCGGTGAACATCTCCTCGACATGACTCTGCAGCCGGTCGAGCTCCTCGGCGACGTCCATCTTCTGCAGCAGGATCACGATTTCCTGCTCCAGGCGTTCCGGGTTGCCCTCGCCGGTGAGCAGGCCGAGCCGTTCCTGAAGGCGCGCGCGGATGCGCTCATGCACTTCGGGCAGTCGGGCGGTGACCTGCTTCGAAATCCTCTGCACGGCCCGGGCGCGCGTCGTCAGCATCTCTGCGATGCGTTCGCCCTCGTTCGCGCGTGAGGCGGAAAATCCCGCCAGCGCCTCGGCCAGCAGTTCATGGGCTGCCGCGACCAGTGGGACCGCATCCCGCTCCTGCTCCCGGACGACGCCGGGCCAGCGCAACAGGTCGACGGCGTCGATGCGCCCGACGGCGCCGAGCCGGCGCTGCACCGAGAGGGCGCCCTCGACCAGGCGGTCGAGCAACGCATCGTCGAGTTCGAGTTCGCGGGGAGCGGAGGCTGCCGGTCGCAGATAGAGTGTTGCGTCGACTTTTCCGCGGCGCGCCACTGCAGCGATGGCCTGGCGGAACTCGCCCTCGGCGCTGCGCAATTCCTCGGGCAGCCGCAGGCTGGTCTCGAGGTAGCGATGATTGACGCCCCGGAGCTCCCAGATGAGCACGCCCGACGCTGTCGCCCGCTCCGAGCGCGCGAAGCCTGTCATGCTCCTGATCATCTGGCTCTCATCCCCGGGGCCCGGCGCGGGCCGGTGTTGTAAGCTGCGCGGCAGTCTAGCAGACGGGCAGCAGCTGCTGACCGCGGGGGGGATGCGTGCAGCTGGAGTTCGGCGACATCAGCCTGACGGGTGATCGCGACGACAACCAGGATCGTGCGGCGGTTGCGATCGGCGACGGCGCGACCTTGCTGGTTGTGATGGACGGCATGGGCGGGCATGCCGACGGCGCGCGCGCCGCCGAAGCCGGCTGCCAGGTCCTGCTGGAAATGTTTCACAGCCTGCCGAAGCCGCTGTTCGATCCGCTCGGCTTCCTGCACCTTGGATTGGGCCGCGCGCATGCCGCGGTGGTCGCGCTCGGCACCGAGCTGTCACTGGAACTGCGGCCGCGCGCCACCTGTGCCGTGTGCCTCATCCAGCGCGGCGAGGCCTACTGGGCGCACGTCGGCGACAGCCGCGTGTATCACCTGCGCAGTGGCGCGGTGCTGGCGCGCACACGTGACCACAGCCACGTCGAGCAGCTGCTGCGCGAAGGCGCGATCCGCGAGGAGGAAGTCCAGGGCCACCCGATGCGCAATTACGTCGAATGCTGCCTGGGCGGAGAGCCGGCGCTGCCCGAGATGTCGCTTTCCCGGCGCCAGCCGCTCGCCGAAGGCGACGTGCTCCTGGTGTGCACGGACGGCATCTGGGCCAACCTGAAGGACCCGGAGATCGCCGGATTCTGGCGTCCCGGCAATGGCAGCTGCCGCGATGCCCTTGCCGCCCTCGCCCGGCGCGCGGTGGCCGCGTCGGCTCCGCACAGCGACAATGCCTCGGCTGCCAGCCTTTGCTGGCGGCATTGACGGAACCTCCGGAGAAAATCATGCGTGCCAATGGCCGGGCGGCTGACGAATTGCGGCCGGTGCGCTTCACCCGCCGCTACACCGAACATGCGGAGGGCTCGGTGCTCGCGGAATTCGGAGCGACCCGGGTGCTGTGCACCGCGAGCGTGGAGAATGGCGTGCCGCCCTTCCTGCGCAACAGCGGACGCGGCTGGCTGACGGCGGAGTACGGAATGCTGCCGCGCGCAACACACACCCGCAGTCCGCGTGAAGCCGCACGCGGCCGGCTGGCAGGCCGGACCCAGGAGATCCAGCGACTGATCGGCAGGTCGCTGCGCGCCTGCATCGACCTCGGCGCGATCGGCGAGCGCACGATCACGATCGACTGCGACGTGCTGCAGGCCGACGGCGGCACGCGCACGGTGGCGATCACCGGGGGCTTTGTCGCACTCGCCGATGCCGTGGACACGCTGATCGGGCGGCGCGTGCTCGAGCGCAACCCGCTGCACGGCCAGGTCGCGGCGGTTTCGGTCGGCATCGTCAAGGGCGAGGCCGTCCTCGATCTCGATTACGCCGAGGATGTCGAGGCCGAGACCGACATGAATGTCGTGATGAATTCCGGTGGTGCCTTCATCGAGGTGCAGGGCACCGCCGAAGGCCACGCGTTCCGGCGCGATGAGCTCGATCAGCTCCTGAATCTGGCGGCCGGGGGCATCACGCGGCTTTGCCGGCTGCAGGCCGAGGCACGGGCCGGCTGAAGAGGCTCTGCACGATGCGCCGCGTGGTGCTCGCATCCGGGAATCCCGGCAAGCTCAACGAGATGCGCGCGATCCTCGCGGACCACGGCCTCGAAATCGTCGCGCAGGCGGAAATCGGCATCGCGCCACCGCCCGAGGACGGCGACAATTTTGTCGCCAATGCGCTGATCAAGGCGCGCCACGCCGCCGCGCTTTCCGGGCTGCCGGCCATTGCCGATGATTCGGGCCTCGAGGTCGATGCGCTCGA
>Ga0209108_10001281_pt1 | contig 14558 bp, 12 predicted proteins | sample Rifsed10ft1_FD_184003 | JGI IMG/M metagenome (GOLD analysis project Ga0209108, IMG submission 184003) | Soil microbial communities from Rifle, Colorado, USA - sediment 10ft 1 (version 2) | ecosystem: Environmental > Terrestrial > Deep subsurface > Rock core/Sediment | place: Rifle, Colorado...
CCAAGATCGCGAGCGAAGCTCGCTCCTACGAGAGACGCGCTAGAATGGTCGCGGGCGGGGAAGTCAGGACGCGCGATGAGCCTGCTGCTCGATCTCTTTTATGTGCTCGTGCTCTCGTTGGCGTCGCCGTGGATCCTGTATCGGCTCGCCTCCGGGCGCACATGGAAGCTCGTGCCGCAAAGGCTCGGGATCGGGCTCGACGGGGAGCCGCGCGGATGTCTTTGGCTCCACGGCTCCTCCGTCGGTGAGGTCTCGTTGTTGCGGCCGCTCGTCGCGATGCTCGAGCGCGACCTGCCGCAGCTCGAGCTCGTGATCTCGAGCTACACGCAGACGGGGCTCGCCGCCGCGCGCGCGTCGTATCCGCAGCACCGCGTCGTCGTGTTTCCGCTCGACTTTTCGTTCGTCGTGCGGCGCTTCCTGCGCAAGCTCGAGCCGCGTCTCGTCGTCATCGTCGAATCGGAGCTATGGCCGAACTTTCTTGCCGTGACGCGCCGGCACGGGATTCCGACCGCCGTCATCAACGGCAAGATGTCGCAAAAGTCGTTTGGCATCCACCGCCGTACGCGCCTGATCGCGCGGGGCTTAAGCAGTTTGAGCGTGCTCGCGGTGCAGACCGACGAGCACGCGCGGCGCTTCGGCGATTTGGGCGTCGCGAAGGAGGCGATCCGCGTGACGGGAAATATGAAATACGACCTCGCTGCGCCGCGCGGCGAAGCCGGCGTGCGCACGGAGCTGCGGGCGGCTTTGAGCTTTCGGCCGGACGAGATCGTCGTGATCGGCGGCAGCCTGCATCCCGGCGAGGATCTCGCCTTGCTCGAGGCATTCGTGGCGTTGCCGGACGATCGTGGCCGTTGCGCGTTGATCCTGGTGCCGCGTTATCCCGCCGATGTCGAGCTGGTCGCACGACACGTGCGGGACGCCGGTCACGAGCTCGTGCTCAAGTCCGCCGTCGATCGCGGTGCCGCGGCGCCCGGCAGTCGCGGCGTGCTCGTCGTCGACACCGTCGGCGAGCTCAATCGCTTGTACGCCGCCGCCGACGTCGCCTTCGTCGGCGGGAGCCTGTTCTATCGCGGCGCCAACAAGGGCGGCCACAATCTCATGGAACCCGCAATTCTCGGCTTGCCGGTACTGTTCGGTCCCTACAATTTCAGCTTCAAGGAAACCGTCGCCGACTTGCTGGCCGTGGGCGGCGGCGTTCTGGCACGCAACGGCGCAGAGCTCGGTCAAGCACTCTCTGCTCTCGTCGCGGACGACGCCGCGCGTCGGCGCATGGGCGAACGGGCCAGAAGCGTGGTCGTGCGCGGGCAGGGCGCAACGGCGCGTAATTACGCTTTGATCCGCGACTTGTTGAGCGCGCGCGAAGCGCGCTTGCAGGCCCCTGGCGCAAACCGCACAATGCCACAAGCGGCGAGGGACACGCATGTATGAGCGATAAGCACGTCTTGGTCGGCGACATCGATTGCGGCTCGGATCAGTTGTTCTTGATGGCGGGGCCGTGCGTCATCGAAGCGGAGCCGCTCATGATGCGCACGGCAGAGCGGCTCAAAGGCATTTGCGCCGATCTCGAGCTGCCATTGATCTTCAAGTCGTCGTTCTCGAAGGATAATCGCAGCTCCCTCGAGTACTACCAGGGACCGGGGCTCGAGGAGGGCTTGCGCGTTCTCGAGAAGGTCAAGCGCGAGCTCGAGCTGCCCATTTTGACCGACATCCACTATCCGGATCAGGCGGCCCCCGCCGCGGAAGTCGTCGACGTGCTGCAAATTCCCGCGTACCTGTGCATGCAGACGGAGCTCGTCGTCGCCGCTGCGAAGACCGGTGCCGTGATCAACATCAAGCACGGTCAATTCATCGCGCCCGACAACATGGCGAAGCCCGTCAAGAAGATCGAGCAATCCGGCAACGAGCGCATCATCCTGACGGAACGCGGCTATACGTTCGGTTACAACGACTTGATCGTCGATCCGCGCAGCTTCCTGCTGCTCGGACAAATCGGCTATCCCGTCGTTTTCGACATCACGCACACGATCCGCAAGTACGGCATTCCGAGCAAGGATCCGCGCGGCGGCACGCGCCAGTTTCTATCGGTGCTCTCGCGCGCCGGCGTCGCGGCCGGTGTCGACGGCATATTCATCGAGGCCCACCCGAATCCGCCGGATGCGCTTTGCGATGCCGCGAGTCAGTACTACCTCGACGATCTCGAAGCTTTCGTGCGGCCACTCCTCGAGATTCACGATTTGGTCAGAAGTCAGGCAGTGCACTGAGGTCGGCGATGGAACTGTATTTGGATTCGGTGGATTTCAAGGAAATCGAAGCCGCAGCGGATTTCGGATTCATCAAGGGGCTCACGACGACGCCGACGTTCATGCATCGTCACGGCATCACGGACATCGACGGCGCGATCGTGAAATTGTCGGGCATGGTGCCGGAGCTTCAGGTCGAGGCGCTCGGCGAGACGCCCGACATGATCGTCGCCGAGGCGGGGCGCATCCTCTCGCTGCCGCTAGAGCGCGAGCCCGTGTTCAAAGTGCCGATCTCGAACGCCGGAGTGAAGGCGTGCAAGCGGCTCACCGACAAAGGGCACCGCGTCAACGTGCATCTCATTTATACGTTGAATCAGGCCTACATGGCGATGGAGGCGGGTGCAGCGTTCGTGTGCCCCCTCGCGGGCAGGCTTCAGGACCAGGGCCACGACGCGATTCGTCTCTACGAGCAATGCGTGGAAGTCATCGATCGGCACGGCTACGAGTCGAAGGTCATGTTCTCGTCCGTGCGCCATCCCGAGCACGTGCGCCAGGCGCTGCTCGCCGGCGTGCACGTGTGCACGGTGCCGTTCAGCGTCATCACGCATTTGTGCGACAACTCGCTGACGGCCTTGGGCACGGCGCAGTTCCGCGAGCACACGGCGCTCATGACGATGAAGGTCAAGGACTTGATTCGCGCCGAGAATCCCGTCTGCAAGGCATCGGATACGCTGAGCACGGCGATGGTCAGCATGACGGAATCGCGGCTCGGCGCAGTGACACTCGTCGACGGCAAGGGCGCCGTCGCCGGCATCTTCACGGACGGCGATCTCCGTAGGCGTCTGCAGGCCGAGGGACGCAACATCCTCGACAAGACACTCGCCGAGATCGGCTTCTCGAAGAGCCCCGTGACAATCGGCAAGGATCGTCCGCTCGACGAAGCCGTGAAGCTCTTCAAGGAGTTTCAGGTCGACAGCATCGTCGTCGTCGACGGGAACCGACCGTGCGGCGCCCTCGATATTCAGGATCTCGTCAAACTTGGTCTCATGGGCCAGGAATTCCTGTAAGCCGATACGGGCCGCTTAAGCCGTGACGCTGTGGTCGGCTATCGTTTACCTATTGCTGCCGTACGCGGTCGGCAGCCTCGTATGGCGCGGGCTCCGTTACCCGGCGTACTGGTCGCGCTGGCCCGAGCGTTTCGGCTTCGTTACTCCCGTGGCGGCGCGGCGCGTGATCTGGGTCCACGCCGTGTCGGTCGGCGAGGTGCGCTCGGCCGCGGCGCTCGTCGAGCGGCTCTGTGCGGAGTTTCCGCACCACCGCGTGCTCGTGACGACGATGACCCCGACGGGCTCCGACCAGGTTCGCGAGTTGTTCGGCGAGAACGTCACGCACACTTACGTGCCGTACGATTTCCCCGATGCCGTGAAGCGCTTTCTCGACCGCGTGCATCCCGAGCTCGCGGTGATCGCGGAAACCGAGTTCTGGCCGAACTTGTTTCGTGCCTGCCGCAATCGCGGAATTCCGCTGCACCTCGTCAATGTGCGGTTGTCGCAGGCCTCCTTCCGGGGCTACGCGTGGGTGCCGCAGACGGCGCGCCGCACGCTCGGCGACGCGAACTTGATCTGCGCACAATCGCCGATCGACGCGCAACGGCTGCGTAACTTGGGCGTCGCGGATCGCCTCATCAAGATCACCGGCAATCTCAAGTTCGACGTCGAGCTGCCTGCAAGCGTGCTCGACGAGGGCAGGTGCTTGCGACGGCAGTGGGGCGAGCACCGCCCCGTCTGGATCGCCGCGAGCACGCATCGCGGCGAAGAGCGTCAGATCCTCGAGGCGTATGCCGCGTTGCGGCGGCGCTTCCCGACTCTTCTTCTCGTGCTCGTGCCGCGGCATCCGGAGCGCTTTGCGACGGTCGCGCGGCTCTGCCGGCGCGTCGGGTACACGATTGCGCTGCGCAGCGCGACGCGCGGCGACTTGGGCGCGCAAGTCGATGTGCTCGTCGGCGACACGATGGGCGAGCTGCACCGTTTGTACGCGGCCGCCGACGTCGCCTTCGTCGGCGGCAGTCTCGTGCGGCGCGGCGGCCAGAATCCTCTCGAAGCGTGCGCCGTGCGCGTGCCTGTGATTTTCGGGCCGCACATGTTCCACTTCGAGGAGATCACCGCGATGGCCCTCGATCGAGGCGCGGCGCGGCAGATTCACACGGTCGGGGACTTGGCCGAAGCCGTGGCGCTTTATATCGAGCAGCCGGCACTGCGCGCCGCCGCGGGACGTGCCGCTCACAGTCTCGTTACGGACAACCGCGGCGCGCTCACGAAGACGCTCAAGCACATGGGCGAGTCGCTCGCCGGCAGCGCTGCGAGCGTGCCCGTCGAGCTCGCGGCCGATGCGCGGCGTCTCGTGCATCGGGACGGGCCGACGTCCTAAGCATGCGATCGAAACGCACGTTCTTGCGCCGCGTCTTAAGCGCCGCGGCGCTGCTCTTGCCGCTCGTCGCGCGAGCCTACGGCCCCGAGGGGCACCTCATCGCCGGCATTGCCGCGGAGCGGAGCCTGTGCGCCGCCGCGCGCGAGGAAGTCGCCGTGCTCGGCGATGGCGACCGCTTGGGCGAGCTCGGCTTGTGGGCGGACCGCATCCGCTCCGACGAAACGTATGCCGTTTCCTCGCCGTGGCATTACTTGAATATTCGCGACGGCGGCTCACTGCGATCCTTCCGTCACCCGCCCGAAGGCGACGTGCTCGAAGCCATCGAGCGCTTCAAGCGCGTGCTCGACGATCGTTCGCGGCCGTTTGACGAGCGCGCCGAAGCGCTCAAGTTTCTCGTGCACTTCATCGTCGACATCCATCAACCGCTGCATATCGGGCGTGCCGCCGATCGCGGCGGCAACACGATCGAGATCGAGACCGTCAACGGCATGACGAATCTGCACCGGTTCTGGGATTCCGGCGCCGTGACGCTCGCGCGGGTTTCCGTCGGGCGGTACGCGCGGGGCTTGCGCGCTGCGATGGACGAGGCGAAGGTGGCCGGCGCCAAGCTCGATCCAGTCGTGTGGGCCGAGGAGAGCCTCGCGCTGCGCGCCGCCGTCTACGATTTCGACGTGCGCGCTGGCCTCGACGCCGCTTACATCGAGCGCAGCGTCGCCATCACGCGCGAGCGCCTGGCGCTCGCCGCGCTGCGGCTCGCCGGCACGCTCAACGAGATGTTCTGCGTGTAGGAGCGATTTCATTTGTGGGAGCGAGCTTTGCTCGCGATCTTCAATGTTCGCGAGTAGGAGCGAGCTTCGCTCGCGATCTTTTTCATTCGCGAGCGAAGCTCGCTCCTACAACGGCGTCATTCGGCGCGCAGCGCATCGAGCAAAGGCATCACTCGGCGCGCAACGCGTCGAGCGGTTCGAGGCTTGCCGCGTGCCGGGCGGGCAGGACGCCGGCGATGAGGCCGATCGCGATCGCGATGAGCTCCGAGAGCGCGACATAGAGCGGCGAGATCTGCGCGGGAAGGGCCGGCACCGCGACGCTGACGAACGCGACGATCACGAACCCCGTTAGAAGCCCGAGAACGCCGCCGAGCGCCGACAAGAGCATGGCCTCGCCGATGAAGAGTTGTGCGATACGCGACTTAGTGGCGCCGACCGCGCGCAGCAGACCGATTTCCTGCGTGCGCTCGCGCACGGCGATGGTCATGATCGTGAAGATGCCGACTCCACCCACGAGCAGCGAGATTCCGCCGAGGGCTGCGACGCCTAGCGTCAGTACCTCCATGATCGAGCCCAACACATCGAGCATTTGCTGCTGCGTGATGATCGTGAAGTCCTCGGTGCCGTGGCGCGCGACGAGTATGCGCTTGATGCCGGCAACGACCTCGTCGACGGGCGCGCCCTCCGCATAGAGCGCGTCGATCTCGTGCAGCCCGTCGCGACCGAAGAGCTCCAAGCCGCGCGCCGCCGGTATGTAGACCGTGTCGTCGAGATCGAAGCCGAGCATGTCGCCCTTCGATTCCATGATACCGACGACGCGATAGCGCTCACCGCCGACGCGGATACGATCGCCGAGCGCATTCTTCGAGCCGTAGAGCTCCGTGTAGACGGTCGAGCCGAGCACGGCGACGGGTCGCGACTGTTCGAGGTCATCAGGCGGCAAGAACGCGCCGAGCCTGACCGAAAACTTGAATGCGCGATCGAACTCGGGCCCCACGGCGAACACGTTGACGGTGCGCTCGCGGCCTTCAGCCTCGACCGACGCGCTGCCCGACACCACGGGCACGGAGTGCAGTACGTACGGCGCGCGCGCGATCGCTTCCGCATCTTCGAGGCTCAACGGGCGCACGGAATTCACTACGCTCGCCGAGATGCCGAACGTATTGGCTTTGCCGGGCTGGATGCCGAGCGTCGTCGTGCCGAACTGCGTGAACTGCTCGACGACGTAGCGGTTGACGCCTTCACCGATCGAAGTCAGCAGCACGACGGCTGTGACGCCGATGCCGATGCCGAGCGCAGTCAATACACTGCGCATGCGGTGCGCGACGATCGAGCGGCCTGTGAAGCGGATGAAGTCGACGTTTTGCATTGATGATTCAAGAATCGCGGCCGGAGGCCGCTCCTACAAAGATGGTCCTACCTCTTTTGTAACGCTGTAACAGGGTCGAGGCGCGCGGCGCGGCGCGCGGGCAGGATTCCGAACAGCAAACCGCTCGCCACCGCGACGCCGACGCCGGCGAGCGATGCCCATAGCGGCGCGCGAAAATCGATGATTGGGTACAACGTGCGCGCGAGATACGTTCCTGCCGAGCCGACCCCGAAGCCGAGGAGACCGCCGATGACCGACAGGCACGTCGCCTCGGTCAGAAACAGGCCGAGGATCTGGCGATTCTTCGCGCCGAGTGCCTTGAGAAGGCCCACCTCGCCGGTGCGTTGACTGACCGCGACAAGCATGACGTTCATGATCAAGACACCGGCGACGACAAGGCTCACGCCCGCGATCGCCGCGAGCGCCGTGGTAATCACATCGAAAATGGAGTCGAAGGTTGCGATTAGGGCGTCCTGCGCGATGACCGTAACGTCTTCCTCGCCAAGGTGACGGGCCTTAATGATGCCGAGGATGTCCCGCCGCGCCGGCTCCATCTGCTCGCGGCTTGCGGCCTCCACGAGAATCCGGAAAACGCCGGCGGCATTGAACATCTGCTGCACGTTCGCCACCGGCAGCACGACCGCCTCGTTGGTGTTGAACGCGCCCGTCATGCCCGCCTGCGTAAGAACTCCCGAAACGCGACAGCGTGTATCGCCGATGCGCACCCATTCGCCAAGCGGATTGCGCGGACCGAACAGCTCTTCGGCGACGACGCCGCCAAGCACGCATACGGGCGAGGCGACGTCCATGTCCGTGACCGGCAGGAATCCGCCGCTCTGCATGCTCCAATGTTGAATCTGGAGCATGGATGCCGTGGTACCTATTACCGTGATGTCGCGCTCGCGCGCGCGCCATGACACCGTTCCGCCGCCGATCACGATGGGCGCAATTCTGCCGATGCGCGGGCTGCGCGCGATCGCGATCACGTCTTCGAGCGTAAGATCGCGCGCCGTTTCACCGATCAGCATGCCCTGCAAGCCCGCGCCCGCGGTGTCGGAGCGGCCCGGCAGCACGATGAGCAGATTCGTGCCGAGCGACGCGAATTCACCCGTGACGTAACGGCGCGCGCCTTCGCCGACGGCGGTCAACATGACGACTGCGGCGACACCGATCGAGATCGCGAGCAGCAGCATCGACGAACGCAGCGGATAGCGGCGCAAGGCTTGCACGGCGAGCCGCGTCGTATCGGCCGGCGTCATGGCCGCGACCGTCCCTCGTCGCTGACGATCCTGCCGTCGCGCATCTTGAGATGCCGCGTCGCACGACCGCCAACCTCGGGATCGTGCGTGACGACGACGAGCGCGATGCCGTCGCGATTGAGCGCCTCGATGATGCGAATGATCTCCGTACCCGAAGTCGTGTCGAGATTGCCAGTGGGCTCGTCCGCAAGCAAGACGGCCGGCTGCATGATCATGGCGCGCGCGATCGCGACGCGCTGGCGTTCCCCGCCGGAGAGCTGATCGGGCCTATGATGCGCGCGCGGCCCCAGGCCCACGGAATCGAGCACCTTGACCGCCCGCTCGCGCCGCTCTTTCGACGGCGCGCCGGCCAGCACGAGCGGCAGCTCGACGTTCTCGAGCGCGTTCAGTCGCGCGATCAAGTGAAACGCCTGGAAGATGAAGCCGATCCGCGATTGACGATGATCCGCGAGCTCGTCGTCGTCGAGATCGGAGACGTCGTTGCCCGCGAGCACGTAGGTACCGGCGGTCGGCCGGTCGAGCAGGCCGAGAATGTTGAGTAGCGTCGACTTGCCGGAGCCCGACGGGCCCATGATCGAGATGTACTCGCCGGCCGCGATGTCGAGGTCGACGTGGTCGAGCGCGTGCACGGCCTGGTCGCCGACCACGTAATCCCGGCAGATGCCGCGCAGCTGCATCATTAGGGCTACTCGGGTGCGACCAAAGCGCCGTCGCGAACCCCTTCGCGGTCGATCGAGCTCACGACGCGGTCGCCGGCGCTCAAGCCTTGTGCGATTTCCGTGTATTCCCAGTTCGCGATGCCGGTTTCGATACGGCGCCCCTCGATCGTGCCCGAGTCGGCGTCGTAGACGTAGACCGTGCCGTCGACCGTGACCACCGACGTCGGCACGCGCAATACGTCTGCGCGGCTGTCCAGCACGACTTCGACGTCCGCGCTGTATCCGGGCAAGAGACCGCTGTGGTCGGCATCGTCGATCTCCGCCTCGATCTCTACGGTGCGTGCTTGCTTTTCCTGCTCGAGCACGTACGGCGCGACACGACGCACGTGGCCCGAAAAAACCCGATCCGGAAACGCGTCGAGACTGATGCGGGCGGCCATGCCGGGGCGCACGCGCGGCGCATCGATCTCATCGATCGGCGCGCTGATGTACAAGCAGCTCGCATCGATGAGATCGACGGTCGGTGGAGTGGGGATGCCGACCGGCGACGGCGTCACGAACTCGCCGACCTCGCCGTTGATCTCCGCGATGATGCCCGCGAACGGCGCGCGGAGCTGCGTGCGCTCGATCTGCGCATCGATGACGTTGATGCGGGCTTCCGTCACGCGCGCCGCGTCTTCGGCGGCCTCGCAAGCGGCGGCCGTGGATTCGGCGCGGCCGACGGCCTGATCGGCGGCTTCCTCCGAGGCGAGCCCCTGCTCGCGCAACGTCATGAGCCGCTCGGATTCGCGCTTCGCGACGCTTGCGATGACGCAGGCTTCGCGCGAGCGCGAGTGAGCCGCACGCACGTCGCGCTCGGCCAGATTGCGCTCGGCCTTGATATCTTCGTTCCAGAGCTCGATCAAAAGCTCGCCTTGCTCGACGCTCGCGCCGTCGGCCACCAGTAGGACCGCAATCTGACCGCCCAGCGCGGGCGAAAGCCCCGCGCGGCGGCACGTGTCGACGGTTCCGGCGCGGGTGTTCGCGATCGTCGCCGCGACCGGCCCGCGCTCGACGGTTACGAGCTCGACCGCGATGGGATCGGGTCGCGTGAGCCACCACGCAAGGATTCCTATGGCCGCGATCGCAATCGCGACGCTGAGCAGTCGTTTCATGGGAGCGAGACTCTACCATGCAGGGCCTGTCGCCCGGGAACGTTACCAGCTGCGAAAAGCGCCCGTGTCGAGGTGAACGAAGTTGGATTGGCGGTAGTATCCGACGCCGCCGCGTGCAAGCTCGAGCGCCGCGTCACGAAGCTCCGACGTCGCGAGACCCGTCGAGCGCACGTCGATCGCGCGGCCGTGAATGTGCAGGCTTTTCTCGGCGACTCCCGACGTTGCGGCGCGCAGCGCAGCATTGGTGCGCGGCGAGCGGTATCCCGAGATGATCTCGAACCGGCCGCGGCGACCGGATGCTTCATGGAGCAAGCTCAACGTGTCGAGCAAGTCGACATCGATGTTGTGCGCCTCGCCGGTGCGAAAATCGCGCAACAGATGGTCTATGGCGGCGATCGCATCGGGCACGATCACGCCGTGCTCGCGGTAGGCGACCGAGAGCGTCTCGGCCGTATGAATGTGATAGAACGACAAGCGGTTTGCTTCGAGCGCGCTCGCGGCGGCGCTCGGACGCATTCCCGCGAGACCGGCCAATCCGGCCAGCCCCCCGATCAGTACCTGACGTCGTTGCAGATCCATATCGGCCCCGATAGTGACTCGCGCGCGGCGCACGGGCGCGGTACCGCATCTCAGTTTTTCCCCGTCGTGGGTTATACACAGCCGCGCGGGCGCGATCAATGTCCGGCGAGATAACGCTCCACGTCGAGCGCCGCCATGCAGCCCGTGCCCGCCGACGTCACGGCTTGACGGTAGATCGGATCGGCGACGTCGCCCGCGGCGAACACGCCTGCGACACTCGTGGCCGTCGCAAAACCCGCGGCACCGCCCTTGACGATGACATAACCTCCCTGCATCTCGAGCTGGCCCGTGAAGATGTCGGTATTCGGCGTGTGGCCGATCGCGATGAAGACGCCTTGCACGGGGATCTCGCGCTTCGCGGAAGTCGCCGTGCTCACGAGGCGTGCGCCCGTGACGCCGCGGTCGTCGCCGAGCACCTCATCGAGCGTGTGATTCCAGAGAATCTCGACGTTGCCGCCTTTGGTCTTGTCGATGAGACGCTTGGTCAACATTTTCTCGGCGCGAAATGCGTCGCGCCGATGCACGACCGTGACTTTCGAGGCAATGTTCGAGAGATACAGCGCCTCTTCGACGGCCGTGTTGCCCCCGCCGATCACGGCGACGGGTTGGTTGCGGAAAAAGAATCCATCGCAAGTGGCGCAAGCCGAGACGCCGCGCCCCTTGTAGGCTTCCTCGCTCGGGAGCCCCAGGTACTTGGCGGAGGCCCCGGTCGCGACGATCAAAGCGTCGCACGTGTAGATGTCGCTGCCGCCCGTGAGCTTGAACGGCCGCTTGCGGAGATCCACGGCGCTCACGTGATCGAGGATCATCTTCGTTCCGAAGCGCTCGGCATGACGCCGCATGCGTTCCATGAGCTCGGGGCCTTGCACGCCTTGGTCGTCGCCGGGCCAATTGTCGACATCGGTCGTAGTCGTCATCTGCCCGCCGACCTCGATGCCTGCGATGATGACGGGGTCGAGCGCCGCCCGCGCCGCATACACGGCCGCCGTATAGCCGGCAGGGCCGGAGCCCAAGACGATGAGCCGATGATGGTGTGTCGCCATGCGTTCCTCCTCAAGCGCGCATGTTATGCGACGGCCGGCCGCAAGTCAGGCGCTCCCACTCCGGCTCTGGCATCATTTGCACCACGATTGCAGCGTTGGGACTCAAGGAGCGCATGTTGAGGAACGCGTCGTGGTCCATCCGATACGCGTATCTGCTGCTCGCGTGGTTTGCCGGGGCGGCCGGTGCGCAGCCTATCGACGAGGCCGGCAACCTGGATCCGGCCGCGAGTCCGCCGGCTCGGCCTAAAGTCGGGCTGGTGCTCTCGGGCGGCGGCGCGCGCGGCGGCGCCCACGTCGGCGTGCTCAAGGCGCTCGAGGAGCTCTCCGTGCCGATCGACTACATCGCGGGCACGAGCATCGGCGCGGCCGTCGGCGGTATCTATGCGTCGGGCTTGAGCGTTGCCGAGCTCGAAGAGTTTCTCGCGAGCATCGATTGGGACGCGGCGTTTCGCAATATAACGCCGCGGCAGCTGCGCTCGTTCCGGCGCAAGCGCGACGACGACCTTTATCTCGTAAGTCAGAAGCCGGGGCTCAATAACGGCGAGCTCCAGTTGCCGGTCGGCCTCGTGCAAGGCCAAGTCATCGACATGATCATGTCGCGCGTCGTGCTCGAAGTCGCCGGCGTGCGAGACTTCGACGAGCTCGCGATTCCGTTTCGCGCCGTTGCCGGCGATCTCGCGACCGGGGAGGCCGTTGTGCTCGCCTCGGGCGATCTCGGCCGCGCGCTGCGCGCGAGCATGGCCGTACCGGCCGCGTTGTCGCCGTTGGAGATGGACGGGCGGTTGCTCGTCGACGGCGGCATCGTCATGAACTTGCCCGTCGAAGTCGCGCAGTCCATGGGCGCCGACGTCATCATCGCCGTCGACATCACCGATCAGCTCGCCTCGCGTGAGGACTTGAGGTCGATTCTCGACGTCACGGAGCAGCTCACGAGCATGCTCACGTACCGCGGCACGCTCGATCAGCTCGAGCTGCTCGACGAGAACGACGTGCTGCTCGCGCCGCAGTTCGGGGAGGAGTTCGACTCCGTGAGCTTCAGCCGGATCAACGAGACGATTTCGACGGGTTACGACATCGTCATGGCGCACCGCGCCGAGCTCGCACCGCTCGCGCTCGATCCCGCAGCGTACGCCGCTTATAGAGCGGCGCTCCGCAGCCCACGCTTCACCGAACCGCCGACGATCGATTTCGTGCGCCTCGACAACGACTCGCGCCTCGCCGACAGCGTCATCGAGGCGCGCTTGACCGACATCGAGATCGGTAAGCCGCTCGACGTCGACGCCCTCGAGCGAGCGCTCAACAAAGTCTACGGTCTCGAGCTCTACCAGAACGTGCGTTACGAGCTCATAGAGGAGGGCGGTGCGACGGGACTAGAGATCGGGTTGACGGAGCGCAGCTGGGGGCCCAATTACCTGCAACTCGGTGTCAGCTACAGCTCGGCGTCGGACCAGGATGCCATGTTCGGGCTTGCCGCGAGCTATCTGCGCACGGCCATCACCGACAAGGGCGGAGAGGGGCGCGCGACGTTTTTCTTGGGCGACGAGCCGGGCTTCGTCGCCGATTTGTATCTACCGCTCGGCCCGAAGGCGTTCTATTTCGTCGCGCCCGCGCTCGACTTTCAATCGACGCTGGTGAACGTATTCGACGGCGACGAGCTCGCGGCCGAGCTCCAGTTGCGGCAAGGGCTATTCGAGTTCGCGGGCGGCCGCGAGCTTGCGAGCTGGGGCGAGATTCGCGGAGGCCTGCGCGCGGGGGCCGGCGACACGAAGCTGCGTGTCGGCGATCCCACTTTGTCACCGCCCGATAGCTTTCATCGCGGCGAGTACTTCACGCGTTTCTCGGTAGACACGCTCGACAGCATCACGTATCCGCGCGCGGGCGTTTTTGCATCGATCGAGTGGGTCGCTTCGAACACGGATTGGCTTGCGGCCGACGCGGACTTCGATCAGATGCTGACGAGCGCTCTGTACGCCAAGACCTGGGGCCGCTACACGCTGCTTTCGACGCTGCGCTACGACGCGACGATCAGCGGCGTGAGCCCCGTCAGCAACGTGCCGCGCTTCGGCGGATTTCTCGATCTATCGGGATTGCATCGCGGGCAACTGTCGGGACAGCACGTGGCTCGCTTAGGCTCCGCATACTATCGGCGCATCGGCGACCTTGCGCTGTTCCCGGCCTTCGCGGGCGTGAGCATCGAGGTCGGCAACGCGTGGGAAAGTCGCAGCGACATCTCGCTCGAGGACTCGATTTGGGGCGCCTCGTTCTGGGCGGGCGTGGATACCCCCGTCGGCCCCATCTACATGGGCTACGGCGTGGCCGAGGGCGGCAGCAACGCGTTTTATGTCTCATTGGGAAGGGTCTTCTAGCACGCCCGAACGGCCCTATTTGTGACGGTCGTTACGGCGTGCCGCCGGACCTCGGCGCTAGTATGGCGCCCTTGTCCGCACCTAGACGTCCGATGAGCCCAAGTCGCTGGTTACCGTTGTGCTTCGCGGCCGCCGCAGCCGCCGGCCTCACCGTGCCCGCCTCGGGGCAAACTGTGCGCACCTTCGCGCAGCCCATGCACGAGGGACTGCCCATCAACTACTGCGACGCCGCCGGAGAAGTCTGCGGCGCGCAGGTGGCGACGAGGTGGTGCCGCGCGCAAGGCTACGACTACGCGAGCGATTGGGCGGCGACGCCCGGCATCGACGTCACGACAACGACGATCCGTCTCGACGACGGTCGGATCTGTCGCGGCGCGCAATGCGAGGCGTTTGCGTCGATCACGTGCGGCGCGCAAGGGCAGACTTTCCGCATGCCGACGCTCGGGGCCGCCGCTCGCGCGACCGTGATCTCGCCGAGCCGCCGCGGCGTCGAAGCTGCGATTGCGCCGCTCGAGTATCAAGTCTTGATTCCCGGTTGCCACCAGCGCGAGCCCGGCGTGTTCCTCTGCGAGACCGTGCACGAGTATCAGCATTGCCGCACGCTCATGCATGCGGGCAAGGTGTTCGGTTGTCGCGCGGGGCTCGCATTCGACGGCGCATTCGCCGAGCCGATCGCCGCGGCCGCCGACGATTAC
>Ga0209108_10001282_pt1 | contig 14548 bp, 14 predicted proteins | sample Rifsed10ft1_FD_184003 | JGI IMG/M metagenome (GOLD analysis project Ga0209108, IMG submission 184003) | Soil microbial communities from Rifle, Colorado, USA - sediment 10ft 1 (version 2) | ecosystem: Environmental > Terrestrial > Deep subsurface > Rock core/Sediment | place: Rifle, Colorado...
GTCCAGCGCTTGTCGCCGCGCGTATGCGCGTAGTACGCCGGCTCGTTCGCGTAGATGTGCTCATCCATGAAGGCGATGAGCCGCTGCCTCATTTCCTGGACCCTCGGCGAGTATTCGAAATCCATGACGTTCTCCTAGGCGGCTCTCTTCAGAATCTTCTCGACCTGCGCCCATCCCAGCTCGGCGAGCATCGGTGCGCGCGAGCCCGCCTCCGCGGCATGCGTGCTCGCCGCAGTGCCGTCCAGCACGCGCTTGGCGATGCCCTGGAGGATCGCCGCCATGCGGAACAGGTTGTAGGCCATGTAGTAGTCCCAGGTCGACGCGTCGATCCCCGCGCGCCCGGTGCGCCTGCAGTACAGATCGATGTACTGGCGCTCCGTCGGGATGCCCAGCGCCTCGTGGTCCAGCCCCGCGATGCCGCGGAACTTCCCCGGCTGGATATGCCAGCTCATGCAATGGTAGGAGAGGTCCGCGAGCGGATGGCCGAGCGTGGACAGTTCCCAGTCGAGCACCGCGAGGATGCGCGGCTCGACGGGATGGAAGATGGCATTGTCCAGTCGGTAGTCGCCGTGCACCACCGAGGTCTCATCACCCGCCGGAACGTTCTTCGGCAGCCAGGCGATGAGATTGTCCATCGCCTCGATCTTCTGCATCTCGGAAGCCAGGTACTGCTTGCTCCAACGAGACACCTGGCGTGCGACGTAGTCACCGGGCTTGCCGAAATCTTCCAGCCCCACTGCCCGGTAGTCGACGCCGTGCAGCTGCGCGATGACGCGGTTCAGCTCGTCCCAAACGGCCGCGCGCTCCGCGCGCGTCATCCCGGGCAGCGCCTGGTCCCACAGCACGCGGCCCTCGACGCAATCCATGAGGTAGAACGCGGTGCCGATGACCGACTCGTCCTCGCACAGCAAGTACGGCCTTGCCACCGGGAAGCCGACGCCGTGCAGCGCCTTGGTGACTTTGTATTCCCGCTCCACCGCGTGCGCGGAGGGCAGGAGCTTGCCGGGGGGCTTGCGGCGCAGCGCGTAGCGCTGCGCGCCGGCCGTGATGCGGTACGTGGGATTGGACTGGCCGCCCTTGAACTGCTCGACCGCGAGCTCGCCGCGCCAGTCGTCGATCTTGCCGCGCAGGAACTGCGCCAGGCGGCCGGCGTCGAAGCGGTGACGTTCCTCGACCGGCTTGACGCCGATGAACTGCTCGAACATGCCGCGGAGCTTACCTTAGAAGCTCCGCGCCCAGTACCGCGGCGGCCGCGCTAGCAGCCGTTGTCGTGCTGCGCCGCGCCGTTCTCCGGCTGGGGCTTGTCCGCCTGCCGCGGGCCCAGCAGGCTGCGCAGCATCGTCGTCACCAGCTCCCGGTCCACGGGCTTGGCGAGGAACGCCGTCGCACCGAGCAGGCGGCAGCGCTCGCGCGATTCGTGGTTCGACATCACGGAGACCACCAGGATCGGCGTCGCCCGGTTGGCGCCGTGCTCGCGCATCAGCCGCAGCACCTCGTAGCCGCCGATGCCGGGCATCAGCAGGTCGAGCAGGATCACGTCGTACGGCGTCTGCTCGGTCTGGCGCAGCGCTTCTTCGCAGGTCCCGGCGAGCGTGACGCGCGCGCCCAGCTCCTGCGTCACGATGCGGCCGATCAGGAGCCGCGTCGGCTCGTGGTCGTCGACGATCAGGACGTTGCGGCGCTTGGCGTCGGTGGTCATGGGATGCTCTGCGTCGGTTTCCGCGCGCGTGGATTACTTCTGCAGGTACGCCGCGCCGGACACCGCCTGGCCGCTCGCGGAACTCATGCCGAACGTGGTGACCAGGTTACCGGCCGTTGAGCCTACGAACGTGCCATGGGCGGTGCCGGTCGCCGGATTGCCGGCGAGGCTACCGGTGCAGCCGGTGCACGTACCGTTCAGCAGGATGCCGTTCGCGCCCGTGAACTGGGAGATGCTGCCGCTGCCGTTGGCTTTCCAGTTGGCCAGCACCGTTACGTCAAGGTTGTAGTTGGTAACCATCTGCGTGCCGAAATCGACGTCGACGCGCAGGTTGTTGATCGTTCCCGTGTTGCCCAGGTAATTGCCAACGAACTGGGCGCCGGGGACCTGGTTATAGGTGGCGGTCACGCCGCCAGTCTGCAAAGCCGCGAGGTCCAGGGCGCTGGTCTTGTTCAGGGAATCGACGCTGACCACGTACGTATTTCCGATGGCGGTCTTTTCATCGATGGTCACGCCGCCCGCCCATGTGTCCCATCTCACGCCAAGCGCCACGTCACCGCCAGAGCTGACCAGGGTCGCCGAGCTCGTATCGATCTCGAGGCCATTCCCGGAGCCACCGAACGGCGTGCCCTTGCCCATGCCCGCAGCGATCGTGTAGCCGACCAGCGGCCCAATGCCGCTGCCCGGCGTGACCCTCGGCCCGCGCGTGCGAACGAGTCGCCTCAGATTTCCGCCGCCCTCCACCTCCACATCCTGCTGTACATGCGAGATTCCCGCCGTTTCGATTGCCGGCGTCACCGCCGGCCGCGCATTGCGCGGCGCGATCGAGCGGTTGAAGAAGCCGGGGACCGCCGGCAGGATGACCGGCACCTCGTTGGCGCTCGCCACGAACCCGACCTGGTTCGGATCGATCTCGACCTCGCCGGCGCCGGTGCGAATGAAGGTCCTGCCCGTGTTGACCTTGTTGTAGGCGCCGGGCTTCGCGTCGTCGCCGCCCGCCGGCCCGGTCACCGGAAAGTAATAGGTTTCATGATCGGTGCCGCGCACGCCCATGTGGGCGATCGGCGTCTCGATGAGGTAGTTCTTCTTGTGGGTGCGGCCGATGGCGCCGGTCACGGCGCGAAAGCCCCCCTGCTCGAGGCGGTAGCGGACCTTCTCGGTGCCGTCTTCGACGCCGGCATAACGGAACTCGGCCACCGTCACTCGCGACTCGGGGACGACGACGACGATCGCGCCATCGCCCATCTTCAACTGCGCCATGGCCCCGCTGGCGGTCGTCAGCGTATCGCCGACGTTCACCGGAACGCCCTTGCGCGCCGCGCGCTCGCCGCCGCCCGGCTGAACCAGCCTCACGTCGCCCGCGACGAACTGGACTACGCCTGCGGTCTGGCTGAAGGCCAGAACGGGGGCAGTAGCGCCGAGCACCAGACCCAGGAAAACGAGAGCTGCTCTCATATAGACCCCTAGCCGTCAAACAGTTATGAATCCTTGCAAGGATGATGCTGCAACAATCGAGCCTGCATACAGGGCGGCGCCTGTGCCTGACAAATCCTGACGCCCGCCTAGTCGAACCGGCGCCGCAGGGTCAGGGTCCAGTCGGTGCGCCGGAACTCATAGATCGGGATGTTCGAGTCCTGCACCGAGCGCAGCACCCCGAATCTCAGCTCCAGCTTGGGTGCGAAGTCGTAGCGCAAGAAGCCTTCCAGATCCGTACGGCGGTCCTTGCGGTGCACAAGAAACGCAGAATCAAAGGCGTCATAGTGTGAATTTTGCACGCTTGCAAGCGCCGTCAACCTGAGCTGCGGCCCGAGTATTTGTTCCCAGGCAGCACGTGCGCCGATGCCATTACGGTCGCCGCTCGGGTTTCCGCCGCGGTCGTTGTCGCCGCCTGCCATAAATGCGACGCTGGTTGTCGATTTTTGGTCAATCGGCATGGTCGCACCCACGCCCACAAGCACGAAGTCGGCGTCGAATATTTCCAGGTCGGCCGGTGGGTGACGATAGCCGCCCGCGTGCAGAAAACCGAACATCGCCCCGGGCGTGCCCGGCGCCGCGGACGTCTCCGCGACGTCGAGGCTGAGGGCATGGACTTCCCGGCTGGTCGAACCGCCGAGGGTGCTGCGCACGGCCTGCAGCTGGCCTCGCACCAGGTGCCGCGCACCGGACCAGGCGAGTCCCGCGCTCGCGGCGACCCCTCCCACGTCGAAAGCCGATTCGTGCGCATTGGACCTGCTCAGGAACTCGGCGCCGCCGATGAGCGAGAAGCGCCCGCCCAGGGGCATCGCGGCCTCGATGCCGCCGCCCACGCCGTAGAAACTGTCGTCCTTGCCCACGTTCTGGTCGGCAAGTTGCAGCACTGCCACCAGCCCGGGCACGAACACCTGGCCCTGGCCCGGCGCCTGGTTGACGTTGGAGCTGGTGCCGGCAAATGCGCTCAGATAGCCGCGCGCGGCGACGCGCGCCTTGCGCTCCCCGAGCGCTTCGCCCAGGTAAACGAGCAGCTGCGCGCGCAGCGCGGGCGGCGGATCGAGCGCCAGCAAGGTCTCGAAGGCGACACGTGCCTGCGCCCAGTTCTCCAGCGCAAGATACGCGCGGCCCATGTCGATGCGCGCGCCGGCGTGCGCAGGATCGAGCGCCAGCACGCGCGAGAATGCGATCGTCGCGCGGTCGGGCCTGCCCGCGCTCAGCGCCGCGCGGCCGAGCGCGTAATCGAAATCGATCGCGCCGATGTGCGCGTCTTCCTCGGCCGCGAGAAGCGCGTAAGCCTCGACGTGCCGGCCCGCGAGGGAAAGCTGGGCCGCTCGCCCCAGAAGGTCCGCGACCGCGGACTGTGCGGCGACACGGTCCGCGCCCGCCACGAGGGCGACCGCGAGCAGCAGCATGACCAGTTGTCGAGCACGATGGCGCATAGGTTCAGTCGACCTCGGCGCCTTTCGGGGCAGCTATCGCCGCCGCGCCCACCCACGGCGAGCGGCCGCGCTGAGGAATTGCTCTAGAATTGTCGCTCACAATGTCCCGGCAGGACAGCGTGCGATCGGTTGCGTATCTTCCTTGGCTGCGCGCGCTGCCGGCGGTTGCCGGAGGGCTGCTGCTGGCGGCCCTGTTCTCGCAAAGTACGCTCTTCGCGCGGCTGTCCTGGTGGGTCGATGACGCGCTGCAACGTCGCTTCGCCGTGGAGCTGCCTTTGCATCGCGTGGCGGTGGTCGACGTCGACGAGGCGTCGCTACAGAGGCTGCAGCCGCGGCTCGGCGCATGGCCGTATCCGCGCGACGTGTACGCCCAGGCGCACCGGTTCCTCGTCGCAAGCGGCGCGCGCGTCGTCGCCTACGACATCCTGTTCGCCGAGTCGCGGGCCGGGGACCAGGCCTTCGCCGCGGCGCTCGATCGCCGCGGCGTGCTGGCCGCCGCCGCCTTGCCTTATCCCTACGCCAGATCCGCGCAGTACGAGAAGCAGCTCGCGCAGGTCGCTCTGTTCGATGCCCATGACAACGCGCGTGCCGCGGAGATTGCGCATCCCTGGCCGGACCTGACGCTGCCGCTCGAGGCGTTCACGCAGCCGGACAAGGCGCGCGTGGGGGTCATCAGCACGCTGGCCGACGATGACGGTGTCGTGCGTCGACTGGCGTCGCTGCACCTCGCGTACGGCAAGGTGCTCCCCGGTTTCGTCGTGGCGGCGATGCTCGCTGCCGAGCCTGGACAGTCGCTGGGCGTGGGGAGAGGCGAGCTGCGCCTGGACGATCGTGCCTGGCCGATGGCCGCGGACGGCACCATCACGCCGCGCCTGGCCGCCAACGTCCCCGACCTGGCCGTGATCCCGTTCTTCCAGCTGCTGGATGCGGTGCAAGGCGCTGCGGGCAGCGCGCACGTCGCCGATCTGGTGCGCGGCCGCATCGTCTTCGTCGGCAGCTCGAGCGCTGTGCTGGGCGATGTCGCGCTCACGCCCGCGGGACGGTTTCCGGGGCTGCATGCCAACGCGCTGGCCGCCGCGAGCCTGCATGCCGCCGAAGTGCTGCGCCCGCCCCGCGCGTGGCTGGACGTGGCGCTCGTCCTGCTCGCCCTCGCCTGGCCGGCGGTCCTGGCGAGCCGCGGCGCGGCGCCGCGGCCGCGCGACTTCGCGATCGCCCTGGGCGCGGGCGCCGCGCTCCTCGCCCTCGCCGTGTTCGCCATGGCGGCCGCCGGCCAGCAATCGCACTGGCTGTTCGCGGCGGCGGCCGCAGTCGCGGCGTTCGGTTTCGCGCTCGCGGCATGGCTGTTCGCGCTCTATCAGGAAAAGCAGCGCCTGTTCTACGAAAAAATGGCGGCGCTCGAAGCGAACCGCCTGAAGACCGAGTTCCTGAACCACATGACGCACGAGCTGCGCACGCCGGTCACGGCGATCATGGGTTTCAACAAGTTCAATCTGTACGGCGACGAGATCGGGCGCGAGCAGCGCCTGCGCCACAGCGCCATCATCGCGCGCAATTGCGAGCACCTGCTGGCGCTGGTCAACAACAACCTCGACCTGGCGCGCATGGAGGCGGGCCAGCTCAAGTTCGAGCGCACGGCGCACGAGATTCGCGCGCTGCTCGACGACGTGGTCGCCACGCTGCGCGTCATGGCGCACGACAAGGGCCTTACGCTCGAGCAGGAGATCGCCACGGACATGCCGCAGGCGTTATCGCTCGACGCCTTTCGCGTGCGCCAGGTGCTGATCAACCTGCTCGGCAATGCGATCAAGTTCACTGCGCAGGGCAAAGTCATTCTGAGGGCGCAATGGGCGGCGGACGAGCTGCGCTGCGAAGTCGAGGATACGGGACCGGGGATGCCGGCGGACAGCCTGGAGCGGATATTCGAGCCGTTCCAGCGCGCGCCCGGAGTGACGGCGGCGGGCACGGGACTTGGGCTGTCCATCACGCGCAAGCTCGTGGATCTGATGGGCGGCTCGATCCGCGCGCGGTCGCAGCTCGGCAAGGGCTCCGTGTTCGAGCTGCGCATCCCGGCGCCGGAGGCGCAGCTGGCGGCGTCTGCAATGGCAAGCGCCGCGGCGCCGACGCCGGCGACGCTCGCCGGCCGCGTGCTGCTCGCGGACGACAACGCCGACCTGCGCGACCTGGTGCAGATGCAGCTGGGCGAGCTCGGCTTCGAGTGCAAGGCGGTCGCCGACGGGCTCGAGGCCATCGAAGCGGCGCTCGCCCAGCCCTACACGATCGTCCTGCTCGACATGGACATGCCTTTCATGGACGGCTACGAGACGGTGCGCGTGCTGCGCGAGCGCGGCTACACGGCGCCCGTGATCGGCTTCACGGCGCACCAGGCGGGCGCGCCGGTGGAGCGCGCGCTGATCGAGGGCTGCGACGACGTGCTCAGCAAGCCGGCCTCCCCCGAGCGGCTGCGCGACGTCCTGGCGCCCTTTGCCGAGGGCGCACTGCTGCCGAAGCCCGCCGCCGGCGCGGACGCCATCCGGGTGAGCATAGACAGCCGCTTGCGCGGCATCGTCGCGAGATTCCTGACCAACTGCGGCCGCGACGTCCTGCGCTTGCACAATGCGCTCGACGGCGGCGACTTCGCCGCCGCGCGCGCCATCGGACATTCCCTCGGCGGCGCGGGGGGCAGCTATGGGTTCGACGAGATCACGCGCATCGGCCGCGCCATCGAGGAGAATTCGCGGCGCGGCGATGCCGGAAACCTCGGCCAGCTCGTCGCGCAGCTCGAGAACTACCTGTCGCGGGTGCATCCCGAATTCCGCTAAGGATGCGCTTCAGGACCGTGCCGATGGAGAAACCTGCAGCCAGAAAGTCACGGGCCCGTCGTTCACGAGGCTGACCTGCATGTCGGCACCGAAGCGGCCGCTCGCCACCTCGGCGTGCCGCTCGCGGCAGGCCTGCACGAAGCGCTCGAACAACCGCCGGCCTTGCGCCGGCGGCGCGGCCGTGGAGAAGCCCGGGCGCGTGCCGCTTCGCGTGTCCGCGGCGAGCGTGAACTGCGGCACCACGAGCAGCCCGCCCGCGATGTCGGCGAGCGAGCGGTTCATCCGGCCTTCGGCGTCGGCAAAGATGCGGTAGCCGAGGATGCGCTCGGCGAGGCGCTCGGCCTCGCGCTCCGCGTCGGCGCGCTCCACGCCCACCAGCGCCAGCACGCCGCGGCCGATGGCGCCGAGATTCTCCCCGCCGGCGGCAACGCGGGCCTCGGCGACGCGCTGCACGAGGGCGATCAAGCGATGATGTCGGGGATCAGCTGGTCGCGCAGGCGCGCGATCAGGTCCTTCAGCAGGAGCTTCTTCTTCTTCAGGCGCCGCAGCTGCAGCTGGTCCTGCGCGGGATCGTGGGCGAGCCGGGCGATGACGTCGTCGAGATCGTGGTGCTCGGTTTCGAGGGCGAGGATGCGCGCCTCGATCTGCGCGCGCTCCACGGCCGTGAGCGGCTGATTGCTCAAGACGCGCGCCCCGCCTCCCGGCGGCGCCGCACCAACACAATTAATTGCGGAAGCCCCCGGCAGGTCGTGAAAAAGTTCACCGCATCCATGGGCGTGTGTTCAGCATCCTAGCGTCTCCGCGCGTGAGCGCATAGGGGGTCCGGACGAGCATGCGCCGCAACGACCACGACGTTACCGACCGCGTCCGCACCACGGACGCCGCGGCCGTGAGCGCGGAAGTGCTGCACCTGTTCCATGGCCTGTATCCCCGGGCCGCGGGCGGTCCGATCCGGCGCGCGTTCGACCACGTGCTGCGCCTGTACCGCGGCCGCCACCCCGCCTTTCACGCCTGCGACACGCAGTTCCACGACACGCAGCACATGCTGGAGGTCACGCTCGCCATGGCGCGGCTCATGGATGGCTACGAGCGCAGCCGCGCGGGCAGCGCGCGCCTGTCGCCGACCCTGTACAGCGTCGGCGTCATCGGCGCCCTGTTCCACGACGTCGGCTACCTGCGGCGGCGCAGCGACCGCCGCCACGGCCACGGCGCCGAGTACACGCTCACGCACGTGGGCCGCAGCGCGCAGTTCCTGCGCCAGTACCTGCGCGGCGCCGGCCTGGCACGCTACGCGCCCGCCGGCGCGGCGATGGTGCACTACACCGGCCACGAGCGGCCCGCGGAAGAAATCGGCATCGACGGCGTTCTGTCGCGGCGCATCGGGCAGATGCTCGGCACGGCCGACCTGATCGCGCAGATGGCGGACCGCTGCTACCTGGAGAAGCGCCGCGACCGGCTGTATGCGGAACTGGTCGCCGGCGGCATCGCGGGGCGGCTGTTCCGCTCCGCGGGCGAGCTCGTGCGCCGCACGCATGCCTTTCATGTCGGCGCCGTCCGCCGCCTCGACCTGCAGCTGGCGCGCGCCTACGAATACGCCGAGCGCCACTTCGGCGGGCAGAACCTGTACCTCGAAGCCATGCAGAAGAACGCGCGCCACGCGCTGCTGCTGGCAAGCGCCGGCCAGGACGGCCTCCTGCGGCGCGCACCGCCGGTGCCGGAGGCTCAGTAGCTGGGCTTGCGCCGGAAGTACTCCAGGCGGTCGATGGAGCGCAGGCTGAGATCCTTCACTTCCAGGCCCTGCAGCACGCGCAGCGGCACCTCGACGCCCGCCGCACCCCGCGCCCAGACCTTGCGGTAGAAGTCGGCGAGCGAAGCCACCTCCTCGCCGCCGACGCCAATGACGATGTCCCCGCTCGCCAAGCCGGCGCGCTCGGCCGGGCCTTCGCGCGCCACGCGCGACACGAACAGCCGACCGCGCAGTTCCTCGGTGTAGACGCCAAGCCACGGGCGCCGCGGCCCGGGGCCGCGCCCGTGCATGATCAGGTCGTCGAGGATGGGCTTCACGAGGTCGATCGGCACGAACAGGTTGCCGGGCGAGGGCGTGCCGTCGCCGCCCGCGTCGGGCACGATGAGCGAGCCGACGCCGAGCAGCTCGCCGCGCGCGCTGATCAGCGCCGCGCCTGACCAGTTGTGCACCGGGGGATAGGTGAAGATGGCGGCATCGAGCAGGTATTCCCAGCTGCCCGAGAAAGGCCGCCGCGAAACGACGGTGACGAGGTTCAGCGCCTCGCCTCCGCCGTAGCCGACCACCATTGCCGCATCGCGCTCGGCAAGCGAGGTGGAATCGCCCAGCGGCAGCGGCGTGCCCGGGAGCGGCGCCACGAGCTTCAGCAGCCCGAATCCGGTGGCGTGATCGTAGGCGGCGAGCGTCGCCGGCACCGACCGACCGTCGCCCGCGGTGACCTCGATGGCTTCGGCCTCGATCACGAGGTAGCCGATGGTGAGGACGTAGCCGTCGCGCACCAGGACGCCGGAGCCCGCGCGCCGCGCGCCGAGCGTCGGCGCGGTGCGGGCGTCGGGCAGGATGCGCGATTGCACGCGCACCACCGCCGAAAGCGTGGCTTCGGCGTCCGCGGCCGACCTGTCCTGGGGGAGCGCCGGACCCGCGGCGCAGGCGAGGGCGAGCAGCAGGATGCGGGAGACGGCGGACATCGGGCACCTCCGACGCGCAGATGCGCGCGCGGCTATTCTAGTCTGGCGCGGAGCGCTTCCACCCGTTCGCGGTTCACGTTGAAGTCGCGCCGCCCCAGGCGCGAGGCCGAGCGCACGTGCAGCACGCCCGAGCGCTCATCGAACATGAGCTCGACGTCGTCGACGAAGCCCATCAGCTTGGAGCGGAATTCGGCATGCAGGTAGTTGCCTTCCTGACGGATGACGGTGGCACGGCGCATGCGCTCCACGGCTTTTCTCGCCGCGGACAATGCCGCCCGGGCGTCGCCCTTGAAGGGGATCGGCGCCACATAGCGCTGTGCGTCTGCCGGGTCGGCCTGGCTGGAAACGCAGTTCAGGCGCCTGCCGCAGGTAGCGAGCCTGCCGTCCTTGACGCCGAGGTTGTCCGGTCGCTTGCCCGAGAACATGTCCAGGGGCCGATGCTAACATCGGCGCGAATTCCGCTCACGGGGAGGCACGCATGGAAATATCCGCGCAACAGCTCGCCGAACTGCTCATCGGCATCGCCCGCGCCCAGCACACGATCATCCAGGGCGTGGAAAGCGCCATGCCCGGCACGAAGACGCAGCACATCCTGCCGATGCTGCAGAACGCCGCGCACCTGCGCGATCACCCGGAGCCCACGCTCATCGACCTGCCGGTGCGCGTCCTGCTCACCACGCAGGGCCGCGTGCCGCCCGATCCGGCCGTCGTCGCGGCCGACCTCGAGCGCCTGCTCGCGCCGAAGGCCTAGAAGTCCCGCGGCGGGGGCGGGAAGACGGGCTTGCGCTTTTCGCGGTGCGAGGCGGCGCCCTCGCGCACCTCGGGGCCGGTGAACCCCAGCATCTCCAGCGCCATCGACGTATCGAACGTGGGGCCCGCCATGCGCAGCCAGTTGTTCAGGCTGTACTTGGTCCAGCGCAGCGCCGTCTGCGCGCCGGCGGCGAGCTTGCGCGCCACCTCCAGCGCCTTTGCCTGCAACTCGGCTTCCTCGCACGCCAGCGACACGAGGCCGATGCGCTCGGCCTCCTCGCCCGAGATTTGCTCGCAGGTCAGCAGGTAGTACTTCGCCTTCGCCATGCCGCACAGCAGCGGCCACACGATCGCCGCGTGATCGCCCGCGGCGACGCCGAGGCGCGTGTGGCCGTCGATGATGCGCGCGTTCTTCGCCGCGATGGAGATATCGGCGAGCAGTCCCGCCACCAGCCCCGCGCCCACCGCGGGACCGTGCATCGCCGAAACCACCATCTTGGAGCAATTGATGACGTTGTAGACGAGATCGCGCGCCTCGCGCCAGACGCGCGCGCGCGTGTCGAAGTCCTTGATGATGTCTTCGATCAGGCCGAAGTCCCCGCCCGCGGAGAAGCCCTTGCCCGCGCCGCGCAGAATGGCGACGCGCACCTGCGGATCGCGATCGACGTCGCGCCAGATCTCGGCCAGCTCGGCATGCATGCGGTGCCCGGCGGTGGAGAGCCTGCCGCTGCCTTCCTCGCCCATCACGATCTCGAGGATGCCCGGCTCGACCAGGCGGATGTTCAGGTCCTTGTAATTGGAGTAGTCCATGCGCTCATTCTACAATCCGGGCCATGCGCACCCCCCAGCACGTCGCCGCAAAGGCCCTGCAAGCATGGCGCTGACCTTCGCCGACGTCGCCGCGGCGCACGAGCGCATCAAGTCGGTGGCGAAGCGCACGCCCGTGCTCACCTCGGCGACCATCGACGCGCTCACCGGCGCGCGCGTGCACTTCAAGTGCGAGAACTTCCAGAGGATGGGCGCCTTCAAGTTCCGCGGCGCCTACAACGCGTTGTCGCAGCTCGATCCCGAGCACAAGCGTAGAGGCGTGGTGGCTTTCTCCTCCGGCAACCACGCGCAGGCGGTGGCGCTCGCCGGGAAGCTGCTGGGCGTGCCCGCCGTCATCGTCATGCCGACCGATGCGCCGAAGGTAAAGCTCGCGGCCACGCGCGGCTACGGTGCCGAAGTCGTGCTCTACGACGCGCACAACGAGGACCGCCAGAAAATCGCCGAACAGCTTTCCGCGGAGCGCGGCATGACGCTCATTCCGCCGTTCGACCATCTGCATATCGCGGCGGGACAAGGCACCACGGCGAAGGAGCTGATCGAGGACGCGGGAGCGCTCGATCTGCTATTGGTGCCGTGCGGCGGCGGCGGGCTGCTCTCGGGCTGCGCGGTCGCGGCGAAGCACCTCTCGCCTTCGTGTCGCGTGATCGGCGTCGAGCCCGCGGCGGGCGACGACGGCGCGAGGTCGTTCAAGGCAAAGGCGCTGCAGGTGATCAAGACGCCCGACACCATTGCCGACGGCGCGCGCACCGCCTCGCTCGGCCCGCAGGTGACGTTTCCGGCGATCCTGCGGCATGTGGACGACTTCCTGACTGTCACCGACGAGGAACTGCTGAAGTCGATGTTCTTCCTCTGGGAAAGGATGAAGATCGTGGTCGAGCCCACCGGCGCGCTGGCGGCTTGCGCGCTCCTGGAACGCAAGCTCGATGCAAGAGGAAAGAAGGTGGGCGTGGTGATCTCCGGGGGCAACGTCGATCTCGCCTGGGCCGCGCGGCAGTTGGCGCGCTAGCCGCGGCGGCGCTTGAATCCGCCTTGCCCGACGCGCGCGCGACTGCTGGCCTTCGTGCTGCTCGCCTGGATCGCCGTGCCCGCGCTGGCGCAGAGCGAGCCGGGAGTCGACGTCATGCCCTCGCTCGCGGCGCTGGAGGCCGCGGGGGCGCTGATCGGCGAGATCCGCATCAAGACGCTCGACATCTTCGACCTCGACGACCCCAGGGAGGACAACTGGCTGTTCAGCGCCGCCAACTGGCTGCACATCCAGACGCGCCCCGCCACCATCCGGCGCCAGCTTCTGTTCGCGAGCGGCGAGCGGCTGTCGGTGCGCGTCATCGAGGAAACCAAGCGCCTGCTGCGCGCCAATTCGTACCTGTACGAGGTCGAGGTGCAGCCGCTCGCGTGGCGCGACGGCATCGTCGATCTCGAAGTACGCACGCGCGACACCTGGTCGCTGCAGCCCGGCGCGAGCGTCAAGTACACGGGCGGCACCACCAGCGGCGGCGTGAGCCTGCGCGACGAAAACCTCCTCGGCACCGGCATGAGCTTCAGCATCACGCGCCAGAGCAGCTCCGAGGTCAGCACGGCGGGCGGCACGCGCCACAACCTCGATGTGACCTTCTCCTACCCGTACGCGTTCGACGGCCACACCACTGTTGCCTATGGCCAGTCGAGCTTCGACGAGGGCTCGACGCGCGCCGTCAGCCTCGATCGCCCCTTCTACGCGCTCGACAGCCGCTGGGCGGCGGGCGCCTCGGCGGCGCGGGACGACCGCGTCGTCTCGAGCTACGCCGGCGGCGTCGTCGCCGCGCAGTACCGGCGCCGGCACAACAGCGCCCATGCGCTGCTCGGCGGGTCGCGGGGGCTGGTCGGCGGCTGGGCGCATCGCCTGAGCGGCGGCCTGCGCTACGAGGACGACCTGTACGCCACGGAGCCCGGCCGCGCCGGCCCCGCGCAATTGCCCGCCGACCGCACCCTGGTCGTGCCGTTCCTGCGCTACGAGGCGGTGCAGGACGATTTCCGCGAAGTGCGGAACCTCGACCAGATCGGGCGCCCCGAATACCTCGCGCTCGGCTGGCACGCCAGCCTGGAGTTCGGCCGCGCCCTGCGGGGACTCGGCTCGACGCAGGCGGTATCGCAGTACGCGGGCGGCGTGAGCAAGGGCACGCGCGTCGCCGCCGACGGCACCCTGCTTGCCGCGGCATCGCTCTCGGGCGAGTACCTGGACGGCCGCGTCGATCGCGGGCTGTTCAGTGCCTCGGCGCGCTATTACCAGCGGCGCGGCAGCCGCACGGTGCTCTACGTGTCGCTCGCCGCCGATGCCACGCGCTTCGCCGACGCCACGCAGTACCTGTCGCTGGGCGGCGAGACCGCCTTGCGCGGCTACCCCACCAACTACCAGCTGGGCGCGCGCCGCGTCCTGTTCACCGCCGAGCGGCGCTTTTATTCGGACTGGTACCCCTTCCGGCTGATCCGCGTCGGTGGCGCGGTGTTCTACGACCTCGGCCGGGCCTGGGGCGGGCCGTACGAGTCCGCGTCGAGCAGGCATTGGCCGGCCGACGTCGGCTTCGGATTGCGCCTGCTCAGCGCGCGCTCCTCCAGCGGCACGACGCTGCACGTGGACATCGCGTTTCCCCTCGAGCGCGAGCCCGGGGTCAAGTCCTACCAGTTCTCGCTGCAGTCGAAAACAGGGTTCTAGCGCTCAGCGGGCGCCGTAATAGGCGTAGCGCCTGTCGGTTTCCGCCTTCGACGCGTACATCGCCTTGTCGGCGAGCGCGATCAGCTCCTCGCTCGTCTGCGCGTCGTCCGGGTAGACGCTGATGCCGATGGAGCACGATACC
>Ga0209108_10001286_pt1 | contig 14532 bp, 15 predicted proteins | sample Rifsed10ft1_FD_184003 | JGI IMG/M metagenome (GOLD analysis project Ga0209108, IMG submission 184003) | Soil microbial communities from Rifle, Colorado, USA - sediment 10ft 1 (version 2) | ecosystem: Environmental > Terrestrial > Deep subsurface > Rock core/Sediment | place: Rifle, Colorado...
CGAAGTCTTTGAGCTGAACGGAGAGGAATTCCAGGCCATAGATGAGGAACGCGCCAAGGATCGCGCCCCGGTTGTTGCCCGCTCCCCCTACGATGACCATCACCCACACGGAAAAGGTAACAGCGGGGGCGAAGCTAATCGTAGGTTCAACGTACGCGAGGGTCACGGCGAACAGGGACCCCGCGAGACCCATGAGGGCTCCTCCGAGGGCAAACGCTTGTAGCTTGTACCGGAACGCGTTTTTCCCGAGGGCCATTGTCGCCTCCTCATCCTCCCGAATGGCCCGCAGGACGCGCCCCCATGGCGACTCGGCCATGAATTGAAGGACGAAGAGCAAGACGAGGAGTATCAGGGCGCCGATGCCGACAATCGCCGCGGTGTTTAGGAAAGGATCCGGCGGTCGGAACTCGACAGGCCGGGGTATGAGGATGATTCCTATGGTCCCGCCCGTCACCGACTCCAAGTTGATTGCGAAGATCCGGACGATCTCCGCGAATGCGAGGGTTGCGATCGCAAGATAGTCCGCCCGCAGTCGCAGCGTCGGAAGCGCGACGAGGGCAGCGGCTGCGCCGGATGCGAACATCGCCAGGAGCGCTCCCGCTGCGAATGGGAGGTGATAACCGCCCAGGTGCCCGGGATAGACGGGGATGCCGGCGATGACTATTGGTGGAGCGGGCAGCGTGATGGCGATCGCGGTAACGTACGCGCCGATAAGGAAAAACCCGGCGATTCCTGCGTTGAAGAGGCCGGTGTATCCCCATTGAATGTTGAAACCGAGGGCGAGGACCGCGAAGATGATCGAAACGCTGACGTAGAATCCGATGTTTGTCAGCAGCCCTGTATCGATTGCCACTAATCACTCTCCCGTCTCATCGCGCTTGACCTTCTTTGCGAGCGTCGTCTTCCGGGACAACGCCCGCGAAAGTCTTTCCACGAAAAACGCCCGGCGCCCGAAGGCCGGTTGTCGGCCGGCGATCCCCCACGGTCGGAGCAGAAGGACGCCGATCATGATGATGAACGGAATTGCCACCTTGTACGCAGTCGCGTGTTCGAGGCCGATTACGTCTGGGCGGCCCAACCAAATTAACAGCGGAACAGACATTTCCTGCGAAAGTCCCACGACCAATCCGCCGAGCATCGCCCCATACGGGGAACCAATCCCACCGAGGATAACGGCTGCAAAGACCAGCAGGAGAACGTCGAACCCCGTGGTCGGACTGATGACCCCACCTAAGCCGAGGAGAACGCCCGCCGTGGAAGCAAACGCACAGCTCACGGCCCACGCGGCATACGTAACCCGTTTCGTGTCGATACCGGTTGCTTTGGCAAGTTCGAGGTTGTCGGCGGTCGCGCGCATCGCCTTGCCGAGGTTGGTGTACTTCAACATGATATGGACGGAGAGCATGAACGAAACCCCGACGACGAGCGTCGTGATGCCTCGGACCGGGTGGATTCCCAGGCCCGGCACGATCACGATATCCTGAATTGCGGTCACAGCGAAATTCCATTGCCCCGTCCCCACCACGGCTCGGATCCCGTTCTGGATGATGAGCGACACGCCCACGGAGGCGACGATTGGGGGAACGGGACCGCGGCCCTCGAGTCGGGAGAAGATGAGCACTTCGAGCAGAACCCCCACAGCCGCGAGAACTCCGAACGCGAGGACGACTCCCCAAGGGAGGGACGCTCCCAGCAGGAGGTTCGCAAACAGGGCCACGTACGCGCCCAGCGTCATGAGCTCTCCATACGCGAAGTTCGCGAAGCCTCGGATGCCGTAGATGAGTGTCAGGCCGATCGCGGCGACGACAACAATGGTGCCCACCACGAATCCGGCCAAGGTATACTGAATGATGCTGATTCCGAAAAGGAGCGCAAGCCCTGCCACGATCCCGATGAAAATGAGAACGACGAGGAGCCCACGGAGGATCTGTCTACGGAATCGCGGGGTTGGCCGCAATGCCTCCCAGCGCCAGCGTGGTCGTTCCGTGCCGGGGGGCGATTCCGACCGGGAAATGGCGGCCATGACCGACTCAGACATAGTGGGAAGAGGCCGAACCCAATTAACCTTCCGCCGGCACCAGAGAAGCCTTTACAGCGAGAGGGACCTTGCGGTGCCGTGCAAATCGATCGGGTCGTCCTCCTCGATCCCTCGGGCGAAAAGCATCTTGTCGCCCTCGATCGCGAGACCGTGAGCGTCCCCGCGCTGGGTGTGGTTCGCGCGGAGGCGTTGCGGGCGGCGATTGGACGAAAGTGGACCGTGGGGGGTCGCTCGTTTCTCGTCCTCACGCCTTCGATTCGTGATTTAGTTGGCTCCGCAAAACGAAAAGCGCAGATCGTCGGCCCCAAAGATGCTCCCTCGTTGGTCTGGAACAGCGACCTCAAGGCGGGAGATTTTGTCGTGGAGGCGGGCGCAGGTTCAGGCGCCCTTACCCTCGCTCTCGCTCACGCTGTCGGCCCGAGCGGTCGGGTCGTGACCTACGACCTGCGGCAAGACTTTCTCGATGTGGCCCGGCAGAACGTCGAGGCTTCCGGTTTCGCGCCGAGGGTCGAGTTCAAGGTGGGCGACATTCGCGACAAGATCGCAGAGCGGGACGCCGATGCGTTCGTACTTGACATCCCTGATCCCTGGGCCGCAATCGGAACTGCCTGGGAGACCCTTCGCCTCTGTGGTCACGTGGCATCGTACTCTCCGAGCATGGAGCAAATGAGCCGCACCGTCGCTGCCCTTCGGGCGAGCGCCTTCGTGGAAGTCCGGACCTTGGAAATCATTGAGCGCGAGATCGAAGCTCGCGCGACCGGGACGCACCCCTCCTTCGCGCCCCTTGGCCACACGGGCTACCTAACGTTCGCCCGGAAGGTCCTCGACAAGTTCATGTGAGACCCGCCGTTCCGAGCGCCTGCCATGGCCTCCGAGCTGCTCACGTTCGCCATTGCGACGTTCACCGCAGTCTTCGCGATCGTGAACCCTCTCGGCGCGACGACGTTCTTCGTGACGCTGACGCAGGGCTACAGCAAGCCTCTCAAGCTCCGGGTGATCAAGAAGGCCGTGCTCGCCGCGACCTTCACGCTCCTCGTGTTCGCGTTCGTCGGTAACTACATCTTTTTCTTCTTCGGCACGTCGATCCCCGCATTCCGGATCGCGGGCGGCGCGCTTCTGTTCAGCATTGGTTTCACGATGATCCAAGGCGAGCGGCCAAAGAGCCAGCTCACCCCGCAAGACCGCCAGGAGGCCCTCGAGAAGGAGGTCGTCGGCGTCGTGCCCCTCGGGATCCCGATGTTCGCGGGACCCGGGGCGATCACGACGGTGATGGTTCTGATGGCGGAGGCCTCGAACCCTCTGGACCCGATGGCCGTCGTCGTGATCATCGCGGCGATCCTCGTCACGATGGCGTCGTCCTACATCATGCTCTTCAACGCGGACCGGATCTTCCGGCGGATCGGCCGGATGGGCGCCTACGCGCTCTCTCGGATCACGGGCTTGATCCTCGCCGCGATCGCCGTGCAGTTCGTGATCCTCGGGATCCAGGGCGCGATCGATCTGTACTTCAGCTGACGTCGATGGGGACGTCCCGCTCCGGGGAAAGAACGCGCGATGCGAATCGAGTGAACCGATCCGGATGCTCGGTGTGGACCGGGATCACCGCCCGTGGACGGATCTTGCGAATCATCTCGCTGATCTCCCGCTCCGACATGTGGCCGCTCGCATGGAATTGATGGCGGCGGAGTCTGAAGAACCGGATCCAGTTCCGGAGCACGAGTTCGACCTCGTCGTCCTCCTCGATTGGTTCGCTCTTCGAGTGGATGAATGGACTTCCAGGAGCAGGCTGGATGTCGATGAGCTCTTGGAGCACCCAGAAGTCGAGCTGAACGAGGAGCTCTTCTTGGTGCGTGCGGACGTACTCCGACGTGACGACTCGCTCGCCGACCTGCGCGAACAGCGAGGTCTCCCACGACGCCTGCCTGTCCATCTGTCGATCGTAGACGAGGATATCCGGGTCCCGGAGGATGTCGGGAACCTGGATTCGCGGGTCGTTCGCAAGGCTCAAGAGGAGATGGGCCGTCTTCGACTGCAGGACGTATTTTCGTCCGACCGCTTTCGCGACCTCAAGGAAAGTCCGGATCCGGTCGACGTCGCGCGGGTAAAACGTCGCGATGACGATCTTCCCCTTCGCCCGCCGCGCCGCCTCGATGCTTTTCGTCTTGACCTCCGCTTCTGTGAGATTCAGTCGCGTGTCTTTGGGAGCGACACGCGTTCCCTCCGTGATGAGGATGGCGGGCTTCTCGGCCGCCGCGGCTTCGATGAAATCCCGGGTCATGTCTGCGCGGGGACCGTGCTGCCGGAGGTCGCCCGTGTATGCGATGGCCCCCTCGCTCGTGTGCAACAGGAAACCGTATGCGGCGGGTGCCGAGTGGTCCACGTGAATGGGCCGGACGTCGACGCCGTCTGTCGAAATCGTTTGCCCGGTTCGGAACGCGCGGTAGTCGTGCTCCTCGAGGCTCATCCGCCCGGTCTCCTCCCACGAGGAGAGCATGATCTTCGTCCCCTCGCCTAGGTGCACGGGGATTCGGCGGTCGAGGTACCGGAGGTGGTTCGTGTGATCAAAGTGAATGTGTGACACGAACACGCTCGAGAAGCGCGGTGACTCGTATGGAAATCCCGCGCCGTCGAGCCAATCCTGCGAATACAAGCCCGCAAGCTTCGGCATGAGATCCAGGGCGAAGTAGTCTCGGAGTCCGAATCTCGCGCGATGTTGGAGGAACTCCACGAAGTACTCCGAGCCGAAACCAAACGACTGGCCCATGTCGAGCCAGATGCGGGCGTCGCGGTCCTCGACGAGAATTTTGTTTCCGCCGATTTCCGCGACCCCGCCGTAGCACGTGATTCGTGTCATCTCCCTCCAAGCCCGCTATCGCGGGCTCCGCCTACGCGCGCTCGACGATTTGCGTCACGATGACATCTTTGATCGCTCGCATCGATGTGAAGCCGAGGATGAGGCGTCCGTGTGGGTCCACTTTGAAAAGCCGCGTCTCGACGCTCGCCGCGGGGCTCACGAGGAGCGTCTCGATCTTGCCTGACTTCGTGTCCATGATGAAGTCCGCGAGGACGCCGAGAATCTGTCCGTCCTCCGTCATCACGGTCTTTCCCCTGAGCTCCGATGCGAAGACCTTCACGGCCGCACTCCTCGGCCCGGTATCCAGGCATCCTTATATGTTCATTTCCGACCCGCGCGGTTCGTTCCAGGGTTCCTTGCCGATCCATCGTCCTCCATGTTAGGTCATGTCACGGCCTTTTAGCTTCTTCGGACCGTCGGACGTTTATTCGGACGATAAAGGAACAAGGTTCTTATACCGGCCGTCTCGTTTATTGCGCTCTCGTCCATCCGAGGAGGCGTTTTCATGGAGGACGTGGTCATCGATCCACCCTGTGCCATCGGCCTGGTAACATCGGCGATTGAAGCGTACAATCGTGAGACGAACGGCTTCCTCATCGGCGCGGACCGGGCGCGGAAGATCCGCCGGCGACCGCGGGAGGTCGCGGTCCTGAAGGCTGCGTATCCGATTCAGACCGCGGTCCGCAAAGTAAACTGGGTGGCGAACGGAAACGGACGCGCGTTCGAGCGGGCCCGGAGGTCCGTCGAGAACGCGTACGCCGGACTCGACCTCATCGGCGGGTACCACAGCCACACCGGGAAAGACGCGTACGCGAGCCTCTCGGCACTCGATCTCGACTACATCGAGGACGAGTTCCAGGCTTTCAACCGCGGCCGCTCGGAGGGTGTACGGGACCGCTGGCTCGAGGTCGTCCTCGCGATTCGCCGGCGCAAGTATGTAAGGCCCCAGGAGACGGGATGGACGTTGCGGCGGTACCCGAGGAAGCTCGGCGCGAAGGTCGTCCTCCGGCCGAACCTAGGCTACGACATCACGATCGGCGGTTACTGGATCTGGGGCGAACAGCACGGCCGTCCCGGGTCGTTCAAGGTCTCCGACAAGGAGGAAGCGCGGCTCCACGCCCCGCGGTTTTCCCTGCCCTAGCGGACCCGGTGGATGCGGGTCATGATCGTCTGCTGGATTGTCCTCGGACTTCGGACATGTGCGATGAGGATTTGGTCCTCACCAGTGTCGAGGACGACGGTTCCGATTCCAAGGACCCGGTCGAGGAGACTCTGGAGGAGCTCGACCCGCTCGACCTTCGTATAGGGCATCACGTTCTCGCGCCGGCGCAGGATTCCATCGTGCCGAATCACGCGGAAGTCCGTAACGACGTACTTTGTGGAGATCCGCTTGAGCTCCGCGATGATGAGAAGGAGCAGGGCGAGGAACACGAGGAAGCCCGATCCGGCGAGGACGATAAGGGAGCGTGGAATCGGCAGGTTCGGAAGAGATACCTGGAAGAACCACAGTAGAAACGCGATGACCAAGAACACGATCGCGACCGCGTAGTGCTTGAACGCGATGAGCCGCGTAGGCCTCACCGCATGGAGCGTCGTTTCCGAGGCGATCATGAACGAGAGCGTCGAACCGGAGGGCTGCGTAAGAACGTTTCGGGACGATGGGCTCCTCATGCGAGTGCCGCCGGATTCATATAGTCTGAAGTGGCTTCATACGATTCGCAGAGGGACTGGGATGACGATTCTCTTCGGCACCCTTGGGTGGCGACCGCAGAGCCTAATGCCCTCGATCAAGTCGACGGCGGAGCTCGAGCGGGTCGCGTTTTACCACAGCTCGCACGAGAAATCACGCACCGCCCGCGCGAAGGTCATGGAGTTCTGCAACACGCTCGGCATCCCTGTGACGGCGGTCGAACTGAGCGACGCCTTCAATCTGCTTGAGATCGCGCGTCGAATCCGAGAGGACGTCGTGAAGGCCCGAGCGGGAAGCGCGACGTCCGTCCGATTCAACATCGCGGGCGGGACGCGGCTGATGAGCAGCGCGGCGTTACTCGTCTGCATCCTCGAGGGAATCCCGACGACGTACGTTCACGACGAGACGTACGAGGAGATCCAGCTTCCGCTCCTGAAGATGAACTACGCGGCACGACTCTCCCCAAAGCAGCGGGAAATCCTCGCGTATCTTGTCGCGCACCGCGAGAAACCGATGACGGAGACTGGGCTCGCAAAGGCCCTCGGCGTCCACAAGAGCACGATGAACCACCACGTACACCAGCTTCGCGCGAAGGGCGTTGTCGAGGTTGTCCCGAACCCCAAGGACTCTCGCGCGCACTGGGTCCGCGCAGCACCGGCCGCCGATCTGCTCGTCGGATGATCCGATGGCTCGCATCCTAATCTCGACGTTCGGATACCATGAGGGGAAGGTGCTCCGCGCCCTTCGGTGGCTTTCGTACGACCGCCTCGTGCTCCTCGCAGGTTCCGACTCGCTCCGCAAGCCCGGCTTTCGAAAACTGCAGGACGCGGAGCGGGCCGCGGGCGGGGAGGTCGAGGTCATCCGTGTCGATCCGTTCGACTTCCGGTCGTGCTTCGAGGGAGCCTGCGGCGCGATTGAGCGAAACCGCAGGGCGGAAAACGAAGTCCGTGTGAACGTGAGCGGCGGGACGAAGGTCCTCGCAGACGCCGCCCTGCTGGCCGCGTATCAGGAAGGCGTCGAGGTATGGCATTGCGAGGACAAGCCGTTGCGACTTCCAGTTCTCCGCGGCGTCCGGTTCGTCGATTCCTTCTCGGAGGCCGAGCGTGCGGCGCTGAGATCGCTAGGCGGACCGACGCTGGTCGGCAAGCTCGTCGAGCAACTGCGGGCGGATGGCATGCGCGAAGCTAGCGTGAATCGGGCGCTCGTTTCCCTGCGGCAGCGGGGACTCGTGAGGATGACGATTCAGCGGGGAAATGCGGTCGTGTCAGTCGAGCCGCGCTCCGAATGGTTCGTCCGGGGTCTCCTCGGACGGTGAGCCTCCACGGAGACCTCGACGTTCGAGCTCCAGAGATCGCATTGGGCCCTGGGTCCGGGTGGGTCTTTGTCGTGCGCCCGAGCGCGCTCGGAACTCCACGCGTCGGATCGAATCACACAGGTCGGTTCCGAGGGGACGTGCGCCGCGAATCCCTTAAGTAGAGGCGGCCAATCGGGCGGTCGTGCGGACCCGCGTCGAGATTCACCTTAAGAAGGGCGTCGCGGACCCGGAGGGTGACAACGTCCTGAAAGCTCTCAAGCTTCTCGGATTCTCGTCCGTCGCGGGCGTCCGATCGATCAAGGTGTTCGAAATTGACCTCACGGAGCGCTCCCGGAAGAAGGCAGAGGCCATCGTCGAGGACATGTGCCGGCAGCTGCTCGCGAATCCCGTGATTCACGACTACCGGGTCCGGTTCCCTCCCCGTGCGCCGACCCCGAGACGACGCCCGAAGAAGTGAGTTACGCGTAGCCGCGCACCCGGTGTCGCTGGTCGATCTTCCAGGTGCCCATCTGGTCCTTCGCTATGAGGTCTGACTTCGCGAGCTCCCGCTCCGCAGCCTTTACGAAGTCCTCCATCGTGATCCGTTGGCGCTTCCCGCGCTTCAGCGCGTTCCGCATCGACTGCCGGACCGCGTTCAGGATCGACCCGCCGCTGAGGGCGAACTTCCGGGCGAGCACGTCGAAGTCGATATCTTTCCCGAGGGGCGCCTCCGGGGGCACGAGCTTCTGCCAAATTTGTTTGCGAAGCTCAGCTTCCGGCATCTCGAACTCGACCGCGACATCGATCCGCCGGTCAAGCGCACGGTCCATGACCCGCGCGAGATTCGTCGCGAGGATGCAGACGCCGGGGAAGTTCTCGAGGTGGTTCAGCAGGACATTCACGTCGCGGTTCGTCCACGGGGCAATCGTCATTCCTCGGCGGTGGAACACCGCGTCAGCCTCGTCGAAGAAGAGGACCGCGTCTTTCTCCGAGGCCTGCTGGAAAACGGCCTCGATGTTCTTCTCCGTTTCGCCAACCCACATGTTCTCGAGCTGCGCGTAGTTCACGATCATGATTGGCTTTCCGAGGACCTTCGCGATTGCTTCCGCGGTCATCGTCTTCCCCGTGCCGGGCGGGCCGGCGAAGAGGAGGGAGAGTCCCTTCACCTTCTTGATCACCTTCTTCATCCCCCAGCGTTGGAAGATGAGCCCCTTGTTGCGGATCTCGACGAGCGCGTCCTCGATCGCGTCTCGCGTCTTCGGGCTCATCACGACGTCCTCGAGGGAGAACCGGGGCTGAATCACGGCGGAGAGCCGTCCGCGGTCCCCGGGCCGCTCTCGACCGTGGTCCTCGAAATGCTCCAGCTCCTCCTCGGACTCGTACACTTCGACCCCCGCCTTCAGGAGCTCGACGATCTTCTCGACGTCCTGGCGGGAGACGTGCGCGCACGACCGGTTCACGCGGCCGCATTTGGGGCATTTTACAATCCACTTGTCCTGTTCGCCCATGTCATCACCCCATCCGCGTCAGCGCAGGCGAGCCGGGCGCTCGTCGGGCCCGGCGAGAGTGCCTATCGTGTTCGCGCTATTTAAGCATGAAACGATAGGCTCAAGAACGTTCGCCGGTCCCGCGAATCCGAGCACGCCGAGAAAACATAATGTAGGGCGCAGTATTGACGAACGAGGTGAAGCGGGTGGGAGACCGGTACGTCCGGAAGCGCGTGCCGTTCCCCCTCGTTGCCATCCACCTTTCTGATGCATCCGACGCGGAGCTCACGCACATCAGCGGCGACCTTGCGCTCGCGCTGAGTGTCGGGGAGATGCGGTGGGTCCAGGCGTACTTCCGGGAGCAGCAGCGGGAGCCGACGGACGTCGAGCTCCAGAGCCTCGGACAGGCGTGGTCGGAGCATTGCTGCTACAAGTCCTCGAAGGTGTTCCTCCGGGAGTTCATCTTCCCTGTGCAGACGCCGGATGTCCTCGACCGCGGCGACGCGGGTGTGATGGAATTCGACGCGGACCATGCGTACGCTCTGCGGCTCGAGAGCCACAACCATCCGAGTGCGGTCGTGCCGTACGGTGGCGCGACGACGGGAATCGGCGGGATCATCCGAGACGTTCTCGCGATGGGGGCGCAGCCGATCGCGCTCGCCGACCCATTGCACTTTGGGCCTCTCGATTATCCGTTCGAAGAGCTCCCTAAGGGGACCCGCCATCCGAAGTACCTGTTCAGCGGCGTCGTCGCGGGAATCCGCGACTACGGGAATCGTCTCGGGATTCCGACGGTAGCGGGTTGCGTCGTGTTCGACGAGGGATACGTCGGCAACATCGTCGTGAACGTCGGCTGCGTCGGGTTCGCAAAGAAGTCGCAGCTCGTTCGGAACCGCGTAAAGACGGATCGCGATGTCTTCGTCCTTTGCGGCGGTCCCACCGGCCGGGACGGGATCCACGGCGTGACGTACGCGAGCGTCGACCTCACGGAGGAGGCCGTTGGCGGGTGGGAGGCGGGCGCCGTCCAGCTTGGCGATCCGATCATGAAGGAGCCCCTCATCCACGCGATCATCGAATGTGCGCAGGCGGGCGTCCTCAACGGCCTGAAGGACCTCGGCGGGGGCGGGCTGAGTTGCGTAATCGGCGAGATGGCCCTCGCGGGCGGGTACGGGGCGGAGGTCGACCTCGACCGCGTCCCCCTGAAGGAATCCGGACTCGCGCCGTGGGAGATCTGGGTCAGCGAGTCCCAGGAGCGGATGATGCTCGCCGTCGCACCGGAGAGCGTGGACCGCGTCCTTCGGATCTTCGATCTCTACGACGTCCCGGCGACGCCGATTGGTCGCGTGATACCGGAGACCGTGTGTCGCGTCCGGTACAAGGGGGAAGTTGTTCTCCAGATGGATATGGCCTTCTACACGGACGGGCCCGAGTACTCTCGTCCGACGAAGGAGCTCCCGGTCCCGACGAAGAGCGCAGTCGTCCCCGCCATGCCGAAGAACCTGAACTCGATCTTCCTCCGAATCCTCTCCGCGCCGAACGTGGCGAGCAAGGAATACGTAATCCGTCAGTATGACCACGAGGTCCGCGCGTCGACGGTCCTGAAGCCGATGCAGGGCGTGATTGGCAAGGCAAGCCATGGCGACGCGGCCGTCGTGAAGCCCCTCGTCGATTCCTGGCGGGCCCTCGCGATCGCGTCTGCATCGACGGGCCCGTACACGGCCCTCGACCCGTACCGTGGGGGCGCGACCGCGGTGGAGGAGGTGTGTCGGAACCTCGTCGCGGTCGGCGCTCGGCCCCATGCGATCACGAACTGCCTGAACTTCGGGAACCCCGAGAAGCCAGACCGGCTCTGGTTCTTCCGGGAAGCCGTGCGGGGGATCGGCGAGGCCGCGTCCGCGTTCGGGCTCGCGGTCCCGTCCGGCAACGTCTCCCTGTACAACGAGCGCCCGTCGGGGCCGGTCCTTCCGACCCCCGTCGTCCTTGGGGTCGGCATCGTGGAGGACATCCGCCGTTGCGTAACCTCCGACTGGAAACGGGCAGGGGATCGGCTTTACCTCATCGGCACGACCGGTGTCGACTTGGGCGGGTCCGAATACTATCGCGTCCTCGGGATCGATGGCGGGGAACCGCCCGCCGTGAACCTCGCTGCGTCGAAGGCCGCGCTCGACTCGCTCCTCGGGGCGATCACGCAGGGATTCGTGTCGGCGTGCCACGACCTCTCCCATGGCGGCCTCGCGGTCGCCGCGGCGGAGATGGCCCTCGGCGGCGACCTTGGTGCGAGGATCGCGCTCCCAAAGTCGGACCTTCGATTCGACATCGCGCTTTTCTCGGAGAGCAACGGGCGGTGGCTCGTCGAGGCGCGGAAGGGGCGTGAGAATGAGTTCCTCGACGCGATGGACGGCCTCCCGGTCGCGGAGATCGGTCGCGTCGGGGGGCAGAGCCTCGTCCTCGCGCGCGGGCGAGAGCGGATCCAGGGATTCCTCCCGAAGATGCGGAAAGCCTGGAGCGACGCGATTCCAAATCTGGTGGTGGTCTCGTGAAGGTCTCCGACATTCGCGTCGGCGTCCTCTTTATCGAGGGAACGAACTGCGAGGAGGAGTCCGTCGCGTATTTCCGGGTCCTCGGGGCGCGGGCGGAGAAGGTCCACCTCAAGCAGCTCGGCCGCGACGTCCCGGGAGGACTCCGGCGGTCCCTCGACGACTATGACATCCTCATGATCCCCGGCGGCTTCGCGGCGGGAGACTACATCCGGGCGGGGGCTATCTTCGCGGCCCGCATGCGTCACGCTCTCGCGAAAGACATCCGGGAGTTCGTCCGGTCTGGAAGGCCGATCTTCGGGGTGTGTAATGGCTTCCAGGTCCTCGTCGAGGCGGGGCTGTTGCCGGGCCTCTCGGCCCCGATGACAGCGACGCCCGAGGCGGTCCTCGCAATGAACGACTCGAGCCACTACGAGTGCCGGCCGAGCTTCCTGAAGCAGGAGAACCGCGGCCGTTGCGCGTTCGTGTCCCGCATCCCGCGCGGCAAGGTCCTCACGATGATCTCCGCGCACGCGGAGGGTAAGCTGCTGTTCCCCCGGGACGAGGAGAAGAAGGTCCTGAAGGAGCTCATCGACAACGACCAGATCGTGTTCCGGTTCGTCGACGACCGTGGCCGTTATGCAGGGTATCCGTGGTGCCCAAGCGGGGCGACGTACAACCTTGCCGCAATCTGCAACCGAGATGGTAACGTGTTCGGGATCCAGCCCCACCCGGAGCGCTGCTTCTTCCGGTACCTCCACCCCGACTGGACCCGCGACGGCGTCGCTGAGGGGCTCGGGGACGGCGCGCTCGTCTTCTCGAGCGCTCTGGACTATGTGGCCCGTCGGTTCTGAGGCCGGCCGGTTGCCTTAGGCCCGCGAGGACTCATCGAAGAAAGTTCAGCTCTCTCACGGGAACGGTGTCAGGTGGCCGCTCGTCGGATGTCGGATTGCGGAGGCGTCCCGGCGGTTCGGCCGTGAGGTCGTTCCGAACGCGGCGAATCGGCGGGCCAGTCAGGAGCTACAGCTGAACGACGAGCTCGACGGCGTCGCCGTCCAGCAGCTGAAAGCGATCCCGCAAGTAGTCCTTCGAGATGACCTCGAGGATGTCCGTGTGGTGCGTCCGCAGCGGGAGGATCACCGCGCACTCGATGTTCTTCAGCGTCGCGCGGAAGCACTTCGCCCCGCCGAACGTCCGCCCTTCGGCCTGGAAGCCGTCGATGAGGATTCCGCCCTCCTCCCAGAGAATCGTGAGCTTCGCGAAGTCCGCTCCCTGGACCTTCAGGTTCAACGTCCCTTCGTACGGGACGAGCCAGAGCTTCTTCTGAAACTGCTCTTTGTACCCCTTCTGGCGCATGTAGAACGCGCCCTCGCCGAGGCCGCTCGTCACGCGGCCCACGATTGTCATCGTCTGCCGGACCTCGAAAATCCGCTCGTAGTCCGCATATTCCTTCCGAAGCATATCGAGCCCCTTCGCGGAGACCCTGAGCCGCTGGCGGCGGGTCGCGAGGTCCCGCTGGATGAGGCCGTCGTTTAGGAGTTCGAGGATCCGCTGGGACGCGCTCTGCTGGCTCACGCCGAGAGCCTGGCCGAGTTCCTTCGAGGACATCGAGACATGTTCGCTGAGTCCGCCCCGGAGGGCGATATGCTTCAGGGTGTCGACGTGGTACGGCTTCACCGGAGGGGTTCCATGGAACCGCCCGTTAAAAACGCTTTCAGAGCCCCTCGAGCGCGAGATGGGAGCGGGATCGGAGGAAGATCCTCGGCATCCCGAGGTCCTTGAGCCGTCGAAGGAGCGCGGCATCGTTCGTGACGACGACGCCTCGGAGCTGTTCCGCCGTGTCGAGGACCGCGTCGTCCGCGGCGCCCGGGACCTCGAGGACCCGGAAGCGGTTCGCGAGCTGGAGGGCGGACTTCGCGGTCCGGTTGCTCTTCAGGAGGCCCTTCAGTTCGCCGATGACCGGAGAAGGGACATAGATCTCGTGGTCGCCGAGGAGACGCCGGATCTCCGCCTCGAGGTTGAGACGGAACCGGAACGGCATGAGGAGGGCGTTCGCGTCGAGGACGACGGCCTGCACGCCCGGGAGCACGCGTCCTGGGGGCTTGTCCTTTGCGCTCCAAGGGAACCCTACTCTAGCGCGAGGAAAGCGCGGCCCTCGGCGGCGCGCAGGGGGCGGCAGTGCCCCGCCTGTGACGCCGCCTTTGACTGCTCCGACGCCGCCAATGCCCCGCCACTCGAAGAACTCCCGTCGCTCGAGCGCTATCCTCCGTGAAGAGGGCATCGCGACCCGCGGAGAGGTCGCGTCCAGTTCGCGGATCTGAAAAAGGAATCGATGGCTTTAATACATAGCGACACTATGCACTGTGCGAGCCTATGTGGTTCACGAAGTATGGGACGGTGTAAAGATGAAGGGATTCATGGCCGCGTTGCTCGTGCTCTCGATGCTCGGCGCCTCGATGGCGTTCGCGGGCCTCGCGAGCGCGCAGGAGCGCGACTTGATGCCCGTCGTCGAGACCGGTTCGACGGACCGGCTCGGGGGCGGCGACTGGATCACCGTGCGCGCGGGCGACGCGCGTGTCGGAGTGGTGTATGGAACGATCGATACGCCGAACAAGGTGTACGTCTTCGCTGAGTACAAACGGTTCCTCGGGGG
>Ga0209108_10001287_pt1 | contig 14531 bp, 14 predicted proteins | sample Rifsed10ft1_FD_184003 | JGI IMG/M metagenome (GOLD analysis project Ga0209108, IMG submission 184003) | Soil microbial communities from Rifle, Colorado, USA - sediment 10ft 1 (version 2) | ecosystem: Environmental > Terrestrial > Deep subsurface > Rock core/Sediment | place: Rifle, Colorado...
ATACCACTTTCTCTGGCCGAGGGCCTGGTCCTTCCAGTTCCAGCATTTGCTCATGTCAGGATCGTCGTGCTCCGTGGGCACAGCGCGTACACGACCGGCAATCGCGTGAAAGAGATTGGGCATCTCGATGCCTTTGATCGGCCAGAACAGACAGAACCCCACTTCTTCGACGAACTTCCCGGCCTCGCGCGGCGTCTGTACGCGGCGCGCGGGCGTGCGGCGGTAGAGGCGGTCGCGGAGCGCCCCGATCTGCTTTTGTTTGATGGCGGTCATGGCGGGCTTCATCTCTGTCCGGGGGCGAGGCTTCGCGATCCGAGTCTACGGAATCCAATCCACCGTTCCGACATTCGCGACGTTGAGCATCTGCGTCAGCGCGCTGCCGTCCGGGTTCATGACATACAGGCCGGTGAGGGCGATGAAAGCGATGTGCGCGCCGTCCGGGGAGAAGGCTCCATACAACCCTGTGTCGAAGATGTGGGTGAGGCGCTGGGGTTGGCCGCCCGCCACCGGGACGCGCCACCAGTCCGAGGGTGCGCCGTTGGCATAGGCGATCTGCGCGCCGAACAGACCCTCGAGCCACCCCCACTCACTGGGCCGCGCGGTCCCCTGAAGGGGATCTTCGACGAGCGCAGGCGCGAGGCCGTCGCCCGTGGCGCTGAAGTAGATGAAGCTGCCATCCGGCGAGAAGAACGGGGCATCCACGGATTGAAACGTCCCCGGTGGCATGACGGGTTGAGGATTCTGTCCATCCGGGTCGGCGAGGTACAGATCGTTCACGCCGTTGGGCGGGTCGAAGGCGACATAGGCGAGTTTGATTCCATCGGGCGAGAGGCGCGGCCAGGCGGCGTGATCGCTGATGACTTCCGGCTTGCCAGCGGGATAAGCCATACGTTCCAGCCGGTATTGGAAGGTTTGCTGATCTGAAGAGTCCGGCGTCAGATGCACGTAATAGACGTACTTGCCGTCCGGCGACCAGACGGGGTTGAAGAACGCCTCCGGCTTCTGAGTGAGCTGGAGCAGGGGGCCCGGCGCTTCCGAGCCGTCGGCGGGCATGACGTATAGCTCGGTATACCCAAATTGATATTCGCCCGGCGGCGGGGGTGGCGCATACGCGATGACGATCTGCGCATGGTCAGGCGAGACCGCCGCGCCGCTGACCCACGTGTTTGTGGGCGGCTGAAAGAGCGTGGTCTGCTGTCCGGTGGCGAGGTCGAGCTGCACCAGTATCGGCGCGCTCTGCGGGGCTATGATGAAGGTCAGGAAGATCAATTTGCCGGTGAGATTGAGATTGGCCCAGGGCAGCGGAGCCGGAATCGGCGTGAGCAGGACCGGGGCCGGCGTGGAAGCGGCGGTCGGCACCGGGGTGGGCGCAGTCGGCGAGGGCAGGCCGGACACCCGCGTGGAGGCGGGGGGCCGGGTGGCCGCTGCGCCCGGCGTCACATCGGAGATTTGAATGGAACAGGCGGTGAGGACGAGGGTGAGGAACAGCAAGCGGATTGTTTTCATAGGCTTCTATTTGGGCGCTAACGTGCGGACATAGTTGACTAAGTGCCATCGTTCTTCATTCGTCAGCCGGTCGCTGAACGCAGGCATCACCGATCTGGGGAAGCCGTGGGTGATCCAGTCGTAGAGTTGCGCATCGGTGTGGACGCCGGGGATGGCGTGCAGGCTGAGGTCGGCGGGGCGCGGGTTGAGGGTGAGGCCCACCGGGCCGTCGCCCTTGCCGGCACCGCCGTGGCACGGCACGCAGTGAGTGACGTACAACGCTTTTCCCACCGCGATGGAGCTTGCGTTCGGGGGAATCGGGTTCACCGGGCCGGAATCCTGCGCGGCGGAGAGGCCGTAGAAGACGAATGCGCCGACGGCGAACAGGGCGAGGGCAGGGACAATGGCGAAGGCGGCCCGTTGCGCGCGCGTGCTCGCGAACGTGCTCAGGGCCGCGAGATACACGCTGGCGGCGACGAGCAACGCCCCGCCGCTCGCGCGCGTCCACGGGAATGAGGCCGCCGTGCTCGCCGCGCTCACGGCGAAATTGAAGTTGGCGAACGCGTCGAACTCGCCCTCGCGCCTGACCACGGCCTGCACTTGCCACGTGTCGGGCAGGCCGAGGTATGCGCCTTTGGCCGCGTACACGCCGCTGCCCTGCGCAGACAATTGCGCTTCGCTCGGCGGCACGTTGGCCCGGGTGGGCGTGAAGCGCAGCGCAACTTCTTTAGCCTGATCCAACGGCTGGCCCGCCGAGGTGACTCTGAGGGTGAAAGTGTTGACGCCCACCCGGCCCGGCGAGATTTCGATGGCCAGTTTGAGATCGTCGGCCAGCGCGGCGGCAGTGAGCGCGGCAGAGGCGGCTGCGGGCCGCGCGGGCGGCAGCGAGGTGAACACTCCCACACTCAACAGCAGAGCCGCGCCGAGAGTCACCTCACTGGTGACGATGCGGCGGAAGCGGTTGACCAACCTGGCGTCGCCGTGGGTGTAAGCAGCGGCGCGTTTCATGCGCGGGGTGACGATAAGCAAGTTGACCGCGCCGAGCATCAGCATCGGCGAGACAATGAGGAGTTTGACGACGAGGGCGCGGCCATACAACGTTTGGAAAAGCGCGTCCCACGCGCCGATGCGGAGAATCGCGGAATAGACCCCGCTCACCGTGAGCGCGCCGACGCTGAGGAGGGCGAGCGCCGAAAAGCGCGGGAGGAGCCGCGCGGTGAGGCGCGTGCGGAGAGAGGCATCGCTTTGCTGCGCGGCCCACAGCCCGGCGACGAAATGCGTCAACCCGCCGACCCAGACCGAAGCCGCGACGAGATGCGCCCAGTCCGCGACGACGGGCAGTGCGGGGCGAAGTTCGGCGGCGGCGTGACTGCCGAGGCTGAGGGTGAGCAGCAGCAGAAGCGAAAGGCCGAAGGCGAGCCAGCGGGCACGACCGGTTGAGTTATGCGGCAAAAGCCCGGCCAGCGCGAGTGTGAGCGCGAAGCGGGCGATCCACAAGGCGCCAAAGCGCGTCTCGAACAGGATACGTCCCACGGCGGCGTCCCACGGCGCGGCGATTTCAGCTCCGGAGGCCTGCCCGGCTTGCAGTAAGAGGGCCAGGAGATTTGAGATGCCGAGGCTGATGAGGGCGAAGGTCGCCAGCCGCCGCCACGGGCCTCGCTCAAGCGCGAAGCCCTCCGTCTCGGATTGCACGGCGCGGTATGCGGGCTGCCACACGACGAGGACGAACAGCGTCCCGCCCGTGACGGCCAGCGCGCAAACGAACAGCACCCACCTTTCGACGACCTCGCCGAGCGACAACTTGATCTGCCGGCTTGCCTGGGCCGCGGCCCCCAGCGCTGCCGCGTCCACGTCCCCGACCGCAAACGGGAATGAGCCAGTGGTGATGTGGCCGTCCACCGCCGAGAGCGCCTTCCACGCGACGGTGTACACGCCGTCGGGCAGGGAGCGCAGCGAGACGGTGAGATGGGTGTGGTCGGCGGGGTCGAGCTTGGAGTCGCCGTTGTCCACCTGCGCGCCGCTGGAGTTGAAGACGGTGATGGTGCTGAAAGAAGGCTCCAGCGTTTCGGTGAAAGAGAGTTCGATCTGTGCAGGCGCGCGGTCGAGCGCCGCGTTCGCTTCGGGCACGGAGCGTACCAGCAGCGCGTGCGCGAAGACGGGCATGGCGAGCGCCAGCGTGAGGACGAGTGCGAAAGCGATTGGGATAAAGCGAGGTTTCATTTTGGGTCGGCGCATATGTGATGGGCGTCTAAGGAATCCAGTCTATGTGACTGGCACAAGCGAAGTGGGAATGAGCGTAGGGGAGATATTCATCACACCCGGAGTTGGGGAGGCGGTTGGCAAACTGGGGGTGAAGGAGGGGATCGGCGGGGGCGTGGCGGTGAACGGGCTGGAGACGTGCGTGAGGCCGGGGGCGGGAGCGCCGGGCGCGGTGATGTCCGAGATTTCAATCGAGCAGGCGCTGACCGTCAAGCTGAAGAGTAGCGCTGTAACCGCGAGGCCCTTTTTCAGGTTCATGGCCGGACCGGAGGGTGGATAGTCTACCACACCCATCCTAATGGTGTTGATCCACGACACGAGCGAGCGGGGACGAGCAACGGCTCGTCCCCGCGGTCGCTGTTGGGGGCGACTATTTCTTGCGTGCCAGCGCCATCGCGCCGAGTGCGCCTCCCACCACACCCAGAAACACGCCGGCGACTCCCAGCCAGCCGGCCAGGCCAAAGGTGTCCGCCGGTTTTGGACTCTCAACCGCGACACTGGGGAATTGGACGACATCGGCCGTTTGCACTTCTTCGGGCTTCACCTCGACGTTCACGTCGCTGTCGCCGATCTTGCCCGCGAGCCGCACGGTGTACTCACCCGCGCGGGTCGGCGTCAGCGGGGCCACGAACTGTCCGGGCGTGCTCTCGCCCAAAGGCTGGAGGGCAAGCCGCTTGCTTTCTCCGCCGTAGATGACTTCGATTGTCAACTGTGAGACATCCACATCGGCAAACGTTTCGGCGCTGTGGCTGTGTTCGTCAATCGTCGCTTCGAGGCCGGAGACAGACGGGCTTCCGGTGTCCGAGGCGCCCTCGATGGTGATGGCAGCAGTGGCCGGTTCGCCCATGTCCGCGTGGTCGGCGTCGGCGAGCGAGGCTTTCAGGGTGTGATTCCCGTTGGCGAGGCCCGTGACCGTGACCGCGGGCTGATCCAGCGGGATCATCGCCAGCGTCTGATCGTCGAGGTAGAGATGCCAGTGGATGCCTTCGTCTCCAGCGTGCTCGTCGAGGCCGTCGAACTTGACGGTAACTTCGAGCTCGCTGCCGTGAACTGTGGCACCGTCAACCGGTGCGACGAGGCTGATCGCGCCTTCGTCCGTGTGGGAGGCGCCGGCCTCTACATGGCCAATGTTGATGACGACGGCGTTGGGCTGTCCGGCGACGGGCGGCTCGTTGAGCCAGCCGTATTCAATTTCGTAATCGCCCGCGGTGACGGTCTCGTGGGCGGAAACGGCGAGCGGGAGGCACAGGGCCGCCAGCAAAATCAGCGCGCTGAGTACGCGCAGTGTAAGGCGAGACATGATCGTTTCTCACTTTCGTAAAAGATCAAGATAGAATCAATTGAACGACATCGGCGACATGACACCGTGGCGCGTTTATGATCCGGGCGCGGCGAGTTGTCAGGCGCCGATAACTAAGTTGATAGGTTCAAGCGGCAGGGGCGAGGCGCGGGGGCGGGATAGGGGGGTGCGCGGCCCAGCCCAAAATAGCGACGGTGGTGTGGGCCACATACAACCACAGGGCGCCAAGAGCCAGGGCAAGAATCAGAGCGCGAGCCGGGGTCGGAAGTGAGGGGGTGCTTGCGACTGTCTGGGAATTGTAGAGTTCAAAGAGGTAGGCGTGCGAGTGCGGGCGCCCGGGGTGGCCGTCCGGGTGTGGGTGGTATTTCCCGACATCGGCAAAGAGCCAACACGGACACAGACCAGGCTGAGCCAGGGCCGTGAAACTGACGAGAAAGATCAGCAAGGCGAGCGTGGAGCGTGACATGCAACGTAATTATATCGCATTGGTCTAGTTATTGCGCAGACGGCTGACCACCCACGCCACTCCAAAGCACGCCGTTGTGACCAGCACGATCGCCGCGCCGGAGGCAATGCGGATGTAGTACGAGAGATACAGCCCCATAACCGCCGACCCGGCGCCAATGAGGGCTGCGATGAGCATCATCCGCGACAGGCGGCGGGTGAGCAGGTAGCCGCTGGCCGCCGGGGTGATGAGCATCGCCGTCATCAACCCGGCGCCGATGGTCTTAAGCGAGACGACGACGGTGACGGCGATCAGAATCAGCAGCAGGTAGCGCAGCGGCTCGGCAGGCAGCCGCAGGCTGGCCGCGTGTGTCGGGTCGAACGAGATCACGACGAACTCTTTGTAGAAGGCGGCGATGGTGAGCAGCACGAGTAATCCGAAGCCAGCGATAAGGAGTAAATCGTAATTGGTAATTGCGAGGATGTTGCCGAAGAGGATGTGCGTCAGGTCGGTGCTATAACTGCGAACCGTGCTGATGAGGGCCACGCCGAGCGCGAACACGCCCGCGAACACCACGCCGATGGCCACGTCCTCCCGCAATCGCCCGCCGCGCGAGATCATGCCGATCCCCAGCGCGGTCGCCACTGCCGCCCCGAGTGCGCCCCAGAACAGGGGCCCCGCCGCGCCGCCGATGAGGTAAGCCACCGCCACTCCCGGCAGGATCGCGTGGGCCAGCGCGTCGCCGAAGAAGGCCAGCCCTCTCAGCACCACAAACGACCCCACGACTGCGCACACCACGCCGACCATGATTGCGGCGGCGAGCGCGCGGAGCATGAAATCGTAGTGAAGGGGTTCGAGGAGAAAGGAGAGCATAGCGCTTATCGCCCATCGCGCAGCGCTTGTCGTTTGTTGGGCCACGCGCCCGGCGATAGGCCATACGCGATAAGCGATACGCCGTTCACGGACAGCATTCGTCCGTAGCCACGGTCACGGCCTGCCCATCGCGCCAGAAGGTGAGGCGGCCACCGTAGGCGGCGGCCAGGTTCTCCGGGGTGAGGATGGACTCCGCCGGGCCATCGGCGAGCAGGCGGCGGTTGAGCAGCAACAGGCGGTCGAAGCGCGTGGTCGCCGTTTGCAGGTCGTGGGTCGAGATCAGCACGGTCACGCCGCGCGCGCGCAGGTCGTCGAGCAGATCGAAGATCGCGGTCTGAGCTTCCACGTCCACGCCGCTGAACGGCTCGTCGAGCAGGAGCACGTCCGCGCCCTGTGCGAGCGCGCGCGCAATGAACATGCGCTGCTGCTGCCCGCCGGAGAGTGCGCTGATGTGGCGGCCCGCCAGTTTTTCCATCCCGACCTGCCGGAGCGCGCTCAGCGCGGCCTCGTGGTCGGCGCGGGCGGGGCGGCGCAGCCACCCGATCTCTTTCACGCGCCCCATGAGCGCCACGTCCAGCACGGTCAATGGAAAATTCCAATCCACGCCCTCGCTCTGCGGCACGTAGCCGATGGAGGGGCAATCGCCGGCGTGATGCGAGTGCCCGTGCACCAGCACGTCGCCGGTCGTGTGCGGCATGAGGCCGACGACGACCTTGAAGAGGGTGGACTTGCCCGCGCCGTTCGGCCCGACGATGGCGGCGCGCTCGCCGCAGGCGATGGTGAATGACACGTCTTCGAGCGCGGGCCGGTCTTTGCCATAATCCGCCGAGATGCCGGTCAACGTGAGGGCGGCGCACTCTTCGGGGGGGCGGCGGGCGATGTGGGCGGGATCGACGTGCGTGATCATGGATTGTTTCCCAGCGCGTTGACGATGCCAGCCACATTGTAATGCATCATCTTGAGATAGGTCTCGCCCTCGGAGCCGGGCGGCCCTAGAGCATCAGTGTAAAGCGAGGCGACGACCTCGACGCCCGCCTCGGCGGCGACTTGATTCAGCAGGGCGTTGGACGAGACATTTTCCGCGAACACGGCGGGGACGCCCTGCACCTTCACGGCCTCGATCAGCGCTGCCAACTCTTTTGCCGAGGGCGACGCGCCCTCGGTGGAGGTGGGCAGAACCGCGCCGACGACTTCAAAGCCATAGCGGGCGGCGAAATAGCCGAAGGTGTCGTGTGTGGTCACGAGCTTGCGGCGGGCTTCCGGCACAGTCTTGACCTGCGTGAACACCCAACTATCAAGGTCCTGCAATTGGGCGAGGTAAGTGTTGGCGTTGGTTTCGTAAGCCGCGGCGTTGGCCGGGTCGGCCTTCGCCAGCGCTTCACGGATGTTCTTTACCATCTGCACGGCATTGTCAACGCTGTGCCAGACGTGCGGGTCGGGCTGGCCCGCCTCGTCGCCCTCGGTGGCGGTGCGCGGCTCGATACCATCCGTCACCACAACGCGTGTGGCGCGTGAGCCGGAGGCCTGATATAGATCGTCCAGCCAGGTTTCGAACCCCAGACCGTTCTCGACGATCACCGCCGCCTCGACGAGCGCCTTCGCATCCGCCGGGCTTGGCTCGAAGGTGTGTGTATCCTGCCCCGGCCCGACCAGCGTCGTGAGCTCGATCTTGTCGCCGCCGACGTTGCGGACGAAGTCGCGGACGACGCTGAAGGTGGCGACGCCTTGGAGATTTCCGCCCGGGGTGGGGGGCAAGGTGGTCGCGCTGCACGCCGCGGCCAGCAAGCTGAGAAGGACGAGGCCTGCACAAAGGTAACGTCGCATGGCATTGCGTTTTCTAGCGATTGGTTGTCGCTGCCCGTCGGCAGGTGGGACACTGGCCGAACAATTCAAGCCAATGGCCCTCGATCTTGTAGCCCGTGCGGCGCTGGACGGCTTTGAACAGGTCGGCCAGATTGCAGTCTTCGAACTCCATCACGGAATGGCACTTGGCACAGATGACGTGATGGCCGTGGCCTTCGCCCGCGAGGGCATAGGCGTGGCAGCCGTCGGACTCGTGCACCTTGCGCACCGCGCCGCACTCGACCAGCACGTCGAGTGTGCGATAGACCGTGACCAGTCCCGTCTGCCGATAGACCTTGCGGGCGCGGGTGTGAATCTCCGCCGGGTTGAGCCGCTGGCCGGCTTCAGCGATGACGCGCAGGACGGCGCGGCGCGGCTGGGTGAGCTTGTAGCCCCGGGCGGCCAGAGCTTCGGCGAGGGAGGCTTCGGTGAACACGGTGGTGCGGGAAGTTCGATTTTGTCTAAGTGAAAACCGTTTTCAATATGCGGCAGGCAAGATACCATGTGGACGGATAATGGTCAAGGGCAACCGATGTGCGTTTAGGGACGGGGCAATCTTAACGTGCCGGAGATTGAGTCTCAGCCACGCGCCGGGCCGTCGCCTGTGCCCGACGCGCATAGACCTCCGCCAAAGTGCGCAGGCCGAAGCGGCTGGACAAGGCGCCCATATCCCGATAAGCCTGGATCAATTCCGGTGATAGCGTGGCGTGTTCGCACAGATTGACCCGGCGCACGGTGATGAAGGTGAGCATCCAAGTCTCGCCTGCCCGCGCGCAAATCTCGCCGAGCAGCGCGTAGACGCGCGCAGTTTCCAGCAGGATGGCCCGCGTCTCCGGGGGATGGCCGGAGAAGCGATCCAGGCCGATCCGGTTCCGGACTTGCCGCAGGATCTGGATCAGCAGGCCGGCGACTAATCGCCCGCGCCCTTTCGGCATTGGGCGGCCCAGAAGGATAAGCGCCTGCTCGATATGCGCGCGGCCTTCGGCCAGGCGATCCGCCGCGTAGAGGGCCTCGGCGGTCTGCCGCATAGCGGAGGCCTGGTTCAGAACAGATGACGTGCGTTGCTTGCTCACCTCGACGCATTATAGCCCTGCCGCCTCCATTTGACGCAAGCCGTGTTTGAATTACACTTCATCCCTGTCTGCGCCACCCGTTCTATCCGTTGACCCAAGGAGTCTACTGTGGCCACCACCCTGACCCCTGCCGAAGAACGCGGCCTGAGCGGCGTCAGCCTGGACAGCCGGGTGCGCCGGGCCTTTTTCGCCCTCCCGCCGGAGGCCATCGTCGAGTTGACCGGGCGGATGGTCGAGGAGGCCTTCAAGCGCAAGTTGATTTACCTGCGCGACGAACAGACGGAGGCGATCCGGGTGCTGCTGCGCCCGACCGGCATCATGCCTGACCAACTCGCCTACCTGCACTTCGTCTCGCTCACGCTCCTCAACGCGCTCAAGCGCCTGCCCGATCTGTACGTTCAGGATTTCGCCGTGCGCGAGGCCGTGCCGCTCACCCCGCCCGAGGAAAAATGGCTGTGGGACAACTGGGGGCCGGGGCACCGCGAATATAACCCGGTCTTCGGGCGGCTGGACGCGGTCATTGACTTCACCAGCCCGATGTGGAAGGACTCGCTCAACTTCATGGAGCCGAACCTCTCAGGCGTCGGCGGCCTACACCTGATCCCGGCGTGCGAGCAACTCCTGGCCGATGTGGTCTTGCCGGCGATGTACGCCGTTGACGCCGAACTGCGCATGGAAGTGGGGCAGGACCTGCGCGAGCTATTCATTCAGGAAGTGTTCGATCACCTCGAAGGGATTGGCCGCCCCGGGCGCAACCTGTGCTTCATCGAACCCAAGTACGCGGGCGACGGCATCAACGAGCAGGCCGCGCTGGCCGAGTACTATCAGGAGCGGCATGGGATGACGGTCCTGCACGCCGACCCGGCGGAACTTTACATGAAGAAAGGCGACGTGTGGTACGAGGACAGCCCCGTGGACGTCGCCTACCGTGATTACGAGGTGCGCGACATCATCGCGCTGGAGCACGACGAGGGCGTGGACGTCCGACCCCTGCGGACGCTGTTCAAGCAGAACCGCATCATCTCCTCGCTCGCCGGGGACTTCGATCACAAGAGTTGCTGGGAAGTCCTCACCGACCCGCAGTTCGCGCAGAAATATTTCAACGCCGAGGAGCGGCAGGTTTTCCGGCGGCACGTCCTGTGGACGCGCGTCCTCTCCGACCGGCGTACCACGCTCCCCGGCGGCGAGATGGGCGACCTGCTCGAGTTCGCCCGCAAAGAGCAGGACATCCTCGTCATCAAGCCCAACCGGTCATACGGCGGCGACCGCGTCATCATTGGGCCGTCGGTGAGCCAGGGCGAATGGGAGGCCGCCATCGAGCAGGCGGTGAGCGGCGACGAGCACGGGCACGAGGTCGTCCACGAGACGTGGGTCGTCCAGCGGCTGGCGCGCATCCCGGTCAGCGAGTTCCCGGTGGTCGGGCCGGATGGCGGGGTGGGCATGGAGCCGTTTTACGTGGTCATGGGCCTCGCGCCGACCAAATATGGGTTGTCCATTCTGGGCCGCGCCTCGCAGAAGATGGTGGTCAACGTGGCCCAGCGCGGCGGGATGTGCGGAGTGTTGATCGGTAAACCCTCGGGGCGGCTGTACGGCCCCGGCGGGACGGGACGGTTGGGATAAATGCCGGAGTTGCTCGGCCAGGCCGAAGTTGAAAAAGTGCTGAAGCGCGCGCTCGCGCTCTCGGATGCCGACGAGACCGAGGCGGTGCTGTCCATGTTCAACGAGTCGCTCACGCGCTTCGCCTACAACGTGGTCCATCAGAACGTGGCGGAGACGGACGCCAGTCTGGAAGTGCGGGCAGCGTTTGGGCGGCGCGTGGGCGCGGCCTCGACGAACGACCTGTCACCGCTTGGCATCGAGCGCGCGGTGCGGCAGGCGTGCGACCTCGCGCGTCACTTGCCGGAGCGCCCGGACTGGCCGGGCCTCGCCGAGCCGCAGCCCCCGCCGGCGGTCGCCGCCTACGACGAATCCGTCGCCGCGATGACGCCCGGCGCGCGGGCGCGCGCCGTCGGCGACATTTGCGGCGCGGCGCGCAGGAACAGGCTGCTGGCCTCCGGGGCATTGAGCACTACGCAGCTTGAATATGCGGTGATGAATTCGCGTGGATTGTTCGCCTATGCCCCCGGCACGCAGGCCGATCTGACCTTTGTGGTGGAACAGCCTCAGGGCCATGGATCGTCGTACGCGCACGCCACCGGCTGGCGGCTGGCGCAGATTGATTTCGAGTCCTTGAAAAGCAGGGCGCTGGAGCGCGCGCAGACGGCGCGGCATCCGCGCCATGTGAAAGCGGGCGAATATCCGGTGGTGCTGGAGCCGTACGCGGTGTTGACGTTGCTCGAAGCGATGGTGGAAGACGGCATGGGCGCGCTCGCCGTACAGGAAGGCCGGAGTTGGATGAATGACCGCCTCGGGCGGCGCTGCCTCTCGCCGCAGCTCACCCTCTACGACGATGCTTTTGACCCCGACGGCTTTCCGCGCGCTTTCGACTGCGAGGGCGTCCCCAAGCAGCGCGTGCCGATCGTGGTGGACGGCGTGCCGATTTCGCCCGTCTACGACCGGTTGACGGCGGCGCGCGAGCCGGGACGCGCCTCCACCGGCCACGCCCAACCCTACGACGACGAGTGGGACGGCCCGCTGCCGGAAAACCTCTGCCTGCAGCCGGGCGACCAGACGGTGGAGGAGATGGTGCGCTCGGTGGACCGCGGCTTGTACGTCACCCGTTTCTGGTACGTGCGCGAAACTACGGCGCACGACGCCGGAGTCACCGGCACCACGCGCGACGGAGTCTGGTGGATCGAGCGTGGGGAGCTGGCCTATCCGGTGACGAACATGCGGTTTGATCAGGAGCTGGTCAATGCCCTGCGCGCGGAGCGCGTGCGCGCCGTGGGCCGCGAGCGCGCGACCCTCTCCGGCCTGTCCGGCGTCCACCGCCTCCCGGCGCTGGCGCTCGATAGTTTCCGGTTCATCGAAGTGGATGGTGACGAATGAAGAAACGCGAGTCGCTTGACCCGAAAGACATCCGCGTGTTCAGCGGCAGTTCGCACCCGGCGCTCGCCGCCGGGATCGCCGACTACCTCGGCGTCCCGTTGGAGAAGACGTGCGTCCGGCGCTTCAGCAACGACAACCTGTACGTCCAGCTTGGCGCGAGCGTGCGGGCGCGCGCGGTGTTCATCGTCCAATCGCTCTCCATCCCGGCCAGCGATCATCTGCTGGAGTTGCTGATGATGCTCGACATCGCGCGCGGGGCCGGGGCGCGGGAAGTGCACGCCATCATCCCGTACTTCTCGTACGCCCGGTCGGACAAGAAGGACGCGCCGCGCATCTCGATCACCGGGCGGCTGATTGCCGACCTGCTGGAGACGGCGGGGGCGACGCACGTGATGACGATGGCGCTCCACTCGCCGCAGGTGCACGGTTTTTTCAGCCTCCCGACAGACCCGCTCACCGCGCGGGCGCTGTTCGTGAGGTATTTTCACAAAAAACTCCGGAGGCGCGCAAAAACCGAGACCATCGTCGTCGCGCCCGACTCGGGGCGGCTGAAGTCGGCGGTGCGCTTTGCGGCCTCGCTGGGGCTTCCGGCCATCGCGGGCGAAAAGAGGCGCCTTTCCGACAAAGAAGTGAAAATTGACAAATTGGTGGGGAAGCAAGTGCGGGGCTTCAAGCGGGCCGTCATTTACGACGACGAGATTGCGACGGGCGGCTCGGTCATCGCGCTGAGTCGGCTGCTGATCCACAACGGCGTGACCGATATCGCGGTGGTCTGCACGCATGGGGTCTTCACCGGGCAGGCGATTGAACGGATCAAAGCCATCCCGCAGATCACGGAAATCGTCACGACCGACACCGTCCCGGTCCCGCCGGAGAAGCGGCTGCCCCACATGAAAATCCTCTCCGTCGCGCCCGTGTTCGGGGAGGCCATCCGCCGGAATTACCTGAGAAAATCCATCGGAGATTTGTTCTCGTTCTGGCAGGAGTAGCGTCAACGGATGCTGTCTGCGCCGTGAGTCCGTTTACGCGAAGCGGTTACAAATCCGTTGACACCGGCAGACGTCTATCTCACAGTGAGGGAATGCCATGAGTGCCGTAATGTCCATTGACACCAAGACGATGACTGACTTCCTGATCGGCCTGCTCAACACGCCCAGCCCCACCGGCTTGGCAGAGAAGGCGGTTGAGTACACCGAGCGCGCCTTCGCGCCATTCCTGTTCAAAATGCGGCGGACGGTGAAGGGCGCGCTGATTGCCGAGTGGGAGGGGAAGGCGAGCGACGCGCCGCGCGCGCTGACCGCGCACGTGGACACGCTCGGCGCGATGGTGAAGGAAATCAAGGAGAACGGGCGTTTGAAACTGACCAAGGTCGGCGGGTTTGCGTGGAACACCGTGGAGGGCGAGGGCGGCACGTTGTTCACGGCCTCGGGCAAAACGGTGCGCGGGTCGCTGCTCCTCGTCAAAGCCTCCAGCCACGTCTTCGGCGCGGAGGTGGGCGAGGCGAAACGCGACGACGACGCGATGGAGATACGATTGGACGAACGCACGACCTCGGAAGCCGAGACGCGCGCACTGGGGATCGAGGTCGGCGACTTCGTCGCCTTCGACCCGCGCATCGAGGCCGGCCCGGCGGGCTTCATCCGCTCGCGCCACCTCGACGACAAGGCTGCGGTTGCGTGCATCTTCGGAGCGGCCAGGGCGATGCTGGACGCGGGAATCCAGCCTGCCCAGCGCACGACGATCCACATCAGCAACTACGAAGAGGTGGGCCACGGCGCGGCCTCCGGCTTCCCGCCCGACATCGTCGAGCTGCTTACGGTGGACATGGCGGCGGTGGGCAAGGGGCAGGCCTCCGACGAGTTCAGCGCGTGCATCTGCGTGAAAGACTCCGGCGGGCCGTACCACGTTGACATGAACCGCAAGCTGACCCAGCTCGCGCAGGCGGCAGGCATCCCGTACAAGGTGGACATTTACCCCTACTACGGCTCCGACGGCGAGGCCTTCTGGCGCGCGGGCGGCGACGTGCGCGTGGGGCTGATTGGCCCCGGCGTGGACGCCTCGCACAACTACGAGCGGACGCACACGGACTCGCTCGTGCACACGGCGCAGTTGCTGGCGGAGTATTTGAGAACAGAGTAGTATAATCTAGCCACCATGACCGTTCGCGTTTACTCTCTCGAAGACGACATCTGGGCCGTGGCCCCCGAAGGGCGCATCAACCTACCCATCGCACGGGCGATGGATGACGCGCTCACCGGGCTGTTGG
>Ga0209108_10001288_pt1 | contig 14527 bp, 11 predicted proteins | sample Rifsed10ft1_FD_184003 | JGI IMG/M metagenome (GOLD analysis project Ga0209108, IMG submission 184003) | Soil microbial communities from Rifle, Colorado, USA - sediment 10ft 1 (version 2) | ecosystem: Environmental > Terrestrial > Deep subsurface > Rock core/Sediment | place: Rifle, Colorado...
GGTTACGCTGATGACGAACGAGGGCAAGCCGTTCAATCCTGCGCAGAAGATGACTCGGGAAGAAGCGCTCCGAACCTACACGATCAATGCGGCGTACGCGGCCTTCGAGGAGGCGCAGAAGGGATCACTGGTTGCTGGGAAGCTGGCTGACATCGCTGTACTATCGAAGGACATCATGACCGTGCCGGAGGCCGAGATCCCGACGGCGGTCGTGGACTTCACGATTGTCGGTGGGAAGATCAAATATCGGCGGCCAAATTGACGATTGACGATTGACAATTTTCAATTGACAATTGCGCCGAACAATTGGCTCCGGTCAATCGGCAATCGGCAATCGGCAATCGGCAATCGGCAATCGTCAATCGTCAATCGTCAATCGTCAATCGTCAATCGTCAATCGTCAATCGTCAATTCTCGCGGTTTTCAGACTGGCAACGAAAATTGCTGTGAGCTCGCGACATTCTTTCATCAGTGCTTCTTCACTCTCATCGCGCGTTGCGAGTGCCGATTTGAATTGGAGCCAGACGAGAGTCTCCCGGAGTTCCTTCAAGCAGATCTTCATCTTGTGAATGAAGTCGCGACGCGATTCCGCGTCCGTCGCCTCGGCATAGTTGGCCGCAGGCGAGGTGGATGAGCGAATCAGCTGCACGGTGAAGTAATCGCCCACAGGATCACGCGGCGCGTTTCGAAGGCTCCTGCATACGGATATCCCGAACCGGGTCAAACGATCCTGGAGCTGTTCGGGACTCAAACGGCGATTCGACATCCCGAAAACTGAGCAGTGTGCTTGCCGAGTACTTCACCACCGCAACGCACTCCGTTACACCGCTACGCATCCACGACTGACAATCGTCAATTGTAAATCTCAACGCCCGGGGCTCGCTCGAAGGCGCTCTCGAACGTCAGGATGCGGCGGACGCTGTGACGCCGCATGATGGCCACGTGCAACGCATCACGGGACGACAGCCCGGACTCCCCCAACAACACATCGCGTGCGCTCTCGACGTCCTGACTCTCAACTGGAAACACTTCGTCGACCACGCCGAGCAACGCGTTGAATGCCGGTTGAATCGCATCGCGACGACTGATCGCGATGTAGCGGTGCAGGATCTCCTGGAGCACCTCCGCATCGGTCACCAGCCGCTCGGCGCGTTCGATGCAGGTCTCGAGCAGCCGGCGCGCCGCGTCCTTGTTCGGGTGGGGCGCGCCGATGAGGTACATCGGGATGTTCGAGTCGATGAAGATCACGCCGGCGGATGCGTGTCGGTCGTATAGCCGCGCTCGATCTCGGCCAGCATCTGGTCGATGTCAGCCGTGGGATAGGATCCCCGGGATGCCTCTCGCACCATCGCGATCTTCCGTTTCGTGTCAGTCATTGGCTCCTCCCGCCGGGCGCGACGCAGGGCCTGTCGGACCCATTCCGCGACGGTCATTCGACTGAGTCGAGCTGCACGGCGGATTTCCGCCAGCTCCGACTCCTCGAACAGAACCTGAAGGCGCTTACTCATAGCGATGAGTATGATTGGCTCATTATCAGAAGTCAACCGCCGGAGGAACGCAACGTCGGGGCGCGCTCCTCCGTTTCGAGAGTGTCGGACGGCTTTCAGGGGCGGTACCTTGGGGCCTGCCCACTGCGTCGCCGTCATTTCTTCGCGACGTTACCTCTCGGCTTGAGGGTGTGATCATGACCAGGACGTCGATGTCTTCCGCCACGCACGGACTCTCTCTCGTGCTGTTCGTGTCTTCCGCCATCGCCGCGCAATCGGTCCCGCGCACCACGTCAGCTCCGCCGCGCGCTCCGCAGGCGAGTGCCACGCGAATGCCCATGATGGCCGCGGTAGACACGGCACTCATTCGCGGTCTCAATTATCGGCTCGTGGGCCATTCGCGTGGCGGTCGCGTAACCACGGTGACCGGCGTGCCGTCCCAGCCGCGCACCTTCTATATGGGTGTCGCCAGCGGTGGACTGTTCCGGACGACCGACGGCGGATTGAACTGGGAACCGATCACCGACGGGAAGGTGCCGGTCGGATCATCCGGTTCGATTGCGGTGGCCGAGGCCGATCCGAACATCATCTACTACGGAACGGGTTCCGACGGCGTACGCTCGAACGTCTCGACGGGCCGCGGGGTTTACAAGACCACCGATGCCGGAAAGACGTGGTCATTCGCCGGGCTGTATAACGCCGGACAGATCGGCGCCGTGCGCATCCATCCCACCGACCCGAACACGGTCTGGGTCGCGGCCTACGGCGACATCTTCAAGCCCAACACCGAACGCGGAATCTTCAAGACCACTGACGGCGGCCGCACCTGGAAGAAGACGCTGTACCTGAACGACAGCACGGGGGCGATGGACGTCGAGCTGCAACCCGGCAACCCCAACGTGGTCTATGCGTGGATGAACCGCATCGAGCGCAAGCCGTGGTCCATCATCAGCGGTTCGCGTGAAGGCGGGATGTTCCGGAGCACCGACGGCGGCGAAACCTGGAACCGCGTAACAGCCGGCCTGCCGCGTGAAATAGTCGGCAAGGGGAACCTGGCCGTCACCGCCGCCAATCCCGCCCGCGTCTACGCGCTGGTCGAGGCCAAACCCGGCGGTGGATTGTATCGCTCGGATGACGCGGGCCTCAACTGGGCGCAGGTAAACGCCACGCCGGCGCTGGTTCAGCGTCCGTTCTACTACACCACGTTAGGCGCCGACCCCACCAACGCCGACGTCGTGTACGCCGGCGCCGAGGGCTTCTTCAAGTCGACGGATGGCGGCCGCACGATGGTGTCTCTTCGCACGCCGCACGGGGACAACCACGACATCTGGATCAACCCGAACGACGGGAATACGATGATCCAGTCGAATGACGGCGGCGCGAACGTCTCCTTCGACGGTGGTCGGACGTGGTCTACACAGATGAACCAGGTCACATCCGAGATCTACGGCGTCTGGACTGACAACGCCTTCCCCTACAAGCTCTACGGGGCGCAGCAGGACAACTCGACGACGATCATGTCGAGCATCGCCACGCCGTTCGATCTCACCGCATGGCGCGGCGGGCCCGGATGCGAGACCGGTCCGATCATCCCGCATCCGAGAGATCCGAACATCGTGTACGGCAACTGCAAGGGGCAGTACGAGTACATGAGCATGGCCACCGGCCAGACCAGGAGCTACTGGATCGGCGGCCAGTCACTGTACGGGAATGCGGCGCGGGATCTCATCCTGCGCTTCCAGCGCACGACTCCAATGGCGACGTCGCCGCACGATCCGGACATCCTCTATTACGGATCGCAGCACCTGCACCGCACGCGCGACAAGGGCGTGACGTGGGAGACGATCTCGCCTGACCTGACCTGGAACCCGCCACACGCGCAGGGCGCGAGCGGCGAGCCGATCACGCGCGACGTCACGGGTGAGGAGTTCTACAGCACCCTGTACGCGATCACCGAGTCACCGCACGAAGCGGGGGTGATCTGGACGGGCGCCAACGACGGTCCGTTTCATGTAACGCGTGACCACGGGAAGAGCTGGACCAACGTCACGCCGAAGGACCTGCAGCCAGGCGGCCGGGTGGCGTGGATCGATGCGTCGCCGCATCGCCGCGGTTCGGCGTACTTCGCGGTCTACCGGTACCTGTTAGGCGATTACGCGCCGTACATCTATCGCACCGACGATTACGGCCGCACCTGGACCCGGTTGACCGACGGCAAGAACGGGATCCCGGCCGACTGGCCGACGCGCGTCGTGCGCGAGGACCCGGACCGGGAGGGGCTGCTCTACGCCGGCACGGAATTCGGGCTGTTCATCTCCTTCGACAATGGCGCGCACTGGCAGCCGTTCAACCAGAACGTGCCTAACGTGCCGATCAACGACATCCGGGTGTTCCACAAGGACCTGATCGTGGCGACGCAGGGCCGCGCCGTCTGGATCCTCGACAACCTGACGTCACTGCACCAGCTCACGCCGCAGATCACCGCTAGCAGCGCCCACCTGTACCGGGCACGCGACGGCTACCGGACGCGCGATGGCGCCGACATCCTCGGCCCAATGGTCGAATACTACCTGCCGACGGAGACTCCAGTTCGGATAGACATCCTCGACGCGGCCGGTGCGATGGTGAACTCGTACAACAGCGAAACGCCGGTTGGCGGCGCCGGGCGTGGCGGCCGGGGCGGACGCGGCGGTGCTGCCCAGCAGGATCCGGACATGCCCTCCGGTCGCGGTCGCGGCGGACCGCCGCCAAGCCGGGTCACGAAGGTTGCTGGGCACAACCGGTTCGTCTGGGACGGGCGGCATTCCTCCTCACTGGCCGCGCCGCCAGGCCGGTACACCGCGCGCCTGGCGATTGGCCGCGACACCATGACCACGCCATTGACCGTCTTGATCGACCCGCGCCTTGCCGCCGAGGGCATGACGGTAGCGGACCTCAAGGAGCAGTTTGATCACAACCTGCGGATGCGGGAGATGGTCGCCGAGGTGGGGCGCGTGCGGCAGAGAATTCAGGGCGCGGCCTCGCGCCTGCAGAATGCGAGCGGTGCCGCGGCGGACACGCTTGCCAGGGTTCAGGCTGTTGCCGCCAAGGTGGAGACGGAGCCGGTGCGGTACGGCAAGCCGGGCATCCAGCAGCACATCAGCTACCTGGCCGGGATGACCAGCGGCGGAGACCAGAAGATCGGGCGGGACGCGCTTGCTCGTTATGCGGTGTTACGAAAAGAGCTTGACGCAATAAAAGCCGAACTCGATCGGATTCTGGGCCCGGTGATGTGAACCGGATGGGAGATGGGAGATGGGAGACTTGAGAGAAACTGCCATCCTATGATCACACGGATTGTTTCGGCAACCTTCGCGCTGGTGATCGCTCCGATGACCGTGGTTGCACAATCGGTTTCGCCTGAACGGGGGGCGCTGGTCGTCGTTGGCGGCGGACGGATCGGGACGGAGATCCTCAGCCGCTTCTTCGAGCTGGCCGGCGGGAAGGATGCGCCGATCGTCGTCATCCCCACCGCCGGCGAAGACTCCGCATACACGCAGGCCTGCACCTGCCTCAACGTCCTGCGCAGCGCGGGTGCGACGAACCTCACGGTAGTGCACACCAAGGATCCAAAGGAAGCCGACACGGAAGCTTTCGTGGCGCCGCTCCGCGCCGCCCGCGCGGTCTGGTTCCCCGGCGGGCGGCAGTGGCGCCTGGCCGACTCCTACCTCGGCACGCGCACGGAGCGTGAATTGCGCGCGGTGCTCGAACGCGGCGGCGTGATCGGCGGCACGTCAGCCGGCGCGTCCATCCAGGCGTCGTACCTCGTGCGAGGCGCTCCCCAAGGCAACACGATCATGATGGCGCCGGGCCATGAGCAAGGCTTTGGCTACCTCAGGGACGTGGCGGTGGATCAGCACGTGCTGGCGCGGAACCGGTTGAATGACCTTTCGACGGTGCTCGCCCGCCATCCGGCGTTGTTAGGCATCGGCATCGACGAAGGCACGGCCATCGTGGTCCGCCGCGACACCGCCGAGGTGCTGGGCGCGAGCAAGGTGTTCATCTATGGAGGGCGGGACGGGACCGACGACGGAAAGCCCTACCTCACGCTGACCCCCGGCGCGAGATACGACCTCGGCGCCCGCCGGCGCATCCACCCGGAGTAGCTCCCTCGCAGCCTGTCCAGCTCTTGCGAGAGCTGGGTGCCCGATCCCGGATAATGCTGACTCTCACCTTGAAGGACTTCGAGGCCGCGCGGGCGCGCATTGCCGCCGACATCAAGCGCACACCGCTGCTGACCTCGCGCCAGCTGAACGAGCGCACGGGATTCGACGTGCGACTCAAGGCGGAGATGTTCCAGCGCGTCGGTTCCTACAAGATCCGGGGCCCGCTGAACAAGTTCGCGCTGATGCCGGAGGAGCAGAAACGACGCGGTGTCGTCTGCTCGTCCGCGGGAAATCACGCGCAGGGCGTGGCGCTTGCGGCAAAGTTGCACGGCATCCGCGCCGTGGTCTGCATGGCCGAGAACGCGACGCCGGCGAAGGTCGCCGCCACGCGCGGATACGGCGCCGAAGTGGTCCTCCATGGCAGTATCTGGGACGAGGCCGACTATAAGGCGAGAGAGCTGGTTCGTACCCAGGGCTTGACCTACGTGCATCCGTTCGACGACGCCGAGCTCATTGCGGGCCAGGGCACGTTAGGCCTCGAAATCGTGCAGGACTGGCCCGAGGTGGACGCGATCATCGTGCCCATCGGCGGCGGCGGTCTCATCTCCGGCGTTTCCATGGCCGCGAAGAGCTTCAACCCGCGCATCCGGGTGATCGGCGTCGAGTCGTCGGATGGGCCCGCGATGCAGCGGAGCGTTGCCGCGGGGAAACTGGAGACGATCGACTGCCGCACCATCATCGATGGGCTGCGCGTGAAACGCGTCGGCGAGTTGAACCTCTCCGTGGTTCAGCGTTTCGTCGACGAGATCGTTGCGCTTCCCGATAGCGAGATCTTCGATGCCATGATCTGGGTGATGGAGCGGTGCAAGCTGGTGGTGGAGGGCGCGGCGGCGGCGCCGGTGGGTGCGCTGCTGCACGAGCTGGTGAGCCTGCCGGCGGGTTCACGCGTCGCTGTGGTACTTTCGGGCGGGAACCTGAACCTGGATCAGCTCAGAGGATTACGCTGGAATTGAGTGGGCAACGGTCAGCTGGGGGAGGTCATTCGACCGGGAGCCCTTCGATCCATCGAGTCAGCTTCGCGGCATCGTCGATTGCGCGCAGCTCTTCAAACAGACGCAAGGCTGACGCCGCGTCGGTGCGCGCGTCATCCAGCCTCCCAACGGCCGCAGACAGTTCCGCGCGCGCGCGCAGGGATTCTGCCTGGTTCAGGAGGGCACCATGCTGCCGCGTGCGGTCCACGGCCTCGTCCAGCAGCTGTCGCGCGTCGTCGAAGCGCCCTAGCGTCGTGCACGCCACTCCTGCCAGGCGCAACGCGTCGGCTTCGCGAACGGGATCGCCACCATTTGCGAAGTCACGGGCCACGCGGCGTGCTGACGCCTCCGCGAGGGCAGCGTCACCGCGCCTGAGCGCGATCTCGGCCCGTCCGAGCCGTGCGAGTGCGACGAGTCGGGGGTCGGGGAGGTCGCGGGCGAATTCCACGCACCGTTGCTCGAGTTCGTCGGCGTTGTCGAGCTGCGACAGATCACGAAACGTGATGGCCATGTTGTGGTAGCACTCGGCCAACCCGCGTGCGCTTCCCATACGCTGGTGAGCCGCGGCCGCCAACTGGTAGTTGGCGATTGCCTCGGCCCGCCGACCCTGGACGTTTTCCACCGCGCCCAGGTTGTTCATCGCGCGTGCCACGAGCGGCTCGTCGCCATCTTCGCGCGCCAGCTCCAGTGTATCGTGGAACCACCGCCGGGCCGATGCGAGGTCGCCCAGCTCGAAGTACGCGGCGCCGGTCAGCACCGTGGCCCGACGGAGGCTGGATCGATCACGCGTGATCGCTGGCACGATCGACTCCAGCCATGTGCGCGCCTCCGATGCCCGACCAGTGCGAACGAGGGACTCCGCGTAGAGCGTTGCCGTCGGCGCATGCGGGCGGATTGACTCCCGGTGCCGGCCCAGCAGAGCAGAGACGTCCGCCCAGGCGCCGGCGTCGGCAAGCGCTCGAGCCCGGCTGGGCAACGACGGCGCGGGCGCTCCGCCTTCGCGCGGCTTACTCATCGGAGCCTCCCTCACCATCCTCGCCCTGATGATCAAGCAGCCGCTGTAGCCGCGGCCGCGTGATACCGAGTCGTCGCGCTGCCTCGCTCTTGTTTCCGCCGGTCGCTTCGAGGGAGAGCACAACGGCGGCTGTCACGATGTCCGCGAGCCTGGCGGGAAACGGCAGGGACCCACGGGTCGCGCGACGTGCGGGCACGTCGGCCTCAAGGTCGGCGGCGTCTATCGTTCCGGTCTCACACAGGATCATCGCCCGCTCGACGACGTTCCGGAGCTCACGGATGTTGCCGGGCCACTCACGGCCGACGAGCTGGCGCTCCGCCCTGGCCGTCAGGACGGGAACCGGCTTGTCGTAATCCGCCGCGAATCGCGCCAGCAGATGCCGCGCAATGGGGATGATGTCCGGGCCCCGTTCCCGCAGCGGTGGCAGCGCGAGCGGCATCACGTTCAGGCGATAGAACAGATCTTCGCGGAAAGTGCCGGCACGCACGGCCGCCTCCAGGTCGACGTGCGTAGCCGCAATGACGCGGACATCGACCGGAAGCGAGCGCGTTCCTCCGACCCGCCGGATCGTGCGCTCCTGCAACGCGCGAAGCAGCTTCCCCTGCAGCGACGGGTCCAGGTGGCCAATCTCGTCCAGGAAGATCGTGCCTTCGTTGGCCATCTCGAACAACCCGGGTTTGGCGGCTCTGGCGTCAGTGAATGCGCCCTTCTCGTGGCCGAACAACTCGCTCTCGAGCAGGTGCTCCGGCAGTGCTGCGCAGTTGACGTCCACGAACGGTCCCGTAGCACGCGGCCCGTCGTAGTGAATGGCGCGAGCGAGCAGTTCCTTCCCCGTACCGGTCTCGCCCGTGATGAGGACGGTTACGGCAGGGTACGGGATCACACGTGAGGCGCGTGCGAGTGCCGCCTCGAGCGCCGGGCTCGATCCGAGGATCCCCTCGAAGCGGTACTTCCGTGCCTCTCCCTCGGCGAATCGCCGACCCTGATCTCGGAGGCGCAGGCGTTCGGCGCCGTCGCGTACCCACGATTTCAGGAGCTCAAGGTCGTCCGGGAGTGCGAAGTAATCATTGGCCCCCGCTCGCACGACGGCCGCGGCGACGCGATGATCGGGGAGCGCTCCGACCGCGGCGAGCGGTGCATCGGTGCGCTCCCGCAACGCCCGCGTGGCTGCAGCCAACCGATCTTCGACGCCTCCGGCCGCGATCACGAGGAGAGCCCGTCGCCCGTGAGGAGTGTCCTCAGCGGCGACGGACTCCAGCACCAGCCCGCACTCATTGGCCATCGAGTGCCAGATCTCCAGGAACGAGTCACTGAGTGGGAGAAGCACGAGCGCATGCGCTCCCACCGGGCCACTTGCACCGGGAGCTGGGGCGGAAGACACTGTCACCAGGCGATCACGTAGCTCGTGAAGCCCGAGACGGTGCCCTCCACCTCATGCGCTTCCGCAGAAACGACGGTCGACAGTCGGATCCACGGGGCGCTGCTCGACTCGCGCTGCCACACGGCCAGCATGGGCTGGATCGCAGTGTCGCTGCCGTTCACCGTTCCGTCGCCATTGTAGTCTTCATCCGCCTCGAGGAAGCTGAGCTTCAGCTTGGCCGGATCGGATGTCCGGAAGCGGAGGCCCGACGGCTGGAGGTCGACGCCCAGGTGCGCCGGATCCGACAGCGTAATGGTGATCAGGATCGAGTCGCCAGCGGTAAATGGTGTTCCGTCAGGACGGGTGAGGAGAGCGTCCTTCGGGACCCGAAACCGCAGGAAGACGGTGGAGTCTCGCCCGCCGCCACCAGGCCGCGGACGGTAGTACATGAACGCCTCACGATCGCTGCCGGCCCTGGCGTAGAACGTCACGACGGGATTGGCGATGGCTGGTGCGCCGGAGGCTGGGCGCAAGAAGTTGACCGCGAAGCTCGTGTCGTCCACCGTGGGTGCGACAGTGAGCGGATCGACAGTATCTGAGCAGGCTGCTGCAGAGAGCAGGACGCCAATCGAGAAACCCGATCGGAGCCAGTTGAAGCGGATCACAGGGGAATCCTCGAAGTCGCGGGTTTGTCCGGTGCAGCGATGTGCAAACCAGGTTCAAGTTGGGGTTCGAAACCGATTCGGTTCAGTCAGGCATTCCGGAAGTGCGGCGTTGCCCCCACCCGACCCGTGAATCGCACGTGGGGGCAACGCGAACAGGACGGCGTCAGCTCATCACGGGAAGATACCGGTGACGATCACGGCACCGGTCGTGGATCGGGCCTCGGCGCGAAGTCCGGCGACGCTCGTCGGTACCGAATGACCCAGCTCGGTGCTCAGCTCGACCTTCGCTTCGCCAAACGCGCTGGCCGTCCCCGTCCCGACCTGAACGTCGCCCACGAAGAACACGACCGCGGTGCCAGCTGCCAAGCTCTCGACTTCCATTTCCAGTTCGCGCTTCCGGTTGCTGTTCCGTGAATCCCACTTCGCCTTGCCGCTGGCGCGTCCGAACGCCCCATCCAGTGGCGGGGAAAGGTCGATGATGACGCGGATCCGGTCCGCGCTCGACGATGAGGATGTGGTCGTCGGCGTTGTGGTGCCGGTGCGCCCGTCGCCGCGTGCGGCGGTGAGCTGATCATTCGTGGCCGGCCCGGTCACGGAGTCGCTTCCCGCGCATGCCATGGTGGAAGCGATGGCGGCGATAGCGAAGCCGCGAGTGAAGTAGTGTCGCATTGAATCTGTCCCCTTCTGGAAAGTGTCCTTGCCCGACCGGAGGTCTCCGGGAGCTGTGGTTTCAGAAGGCAAGACAGACGCCATCTGGTCCTGTGTCGTAAGTCGCTACTCTGTAATTGGTTAGGATGGGCGTCCGGAATTCGCCGACTGTATCGAAACGATGCGGATCCCTATCGAATCGATCCGATTGGCAACCGCTGCGATGCGACCCGGCGGCCCTATATTCGAGCCCTCTCCGGCCGAGGCTTCTTCATGCGCTGGCTCCTGCTGTTCACGCTCGTGTTTGCGACTTCGTCGGGAGCAGGTGCCCAACAGCCGACGATCATTCTCGCCGGGACGGTGATCGACGGACACGGGAACGTGCAGCGCAATGTCCTGGTGTTTGTGCGGGGAACGAAGATCGAGCGCATCGGCGGACCGCTACGACCGCCGGAACGAATCACGCACAACCTCTCCCGCTACACGCTGCTCCCGGGCCTCATCGACACGCACGTCCACATCGACTCACACTTCGGACCCGACGGGCGCGCCACGAACCAGGGAGAAACACCGGCGCAACGCGCCTACGCTGCGGCGCAGAATGCGTACGTCACCCTCATGGCCGGCTACACCACGGTCCAGAGCATCGGGTCGACAGCGGACAGTGCGCTCAAAGCCGCGATCGAACGCGGCGACGTGAAGGGTCCACGCATCCTTACGTCGCTCGGGTCGTTGAGCGACACGAGCCGGACACCTGAACAGATCCGGGATTGGGTCCGTCAGCAGGTGGCGCGCGGCGCGGACCTGATCAAGATCTTCGCGTCGAAGAGCATTCGGGAGGGTGGAGCGCAGACGCTCAGCACCGCGCAGATTGCCGCCGCGTGCGACGAAGCGCGCCGCCTCGGTAAGCGGAGCTGGGTCCACGCCCACGCGGCGACCGCGGTTCGCGACGCGGCGAATGCCGGGTGCTTTGCCGTCACGCACGGCAGTCAGGTCACCAGCGCTGAACTCGCGCTCATGGCCGAGCGCGGGACATTCTTCGAGCCCAACATCGGCCTGGTCTCGCAGAACTACATCGAGAACAAGGCGCGCTTCCTCGGCATCGGCAACTACGATGAGGCCGGATTCCGGTTCATGGAGGAGGGAATTCCCAGGAAGCTCGTCGTGTTCCGCGGGGCGGTTCGAACACCGCGGCTGAAACTGATCGCGGGCACGGATGCGACGGCCGGGGCGCACGGACAGAACGCGCGCGAGGTGATCTACCGCGTCCAGACCGGCGGCCAGGCACCGCTCGCCGCCATCACGTCGATCACGTCGCTGGCCGCTGAGGCGTTAGGCATGCAGGATCGCATCGGGGCGATCGCCCCCGGGCTCGAGGCGGACCTGGTCGCGATCGACGGCGACCCGACGACCGACATCACCGCGCTCCGGCGGGCGGTCTTCGTCATGAAGGGTGGCGTCGTTCAGAAGGACGTGCCGCCAACGTTTGAATGGGGGCGGGGCGGGGCGATGGGCACGGGCACCACGCTGACGAACGCCGCCGCTGACTTCGACGGCGACGGTGACCTGGACCTGTTCGTCGGGTTCAACGGCGCCGCCAACAGGCTGTATCGCAACGACGGCGCACCTAACGCGGGCTTCGACGATGTCGCGGCGGCGGCCGGCGTGACCGATGCCCGCGCCACGCGATCCGCGGCCTGGGCCGACTATGATGCCGACGGGGATCCCGACCTGCTGCTCGGCTTCGCGCCCGGTTCAGCATCCGTGCTCAAGCTGTACCGGAACGACGGCGGCCGGTTCACGGACGTCACCGCGGAGTCGGGCCTCGCGCGCGACTCGGCCGGCGTTCGCCAGTTCTCCTGGATCGACGTTGATGGTGACAACGATCTGGACCTGTTCGTCGCGCTGCGCGACCGGCCGAATGCGCTCTACCGCAATGATGCCGGCCGGTTCACCGATGTCGCGGCTTCATTGGGACTCGCCGATACGCGCCGCAGCGTCGGAGCCGTATGGTTCGACTACGAGGAAGACGGGGACCTGGACCTGTACGTCGGTAACATGGACGGCGACGCGAACGGTCTGTTCCGCAACGACGGCGGGCGGTTCACCGACGTCGCCGTGGCGGCCGGCGCGGCGTGGGGAGGGCGGCTGCCTGACGAACCAACCAACGGCACGGTCCGTCCGTGTGCCGCGGACGTCGATGGCGACGGACGACTGGATCTCTTCGGCGCGAACTATGGCAGGAACGGACTCCTGCTCAGCCGGGGTGGAGGACGTTACGAGGACGTCTCCGCGGCGTGGGGCATCGACCTCGATGCCCGCTACGATGCGTGCGCCTTCTCGGACTTCGATCACGACGGCCGGATCGATCTGTACGTGAACGGTACGGTCACCGGTGGCATCAGCTATCGGGACGCTCTCTTCAGAAACACGGGACAGCGCTTCGTCGAGGTCACGCCTGACGACGTCGCCGCGTTGCAGGCCGATCACGGCGTGGTGTGGGCAGACTTCAACGGAGATGGCGCCGAAGACCTCGCCCTCACCGGCGCGCGTCCCGACGGAATGCACTACATCCTTCGCAACGCCATCGATCCGGTCGAGGCACGCAGATCGATCAAGGTGCGCGTCCTGGATTCCCGCGGTCGAGCGACACGGGCGGGCGCAGAGGTGCGGGTGTATCGCGCCGGAACCCGCCAGTTGATCGCCATGCGCCTGGTCGATACCGGGTCAGGCTACAACGCGCAGAACGACATGGCCGTGCACGTGGGGCTGCCGACCATGGACCCCGTGGACGTCGAGGTGGCGTGGCCGGCGAATGGGCGGCGGCAGATTTCGGTCGTGCCCAACGTGCGCCCGGGTGCACAGTCGATGATCACCGTCCGCGCCGGCGGTTGACCGGATTCAGGACTCCATGACGCGTTGATCGGCGACGGACCTCGCGGTACGGTCAGAACGGCGGCATTTTCACGGCCGACTCATACGCTCTGACGGGAGCAAGCCAATGCGACGCATCTCATGACGAGGGTCGCCGGTCGCGGGTCGGGGGTCGAACAGGGCCAACTTCGACGGGCGATCCGGCTGCCTCACGCCACCGCCATGGTGGTGGGCACCATCATCGGCGCGTCCATCTTCGTCCAGCCGTCCGAAGTCACCAGCCAGGTTCACTCGGTCGGCGGTGTCCTGCTGGTCTGGCTCCTGGCGGGCTTGTTGACCCTGATCGGCTCGCTGGTGTGCGCCGAGCTGGCCTCGACGTTCACCCGAACGGGCGGCGTGTACGTGTATCTGTCGGAGGCGTTCCACCCCGCGTTAGGCTTTCTGTGGGGATGGGCGATGCTCCTGACCATGCATTCGGGGATCATTGCTGCCATTGCCACGGTGTTTGCTCGCTACACCGGACATTTCATGCCGATGGGCACGTGGGGCGGCCGGGCGGTCGCGATCGGGGTGATCATCGTGTTGTCGGCCGTGAACTACGTTGGCGTCAGGCATGGCAGCCGCCTCCAGACGCTGTTCACCGGCGGGAAGATGCTCGCCGTCGTGGCCATCGTCGGCCTGGGCTTCGGACTGGGTGGGCGCGTTCAAGAGCACTTCGTCGGGTCTGCCACCGGGGGTGATTCGATCGGCGGCTTCCTGCTCGCGATGGTGGCCGGCCTGTTCGCGTATGGCGGCTGGCACATGGTGACCTACAGCTCCGAAGAAACGGTGGAGCCGGCGAAGACAATCCCGCGCGCGCTGCTGATCGGCACGCTCATCGTGACCGTGTCGTACATGGCGATGACCGCGGTCTACCTGTACGTCATGCCGCTGGATCAGGTGGCGGCATCCACGCGCGTGGCGGCGGACCTCGCCGACACGCTGCTGGGATCCGGGGGCGCCGGCGCCATGTCGGCCATCGTCATGTTCTCCGCGTTCGGCGGCCTGGCGGGGATCATCCTCGCCGGACCGCGCGTCTACTACGCCATGGCGCAGGACGGACTGCTCTTCAAGTGGTTCGCTGAACTGCATCCGCTGCACGGCACGCCCCATCGCGCGATCGTGCTGCAGGCGATCTGGTCGTGCGCGCTGGTGGCAACGGGCACGTTTCGAGCGCTCTTCACGCGCGTGGTCTACACCGAATGGATCTTCTTTGCGCTGATGGCCATCGGGTTGATGCTGTTGCGAAAGCGAAAGGATGTC
>Ga0209108_10001289_pt1 | contig 14523 bp, 15 predicted proteins | sample Rifsed10ft1_FD_184003 | JGI IMG/M metagenome (GOLD analysis project Ga0209108, IMG submission 184003) | Soil microbial communities from Rifle, Colorado, USA - sediment 10ft 1 (version 2) | ecosystem: Environmental > Terrestrial > Deep subsurface > Rock core/Sediment | place: Rifle, Colorado...
ATTTTCTGTATAATTTTGTAAAGTTGCTTGATGTAATTTAATAAACTGATTAATTCATCAGAAATTAATCTTGACAAAAAAAGAAGATTTCCTTTCAGTACTTGACAATAGGATATTGCTTTTTGATGGAGCAATGGGTACTGAGATTCAAAGATTTAATCCCCAGTCGGAAGATTTTCCTGATGGAAAAGATGGCTTCAATGACGGACTGATACTAACACATCCTGATTGGATAAAAAAAATTCATCGAAACTATCTTGCGGCAGGTGCTGACTGTATTGAAACAAACTCGTTTGGCTCAAACAAATTAAAGCTTGACGAATATGGTTATGGTCATCAAACTATAGAATTTAACAAAAAAATCGCACAACTTGCTGTCGAAGTTTGTTCAGAATTTTCAGGCAAGCCAAGATATGTAATTGGCTCAATGGGACCTACCGGATTTTTGCCAAGTTCAAATGATCCTGATCTTGGGAAAAAACCACTAAGTGAGATAAGAGATGCATTTGCACTACAGGCTGAAGGTCTCATACTAGGCGGTGTTGATGCATTATTGATAGAAACTAGTCAAGACATACTTGAAGTAAAGCTTGCAATAGAAGGCTGCCAAGACGCAATAAAAAAGACTGGAAAAAAGGTTCCAATTATTGCAAATGTAACACTAGATAAGTATGGCAAGATGTTGCTTGGAACAAACATTCAGGCCGCATATACAACCGTATGTGATATGGGAATCGATGTCTTTGGGATGAACTGCTCTACAGGTCCAACAGAGATGACCCCAAGTGTAAGGTGGTTAAATGAACAGGATAATCACAAATTGCTAGTAGTGCCAAATGCTGGAATGCCTGAAAATCAGGGAGGAAGAGCAGTATACAAAATGACCCCTGATGAAATGGCAAAGGTTCTCAAGGATTTTCTTTCAGAATTCAAGCAGGTTAGAATTATTGGTGGATGTTGCGGTACAAACCCAGAGCACATCAAGGCACTTCGCAAAGTTATTGACGAAAAAGCCTAATCAAATAAAGGTTAGGTATTTAGAAAAAACGGACTAACAGCAATTGTTGATAGTACCACGAGTAAGTTCTGCATTAAAGGCAGTTGAGCTAAAACAGATTCCTGCACCTCTTATCATAGGGGAACGACTAAACACACAAGGATCACGAAAGGCAAAACAGTTTGTACTAGATGATGATTTTGATGGGTTAATTGACCTTGCAAGGGCACAGGTAGAGGACGGTGCACACTGCCTTGATGTCTGTGTTGCAACAACTGAACGCTCAGATGAACGCGAGTTTATGGTAAAACTTGTAAAAAGACTAAGTCTAGAAATCGATGCACCGCTTGTAATTGACTCTACAGATCCTGAAGTAATAGAAGCAACACTTGAGCAAATTCCAGGAAAGCCAATAATCAATTCAATTAATTTAGAAGGTGATGGTAGCCGTTTTCATAAACTTGCGCCATTGATGGCAAAGTATGGCGTTCCTTCAGTTGCACTGTGCATTGGTCCAAAGGGAATGGCAAAGACACCAAATGAGAAAGTTGCAACGGCTGAACTTCTTTATGAAACAGGAAAAAAATACGGTCTTCGAGAAGAACAATTCATCTATGACGTACTAACGTTTACCTTGGCAACAGGCGAAAAAGAATTTGTAGATGCGGGGAAAAACACACTAGAAGGAATAACACTTGTCAAACAAAGATTTCCAAACTCTTTTACAACACTTGGGCTAAGCAACATCAGCTTTGGCCTAGTTCCTGCAGCGCGCAAAATAATTAATTCTGTATTTTTGTATTACGCCATAAAAGCAGGACTAGATAGCGCCATAGTGAATGCAAAAGAGATCATCCCCTATCCTGAAATTAATGAACAGGAAAGAACTCTGGCTGAAAATTTAATTTTTAACAAACATCAAAATGCACTCTCTGATCTAATCTCATATTTTGAGAAAAAAGATACAACTGCTGCAACAACAAAGAAAGTCGAGTTTGATCCAAGCTGGAACGCTGGAAAAAGAGCCAATTTTAGAATAGTAAACAGACTCAAAGATGGGATAGAAAATGATGTTGTTCTAGCCATTGCAGAAAAGATTTCAAATAAAGTACCTGTAGATAAAAAAGATGACAGACTGAGAATTGATGCGTCAAAAGAAATAACGCATGATGCTGCAATTAAAACACTAAATGATGATTTGTTGCCTGCGATGAAGGAAGTTGGCGATAAATTTGGTGCAGGTGAGCTTATCTTGCCATTTGTTCTCAAATCTGCTGAATGCATGAAGGCTGCAGTTGTAGAGCTTGAAAAGTATCTTCTAAAAGAAGAAGGCACAAGCAAAGGCAAACTTGTTTTAGGAACAGTTTATGGTGATGTTCACGATATTGGTAAAAATCTGGTAAAAACAATTTTTGAAAATAATGGCTATACTGTTTATGACCTTGGGAAACAAGTGCCATTGCAAAAATTTATAGAAAAAATAAGTGAGGTAAAAGCAGACGCTGTTGGACTATCTGCACTACTTGTATCAACATCAAAACAGATGCAGTTTTTTGTAGAACATGCAAGAAAAAACAACTTGCAAATCCCAATACTTTGTGGGGGTGCTGCAATCAATAGCAACTACATCAATCGAATTGCAAAGGATGGCGGCATACATCAAGAAGGTGTATTTTACTGTCAGACAATGTTTGATGGCCTAAAAACAATGGACAAGCTTGTTTCATCTGAAAGAGAACAATATCTAAGAGAATGGCAGGAAAAACTCGAAAAATGGAAGGAAACTACGATACAAAAAGAAACTACCTTACTTCCTCACAGTGGAATAAAACCTGCTGTACCGCCAGTTCCACCTGTAATCAATAAACCAATCAGACTAGAGCCTTTACAAATTAATCTCCAAACAGTCTGGAATTATCTAAACAAAAAATCCCTTTTCAAATTGTCATGGGGTATTCGTGGAAATCAAGCAAAAGAATCAGAAAAGGAGCACGAACAATTACTAGATGAATGGAAAAAAAGAATAGTTACCGAAGGTCTCTTTGAGCCACATGCAGTATATGCATATTTTAGATGTCATAATATCAACGACAAGCTAGTAGTGGATCATCCAAACGGAGAAAAAATAGTATTTGATTTTCCACGTTCATCACAGAAAAAACATTTGTGTATTACCGATTATTTTGGTCCAGACGATATTGTTGCATTTCAGGCAGTAACTGTAGGCAATAAGGTAGCTGAGCTTGTAGAAAAATGGAACAAAGAAAACAAGTACACGGATGCATATTATCTTCATGGAATTGCAGTAGAGACTGCAGAGGCGCTTGCAGACTGGGTAAACCAAAAGATACGTGAGGAGCTAAAGTTAGGAGATAAGTGTGGTTTGCGTTACAGTTGGGGCTATCCAAGTTGTCCTGATGTGATGCAACATCAGCTGGTTTGGAAATTACTTGACGCAGAAAAATCTGGAATGACACTTACAGAAGCAGGACAGATTGTACCGGAACAATCAACTGCTGCAATAGTGGTACATCATCCACAAGCAGAGTATTTTGTACTTTAAAGTGATTTAAACAAATTTTGTGCTTTTACATAGTCATTTGGTGAGGAAATTAAAACATCGTCTGCAATACGGTGAATATTTTTTATAAAATCAACTACATTATCCTGATAGCCTGACCAGTCAAGCTTTAAAAACTTGGCAGAGTTTGCATTTTTTTCTGATGGCAATAGTACACATGGAATCACTTTAAAGCCTTGAGGCTTTAACTCATCAACTATTCGCGTGACCTGTTTTTCTGAATGAATTACTTGAGTGATAAAGCCTGCAGGTTCTGCATCAAGCTTTTTTCCAATTTTGTTAAAATCTGGGTTACTTGGTAACGACAAAAACAGATCAATATTTTTGTTAAAGCCTGACTCGTTAAGGTGTTTTACAACCTGGCTTGGAACCAAGCCAGAATCTTTTGGGCCATCAGCTGACGCATCTCCTTTCAGTATGAGCACACCGTTTAACCCCAAAAGTACCGCATCGCAAACAGATTGTGTTAGTGCAGCAAGATTTCGATCTCTTACACGAAGACTAATTGTTATCTCCATTTTTTTACTAAAACCTCTAATGAGTGCTGCCAAAGTAAGCGGAGACACTCGAGGAATGCCAAGGACTGAATCTGTAATATGAATTCCATTGCAGTTTTTGCTGATATTTATTATTCGTTGTTTTATGTCGTCAAGTGATCTTTGGGGTTCATGTGATAGTAACTTGTCCTGAATTACTTTTGGGGGATTTATTTCGTATCGTAATGTCATATAGGCATTTCAAATTTCCTTGGTTAAAACCTTTAGAAAGATAAAATCAATAACAAACTAATTTTATTGCTGTATATGGAAATTGGCAAACTCAAGACTGCATTATCAAGTAAAATTTCAACTGAAATATTTGATGATGGAAAAAACAAACTTGCATCTGTTATGATTGTAATTTATGGTACAGAACCAACCATCATAATGACAGAAAAACCAGACACTCTGAATTTCCATGCAGGTGAGATTTCATTTCCTGGAGGAAAGTTTGATGGGGGAGACAATGATATTTTAGATACTGCACTACGTGAAACAAAAGAAGAAATCGGACTAGAAATTTTACGAAACAAAGTAATTGGGCAGCTAAAGCCTGTCACCACACTTAATTCTGGATTTAAAATAATTCCATTTGTTTCCATATTGGATAGTGTACAACAGCTTAGGGCAAACTATGAGGTAAAAACAATATTGCATATTCCAATGATTCAATTTTTAAAAACACTTGCAGATGATCCTGATCCAAAACATAAATCAATTCAAGAGATGTACACATTTACTTTTAAAAATAAAATTGTGTGGGGTGCTTCTGCAAGAATGTTAAAACAGATTGTAGATTTGCTGTCCAACCAAAATTTGATTTAGAAAAATTTGAGATTCATTTAAAAAGAGCTTGGCGTGCCACAAGTTTCATGGCAGCACGAAAACCAGGTCCACGCAAAACACGACTAATGAAAAAGATTAAACAAGCATCTCCAGTCCCAGCATGGATTATTGTACGAACAAAAAGAACAGTACGTACAAATCCAAAACGTAGAGCGTGGAGACGAACAGATGTCGGGGTAGGATAAATGTCACAAGAACTTGAGCGTGTATACACGATAAACTTGGGTAAAGTGTTGCTTAGTCCAGACAACCAAAGAGCAAAACGGGCAATTAACATGGTAAAAGAGTTTGCAAGACATCACATGAAAACACAAGAAATCAAAATTGAAGGTGAACTTAATCAGAAAATCTGGGAACGTGGAATAAAACATCCACCAAGAAAGATCAGAGTCAGAATGACAAAAACCGATGAAGGACACATCATAGTTTCACGATATGAAGAAGCTGAAGAAAAATCAAAGAAATCTGAAAAAGAGTCAAAGAAAAAAGGAGAAAAGAAAACAAAACCAAAAGACGCAATACCATCAAAAGAGGAAATCAAAACACCAGAAACCAAAATATCTGAAGTAAAAGAAGAAAGTAAACCAAAGACACAAGAAAAAGAAATTACGCCAGAGAAAACAAATCTTGTTAAAAAATCAAAAGAAACTACAGAAAAGAAATCTACAGCTAAAAAAGAATCAAAACCAAAAAAGACGGCAAAAAAAGACTAGATTTATTCTAATTGATGTAAATTCAGTTCGCAGTTAATGCTGCAGTCTGGATCCTGCCAGTCAAGTACATGATCGCTTGGTATTACTCCCAATGGATCATATCTATCAAAGCGCGTTTCGCCTTGAACAGTTGACAGCATTATTACATTTGACTTTTCAGAAGAACTAGTTGAAAGATCAACCTGAGTTGTGTCTTCTCTAAAGACTTTGCTTGAAATACTTGTAATAGAGTTTAATGTTCCAACTGAAACATCATTTCCAAGAACATACAAAATAGATCTCTTTATGCTAGCTGGTGGTGCGTCTTCATATAACATCTTTATTGATTCTCTTAGTGATGTTTCGACATCGTATGTGCTTTTACTTGTAGACAAGATGTTTGTCCCATCTGCAAGATATGATGATTTTAAAGAATTAATTACATGGAGTATTGCAGCGTTGGCAATTTCATAACATGCTTTTTGTGTCAAGTCTGGATTGCAATCAAGAAGTGCATCGTTATCAACTACGATACATGTTGAGCTTTCCCTTAATCGCTTTAGTGAGATTCCTGCTTGAAAGATTCTGTCTTTTTCAAATTTAAATGGCATAATTGCAAAAGAAATTAGATCCTTTCCTGACTCTTTACATAGATGAGTTACAATTGGTGCAATAGCAGCGCCTGCCTTTCCTGCCAAATTTGCGACAAGAACTATAGAGGAATAGTTTGAAATCTTTGATTTTATATCATCTGAGATTTTGTCTGCATAGCCTCTGATCAGATATGTTGATGGATTTACAATAGAGCCGGTGTTTATCGAAATTGTACTACAATCATGTTTGAGGTCATGTTTATCGTGGCTAATTAACAGGCAATCGGCATCAAGGTTCTTGTGGGCATCTATAGCCAGTTTTGAGCCTGCGCCGCCTAGTCCTATTACCAAAGTAGACTGTGAGAGTTGAAAGGCCATTCGAACCTACTTTACAAAATATGATAAAAAACCTTCTTACGTAGTTTTAATCAAATTACCAATCTAAAAAAATTAACTTGCGATCGAGCCGATCAAACTGTGAGTTGTGATATCTGTTATCTCAATTTGCTCTTTTTGTCCAATTTTTAGTGGCCTTTTTACAAAAACGGATTTGTAGGCAAAGTTTCTGCCTTTAATTTGGCCATCTGATATTTCATCAAACAATACCTCGCCTTTCCATCCAAGCCATCTTTTGTTGTTTTCAAGCGAGATTTTATTTGCTAAATCAAAGATTATCTTGCTTCTACGTTTGACTTCGGCTACGTCTATTTGGTCTAGTTTTGCTGCGCTAGTTCCTGGCCTTTGGCTATACTTTGAAATATTGACTATGTCAGGCCTTGTATCATTTAACAAATTTACAGTCTCTTCAAAGTCTTCCTTTGCTTCTGTTGGAAAACCAACTATAACATCTGTAGAAACTGTAAATTCTGGAAACTTGTCTCTAAACCTTTTTACAACATCGCTAAAGGTTTCAGCCGTATGGCCACGCTTCATGTCATTTAGTACCTTGTTGCTCCCAGACTGTACAGGCACATGAAGAAATTTGAAGACTCTGTCATTTTCAAACGATTTGAGTAGCCCCTCTCTAATGCGCGGCATATACATTGGATTCATCATGCCAACTCTAATCATAAAATCCTCTGGAACTTGGGCTACATTATCAACAAGTGCTGGAAGATCAGTGCCAATATCTAGTCCGTAACATCCATTGTCAGTTGATGTAAGCCATACCTCTTTGCAACCTTCATCTATCTCATTTTTTACCTGTCTTACAATGTCGCCTATTCTGTAGCTTGTCAAGTTTCCTTTTGATAGCTTTGTTTGGCAGAACGTACATTCACTCATACAACCGCTTGCAATCTCTACAACTCCAATAGCTGGATTCAAGCGCACCTTTGGCAATCCAACTTTGGACAGATCTGTATCGTCTAGCTCTACTTTCCTATGTCCAATTAGCGTCGAGCTTATGATATCGAGTGTCTTTCCAAGAGAGTTTGGGCCCATGAGGCTTGCTTTACTTGAAAATCTCTCAACAGTTTCTTTTTCTGCCTTTGGAAGGCAGCCTGCTACGACAAGTGGTTTTGTTCCTAGTCTTTTTATTCGGTGAATCATCTTGTTTGCAGTAGCATCCTTTACAGAACAGGTCACAATCAGGTTCAGGTCTGATTCTTTGGAATTATTTGCCAAAGTGTGGCCTCCGTTAACCAAGAGGCCTGCTATCATCTCCGAGTCTGCAAAACTTGCAGAGCATCCATATGCCTCAAGCCAGATTTTTGCCATTTTGAAATCTATCTTAGAAGTGCATCTATCTCTTTGCTGGTAAGTAGTTTTTTTGATACAGCAAGCTCTCGTATAGTCTTGCCTGTCTTTAATGACTCTTTGAAGAGCTCAGCCGACTTTTGGTATCCAATTTTTGGTGAAAGCATGGTTACAATAACTGGGCTATTTTCAATATACTGTTGAAGCTTCTTTTTGTTTGCACCAAGTCCATCAATTAGGTTTGCAGAAAATATCGGAACAAAGTTTTTGAGCATATCAGTTGATTCAAGAATGCATTTTAGCATTCCAGGTAGCATTACATTTAGCTCAAATTGGCCTGCTTGTACTGCATGTGCCACGGCAGTATCATTTCCTATTATGTTAAAGCATATCATGTTCATGCATTCGGCAAGTGATGGGTTTACTTTACCAGGCATTATAGAGGAACCCGCATGTACTGCAGGAATTTCAAGCTCTGACAGGCCAGCAATTGGTCCTGATGCCATTAGTCTGATATCGTTTGCAATCTTGTTTAGCTCTAGTGCAAGATTTCTCAGGGCAGATGAAAGATTTGCAATGGCAAACTTGCTTTGTAAAGCATGCTGCATGTCCTTTTCTGGTTTTAGTGGTAGTTTTGAGATTTTTGCAAGCTCTGCTATTGCAATATTTCTATATCCTCGTGGAGTATTTGCGCCAGTTCCAACTGCAGTTCCTCCTAGTGCAACAAACTCTAATTCTTTTTGTGCAAGTAAAACTGCATTTTTTGCTTTAGTAATTGATGTTGCAAATGCTGCAAACTCGCTACCTAACATCACTGGCAGTGCATCCATAAGATGCGTTCTTCCAATTTTTTTAAATGTAGAAAACTGTTTTGCTTTTTTATCTAATGATTTTATCAGTCCATCTATTGCTGGAATTGTGTCTTTAAGATTAAACAAAATAGCAATATGCATCGCAGTTGGAAATGTGTCATTACTTGACTGTGACATGTTAACATGATCATTTGGATGCAAGAACTCGTACTGTCCTTTCTTTTTATGCAAAATTTCAAGCGCGATATTTGCAATGACTTCATTAGAATTCATGTTAAAGGCAGTTCCAGCCCCTGAGTTTATTGCATCAACTACAAACTGATCATGAAATTTTCCTGAGAGAATTTTATCACATGCTGAAATAATTGTGGTTCCAAGTTTCTTGTCAATTGCCCGTGTTTTGATATTTGCAACAGCAGCTGATCTTTTTATCATAACAAACGCTGTTATCAAATTTACATGAGATGGTCTTCCAGTAACATGATATTGTTTTTGAGCTCTTGCTGTAAATGGCCCATAGTAGACAGTAGCAGGGATCTTTACATTTCCTAAAGAATCCTTGTCAACTCTATACTTCAAATCAAAATCAGGTTAGAAGTGCTACTATTCATTCTTTTTTCACACAAGTTTTGAATATGGATTTTGATTCTAAAGGCAATTATTATATATCCAGAGTTTTGGATCGATCGCAATGAATAAGCGTTATAGTATGATTTTCACTATTGCTGCAGTTGCAGCACTTAGTGCAACGCTATTCGGAAGCACATACACACAAACCCAACTCGCAGGAACAACACTTGATGCATCCAAGATGGATGTAGATGTGTTGCAAACTATCCGCGATATGGGTGGACTTGAACTTGTAATGCCTCAGGCATTTGCAGCAGTTGATTGCGCAAATATCGAAAGTGGAAGAAATGTTGTTGAGCTCAATGTTACTGGCGAAAGTACCGAGCTACCTATCATGGGTGGTGCAACTTACCACGCTATGACATTTAGTGGCCAAGTACCAGGACCAACACTGAGAGTAACTCAGGGTGACGTCGTAATGATGACACTCACTGTAGCAGAAGGTGAACACACTCCACACGGAAACGATATGCATGCATCACAAATGACTGCAGTACCAACCTTTGGCGCAGTAATGCCTGGAACTTCAAAGACATATTGCTTTGTTGCTGAAGTGCCTGGTGTTTACAAATACCACTGTTCTGGTGTTAACGTAGCTGCAATGGATCAGCACGTACTTTCCGGAATGTATGGTATTACCATCGTTGATCCAATTGATGGATACAAGAAACTGATGGTTGAAAAGACCAAAGTTGATGGCGGCCAAGTGGTAGTAGACAGACAATTCTACTCATCTGACGCGTTAGAGTTCACGTTACAGTACAATCAGTTGTATTTGACTGAGGATGGAAACTATGACATGAGTAAAATGATGAAACACGAAACAACACAAACAGTTGTTAACGGTTTCGCATTTGGTTATGTCCCAAACGAAGTACACAATGAGTTGGTTCTTGGTGACAAAAACAAGAATATCTTTGTTGCACAGCCATGGAATTCTGCAGACTTGAAACAATATCAGTCTCAGCTACTCTTCATTGAAGCTGGTCAACATGTAAGATTCTTCATCGAGAATCAAGGCAATGAGCCAGTATTTTTCCACATTGTAGGTGAAATCATTGATCGTGTCACACAAGCCAATAGAGTACAAGCACAAGGTACCGAAACATGGTTACTTGGTGGTTCACAGAACATGATTGCAGATGTGGTCTTTGATGAGCCAGGCGTATACGTCGCGGTAAATCACGACTATGCAGCAATCTTCTCTGGTGCAGCAACAGTGTTTGTTGTTGGTGATCCATTTGGCTTGAATGAAAAACTGGCAGTAGATCCTCCAGTAGCATCATATGCATACTTGCTTGGTAATCCAAGTGATGCAGTACCTCCAATGGGCATGAACAGCATTGCTCATCCAAAGGTTAACTTGCATGGATTGTATACTGACGCACGTGCAGCCGAAATAGCAGCAGAACTAGGAATTTAATTTCCTTTTTTTCTCATTTTTATTTTTACTTTCTCATAATGAATATATTCAGTGAATAGAGGCAAACTTGCATGGGTTTTACTGAAACCGTCTTGATTTGTGATGAAGTTGATCCTGTTTTAAACAAGGTTTTACAAGAAAACGGTTTGAAGGTTAGCTATGAGCCACAAATAACTCCAGATCAGATAAAAGAAAAAATTTCAAATTATAATATTGTAATTGTTAGAAGCAGAACAAAGCTTACAAAGGAACTAATTGATAATGCAACAAAATGTAAAATTATTGCACGCGTAGGTGTTGGTCTTGACAACATTGATGAGGCTGCAGCAAAGGCAAGAAACATTCGAGTAATTAATGCAGTAGAGGGCGCAATGACTGCAGTAGCTGAGCTTGTACTAGGATTGATGCTTGCACTTGCACGACAGATTTCATTTGCAGACAGGGAGATACGAAATGGCAAGTGGCTCAAAAAAGAGTTGATGGGAACTGAGCTCAAGGGAAAATATCTTGGTATTGTTGGACTGGGAAATATTGGAAAAAGACTTGGCAGACTAGCTAAAGGGCTAAACATGAATCTTATCGGATACGATGTTATTCCAATTGATGAGGCATTTTCAAAAGAGGTTGGACTGATGAAAGCAGATCTTGGTACATTGCTTTCAAGTTCAGACTATGTGTCATTACATGTCCCATTGCTTGATTCAACTTATCATTTAATCAATACAGAAAAATTGGCTACAATGAAAAAGACTGCAAAAATAATCAACACTTCAAGAGGTGGGGTAATAGACGAAGAAGCACTTTATGATGCACTAAAAAAAGGAAACCTTGGCGGTGCAGCATTAGATGTATTTGAAACAGAACCTGCCATAGGTAACAAACTGGCAACCCTGCCTAACGTTATTTGCACACCCCATATTGGCGCCCAGACAAAAGAAGCTCAGTCACTAGCTGCAAATATTATAGCAGAAAAGATAATACAGATTCTAAGAGGCGTGATATAGGGTTTGATAGCAAAAAAGATACTTCTAGCATCATTACTGATAGTGCTTGCACCAGTTTTTGCTTATGCAGAGTCTGGTACAATTCCTGTTGATGTCAGTGGAACCTCATACAATATTGACTTTGAAGCAGACGGTGTAATGATAAATGCCATTTTAGCGGATCTTGACGTTCCATCAATATTACTAGAGGTTGAGGTAACAGGTGCTCCTGGAATATTAGAAATTACATTTGATAGGGAATATTTTGATTCAACATTTGAAGGCTCAGACGACACATTCATAATTATCTCAGATGGTGGTGAGGAACCAACGTTTGAGGAAACAGAAACAACATCAGAAACAAGAACTTTGAGAATTGAGCTTCCAACAGGAACAGAAGAAGTTGAAATTATTGGTTCACAGCTACTTGATGGCACATTTGGTGAAATAACAATCAAAGAAGAAACACCAGTTGAAGAACCAGAAATTGTTCCAGAAGAAGAGGTACCTGTGGAAGAAACGATACCTGAAGAAATTCCAGAAGAAACAGTGCCAGAAGAAGAGGTACCTGTGGAAGAAACAACACCTGAAGCAGAGACAGACAAATGTGGTCCTGGCACAATACTAGAAGATGGTTCATGTGTTTTAGATGAAAGATGTGGTCCTGGGACTCACTTTGAAGACGGTGTTTGTGTATTAGATCAGAAAGAAACTACAACTGAGGGAGTTAGTATGGGTGGATCAAATACATCTCAACTTATCATACCTGCAATTATTGGGTTTGGTATTGCATTTATTGTAATGATAATTCTTTGGTTGATTGGACGAGCTGGTAGAAGCAATCCATCTGCAGCAAGCTCACTTTAATTTGCATGGCAGTGCAAACCTGCTCCTTATCTTTTGTTTACTTTATTACAATACGTGGATGAAGTAAAGATTCCAAAATTTGATTGGGATAGACTAGATGATGGAAATGCAGGCCATACAGAAAATGAATGGGGAACTCAACAAAAACCAAAAAAGATCCATTTTATTGAAGCCTATACTATTAGAAAGTTTTAACAACTAAATCCAAAAGACAATTTAACATATTAAGGGGATTTTTAAAAGATGCCCTATGCTTAGTAGTCAAGATAAGCTATGGCTTCAAATGGTAAAAGATAACACTCAACAGCTAAGAGACCGCGCTACTATTTGGAGAAAGCAAACTGCCATAACTCGAATTGCCAAGCCAACTCGAATTCAAAGAGCAAGACGACTAGGCTACAAGGCAAAACAAGGAATAGTTGTAATTAGAATGCGCGTTGGTACTGGAGGAATGAGAAAACAACGTCCAGTAGCAGGACGAAGGCCAAAACATCTTGGTGTAGTTCGAATAAAGGCAGACGTTAGCATGAAAGAGGTTGCAGAACATCGCGTTTTACAAAGATATCCAAACCTGAAATTACTTGGCTCATACTTTTTGTACAAAGATGGAATGCATTACTGGTTTGAAGTTATTCTAGCAGATCCCTCTCATGCAAGAATCTCAAAAGATAAAGAATTACGAAAGCGACTAATTCCAGCTTAAATTGAAATCAATCACATTTTTTGTGATAATTCTTTCATTACTAGTAATACCAGCTGCATATGGTCAGCTCTCAGATAGAACTGGACTAAAACAGGTCTTTACAATAGAAACAGGAGGCTATTCATTTCCAGTAGAAATTGTCTCAAACTTTAATGTTGAAGAAACTGCATTTAGTGCAGAAGAAAAAAAGTTAACCCTTCATGTCTTTAGTTCTCTACAAAATAATGTTGCAGAAATTCAGATTCCAAAAAACTTGATCAATGGAAACTTTACCTTTTTTGTAAATGGTACAGAGGTTTTCCCAAATGTACAGACAAGTGATAAAATCTCTTTTGTGTTTATGGAGTTTGCAGGAAATGGGACAAACAAAATTGAAATTATTGGAACAACTTACCTGCCAGAATTCTCAGCAGTTGCACCATTGGTTCTTGCAAGCTCACTTGCTGGTCTTTTGATACTAAAACGCAAGTCACTCATTTAGCAGTAGTTGGATCTTGCGCTCAATATTTCCACTCTGGCCAAATGATATGTCACGCAATACTCCTTTTCTGTCAACAAGGATGGTAGAAGGGGTTCCATTAAGCGAATATCCTTCAAAGGTTTCTGCAGTGTATTCTTTTGATTGTAGATATTGCTTTACTCGCTCAAAAATTTGATTTTTGTAATCTTCTGGATGAGAATCAAAGTTTGGAATCTGTTTGTAGATAAAGTTGAGCATTCTTTCTTTGGTAATATCTCCTGTTTCTTTTATCAGTGAATCCATTGCAACAGGAAACGGAATCTTGTATGGAAGTTTGTTACCATCTAGTTTTCCATGCTGTGAAAGCCCTTCTTTTGTGTCACCTATAACTTCGCCAGTTTTTAGGAGCAGTTCTAGATTTTCAAGCGTATTTTTATCAAAATCCTCAAAGGCTGTTGCAATGCCTAAGACAGTTACTCCCTCACTTTGATACTTTTTGTAGAGGTTTATTGCCTCAGGAATTCCATAAAGAAAGCAGCCAGGACAATTTACCTGAAAAACCTCAACTAGAACAATACGGTCTTTTTCTTTGTCAATGTTTGTAGGTATGCCTTGTACCCACTTTGAAACCTTCAAGTTTGGCGCTTTTTGTCCTACGGTTGCTTGCATCATATGCCCTGACTCATTTTACTTGTTTTA
>Ga0209108_10001292_pt1 | contig 14503 bp, 18 predicted proteins | sample Rifsed10ft1_FD_184003 | JGI IMG/M metagenome (GOLD analysis project Ga0209108, IMG submission 184003) | Soil microbial communities from Rifle, Colorado, USA - sediment 10ft 1 (version 2) | ecosystem: Environmental > Terrestrial > Deep subsurface > Rock core/Sediment | place: Rifle, Colorado...
AGTCGGACGTGATCACCTTTCTCGGCACCTGGCGTTTTGGGGTAGATTCTCCAAAATATGGACGTCAAATAGTTGTATCCATGATCCACGACGAACAAGATCAGGAGAGAGCCCGACAGTTCATCAAGGACACATATCCTGCATTTAATACGAGGTCTCTGGTGATGCTGATTCCGGAACCATCGCATGAGCAGGCCCGCTTGTTCGAAGTGATGCCCTATCCAAACTATCCAAGATATTTTCGTCGTCATTGGTGGTAGGACCTGTCCATGTGGCGCGCACTTTCGCACATAGTCGTTGGTATTTTGTCTGGGCTGGGGGCGCTATCTGCCGGGTGTACGGGTATTTCCACGCAGTCCGAGCCTGTCGTGGTGAAACGGGCTCAGGTGCAGATGGGCACGCTGGTCAAGATTACGGCAGTGGCGAAGAGCGCGTCCGTCGCGCAAGCTGCGGCGACCGCCGGGTTTGCCGAGATCCGTCGTCTGGAAGAGCTCCTGAGCACTTGGATTCCAACGAGCGAGCTTTCCCGTGTGAATGCCGCGGCGGGGATCCTGCCGGTCCATGTGAGCCTCGAAACGTTGACGGTCGTCCAACGCGCGGTTCAGGCCGCGGAGATGACCGATGGCGGATTCAATATTGCCATTGGCCCAGCAGTAGATGCATGGCGTGTGACCGAAGGCCAACGCATACCGACAGAAGCTGAGTTGGAGGCTCTCCGTCCCTTGGTCGATCTGATGTCGGTTCATGTCGATGTGCGGGAGCAGACGATCTATCTTGGGAAAGCAGGGATGCGGATTGATGTGGGGGGAATCGGCAAGGGTTACGCAGCAGATCAAGCCGTCGAGGCGGTACGGAAAGCAGGCGCTGTTGCCGGAGTCGTAGCTCTGTCAGGGGATATCAAAACATTTGGTCGGTTGCCGGCTGGGAAGATGTTTCCCGTCGGTGTTCAACATCCACGACAGGATGGAGCAGTGCTGGCGTGGATAGATTTGCAGGACGAAGCTATTTCTACCGCGGGGGATTATGAACGGTTCTTCGAGCGGAATGGGGTCCGATATCATCATATTCTCGATCCGCGCACGCTCCAACCGGCGCGCAGCTGCCAGAGTGTCACGGTGATTGCCCGTGAAGGGGTCTGGGCCGACGGACTCGATACGGGCATCTTTGTGATGGGACCGGAGCGTGGAATGGAACTCATTGAACAGCTGCCGGGTGTCGAGGCTATTATTGTCGATGCGGGAGGTCGGCTGCTGGTGTCCTCAGGCTTGAAACAGCGAATTCGCCTGCCCTAGCTGGATACGTCCCGTTACCGCTTTGGGCTAGCGGTCCAATCGATAGCTCATCGGAATCTTGATCGTCATGCGCGGTTGTCCTAATGGACGAGGTAAGTGGAACGGGGCTGCTTGCCGCATGGTTTCAACAGCAGCCTTGTCGAGACCGGAGTGTCCCGAACTCTGAAAGACTTCAACCTCGCCGATGCTCCCGTCCTCGTTGATCACGGCTTTCACCACGACTTTTCCCTCGGCTCGATCCACCCGAGCTGAGGGGGGGTAACGTTTCATTTCTTCCACACGACGTAAAATCGCTTCAGAGAGCCACCCGTAATCGCGCGTAGTCGGTGCTTCCGATTGTGCCGGGGAGATGGTAGCCATCTGCGTTGGTGCCGGAGCCTGGTCAAACTGAGCGGTCTGCCCGAGGTTTGCGGATGGCGCGCTCGATGGTACCGTCTGGGCACCAGATTCTGCCGAGACTGCCATCGGTGCTTCGGCCGGTTTCACAATGGATGTAGCCTCGGCGACCATCGGTGCCACAGTCTCATGTCTGCTTGGCTCGGCTGGTTGTGTTGTGTGAGCTGTTGATTGTGAGGGAGGCGTTGGATGTGGTGGGGAAGGCTCAGTTAGCACCGGGGTGACAGTTCGCTCAGAAATCGATGGAGCAGTCTCCTGCACATGGGGAGAGGGAATGGAGGTTGCCGCTGGAGCTGGCGAGGCTGGAACCTGGTTCGGGGGTGATGTCGTTGGTTTCACTGGCAGCGTCGGCGACACCATGGCGACGTTCCACTTGAATGGTTCGTCCTGCGGCGCGAGTTGGATCTGCTTCACAAGTAGGATAGCTGCGAAAGCCACTGTGCCATGCAAGAGGACGGAGATGAGCCAGCCCTGGACGTGCGCGTCCTTCTGGCCTCCGGCGCGAGGTGGGTCAGTAGCGATCACAGTCGAATGACCTCCAGGCTGACTTGTTGAAATCCCAACCCACGCACTTCATCCACCAAGGACACGAATCGTTCGAGCAAGGTGACTTTATCCGCCCGCACGATGACCGCAGACCCTCGTGGTTCCGCAGTCAGGGCACCCTGGAGGCCTCCTTCGGGGATGGCACGGTCGTTGAGAAAAAGTGCGCCATCGGCAGTCAGGGTTATCACGATGGGCGCTTCCTTGCGATCCCCGACTTCTTTCGCTTTTGCCAGATTGACCGGAATCTGTCCGCTGCTGATAAAGGTGGCGGTGGTCAGCACGATGACCAACAGTACCAACATGACGTCCACGAGGGGGATGACGTTGATCTGGTCAATGTCTCGCTGCATGGTGTTCCTTATGTAGGGCGAGGATCTCGGCCACTTTTCGTCGGAGCACATTATTCATGACGACGCAGGGAATCGCGACCAGCAGCCCGACCGCTGTGGCTTTCAGTGCAAGGCTGAGCCCGATCATGATGGCATTGACGGCCATGGTGCCGGAGGTGCCCATCGTATGGAATGTGAGCATGATACCAAACACGGTGCCCAGCAAGCCAATATATGGGGCGTTCGCGGCCACCGTGCCAATGATCACCAGGCGTTTTGTCAGAGCCATTTCCAATCCCAGGCTGTTGGGGTACTGGGCGAGATCAACACGGCGGTAAAAGAGCCACCGCTCCACCGCGATGGCTACTGTCCAGACGCTGAGCGCCAATAGAAGTCCGATGATTCCGTAATCGACCACGTTTTGTAACGCGTTCATAGACGAGGCCTCACTTTCTCTGCCTGATTCACGGATCGGTGGGGTTAGCCCGCATTAATCATGGCGGTTCGTCGCGAAATCGTTGAGCTGCGTCGCGAGACCGGCGCGCGGAGCCTTGAGGACCCGATGCGTACTCGTGCAGTACGGTGAGGGTCCGAGGGGCGAGCCCGCTGGCCGAAGGCTCGTCGTAGCAGCGGATCGGCGATTGCAGCAGAAGCGCTCATGAATAATGCGGGCTCGGCTGACGACCTTCGTCATCGCTGCTCCGACTGCGACAATTGCTCAACTGCGCGAGTGAGTATCGTCGCGGCTTGTAGATACCGGTCAAAGAGACGAGGCACTTCGTGGGGGCCGGGAGAAATCTGTCCGCGCTTGAGCAACCAGACGTCGAGCAAACCCTGCAGATCCAGCTTCAACTGCTCGGCGACGTCCTTGATCACCGCATCGGAGTGAGAGAGGACGGGACGCCCGAGAAGACGTTGCACCCCGCGCAACAGTGGAAGGGTTGACGTGATCGAGAGCGGCAGCAAAATCGTGGTAGCGTCGTCGCTTCCGCCCCCCTCGACATACCGTTGACGCAGGCGTAACAGCTGGCTGGTGAGGCCTTGGACCACGGCCTCTCTCAGCCGATCGGTCTTCACGTGAAATCCAATGAAGGGATCGCGCCCGCCTAAGACGCGATGCTGTTCCTGGATCTCCAGAAACTCCAGCGGAAATACCGCTGACGACATGCGCAACTCCTCTTCCGTCAGAAAGAGGGGGACCACAATCTGTTCCTTGGCCCATTGACGGTGCAAAACGCTGTACTTTTTGAGGACGGCGCTGTCGTAGGACGACACCAGGAGGAGGATATTCAGGTTGGATCGCCCCGGGAGAAATTCCCCCCGGACGGCACTGCCGTAAAGCAGCATGCCTTCCAGCTGATCCCCGAACACACCTTTGACCTCTTTCACGTAGGTCTGCAGCAGCTTCTGGGTGTCGCCCGGCAAACCCTCAATCAGACGTTCAGTCATGCCCATGGTTCCTCATGAAGACATCGGATGCGGATCTTTCTCATGCGCACGGAAATCTGGGAGAAACCCCGCGGCAATCACGCGATCGATCAGATTAAATGGCGGCATCGTCCGCAACCCCGCTGTGGTCGACAGGACCTGATAGCGAAGCCGTGCGTTCCGGTCCAGCGTCTGAAACACGCGATCGCGCAGGAAGGCCACCACTGGATTCCCTGTATTCCAGTAAAACACTTGTTGATCGGCCAATCGTTGCAGCATGGTCACTTGCGGCCGCCTGGCCCGCTCAAACGCTTTCAGCCTGGCGGCTGAATAGTCCTTATCAGCAAGACAGCCTGGCACCAGATCGGACAACGCCATGGCATCGACCATGGCCTGCATACGCCCCTGCGACGCATGGGGATTCATGGCATGGGCGGCATCGCCAATCAGAACGGCTCCGTCTGCTACCCATGTCGGCGTGCGCACCCGCCCGGTCGGCATATAGGCCGTCTGGCTCCAATCGCTCAGATGCCGAAACAGCCCCGCAAACTGCGGAGCGATGTGGCTCCACGTCTGCTGTAGCGCAAGGATACCCCGCTGCTTCACGGCCGCCATCGAATCCTTGGGGATCATATAGAAAAGATAGACCTTATTCCCCGTCGCCGGAAACACCCCCAAAATGCTCCTGTGCCCGATGTAGTAGAACGATTCTGATACCGGCTCCTCCGACTCGAGAATCGCAATCAGATACCCGTCAGGATAGAGATACACGTCGGCGGGAATCTTCAGTGCCTCTCGCACTTTCGAAAATGCGCCATCGGCACCGACGACGATCTTAGCACGGATCGTGTTTATGCCGTCCGGCCCTTGCGCGGTCAATCCCACCACCCGATCGCTCTCACGCAACAATCCTGTGAAGGAGGTCCCGTAGCGGAGCGTCACGCTCTTCTGTTGCTGCACCGCCGCGACAATGGCGTGGTGGGCCACGTTTGGGAGCGTCACAATGGCGCGATTGTAGGGAGCCGGCAGATCGCCATAGTCGATGCTGCAGAGGCGCGTCCCTCCGGCCCGGCAAAAATGAAAGTGCCGCACGGGTCTCGTGGCATCGGCCGGTAACGATTGCAACACGCCCAAGCGATCGAGCACGCGCTGCCCATTCGGCTGGAGAATTTCTCCCCGCAAGCCCTTGGGTGGACCAGCGGCCTGATCCAACACCACGGTGCTGATCCCTTGCTTCGCCAGTGCCAGGGCTAAGACGGCTCCCCCACCCCCTGCCCCCACCACCGCCACGTCGGTCTGTTCGATCGAGTCTGCCATGCCACTCAGTGCGCGTCCCACGCCCGATACCGATTGCGATCGTCCCACATCGCAAGAAATTTCTCCCGTGCCTTGAGGGTGATGGCGTGATCGGTAATGACGTCGAGCCGCTCATCGTTGTAACGGTTGCCGCTCGTGGTGTGGTTCATCGAGCCGGAGGCATTCACCTTATCGTCAATCACGACCTGCTTCAGGTGCATCAGCCCATCGTGCTCGTTCATCAGAATGGGAATGCCGGCCAAATGCAGCGTATGGAGGGCCGTGCGCTGTTTGACGTCCTCGGTGCGCTGCCGATCAGTGATCAGACGCACATCGACTCCCCGCTTCTTCGCCGCGACCATCGCCTCTACCGCACGGGGAGAGGTCAGCCCATAGACCGCCACATAGAGATACCGTGTCGCATGCCCATAGAGCGTGGTCAGACGATCGAGTGGCGCGTCATCTGGCCCGTAGTAGACCTCCACCGTCGCGCTCCACCCTGCCCCGACCGGAACCGCGAGCATCAGCACGACGAGACACAGAGACCGCACGAGGCAGTTGGACCAGCCTGCTCTCATCAATGACGGATGGCAGAGCACAGTCATTCGAGCTCAAACAACATCTTGAAATGATCGTCCGTGGCCTCCCAAGCCTGGGGCGCTGAGGTGGCGAGCCAATGCTGCAGAAACTGCTTTTGACCAGGCGTGAGCACCTGTTTGATCTGATGTGAGCGGCCTTGGAGGGGTTGTAGAAATCCGACCCGCTTCTGAAAATCCAATGTCGCCGTGCGGACATACATGTTCGTAAAAGCCGTCGGTTTTTCGTCCTCCCCATCGCCTTGAATCCAAACCGATAAAAACTTCTCTAACTGGAGTCCGGCGCTATCCATGGCAGGATCTGTATCGTGAAACAGCTCGTTTTCCGATTCCTTAAGCGGAATGGCCTCAGCGGACCTAAACATGAAGTTGCGTTTCCACATCTCATCGCTCATCCAAAAGGTGGCATAGTGGCGGCGGATCACGGACAAAGTCAAGCCACGCGCCAGCTGTTTCCGTTACCTTGACAATGGAGAAGCTCGTTTGATAACGTGTTGAAATTGTTTAATCTCTTGGCCATGTTAGGAGTTTTCATGCAGGTCAAAATCAATGGCAAGGAAGAAGAGATTTCAGGGGGAACGGTCCTCGATCTTCTCCAGGCCAAAAAGATTGAACCGCAAATGGTTGCGGTCGAGGTCAACGACACCATGTTGGACAGGAATCTTCTCGCCACCACCAGCCTGAACGACGGCGACCGGGTCGAATTTCTGTTTTATATGGGAGGTGGCCGGTGACGATGCCGCTGCACAAAGACATTACCGAACTGATCGGGCGGACTCCCCTTGTCCGTCTGAACCGGTTGTCCCCTACAGGCGGGGCGACGATCTATGGAAAAGTCGAGTTCTTTAATCCCGGGGGAAGCGTCAAGGATCGGATCTGCCTCAGTATGATCAACGAGGCGGAACGACTGGGCGCATTGAAGCCCGGTGGCACAATCGTCGAACCGACCAGCGGAAACACCGGGATCGGACTGGCATTGGTCGCAGCGGTCCGTGGCTATAAGCTGATCCTCGTGATGCCGGAGAGCATGAGCATGGAACGGGCGAGTCTCTTATCGTCCTATGGCGCGCAGCTCGTCTTGACGCCGGCCTGGGAAGGGATGAGGGGCTCGATCCGCGAGGCGGAGAGCATCATCGCCCAAAATCCGTCGTACTTTATGCCGGATCAGTTTTCGAATCCGGCCAATCCCGCCATGCATAAAAAGACCACGGCGCTGGAGATTCTCGAGTCGCTCGACGGAAAGATCGATGCATTTGTGGCGGCAGTGGGCACGGGCGGCACTATTACCGGATGCGGGGAAGTGTTTAAGGAGCGGAATCCCAACGTGAAAGTGATTGCGGTTGAACCGACTGGATCGCCGGTCTTATCGGGCGGAGAGCCAGGACCCCATAAGATTCAGGGGATCGGCGCGGGGTTCATCCCGAAAGTGTTGAACCGGGCCATTCTCGATCGTGTGATGACAGTGACAGACGACGAGGCCTATCAAACAGCCAAGCAGCTTTCGAAGAAGGAAGGTCTCTTGGTGGGAATTTCTGCCGGGGCCAACGTGTTCGCCGCGCAAAAGGTGGCCCAGGAGCTTGGGCCAGGCAAGAACGTGGTCACCATCCTCTGTGACACAGGTGAACGGTATATCAGTATCGAAAAGTATTTTAACATTTAAGCGCAAGGCGAGGGGCAAGTGGCGAGAGGGGTTGGAGAAAGAGCTAATCTGGTTATACCCCTAGCCCCTTGCCTATAGCCTCTAGCCTGGACGAAGTCATGGAATTTACCGAAGATCAGATAAGCAGATATAGCCGCCACATTCTCCTGCCTGAAGTCGGCGGCAAGGGACAAAAGAAGATCGCCAAGGCCAAGATTCTCCTGGTCGGCGCGGGAGGTCTTGGTTCGCCTGCGGCGCTCTATCTGGCTGCAGCCGGTATCGGTACCATCGGCCTCATTGATAGCGATGTGGTGGACCTGACCAATCTTCACCGTCAAATTCTTCACCATACGTCGGACGTAGGCCGTCCCAAAGTCCTCTCGGGCAAAGAGAAGATTCAGGCGTTGAACCCCGACGTCCAGGTCTCGACGTACGAAGAGCGGCTGACGGCCGGCAATGCGCTGAAGATCATCAGCGAGTACGACATCGTCATCGACGGGGTTGACAGCTTTACGGCCAAGTTCTTGGTTAATGACGCCTGTTTCTTTGCCGGAAAACCGTTAGTCCACGGCGGCATCCTCCGCTTCGACGGGCGCGTGACGACCATTGTGCCAAAGCAGTCCGCCTGTTATCGTTGCGTGTTCAAGACTCCGCCGCCGGCCGGGTTGGTGGCCTCCTGCCAGGAGGCGGGCGTGATCGGCGTGTTAGCCGGCATCATTGGAACGATCCAAGCCACTGAGGCCTTGAAACTCATTCTGGGAATCGGTCATCCTCTCACGAACCGATTCCTGGATTTCGATGCACGTAAGACGCAGTTCAGAGAAATCAAAGTGAAACGCAATCCAGACTGCGCGCTTTGCGGAGCGCACCCGACGATTACCGAACTGTTCGATGACGGCGATCCGTTTGCCGGCTGTGCCGTCCGGCCGTAATCATTGACGAGCGAGGTAGAGTCACCATGGCCAAAATGAAAGCGCTAGTCTGTCGCGAGTGCGGAAAAGAATATCCGACGAAGGCGATCCATGTCTGCGAGATGTGCTTTGGCCCCCTCGAGGTGAAATACAACTACGAGGAGATCAAGAAGGGAATTTCCCGCAAGAAGATCCAGGACGGGCCACACAGTATCTGGCGCTATGCCGATCTCCTGCCGGTGGAAGGGCCGACCTTTCTTGGCCCCCATGCCGGGATGACCCCGCTGGTGCGCGCCAAGAATCTCGGCGCCTACCTCGGATTAGACGAGCTCTACATTAAGAACGATACGGTCAATCATCCTACGCTGTCGTTTAAAGATCGCGTGGTGGCCATCGCCATCACCAGGGCTCGCGAATTGGGATTTGAAACCATTGCCTGTGCCTCCACCGGCAATCTGGCCAATTCCGTCGCCGCCCATGCAGCTGCCGCAGGCATGCGCGCCTACGTATTCATTCCCGGCGATCTGGAAGCCGCCAAGGTCCTCGGGAATTTGATCTATAAGCCGAATGTGGTCGAGGTCGAAGGCAATTACGACGACGTCAATCGCCTTTGCAGCGAAATAGCCGGCGAACATGCCTGGGCCTTTGTGAATATCAACATTCGTCCCTACTATGCGGAGGGCTCGAAAACGCTGGCGTTCGAAACCGTGGAGCAACTCGGCTGGCGCACGCCAGACCAAGTGGTCATCCCCATGGCGTCTGGCTCGCTCCTGACCAAGATCTGGAAGGGGCTCCATGAGATGAAGGCCTTGGGTCTCGTCGACGACGTGCGGACGAAGATCAACGGGGCACAAGCCGAAGGCTGTTCCCCCATTTCCACAGCCTTCAAGGCGGGACGGGATTTCTTCAAACCGGTGAAGCCCAAAACGATCGCCAAGTCGCTGGCCATCGGCAATCCCGCCGACGGGTACTACGCCCTCAAAGCGACCGCCGAGAGCAAGGGCGCCATGGACATGGTCTCGGACGACGAAGTCGTGGAAGGAATCAAGCTGTTGGCGCAAACCGAAGGGATCTTCGCAGAAACCGCCGGCGGCGTGACGATCGGTGTGCTCCAGAAGTTGGTGAAACAAGGTACGATCAAAAAAAGCGACGTGACGGTCGCCTATATCACCGGCAATGGCTTAAAGACCCAGGAAGCCGTGACCGATGCGATCGGCAGGCCCCACCGCATTCAGCCGAGTCTTGTCAGTTTTGAGCAAACCTTTAAAATAGGGAAACACGGTGGTGGTGACGTATGATTAAAGTTCGCATTCCAACCCCGCTCCGTCCTCTGACGAAGGGACAGGGAGAGGTCGACACACAGGCCCACACGATCGTCGAAATGATCGACACCTTGAACGCCTCCCACCCCGGGATTAAGGATCGCCTCTGCGACGACACTGGAGAGCTTCGTCGTTTCGTGAATATTTACGTCAACGAGGAAGATATTCGATTCCTCAAGGGCAAAGAGACCTCGCTAAAAGACGGCGACGAAGTCTCGATCGTGCCCGCCATTGCGGGAGGCGCATCATGCCGAACATGAAGGTTCACATTCGGTTTCCAGAAGACAAGATCAAAGAACCGGTCATTTATCAGATCGGTCACGAATTCAAGGTCGTCACCAACGTCCGGCGAGCAGACGTGCGTGAAACCACCGGCTGGATGGATCTCGAGCTGACCGGGGAGAGCACGGAAATCGACCGGGCGATCGCAGGCCTTCGCAAGAAAGGTGTCATCGTCGACCCGATCGAATTGAATGTAGTGGAATAAAGATGGGCGAGGGGTACGAGGCTAGGGGCTAGGGGAAAAATACCTGCCTGTTGAGCCTCTCGCCACTGTCCTCTTGCCCAAAGCCTGACGAACGCTATGGAACTCACTGAACAACAGATTCAACGGTACAGCCGTCAGATTATTCTCAGCGACGTAGGCGGCAAGGGCCAGATGAAGCTAGGTAAGGCGAAGGTCTTGCTCATCGGCGCCGGTGGGCTTGGCTCGCCTGCCGGACTCTATCTTGCTGCCGCCGGTGTCGGCACCATCGGTCTGGTCGATGGTGATGTCGTCGATCTCTCGAATTTACAGCGACAAATCCTGCACTCCACAGCCACGGTCGGCATGCCAAAAGTGGAGTCTGGTCGCAAAACCCTGTCGGCGATCAACCCGGATATCACGATTAAGACCTATCACCAGAATGTAGACAGCGACAATATTCTTCCGCTGGTATCCGAGTTCGACATCGTGCTGGACGGATCTGACAACTTTGCCACGCGGTTTCTCGTGAATGACGCCTGCTTCTTCGCCAAAAAGACGCTCATTTCTGCCAGCATGTTCCGCTTTGAAGGTCAGCTCACGACGATCAAGCCCCATGCCGACTATCCCTGCTACCGCTGCCTCTACCCGGAGCCACCACCGGCTGGCCTCGTTCCAAATTGCCAAGAAGCGGGTGTCTTAGGAGCCCTCGCTGGAACCATGGGCATTCTTCAAGCGTCGGAAACGATCAAAGAAATTCTCGGCATCGGCGAAACCCTGGCCGATCGCCTGCTCATTTACGACGCCTTGGAGATGAAGTTCAGAAAAGTCCGCCGTCCCAAAGACCCGGCCTGCCGCCTCTGCGGGCCCGCACCGACGATCACCAATCTACGCAGTGACTACACCGTCACCTGCACCATCTAATGAAGCCCGGTCTGAAAGTCAAAAGTCGTCAAGTCGGAAAGTCTTCGCAATGACCGTTCATATTGAAACGACTTGATGACTTTAGGACTTTCAGACTTTTAAACCCGATGACAACTCCCCTTCACATCCCTCAAGCAATCCTCGACGATATGGTGGTCCACGCCAGGGAACTTGATCCCTATGAGTGTTGCGGGCTCCTGGCCGGAGCCAACGGGGCCGTCACCCATGTCTATCGAATCAAAAATATCGTGGCACTCGAGGGAGCCGAGAAATTGTCTTCCTTTGACCCGGCAAAGGCTGCGCACTTGGAACGACTGTCACCGGCCGAACGCGCAGAGATTGCCTTCGTGATGGATATGCAGGACTTTTCCGTTGCGAAGAAGGATATTCGAAACAAAGGGCTCGACCTGCAAGTGGTCTACCACTCCCATCCCCACGACCCGGCTCGCCCCTCCATCACGGACATCAAGATTGCCACCGACTACGAAGAAATCTGGCCAAAAATAAATTTGCCCATCCCCGCCTATCTGCTCATCTCTCTCATGGAAAAATCGAAACCGGATATCCGCGGATACTGGATCAAGGGTGGGACGGTCACGCCGGCGCACATCACAACTACGGCCTAGCAGGCTTGTGAAAACGGCCCCCAGCGTCGTTCTCGGCTCATCAAAATCCTCAACGTACCCCAGAGGGTACGCCTCCGGTTTTGACTTGCCTGCGGCCTTGTTGGATGACCGTGTTGACAAGCCTGCGGGAACGTACTCATGTTATGGTATACATACTGACCTTCGAAGTTCTCGCGTACCAGCATTATTTTCCCACAGCCTGCTAACGACGTTCGGAAGACCACCGCGGCACGGAACTTTCTGAATTGTTTCCCCTTGGCCCTAGTGCGATAATGGTTTCCTAATTGACCTCATTAGCAGGAGTGCTCGTCATGTCATACATGCGTACGACTCTTCTCACCGTCTTCTCCAGTCTCTTCCTCCTCGGCCTGATCTCGTCCCCTAGCTTTGCCGAGGAGAAAAGTTTTTATAGTCCCGTCATTCGTGTCGATACGGAAAGCCATCGCATCTTGATTTCCACCTATGGGTCCGTGTTCTGGATCGACGTTCCGGATACCGCCAAGCCGCACATCGAAAAACTCCCGATATCAGGCCTTGCGGATTTCGTCGTTGAGATGAGAGGGAATGGACAAGCGCCCTTGCTGAAGACCTGGAAAGTGAAATCTGGAGAGACAAGCTGCACGTACTTCGATGGGAAAACCTGCCGCTAGCCCGCATTATTCATGACGGTTCGTGGCGAAATGGTGGAGTGGCGCGCGAGGAGCGCGACTTGCGTGACGTGTGAGCCCTGTCCTACCTGTCGCGCTTATCCCGCCAGTCTCGCCCGTCTCGCTTGAGTCAGGTATTGGCGATTGCAGCAGAAGCGCTCATGAATAATGCGGGATCAACACACAGTCCCAGCATGTCAATCAGTTGCCGAGTCCGGGCTCGACGCGTCTTCTGGATTTGCATGGCTATGCAAGCAGTGCAGGGAATTGATTTTGCGTCAATGGCCTGCGTGATAAATTCATGATTTCAGGCAAGATGAGACGCGAGTCTGATGTTCAGAACATGATTGATACGCAGGGTACAGCGGTAAGTGCCCTCGTGCCGATACTGACGCCGCACGGGCGTGTGCTGTTGGCGACCGACGAGACCGATGCCTCCTCGCTTACGCCTGATCTTTCGCACCGGCTACAACAGTCCTTTTCTCGCGGCAGCGGGTACGGATTGATGCAGCTTGGTGCAGGAGAAGTTGGCATTGCAATGCCACCGGTATTTGCCTACTGGCGTGAGTTCGGCGCTCGTTATGTCACGGCAGTATGCACACTGTCGAGCACTGCAGCCGATCCTGAGTCTGACACATCCCACGCCAACCCGGCGATTCCTCCACCACCTGCTGAGGAACTTGAAGCCATCGCCGCCGCCGCGCCGCCTATGACCGGCGCAGAGTATCTGACAGCGTCTGTGCTGTGCTCGTTATGGCAAGAGATCGATGCCGCATGGCATGCTGAACTTATCGAGTCCGGCCTGACGATCCGGGATTTTCTCAAAGCAAAAAATCCCGCCTGGAATCTGGTCGGACGGGTGCATTTCAATCTCGCCGAAAACAGAAAAGACACCGAATCGCCGTTTGCGTTTCTGGCGACTTACACCACGCGATTATCGGCACACGCCAAGGCCCAGCATGTACCGCTTGGGCAGGCGCTGCGCGAGTACGCCGGTGCCGCCAACAAGGAGCGACTGCTGTCGCTGTTATTGCCGGTGCAGCGGGCGGCGCAGCAGTGTACCTGGCTCAAGACCATGGTGGCGGAGGGCGAAATTTTTCACCCGCTGCGCTGGACACCGGCAGAGGCGCTTCAGCTTCTCTCTGACGTCCCGCATCTCGAAGCCGCCGGCGTGGTGCTGCGCGTGCCCGGCGCCTGGAAGGCCGGCCGTCCGCCACGTCCCAAAGTAAGCGCCAGCGTGGGCAGCAAAACACCGGGCGTATTGGGCAAAGATGCGCTGCTCGATTTTCAGATGGGAGTGACGCTCGATGGCGAGCCGTTAACCGAAGATGAAATTTCCAAATTACTTGCAGGATCGGACGGGCTTGCGCTGGTGCGTGGTCGCTGGGTCGAAATTGATCGGGATAAACTCAGCGGCATGCTTGCCCGCTTTCGGCAAGCCGAAACAACAGCGGCACAGGGCGGCTTCACTTTTGCCGAGGCGATGCGCATGCTGGCCGGCGCGAATGTCGGACCAGACGACGCGCCTAGTGCCGATCCCGACTGGTCGAGCATCGTGGCGGGGCCATGGCTGGCCGAAACACTTGCCGGGCTACGCAGCCCGGAGAGACTGGCGCACATCGAGCCGGGCAGCACACTGAATACTGAGCTTCGCCCCTATCAGAAGGCGGGGGTGCGCTGGCTTTATTTTCTGCACCATCTGGGTTTGGGTGCTTGTCTTGCAGATGACATGGGTTTGGGCAAGACCATTCAGGTGCTGGCTCTGCTGCTGGTGTTGCGCGGGCAACGTCAACCTGGCATACAACCGCAGACAAGCATACTGGTCGCGCCGGCATCGCTGCTGGCAAACTGGGCCGATGAAATCACACGCTTTGCGCCGACATTGAAAGTGCGGGTGGTACATCCTTCGTCGATGCCGGCAGCCGAATTGAAAGCGATCGATCAGCAACAACTCGCTGACGTGGACTTGGTCATCACCAGCTACGGCGCGATGTTGCGCTTGCCCTGGATGACCGACACCCGCTGGCATCTGGCAATTTTGGACGAAGCGCAAGCGATCAAGAACCCCGATACGAAACAGGCACGCGC
>Ga0209108_10001293_pt1 | contig 14500 bp, 11 predicted proteins | sample Rifsed10ft1_FD_184003 | JGI IMG/M metagenome (GOLD analysis project Ga0209108, IMG submission 184003) | Soil microbial communities from Rifle, Colorado, USA - sediment 10ft 1 (version 2) | ecosystem: Environmental > Terrestrial > Deep subsurface > Rock core/Sediment | place: Rifle, Colorado...
GGTGAAGCGTCGGGCATGACCCGGGGTGCCCGGATCACGCTCGACAAGCGGATCCCTGTGGCGGCAGGGCTCGGGGGCGGCTCGACGGACGCTGCGGCGACCCTCGTGGGGCTCAACCGGCTCTGGGGGCTCAGGTGGCCGGCAGCCCGGCTCGCCGAGGTCGCGGCGACGCTCGGAATGGACGTGCCGTTCTTCCTCCGGGGCGGCGTCGCGGTCGGCACGGGACGCGGCGAGAGACTCGAGCCCGTCGCGGGGACGGCGCTCGCGCTCGTCCTCGTGAACCCCGGGGTCGGGGCGAGCACGGCGGCGATCTATGGGGGTGTGACCCCGGCGATGTATTCTGACGGTGGAAGCGTGCACCGGATGGTCGAGGCGCTCCGGAGCCGCCGGCCCGCGAGGGTCGCGGCGAGCCTCGCGAACGCGCTGGAGCGTGTCGCGGCGCCGCAGCACCCGCAGGTGCGGCACATGGAGGCCGCGCTCGTGGCGGCGGGCGCGCTCGGCGCGGCGATGTCGGGCAGCGGGCTCACGGTCTTCGGCGTGGCGCGCTCGTTCGACCACGCGCGGCAGATCCGGGCGCGGGTCGCGCGCGGGTCCTGGCGCTGCTGGGCGGTCCGGACGTTGAGCGGGGCGGCGATCAGGGTGAGGGCGTGAACGTCACCACGATGGGGCGTGGCCAAGCGGCAAGGCGCGGGACTTTGGATCCCGTATTCGGAGGTTCGAATCCTCCCGCCCCAACCACGCCTCGAGCGAGGGAGCGATGGCGTACGAGCTGAAGCTGTTCACGGGGAACGCGAACCGCCCGCTGGCCGAGGAGATCGCCCAGTACCTGCACGTGCCCGTGGGCGACGCGGAGGTCACGCGCTTCTCGGACGGCGAGGTGTACGTGCAGATCAACGAGAACGTCCGGGGCGCCGACGTGTTCCTCATCCAGCCGACGTGCCCGCCGGTGAACGACACGCTCATGGAGCTCCTGATCATGATCGACGCGGTGAAGCGCGCCTCCGCCCACCGGATCACCGCGGTGCTCCCCTACTACGGCTACGCGCGCCAGGACCGCAAGGTCCAGCCGCGCGTGCCGATCTCGGCGAAGCTCGTGGCCGACCTGCTCGAGGCGGCGGGCATCGACCGGCTGCTGGCGCTCGACCTCCACGCCGGGCAGATCCAGGGTTTCTTCAACATCCCGGTGGACCACCTGTTCGCCGGGCCGGTGGTGATGCTCGAGTACCTCCGCAAGAAGGACCTCAAGGACGCCGTCATCGTCGCCCCCGACGCGGGCGGCGTGGAGCGGGCACGCGCGATCGCCAAGCGGCTCAACGCGGGGCTCGCGATCATCGACAAGCGGCGCGAGGGCCCGAACGCGGCGATCGCGATGCACCTGATCGGCGAGGTCCGGGGCAAGGACGCCGTCGTCATCGACGACATGATCGACACCGCGGGCACGCTCATCCAGGCGGTGGACGCGCTCGAGCGCGAGGGCGCGCGCCGGATCCTCGCCTGCGGCGTCCACCCCGTGCTGTCCGGGCCCGCGGTGGGCCGGATCGCCGCCTCCCCGCTCGAGGAAGTCGTCGTCACCAACTCGATTCCCGTGTCGGCGGAGAAGCGCGCCGCCCGCGTCACGGTGCTCAGCGTGGCGCCGCTGCTCGGCGAAGCGATCCGCCGCATCCACGACGAAGAATCCGTGTCGACGCTGTTCGTCTGAAGCCGATGGACCCGCTGACTCCGATGCACCCGAAGGGAGCCTGAACGATGGCGATGCAAGAGCTGACGATCAAGCGGCGCGAGGCGACCGGCAAGCAGGTCGCCAAGCGCCTGCGCCGGGAGGGCGCGGTGCCCGCGATCCTCTACGGCGGCGCCAAGACGGAACCGATCACGGTGGACCCGAAGGCGGTCCTCCGGATGATCCACGGCCGCGAGGGCACCACGCAGTTGCTCGCGCTCAGGTTCGACGGCGAGACGGGCGGCGGGGCGCGCATGGCGATCATCCGTGACCTGCAGTTCGACCCCGTCAGCGAGGACCTCCTCCACGTGGACCTGCAGGAGGTCGCCGCCGACCGGGCGATTACCGTGCGGGTGGCCGTGCGCCCCGCCGGCGAGGCCGCGGGCGTGCGGGAGCAGCAGGGCATCCTGAACCTCGTGCTCCACGAGCTCGAAGTCTCGTGCCTGCCGACCGCGATCCCGCCGCGCATCGACGCCGACGTCAGCGCGCTCATGATCGGCGACGTGCTGACGGTCGCCGCGCTCACCGCGCCCGAGGGCGTGCGGATCCTGACGCCCGCCAATCAGGCGGTCGCGACCGTCGTGCCGCCCATGGCGGAAGAGGTGGCGCCGGTGGCCGCGGCGGAGGCTGCGGCCGTGGTCACGGAGCCCGAGGTCCTCACGGAGCGCAAGCCGAAGGAGGAGGAAGCGGCGGCGCCCGAGGAAGGCAAGAAGCCCAAGAAGGCCGAGAAGGCGGAAAAGGAAAAGTAGCTCCGCGTGGCCCACGCGCAAGGCCGGCTCACCGGCCGAGTGGTGGTCGGGCTCGGGAACCCCGGACCGGAGTACCGGGACACCCGCCACAACGTGGGCCAGCGCGTCCTCGATCTCCTCGCCCGGATGCTCAAGAAGCCGTGGCGCCGCGAGGGCCAGGCCTTCGTCGCGCAGGGCCGGTGGCGGGGCGAGACGCTCTCCCTCATCAAGCCGGTCGCATTCATGAACGTGTGCGGCCCGGCCGTGGCCCGGGCGCTGCGCCGGGTCGGCGCCGGGCCCGCCGACCTCATCCTCGTCTACGACGACATCGACCTGCCGCTCGGGACGGTGCGCGTCCGCATGAAGGGCAGCGCCGGCGGCCACAACGGCGTGAAGTCCGTGATCGAGAGCCTCGGCACTGCGGAGATCCGGCGCGTCAAGGTGGGCATCGGGCGCCCGGACACGAAGGCCCGGGTCCCGGACCACGTGCTGACGGCGTTCGAGGAGGACGAGCTCCCCGCGGTGGACGCCGCCGTCGCAGAGGCCGCCGAGCGGGTCCTCGCGCTCGCCGTCTAGCGGAAGAAGACGAACGTCACCACGGCGAACAGCGGCAGCAGGATCCCGCCGCTGTAGAGCATGTAGCCGAAGAAGCTCGGCATCTTGATCCCCTGCTCCTCGGCGATCGACTTCACCATGAAGTTCGGGGCGTTGCCGATGTAGGAGTTCGCCCCCATGGACACCGCGCCGACGCTGATCGCCGCGAGGATCACGTGCGGGACGTCCACGACCTCGCGCGCGAGGCCGAGGCCCTGGCCGAGCGCCAGGAAGGTGAGGTACGTCGGCGCGTTGTCGAGGAACGAGGAGAGGACGCCCGTCGCCCAGAAGAACTGCCAGGGCTGGCGCACGCCGAGCTCGCCGCCGCGCACTCTCAAGAGTTCGAGCGCCGGGATCATCGTGAGGAAGATGCCGAAGAAGAGGACGGCCACCTCGACCATCGGGTAGGCGGTGAAGCCGTTGGCGCGCCGGATCTCGCGCGGCGTGCGCCAGAGCGAGACCGCCGCGAGGGCGACGATGACCGCCTCGCGCCAGGGCTCGTGCAGGAACGCCACGGCGAGCACGACGCACCCGAGCCCGAGGCCGTTGCGGGCGCCGCGCAGGCGCAGCGGCTCGATCTGCGCGCGGTCGCGCTGGAGCGCGGCGAGCGGCTCGCGCGTGTAGAGCCGCGTGTCCCAGACGAAGTAGAGCGCCAGCAGCGCCGCCACCTGGAGGAGCCAGTGCGCCCAGAGCCGGAAGGTCCACGTGAAGGGCACGCCCTGGAGATAGCCGAGGAAGAGCGGCGGGTCGCCGAGCGGCGTGAGCATGCCGCCGATGTTGGAGACGAGGAAGATGAAGAAGATGACGGTGTGCTTGACGTGGCGGCGCTCGCGGTTGGTCTGGAGCAGCGGGCGGATCAGGAGCATGGAGGCGCCGGTGGTGCCGACGAACGAGGCGAGCAGGGCGCCGAGGGCGAGAAAGGCGGTGTTGGTCTGGGGCGTCGCCTCGAGGTCGCCCCGCAGGAGGACGCCGCCCGAGATCACGTAGAGCCCGGCGAGGAGGATGATGAACGAGACGTACTCCTCGCCCATCGCGACGAGCGCCCCCGGCCGGCGGATCAGGTAGAGCGCCAGGATCGGCGCGCCGAGCAGGAGGGCGACGATGAACTTGTTGCGGTTCGACTCCCACCAGTGCGGGACCCAGAGGGGACAGACGGCGATCGCGAGCAGCATCGCGACGAACGGCACGACGGTGTACACGGGCAGCGCGGCGGCGGTCGTCACGGTCGGACGTCCTCCCGGATCAGGTCTTGAGCCGGGCCAGTGTAGCAGCCTCGCCTCGATTTCCGGAGGGCGTCGCTCGATTGCCCGAGGGTGGGTCGCGTGGTATATAGTTGTTGTTTATCCGGAGGGTGGCGTCGCGGAGGGGGGAGCAGTGTGACCAAGGTCATCATCGAGCCCGACGAGTCCTTCGAAAGCGCGCTCAAGCGCTTCAAGAAGCAGTGCGAGAAGGCCGGGCTCCTGTCGGAGTTCAAGAAGCGCCAGCACTACGAGAAGCCCAGCGTCCGGCGGAAGCGCAAAGCCCTCGCCGCTCGCAAGAAGGCTAAGCGGCGGGAACGGATGTCCGATTAGCCGCAACACTCCTGGACGCACCGCCGGCACTCCCGTGATCGGACCGGGAGCGAATGAGGCGTAGGGTGGAGGCAGGCCGCATCTGGGAGCGTGGCACCGAGTGGAACGCGGTGCGGGCGCTGCTGGGTCACGAAGCACAGACCGACCTCGGTCGCGAGCGGGCGGCGACGGTGGAGCCCTTCACCGATCCCCGGGCCGTCCAGGCCGCCGTCGAAACGACGCGCCAGGCGCGGCTGGCGCTCGCGACCTCCGGTTCCCCCCCGTTTCCCCCCGGCGCCGACATCCGGCCCGTCCTCGACCGCTGCCGCACCCCCGGCAGCGTCCTCGACGGCCCGGAGCTCGTGCAGCTCCTCCCGATGCTCGAAGCGAGCCCCCGCCTGCAGGCCTATGGCCGCTCGGTGAGCGAGGCGAGCCCCGACGTGGCCGCGCTCGCCGGCGCCCTGCCCCGCTTCCCGGAGCTCGCGAGCCGGCTCGGCACGGCGCTCGACGGAGACGGCGCCGTCACCGACGCGGCGAGCCCCGCGCTCGCCCGCCTCCGTCGCGAGATCCGCGAGCGCCGGCGGCGGATCGCGGCAGAGCTCGAGCGCGCGTTCCAGGCGAGCGAGGCCGAGCGCCTCTTCGCCGACCGCTACGTCACCATCCGCCACGGCCGCTACGTGCTCCCGGTCCGGGCCGAGGCGCGCGGGCGCGTGCGCGGCATCGTCCACGACCGCTCGCAGAGCGGCCAGACGGTCTTCGTCGAGCCCGAGCACGTCGTCGAGGCGAACAACGACCTCGTCCAGGCCGTGCGGGCGGAGGAGCACGAGACCGCGCGCATCCTCGCCGAGCTGACCGACGCCGTCCGCGAGCGCCTGGAGGACCTGGATCGGCTCGTCGCGGCCGTGGGCGAGCTCGACTGGATCTTCGCGCGCGCCCAGGCCGCCGAGCGCATGGGCGCGACTCCGCCGACGATCGATCCGGGCAGCACGCTCCTGCTCCGCGCCGCGCGCCACCCCCTCCTGCTCGCCCAGAGCTGGAAGGACCCGGCGAAGCCCGTCGTCCCCGTGGACGTCGAGCTCACGGCCGAGCGCCCGCTCCTCGTCATCACGGGGCCGAATGCGGGCGGCAAGACGATCGCGCTCAAGACGGCGGCGCTCCTGGTCCTGATGGCCCAGACGGGCTGCCACATCCCCGCCGGCGAGGGCTCGCGGCTCCCGATCTTCACGGACCTCCACGCGATCATCGGCGACGACCAGTCGGTGGCCGAGAACCTCTCGACCTTCTCGGCGTTCGTGAAGCAGGTGTGTAGGGTCCTCGCGGAGGCCGGGGACCACTCGCTCGTGCTCCTCGACGAGCTCGGCGCGGGGACGGACCCCGACGAGGGCGCCGCGCTCGCCCAGGCGATCCTCGAAGAGCTCGCCGAGCGCGGCGCGCTCGTGATCGCGACGACCCACCTCGAGCCGCTCAAGGCCTTCGCGTCCACCTTCCCCCGCGCCCGCAACGCCTCCGTCGACTTCGACACCGCGACGCTCGCGCCGACCTTCCGGCTGCGCTACGACCAGCCGGGCCAGAGCTACGCGCTGACGATCGCCGCGCGGCTCGGGCTCTCGTCGGCCCTGCTCGCGCGGGCGCAGGCGCACCGCTCGGAGCACGCGGCGAGGCTGTCGGAGCTGCTCGCGACGCTCGACGCGCGCACGCGCTCGGAGGCGGAGGCCCAGCAGGAGATCGAGCGGCGGCGGACCGACGCCGCGCTCCAGCTCGCGAAGGCGCGCGAGGTGGAAGCCGCGGCCGAGCGGAAGGCGAAGTCCATCGTCGAGCGCGCGAAGGCCGAGGCGACGACGCTCCTGACCGACATCCGCCGGGCGCTCGCCGCCGAGTGGGACCGGCTCAAGCGCGCCGAGCGCTCCCGCCGCTCGCTCGAGGAGACCCGGCAGCGCGTGCACGAGGTCGCCGCGCGCGTGGACGCGCTCCTGCCTGCTCCGCCCGCGGCGGCGCCCGCCGACGAGCCGGCGACGCTGGCGCCCGGTCAGAGGGTCGCGGCTGAACATCTCGGGATCAGCGGCGAGCTGGTCGCGGTAGCCGGAGGTACTGCGACCGTGAGGTCCGGCACCGTGACCGTGCGTGTCCCTGTCCAGGCGCTCCGCCCCGTCACAGAGGATCGAGTGGCGCCGCGTGCGGACGGGTGGCGTGGGGAGCGCCCCCCGACGCGCGCAGCGAAAGGGCCCCACTGGGACCGGCCCATGCGCTCTGTCCCGTCGGAGTTGCTGCTCCTGGGGCAGAGGACGGACGAGGCGCGCGACGCGGTCGAGAAGTACCTCGACGACGCGTTCCTCGCCGGCCTCGCGACCGTGAGGCTCATCCACGGCAAGGGCTCGGGCGCGCTCCGAAAGACCGTGCGCGACCTCCTGGCCGCGCACCCGCTGGTGGACTCGTTCCGCGACGGCGAGCCTGCGGAAGGCGGCGCGGGCGCGACCGTCGCCGCGCTCAAGGTCGGCTGATGGCGACCGCGTGGAGAATCGGGTAATGGCCTCCTACTCGCAGGCGGTGCTCGACGACATCCGCGCGGCCGTCGACATCGTCGATCTCGTCAACCGGTTCGTGAACGTGAAAAAGGCGGGCGCGAACTGGAAGGGCCTCTGTCCGTTCCACGCCGAGAAGACCCCCTCGTTCATGGTGAATCCCAAGAAGGGGATCTTCCACTGCTTCGGCTGCGGCGTCGGCGGCGACGCCTTCGGCTTCCTCATGCGCCAGGACAAGCTGTCGTTTCCGGAGGCGGTCCGCGCCCTCGCGAAGCAGGCGGGCGTCGCGCTGCCGGAAGAGCGCGGCGGCAAGCCCGGTGAGGGGAACCGCGAGGAGCTCCTCCGCGTGATGGACCTCGCAGCGCGTTTCTACGTGGAGCACCTCTGGACGCCGGCGGGGGAGCGGGCGCGCGCCTATCTCGGCGAGCGCGGGATCGACCCCGAGGTCGCGCGCCGCTTCGGCCTCGGCCTGGCCCCGGAGGGCTGGGACGCGCTCCTGAATTTCATGAAGTCGGAGAAGGTCGCCGAGGAGGCGCTCGTCGCCGCGGGGCTCGCGATCCAGCGCGAGAACCGCTCCGGCGTCTACGACCGCTTCCGCGGGCGCCTGCTCTTCGCGATCCGCGACCTCCAGGGCCGGGTCGTCGCCTTCGGCGGGCGCGCCTTCGGCGACGAGCAGCCGAAGTACCTGAACTCCCCCGAGACGCCGCTCTACACGAAGGGCAACCTCCTGTACGCCGCCGACCTCGCGCGCCCCGCGATCCAGGAGAAGAACCGCGCGCTCCTCGTCGAGGGCTACGTGGACTGCCTCATGGCCCACCAGTACGGTTTCGGCGAAACCGTCGCCGCCCTCGGCACCGCGTTCACCCTCGCCCAGCTCGGCCTCCTGCGCCGCTACTGCGACGAGGTCGTGACGTTCTTCGACGCCGACGCCGCCGGCCAGAAGGCGGCCGAGCGCGCCGAGGAGCTGCTCGAGCCGACGGGGAGCGGGATGGCGTGGGCGATCAACCGGAGCGGCGCCTTCGAGGGCGGCGGCACGCTCCGGCTCAAGGTCGCGCTCCTGCCGGCGGGCTACGACCCCGACACGTTCCTCCGGAAGCACGGCGCCCCCGCCTTTACCGAGTGCATCGCCGCGGCGCGCAGCCTCCTCGCCTACGCCCTCGACCGCGCGATCAGCAACCCCGAGGGCGCCACCGGCCCGCGCGCGCGGGCCAACGCGTTCGCCCGCGCCGCGCTCATGCTCGCGAAGGTGTCGGACTCCCAGGAGGCTGCCGCGCTCTCGCGCGAGGCCGCGGCGAAGCTCGGCATGGACACGACCCAGCTCTGGATCGAGGCCCAGCGGCTCCAGGCCTCGCTGCGGAAGCCTCCGGCCCCGGGGCCGGCACGCGCGACCGCGCCGGCCCCAGGCCCGCCCTCCGTCGAGCGCGATCTCCTGGCGCTCCTGCTCCACTCGCTCCCGGCGCGCGAGGCGCTCCTGCCGATGCTCGTCGAGGCCGAGGACCTGAGCCATGCGCCGTTTCGCGCGATCGTCGCGGCGCTCAAGCTCCGCCCGGCGGACGCCGCGGAGAGCCTCCTGACCGACCTGCCGACCGACGAGACGCGCTCGGTCCTGGCCGCGCTCCTCGTCGAGGAGTTCCTCCTGGTTGACGTCCGGGTTAGCATCGAACAGTTCCAGAAGCGTCTCGAGCGCAGCCAGCGGCTCCGGCGGGCGCGCGAGGTCAGCCAGTCCATCGCGGACGTCCAGGCGAAGACCGGCGCGGCAGCGCCAGTGACCGACGAGTTGAGGGCGCTCCATCAGGAGAGCGCTGCGGTGTACGGGATCACGGGTGGCGTCGCCCAGTCGCTCGAACACGGGACTCCCCGGTCCCCAAGGAGCTCAGACGAATGAGTGAAGAGCCGAAGCTGGAAGAGCTGGACCGGCTGATCACCATCGGGAAGCAGAAAGGCTTCCTCACCTACGACGAGGTCAACGACGCGCTGCCGTCGGACATCGTCTCGCTCGACCAGCTCGACGACATCATGATGATGTTCGGCGCCATGGACATCGAGGTCGTGGACTCGGCCAAGGCGGGCCGGCTTCCCTCGGAAGTGGGGCGCGAGCGCCAGCAGGCGCGGGCCGAGGAGCCCGACGACGACGGCCCGGCCGAGCCCATCGACCTCACCCCCGGGCCCGTCGGGCGCACCGAGGACCCGGTGCGCCTCTACCTCCGCGAGATGGGGCGCGTCGCGCTCCTGACGCGCGAGGGCGAGATCGCGCTCGCCAAGCGGATCGAGGAGGGGAAGAACCAGGTCACCGCCGCCATCCTCTCGACCAACCTCGCCCTCGAGCGCTTCCGCGAGCTGCGCGACCAGCTCCGCCGGCAGGACATCTCCGTCAAGGACGTCGTGGACGTCAACGAGGAGGAGTTCACCGAGGAGAAGGAGATCGCGCTCACGCGCCAGGTCGTCGCCGCCTTCGGCATGGTGGACCGGCTCCTCCGCGAGCGCGACCGCTTCGTCGCGCAGGCCCGGAGGCTCCGCGCCAAGGCCGGCGGCCGCAAGAAGACGAAGAAGGGCAAGGAGCCGGCGTGGAAGCGGCTCGAGACCCAGGCGGTCGGGCGCCAGAACAAGGTGCTCGACAAGCTCCGCGCGCTCACCATCGGCAACCAGATCATCGACCGCGAGGACGGCGACCCGGGCCGCCGCGGCCTCGTCCAGCGCCTCCGCGACCTGCTCGACGACATCGAGCGCGCCGAGCGCGTGATCCGCCTCTGGACCAACGGCCGCCGCCCCTCGCCGGAGGAAGTGCAGAACCTCATCTACGTCTCGTTCCGCGACCCCGGCCCCGGCAACGGCCCCGTCGGCGACCTCCACCTCAAGGCCGCGAAGAAGTTCCAGTCCCCCAAGCAGCAGCAGATCTGGGTGGCCCAGCAGGAGGTCAAGCTCGCCGAGCAGCGCGCCAACGCCAAGGCGGACGAGATCAAGCGGGTCATGGCCATCATCAAGCACGGCCAGATCCGGGCGGCGCAAGCCAAGAAGGAGATGGTCGAGGCCAACCTGCGCCTCGTCATTTCGATCGCCAAGAAATATACGAACCGCGGGCTCCAGTTCCTCGACCTCATCCAGGAAGGCAACATCGGCCTCATGAAGGCCGTGGACAAGTTCGAGTACCGCCGCGGTTACAAGTTTTCGACCTATGCCACGTGGTGGATCCGCCAGGCAATTACCAGGGCCATCGCCGACCAGGCGCGCACGATCCGCATCCCCGTGCACATGATCGAGACGATCAACAAGCTCATCCGGACCTCGCGCCAGCTCGTGCAGGAGCTCGGCCGCGAGCCGACGCCGGAGGAGATCGCGGGGAAGATGGACGTCCCGGTGGACAAGGTGCGGAAAGTCCTGAAGATCGCGCAAGAGCCGATCTCACTGGAAACACCCATCGGAGAAGAGGAAGACAGCCACCTGGGCGATTTCATCGAGGACAAGCAGGTCGTCTCGCCCGTCGAGTCCATCATCGGCCTCTCCCTGCGCGAGCAGACGAACAAGGTCCTCAACACGCTGACGCCGCGCGAGGAGAAGGTGCTCCGGCTGCGGTTCGGGCTCTCCGACGGCTGCGAGCACACGCTGGAGGAGGTCGGCCAGGACTTCGCGGTCACCCGCGAGCGCATCCGGCAGATCGAGGCCAAGGCGCTGCGGAAGCTGCGGCACCCGTCGCGGTCGAAGAAGCTGCGGAGCTTCCTGGAAACGTGAGCGCGCTATGATGACGTCGAGGGCCCATAGCTCAATGGCAGAGCAGCCGGCTCATAACCGGTTAGGTCTTGGTTCGAGTCCAGGTGGGCCCACCATCTCGGAGGTGTCGTGGACGCACAACTGTTGACGCTGATCGATCTGCAGGCCTTCGACACGCGGATCGCCGCGCTCGAGGCCGAAGCCGCCCGCCTGCCCAAGCAGATCGATGCGCTCCACGCCGCCCTCGCCGACGCCAAGAAGACCCTCGAGACCCTGAAGGCGAAGGCCGACCTCACCAAGAAGGACCTCCGGACGAAGGAAAAGGACCTCGACGTCGTCACCGCCAAGCGCGCGAAGGCCGAGGCGCGGCTCTGGGAAGTGAAGAACAACACCGAGTACTCGGCCGTGCTCGCCGAGATCGAGGCCATCAAGCAGGAGAAGGCGAAGGGCGAGGAGGAGATCCTCACCCTGATGGAGCTGCAGGAGCGCCTGGTCGTGGACGTCCGCGAGGCCGAGGCGCGCTTCAAGACGCGCGAGGAGCAGGCGCGCCAGGACGAGGCGGTCATCCGGAAGACGCTCGCGGCGGTCGAGGCCGAGCTGACCGTCGTGCGCGCCGAGCGGGACTCGCGCGCGCGGGAGCTCCCCCGCCCGCTGCTCGCGGACTACGAGAAGATCCTGAAAGCGCGCGGCGGGGTGGCGGTCACCGCCGTGACCAGCGCCGCAGTCTGCGGCGGCTGCCGCGTCTCGATCCGCCCCCAGGCGATCCAGGAGCTGAAGGCCGCGCGCGCGCCGATGCTCTGCGAGAGTTGCGGGCGGTACCTCTACTGGCAGGACTCGGCCTGACGGCCTCCCGCGCCCCGCGGTCGCCCGCCCTCCCCGACGTCACCCTCTACACCGACGGCGCCTGCACCGGGAATCCCGGCCCCGGCGGCTGGGCCGCCCTCATCATCGACATGGGCAAGGAGCGCAGCGTCACCGGCGGCGCCGCCCAGACCACGAACCAGCGCATGGAGCTCACCGCCGCCATCGAGGGGCTCGCCGCGATCCACGGGCACCGCCGCGTCCATCTCCACTCGGACAGCGCCTACATCGTGAACTGCTTCCGCGACGGCTGGTGGCGGCGCTGGGAGACGACCGGATGGAAGAACGCCCAGAAGCAGCCCGTCGCCAACCGCGATCTCTGGGAACGGCTGCTGGCCGAGACGCGCCGCCACGAGGTCGTCTGGCACAAGGTGCGCGCTCACGCCGGTGACGAACTGAACGAGCGCGTCGACACCCTCGCCCGGGAGGCGATCGTCAGGGAGTGAGCCGCCGGGCCACCCTTCTCGCGGCGGCGCTCCTCGTCGCGAGCCTCGCCCTGGTGGCCGCGACCTTCCGCTTCGGCGGGACGCTCGCCTTCACGCTCGCGCTCGCGGCTCCCGCGACCGAGGCCTGGCGCGCGCCATTCGTCCAGACGGTCGCGCGCGAGGAGATCGCGTTCAGCGCGGCGGGCAGGACGCTCGTCGCCGATCTCTACCGCCCCGCGAGGCCGCGGCGCGCGATCCTGCTGGTGCACGGCCTCTCCACGTTCGGCCGTCGCCAGCCCGACCTCGCGCGGTTCGCGCGGCTCCTGGCCGCCGAGGGCCAGCTCGTCCTCGTCCCCGACTTCCCCGGCCTCATCGCCTTCCGGCTCGGCGGCCGCGAGGTCGAGGAGATCGGCGCCGCGCTCGACCACCTCGCGGCGCGCGGCCTTCCCCTCGCGATCGCCGGCTTCAGCTTCGGCGCGGGCCCGGCGCTCCTCGCCGCGGCCGAGCGCCCCGGCGTGCGCCTCGTCGGGAGCTTCGGCGGCTACGCCGACCTCCGCCACGTGATCGCGTTCATCACGACGGGCGCCCACGCCTACGGCCAGCAGCGCTACGTCCAGCGCCAGGAGGAGTACAACCGCTGGAAGCTGCTGGGCCTGCTGGTCGGGTTCGTCGAGGACGCGCGCGACCGCGCGATGCTCGATGCGCTCTCCACGCGCAAGCTCGCCAATCCGTCCGAGGACACCGGGGCTCTCGAGACGGGCCTGGGCGCGGAGGGTCGTAGCGTGCTGGCGCTCGTGAGGAACCGGAGCGAGGCGGAGGTTGCCCCGCTCCTGGCGCGCCTCTCGCCGCGCGCCCGCGAGGCGCTCGGCCGCCTCTCGCCACTCGCGGGCGTTTCTCGGATCCGCTCCCGGCTCTTGATCGCCCACGGCGCCGGCGACGATTCGATCCCGTTCACCGAGAGCCTGCGCCTGGCCGAAGCCGCGGGGACGCGCGCCGTCGTCCTCGAGACCTTCCATCACACGGGCCCGGCGCCATTCCTGGCGCTGCTCCTGCCGCGCGCCCGCGACGCGTCCCGCCTGTTCGGCCTCGCGGACCGGCTCCTGGCTGCACCGTAGCTCGTGTCCTACGGTCGCGCGCGCGGTATACTCATGGGTGCGCCAGAGAAGGCTGGACGGTCGCCGGCCGCGGCAACGCGGCGGGAGGAAAGTCCGGGCTCCACAGGGCAGGGTGCTGGCTAACGGCCAGGGGGGGAAACCCCACGGACCAGTGCCACAGAAAGCAGACCGCCGTCCGCAAGGGCGGTAAGGGTGAAACGGTGAGGTAAGAGCTCACCAGCGGCGCGGGTGACCGCGCCGGCTCGGCAAACCCCACCCGGAGCAAGGCCAAATAGGGGAGCAATGGCGTGGCCCGCGCCGCTTCCGGGTTCGGCCGCTGGAGACGCCGGGCAACCGGCGCCCTAGAGAAATGACCGTCGCCCCGGGCTGACCGCCCGGGGACCAGGACCCGGCTTACAGGCCTTCTCTGGCGCTTTCTCCCCGGTACACGGGTGAACATCCTCTGGGCCGCAGAAAGAGTAGGTTGCCGGGAGGGAGCCACCGTATGCTCATCGCCGACTCACAGGTCCACATCTGGGGCGCGGACACGCCCGAGCGTCCCTGGCCGCCGGGCCGCGCGCACATGGCGCAGAAGCCGTATCCGTTCACCAAGGACATGCTGCTGCGGGAGATGGACGCGGCCGGCGTGCGCCGGGTCGTGCTCGTGCCGCCCTCGTGGGAGGGCGACCGCAACGACCTGGCGCTGGAGGCCGCGCGCCTGCACCCCGACCGCTTCGCGGTGATGGGACGCCTGGCCCTCGAGCGGCCGGAGAGCCGCGCCCTCGTGGCCGGCTGGAAGAAGCAGCCCGGCATGCTCGGGATGCGCTTCACCTTCCACACCGACCTGCAGCGCCCCTGGCTCACCGACGGCACCGCCGACTGGCTGTGGCCGGCGGCCGAGCGCGCCGGGATCCCGCTCATGGTGCTGGTGCCGGGCTCGCTCGACGCGCTGGGCCGGATCGCGGCCCGGCATCCCGGCCTCAGGCTCGTGATCGACCACGTCGGGCTCAAGATCCGCGAGAAGCCGCCGAAAGTGTTCGAGGATTTGCCGGCCGTCTGCGCGCTGGCGAAGCATCCCAACGTGGCCGTCAAGGCCTCGGGCCTGCCGTCGCTGTCGAGCGAGGGCTACCCGTTCCGCGATCTCCACCCGCACATCCGCACGCTCGTGGACGCCTTCGGCCCGCGCCGGACCTTCTGGGGCACGGACCTCACGCGGATGCCGTGCACCTACCGCGAGTGCATCGACCTGTTCACGAAGGAGCTGCCGTGGCTCCAGGGCGAGGACCTCGCCTGGGTGATGGGGCGCG